>LNFM01001882.1_pt1 | contig 45782 bp, 36 predicted proteins | sample 596031 | NCBI WGS metagenome assembly LNFM01 (sample SAMN04254537, study PRJNA301005) | activated carbon metagenome | isolation source: dual media filters at the Ann Arbor, Michigan drinking water treatment plant | place: USA: Ann Arbor
CCCAGAGGTAGGCCCGGTGCGTCTTTCCGTTGCCCGGCTTGAGCATGGACACCGGCGTCTCATCGGCATGCAGCACGCGGTGCTGCAGCAGCTCGTTTCTCATGGCATCCACCAGTGGCTGCAACTGCACGCCACACGCGCCCACCCACTGAGCGAGCGTGGAACGCGGGATCGCGAGACCAGCTCGACCAAAGATCGCTTCCTGGCGGTACAGCGGAAGGTGATCCGCGTACTTGGCCACCAGCACCTGCGCCAGCAGCCCGGTGGTGGGGATGCCCTTGTCGATGACGTGCGGATCAACGGGTACTTGGGTGAGCGTCTCGCACTTCGCGCAAGCCCACTTGCCCCGGATGTGGCGCTCCACCGTGAACACGCCGGGCACGTAGTCCAGCTTCTCGGCCACGTCCTCGCCCACGCGCTTCATCTGGCAACCGCAGGCACAGGTGGTCGAGTCGGGCTCGTGGCGGATCTCGCGCCGCGGCAGGTTGGCTGGCAGCGGCGCGCGCTTGGGAACCTTCTTCTCTTCAACCTTGGTGGGCGCCTGCGCTTCCTGCAGCGCAACGATCTCGGTGGCCACAGCCGCCAGGTCGGCCTCGATCTCGTCTTCGAGCAGGCTCTTCTGTTCGGGGTTGAAACACTCAGACTGAGCCGCGAACTTCATGCGCTTCAAGAGCGCGTTCTCGTGCGTGAGTTTGTCCAGCAGCGCGCTCTGGTGGCGCAGTTGCGTCATGAGACGCGTGGTCAGTTCACGCAGCTCTTCTGCGCTCAGGCTTTGCAGGGATTGAGGCTCGACCACCATGGGCATTCACTGTGCCAGCGTTGGCACGCGCGCGCCATTGGCGCATGCCCCAATTGGCAAGCCCTGGTCTGCACCTCAGAGTCAGACCACGGTGATGACTCCGCCGTCTGCCAGGCGCTGCCAGGGCAGGCCCAGCACCAGAGCATCGAACTGCGCGTGGGTGAGCGAGGCGGTGCTTGCCGCATCACGCGGCCAGACGAACTTGCCGCTGTTCAGGCGCCGCGCTGCCAGCCACACCCCGATGCCGTCGTGGACCAGCACCTTCATGCGGTTGGCGCGTCGATTGGCGAACAGGTAAGCGTGGTGCGGGCGAGCTGCGCCGAAGACCGACACCACGCGCGCCAGCGCCGTCTCGGTGCCAGCTCGCATGTCCAGCGGCTCAGTGGCCAGCCACAGCGCATCAACCCGGATCACTTAAGCAGCTCTCGCATCCACACGCCGCACTGCTCGGCCGCCGCCAGGGGCCAGGTCACCGAGACGCTGGTGGCGCCGCGGCGCAGCTCGATGCGGATGTCCGGTGCAGGTGCACATGCCGTCGGCGGCAGCGGCACCGGAACGAATGCGGGGGCCTGGAGTGCAGGCAGCGGGCTGCCATCCTGGCGGCGCCACTTGTGAACGACGTTGGCGTTGATGCCGTGCGACAGGGCAATGCTGGCCACCGAAGCGCCTGGCTCGGCGCACTGGGCAAGGATCTGCTGCTTGAGCTCGGTGCCGTATCGCCGGCGGGTCTTCTTCTTGGCTTCATTCATGGTGTCCACCTAAATCGCTTGGTGGACACCATCGTTGCCGCTTAGACCAATCCCTTCAAGGGTGGGATGACCGCGCGCTTACGGCGTGACGCCAACAGCCTGACGTGGCGATCTGAAGCACTTTGCAGATCGACTCTTGATGCTGATCGAGGAAATTGTGCATGCGTCCGGCCTTCCCCGCTCTGACGTGTGAAGGTTAGCGTGCGCAGGAGCTAGACGTCAGAAACCAGCCAAGAGCGGCCGCTGCTGATTTGATGAAACTGACGATCGAGGTTTGACATGAGCGGACTCTAACTGCCTGGCACTTGACGCGGTTGAAAACACCAGCCGGTTCGCGGGCCGAGCGAAGGCTTAGGCCTGAGTCATCGGCCGTCATCGCTCACCCTGTTCCAGATTCTCAAATAGTTGGACGGCAGCGCGGTGAGCATCCGAAAGGAACTCACACTGGCATATTTCGAAGTAAGTTCGGCTCTGGAAATCCTGCTTTAGTTTTGGGATGCATTCCAAATGTTTGGCGACTGCAATGGCTGACTCATGCAAGGCAGCCTGATCGCCATAGGCCACGAAGAGTTCGGAGTCCTCACCCGAGGTAGCGGTCATGACAAAGTAGGCGCCCTCTTGTCCAACAATGCGCAGGTAGACAATTCCACCTCGGACGACAATGTATTGCTCAGGAGAGTCGATGTGCGCCTTGTTCGACTTTCGGATGTCAAAGTTGTCGGTCGTCATGTTGTTGCGATCAGCTCTTTTGGTCTGCAAGCCGCTTGATCTGATTAAGCAACGCTTGAGACAAGATGGCGAACGTAGCTTCATCATGCGTTACCTGGCCTCGTGCGATTGCTACCTGAATTAAGCCGTAGCGAACCCAGATAAGAATCAGGTATTCACCGAATGCTTCGTTGAGGCGACTCCCGCAGGCTTTCGATAGCGTATCCACCACCGCTTGCTGGGTCACCTTGTCCTGTGCCAAAGCCGGTAAGAGGACCGACTTTATTTGCTCTGCCGCTGATGCGCAAGCAGCTTGATACTCTTTCGAGGCCAGTGGATGACCCAGGTGCTGACTGGTCTGGGTTCTCAGGTACCCAATGACCACTGCACTTTGGTCGGCAGTGCTGGTGTCTCGTTTAAAAAAGTTAAAAATTCCCAAGTTGGCCTGCTTTCATAGGAAGAATCGATTGGTGGAGGCAGGTGTCTGCTAGAACCCGCAGATCATGCGGGAAAAGCTGAACGATGCGGGATGTCTGGTGACCACTTTTCTCAGGGAACGCTTGCCGATCAACGGCTTGCCTATGTTTTCCTAGTTTGTGTACGGGCATGACACAGCAAGAAACTCGCCAACCCATTTTTTCTCTCACAACCGGCCTTTGACCCTTGTTTGGTAACGCATGCGGTTCCAGCACCAAAGTCTCTAAAGTAGCCTGCTCGTAGGCGCCGATGGAACATTGGCCAACTGTTCAAGCTTCGGTCGGCGCCAACAAGCCCACCTCCAACCTCAGTCCCGCTCCCGCAACCGGCAAGATGAGCCATATCTCTTCCACGGGCAACCCACTGGATGCTTGAAGCACGTCTCGATACGCCGCCAGCTGTCCGGCATACTTGGTGGCGAGGTCGCCCCACTTGTCCCGCGCCTGTGGCGTCGACTTGTGATCCATCAGGATCCAGCCTGTAGACGTGCGCAAGACAAGGTCGGTCCGGCCTTGTACATGCTGACCATCAATCGTCGCAAGTGCGACGGGGAATTCGACCACGGGAATGGCATCTGGCCACCGGGTTTCCAGCCACAAGCGCAGGGCACCCAGTTGGTGGTGAAGCGTTGCAGCGTCCACGTCTTCTACGACTTGCATCCGCTTCAGGATGGCCTCCACTTCGCTCACGTCGAGTGGCTTCAAACGTGTCGCCAGATCGGCAGCAATGCAGGCGTGGACGACCTCGCCAAGCCGCGATCGATCGTCCGAAGAGCTGGTGTCGATTCGCCGCCCGATCGGTACGGTCTCTACGATGCGCGCGGTAGCGCCCATCGACGATGACGGGCTCACTCTCAACGGCGGGCGCACAAGCGGCTTGTCGAAGTGCTCGAACCACGCCAGGTTGTCATCGCTTCCCTCCACAGCAGTGGACAACACCCCTGCCCCAAGCTCCCAGCGGTCGAACGGAGCTTCCATGCCGCAGGGCAGCGCGATAGTGCTTTCGTCCCCTTTGGGCAGAATATCGCCGAGTGCGACAGAGTCCATCCACTCACCGGTCTGCTTCTTGGCCTGCCGAGCGAAGACCAAGATGTCGCGTGCACGGGTCATGCTGACGTAGAGCAGGCGCTTGTTCTCCTCGGCGGCATCTGCATGTGCCGCTCGCCCCACCGGCAGAGAGGTGATCTCGTCGGCGATCGCCACATTCTTCTGAGCTCCGAAGGCCCAGGGCCAGTACCGTACGAACCGGCGGTGCAGCGGGTGGTCAGCATCGAACACGCCGAGGGACTCTGTCTGAACACCCCAGAGCCTGTCCCTCACGTCACTGGCCAGATCGCAAAGCACCACGACCGGCCATTCAAGACCCTTGGCTGCATGGTGTGTCATCACCTGCACGGCATCGACGGCGGGCAGTGCCTTCGTGTCAAGCTCGTTTGCCTGCAGGTCCTGCAGCCACAGCAGCATGCCCGACAGCGACGCAGCGTCCCGGCCGGAGATGCACTCGTCTTCGTACTGCTGAGCCAACCCGATCACCCTGTCGAGATTGGCCAGGCGCACCCGGGCACGGTCAGCGCCTTGTTGCCACTGCACCACCCGGCGCGCGAGCCCACAACGCGCGATCACAAGCTCTACGGCCTCCCTGGGTGTCAACACCGCTGCCTGGTCACGCAAGGTGCGCAGCGTTTCTACGATGGCGTGTGGCTCATGCCCGGCTGCCGCTCGCTCCTTCCACTCGCCATGCGCCTCTCCCGCAGAGAGCCACGCAAGCCTGTCCACAAGCCAAGTTTCAGGCTCGGCGCATTCAGCCAGCGAAACGATCTCTGCTGTCGCGAGCGTGTCGCCGTCGTCGTTCAAGCGCCGAATGCATGCCAGAACCAACACCACCTCTGGCTCGCCAAGGAGGCCCGGCTGCTGCGTGGCGCTGGCGATGCCGGCGACTTCAAGGGCTGCTGCGATGGCCTTCACCGTGTCGTTGGCGCGCGCAAGGATCGCAATGTCGGCCGCACGCACCGCTCGAAGCTGCTCGCTCTTTGGATCCATGATCCGGGCTTCCGAAGCCAAGAGCCGCTGGATGCCTGCCGCGAGAGCCTGGTTGCGGGTCTCGGCGTTGTTGCCTTCTATCAACCAGTCCGCAATTGCGGCGGTTCCGTCAATCTCCAGCCGCTTTGGAGACAGTGTCACCTCACTCGCGGCCAAACCTTTGAACCGGGTACCAAAGACATGGTTCACGAACTCGACCAAGGCCGGTCTCGACCGCCATGAATACGCTAGGACCTCTTTTGTGCCACCCAGCTTGGGTAGCGCCTCGATCACGGATCGCATAAGCGCCGTGTCGCTGCCGCGGAAACCATAGATCGCCTGCTTGATGTCGCCCACCCACACCACCTGTCTGGCGTAGCGCGCGAGCTTGAGGAAGAGCGCCAGCTGAATCGGGCTCGTGTCCTGAAACTCGTCCACCATCAGCAGATCGAGTTCTTCGCCCAGCGTGCTTGCCACGAAGGGATGGTCGAGCACGTCGAGCAGCAGGCGCTCCTGGTCCGTGAAGTCGAGCGCGCCGATCTGGCGCTTGGCGCTCGCATAGGCGTCGAGGGTGTCAGCAGCCAGCGCGAACATCAGCTCAAGGTAGCGACGCAGATCAGCGTGCAGCCCGGCGTGGCTGGGCAGCATCGCGGCAGCTTCCATCACCGGCTCGGCCAGCGCCTTGACTTTGGCAGAGCCGCACACCGTCAGCTTGTTCCAGGCGGACCAAGCGAGCGTGTGCTGCGCCAGGTCCCGCTGTGCCGAGACCAGCAGCTCGAGATACTCTTTGGTGTTCTTTTGCGGGTTAGCCTGAAACGACTGCGTCACCCCTGGAATCACCGCCGCCAGCGCGGTTGCCAGCTGTGCATCGAGATCCATCTTGGCCGGCGCCGGAAAGTGCGCGAGCAGGTTGTCGGCGTTGCCCGCGCCGAATCCGCGTAGCAAATCTGCATCGATCGCGTTCGCGCGCGCCTGATCTACCAACTTACCCAGCGCGTCTTGCCAAGGCGGCTTGCCGCCGCGCGGATCCGTGTCCAACGAAAGCCGGCGCGCCACTTGCAGCAACTCCGACAGGGCGTGCCCCTCGATCACCGTGTCCACAGCCTCGCGCAGCAACTGGCCGGCCCGCGCCTCGTCCAGCACCCGTTGTTCGGTCGGCAGGCCTGCTTCGAACGCAAAGCGCTGCAACAGGCCGCCGCACACACTGTTGACCGTGCCGATGCGCGCTGATCCGACGGCATCGGCGCGAGTGAACTCACCTTGGCTGATCAGAAAGCCGCGCACCCGCTCGCGCAGCTCGGTGGCGGCGCGCTTGGTGAATGTCGTCGCCAGGACGCCTGATGGGCGAACGCGCCCCGCCTGCAGCTCAGCCAGCAACAGCTCGGTCAGCCTGTAGGTCTTGCCGCTGCCGGCACCGGCGCTGATGAAGCGGATGTGGGCGCTCATCGGCCAGACTCCCAGCCCGCAAGGTGGACGTAGGGGTTGTAGCGGGCGTCGAGCGGTTCGATGACCATTGCGTCCACCGGCGGTGCCGATTCATCGGTGGCCTCCGTGCCGTCGACCACCAGTTCGACGGTGCCTTTGTCGATCTGCTCCCTGCGCCAGCGCCAAGTGGCCCTTGCTCGCTCCCACAGCGCTGCGGTGGCACCCTCCGGCTGCGACACCACCCGTGCGTCGGGAAACAAGTTCTCAGCCGGCGTGAGCAGGTCGCCTTCGCGCAAGATGTAGTAGCCCACGGCCGGCCAGCGCTTAGAGGCCTGTTCCTGCAGAAACGCATACACCGCCAGCTGAAGATGCGAGCCCTGCTCGAGGACCTTGCGGTACTTCGACGTTCCGGCCCATTTCATATCAATCACCGCCTCGCAGCTGCCATCAAACGACAGTAACAAATCGGTGCTGCCGTGCAGCAGGCCAAGTGCAGTCTCAGCATCGAACTCCTTCTCGGATTCGACCCGCTTGACCTTCGCGGCCTGAAGGTGCGAGTGCAGTCGAAGCAGTGACGCCCGGAACCTGAGCCGAAAGCCTTCTAACTCAGACCGCTTGCCGGGCATGCGCAGCACGGCGCCCTCTTCGTCGACAATGGCATCGAGGTTCTCATCGAACCAATGCGCGACCCGCTCTGTCGTCCACGCCAGACTGCCCGGGTGCCCGTACAAGCGCTCTACAGCACGGTGCGCCAGTTGGCCCAGCAGGCGGAAGTCGTTTGGCATGTTCAGGAGCGCCGAAGCCTGTAGGCGTGCCGGATAGCGCAACAGCCACTGGTACGGGTTGAAGAACAGCGGCTGCAAGCTGCTGTAGGAGACCTTGGCCGGCCACGGCACCACCGTGCCCCCCGGCAACTGCCACCAACGACGCAAAGCAGGTAGCGGCTCGTGCTTGACTGGGGTCACGCCGTCCGCACTTCCAGCCGATAGCGCGCTCTCTACAGGCTCAATGGGCACGTTTTTGTCGAGTAGCCCCTCGACCAGCAGCCAGACCGGATGCACCTCCTGCCCCGGTGGCGGCAGGACGAGCGTGAGTCGCTCGCGCGCCAGCAACAATGGCCGCAGCGCACCGCGCGCCTGCCGCTCCAGCAACGACGGTATCGTGGGCAGGTCCACCCCTGCAGCACGAAGCGATTCCATCTCGCTTTTGGACCAGGCGTAGGGCGGCGGTATTGGCCGGGCGGCGAGCTGCCACCAGGTAACCTCGTCGAACGGCTCCACCACGGCGGCCGGCTCAGTGACACTGGGCAAAGCGCCCGCCTGCGCATCCAGCAGTGGGTTGCCACTGCCGCGCCCGCTTGCCTGCGCGACAAGCTTGTTCAGCATCTCAGGAGCGATCCAGTCATCCCCCTGCACCATCAAAGTCTTCAGTGCCAGGCACAACGCTGACGCTTGAGCGTGCCCAGAGTGCCATGCTGAGCGGCGCGCAAGGTCTTCATCCAGCAGCCGGTTGCTGAAGAACGTGACCAGACGTTCGGCACGATCCAGCGCGGCCGACAGCGGTGCCCTCTGTGCAGGATCAAACCGCTCGTGCTCGATCCAGAAGGCCACGTCGGCCATCACGCGTGAACCGCGCTCACCCAGATCGGTGGAAATCTCAGTCAGAAGCTCCTGCCAGCCCTTACCGCCAATACCCGGCGCATCGGCAAGCCGCTCGGCAATCCGCCGTCGCGCCATCGGGTGGATCGGGTGTAGCGGGTGCGTCAAAAACTGGAGCAGCGCGGAGAAGTCCAGCGGTGCCCAAAGCAGTTGCATCGCCAGGGGCACCAACTGCAGCGCCGGCCGCAGCGTGCTCGCACCGGCCAGCCCAAGGCGTGACCGGTCACCAGCAGCCAGGGCGGCATCCAATAGCGAACCCGCACTCGGCGCCACGATCACATGAGACTCGTGACCCTGACGCACCTGCATGGCCTGCCATTGCGCCGCGCCAAGAACGGTCTCGGCGCGAACAATACGCAGACTTCCATCGTCACACCATGCCAGTCTCGAAGCCCGCACGCCATCACGCGCCTGGCAGAGTGCATCCTGCAGACCTCGAAGCATCTTTCCCGAACGCCCCGCAGGCTCGATCTTGCTGGCGTCCACCATTGGCAGACGCTCTAGCACGCAGCGCCACGCGAGGGGGAAGTCAACAAGCGGGTCGAGCAGCTCGATACGATCGATCTGCGGGCGGCGATGCTGCAGCGCGCTCGCTACATCTGCCAGTCTTTGCCCCAGGCCCGGCGCGACAACACTTGAGGCCAGAGATTCAACTGCCAACATGTCGGCCAACCTATTTCCGACACTTTCACCGGCACCGACCGCAAGCGTGCCACTCCAGCCATGCTCGAACCACAGGTCACGCCACCCCAGCAAGGTGGCTGCGCTACCCAGTTCATCCGCCTCGAAGCTCCGCGAGTAGAACCGTGGTGCTGTCATGGCTCCGCGAAGGCACTGCCGCATCTGGACGACGCGCTCGGACTGAGAGGCGGGGGCGCGCAGCAGGCCCAAGTGCGTTTCGAGGACAGTCAACAGCCCGAGCGGTCCAAGCACCGAGCGACCGACAGCACCGCTGAAATGTATGCCGGCGCCGCTGTCGATCGATAGCCCGAAACGAATTTGCTGCATGTAGTGGCCCTGTGATGGAGTGGATTGAACCGACCCGCATTTCGTGGAGGCCGCTTGGTTTTTGTCAGATCTCCACCCTGGAAATTTGACTGGCGGGATGCCGGTAATAGTCCGCCTCAGGGGCCCCAGCTCCATGCCAACTTCAGCTGGAGGCTTCCCACTTCGCTGAAGGGTCGAATGACATCGCCCATTTGAAACGTCGCCTGGAGGGGATGGCCTTTCTGAAGACGAAACGTCCACCGTTGCCCGCATTCACAAGCAGCCTTGAAGCCTTCGGACGAGGTAAGAAAAGATGTGGAATGAATTCCAGCACCGCACGCCCTGCACGTCGAAACCAACTTCACATCGTCAAGTGCCTGGGACAGATCTTGCCGAGTTGATGCATTCGCACTGAGTTCTGTTGCTGCGATCTCAACCTGCTGCCGGGCAGAGTCACTCACGCTTCGCTGCAATATCAACCCCTGACCTTTTACCGAGACAGCGTTACCCAAGGCAATTGAAATTCGGTCACGTAGCGCCGAAGGCAAGGAGACTACCTTCATTGGATATCGCACCAAGACGGTTGCCATCAGCCACTCCTCGATCGCCTGACGAATCCTTTCGACGCCGTAGAACTCAAGCGGATTCAAAATGCCTTCTAGGCCGGGCTCTAGGTTCCCAGGAGCGTCCGAGGTTGCCGCTGCGCCATGGCAAAAAACGATCCGCCGATTTCCCGCTGTGGTCCAGTCAGCGGCCCCACGCACAGCTGGAACGAAAAGCAGCGGTTCAGCCTCGTTCTGCAATCTGAGGATCCACTGATCGCTGGACCAGGCCAGCGTCAAGGACCTCCTACCGAACAGATACTGGCCGGAGAGAGTGGACGAAGATACGAGCTTGCACGAGGACAAGGCGTGGCGAATCAGCAGACCGACATACTGACCGAACCGCTCACCTTTTAACTTTGCTGCAGCAAATCGTTCAGGAGCCGTAGATGCCTGAGTGCGTTCACTCGCGTGCGCTAGGACCCAAAGTGGTCGCAGACAACGATAGTGCGTATCGTGAAGAAGGACGTTGGTACTCCGCAGCGCCAGTGGAACGCGATGGGCGGCTGGGATGGCAGCGTACAGCTCACTGCGCTTGAGCTGCCGGACTTTTCCTAGCAGCGTCTGGAGTAGGAGCAGTGTCGTAGTTGCCGCTTTCCCCGTGGCCGGGTTATCGGCAAACGACAATCCCCACAGGCGACAAAGTGCATTGCGGAGTCGGTAGTCGAGCTGATCCGCATTCGCAAGTGCCATGGCCTGCTCATGCTTTCGCAGCAATACCTCGACTTCGCGCAGGCGGCGCCGTAGTCCTTTCTCCAGGCGATCAAGCAGCCGGGCAAAGACAACATTCTCGTAGATGGCGACGTCGTCATCGCTGACTTCTGCCTTGAGGGTACGAGGGACGACGCCGGTTATCTCGCGCCGCAGCCAGTCTTCCGAGTGAGAGGCGAGGCGCGTTATCGCATCGTGCGCCAGGCGCTTGGCCCGCGACACAGGCAATAGTTCGCTCTCATAACGCATGGCCATCCGGGGACGGGCGGCAATAGCCTGCAGATGCCCGCGTCCCAGGACGCCTTCGAGCTCCAGCTCAAGTTGCGTGGGAGATGCAAGATCGCCCAATTGGGCAGGCATGACAGGCGATGGCAGTTCGGAACCAGCCGACTCCAATTGATCGACTACGGCCTGCACCGCATCGTCAACAACAGCCTCTGGTGTTTGTCCATCTTGCTCGTCTCCGACACACGCAAAGGTTCGAATGTCCTCTCCCTCCAATTCACAAAGACTCCCCCCGTCAGACCAGAGCACGTCGCCCGCTGCCAGCTCGGTCTCTCGATTCAAGACGGTACGACCCAAGAGCCGGTACCTTCCTGACTCAACAGTTTCAGGCAAGTCAACGTCCTTGTCCCAATAGCGATCAAAGACTCTCACCCGCCACGCTCCAACCGCTGAATATCCTTACGCAATTGCCGCAGGCAGCGGCTAGGCTCGCCATCCAGTTCACAGTCTTTCCACATTTCAAACAATGCGCCCTCAACCCTCTTGAGGTCATCTGTGCGCACATCGTGGCGTCCGATCACCTTCCCATCACGAAACATCCTGCTGCACAGAAGGTGGTCGACGGCGAGCGCCCGGTTGCCCCCCGCCTCCAGAACAACAGGGACGAAGCGCCCCATCTGCCTTTCAAGCCGATTGCCCCACCCGAGCTCAAAGTCTTCTTGCAGGACTTTTGTGAGCTTGCTGTCGTTGATGAACGCCACGAGGTCGTCGGTCTGTTCTTGATACTGCCGGCTGACCTTATCGAACTGATCGCGCAAGCTGCTGTAGCGCCACTTGACATGAGCCGCAGGGCGTTTCATGTTGTGCTGTGATGGCTCGTGCTTCGGCAGATCCAGGACGAACGACCGGTCGTGGGTCTTATCGGCAAATGCGCTGGTGGTTTCATCGTGGTTCGCGGTACCAATGAACCATAGATTTGACGGGAGCCAGATGTCACGCCCATCGCGGAGCTTGGCCGGGGCCCCATAGGCCGGACGCGCCTCCATCAAATTGATCCAGCGGTCGGCCTCGGCCAGTTCAAGCGCAGACAGGAACTCAGCGAAATACTGCTCGGGGCGCGAGAGATTCATCTCGTCAAGCAGAACGATGTGGATTCGATCCTTGTCGGATTCTGATTGCGCGCGATAGATGGCCTGGAGGGTGTTTCGTTCGTAATACCGCTTCTCGAAAGCGTTGTAGTGGCCCAAGAGGTCGGCACGGTCCCGCCAACCAGCTTGAACAGGGATCGTGGTGCAAACCCCGCCTACAGCCTTGGCGAAAGCTGTCGCCAAGCTGGTCTTGCCCGTTCCACTGATCCCCTGGAAGATGTGAAGTTGGCTCATTGCAAGACCACCCAAGAATAGTTGGAGGTCCTCGGGCCGGAAGTGGAGCTCCTTGCCCGGTTCCGCAAAGGCAATCCGGGCCTGCAGCTCAGTGACGAGATCTTTCAGGGCTGGCGCTCGCTCTGTAACGGTGGGAACTGTCAGCTCGACGTCCATTCGCGTGAGCTCTGGGAAGGCAGTGTTCTCCTTCTGCCGGTTGACCAGTCCGTCGACGTCCTCTTGAAGACGCTGCACAGCCTCGGCAAGAAGTTCCCGCCGCTTCATCATTGCGACGCGCTCAAGTTGCCAGTCTTGGCGCTCGGTCACGCTTCGTTGCCACTCAGCCGCGCGATGGCGCAGGCCTGACAACTCGTCCTCTGCCTCCTGCAAACGCTCCTGCAATCTGTCGCGCTGACTGCGAAGCAAGGCAGAGTCATCTTCTGATCGACTTGCCAGCAGTTCTTGTACTTGCCGGTCGAGCGACCTCTTACCCAGCTTCAGGCTCTCGATCTCGTCGAGCAACTGCTGAGGATTACTTCCTAGACGATCGCGCAGGTCATTGAACTCGTCTAGTTCTGACTGCAGCAAATCCAAGCGAGTGTGCAGACCTTCACGCTGCTTTTCGAGCTGCTCGATACGTGCCACCTTACCCTGAATGTCATGCTCGAACTGGTCCCTGACCTCCTGCGCAAGCGACTCGCGCCGCGCTTTGATCAGTGCCTCGTTGAGGCGCAAGCGCTCTTCGCGCCTGGCAAGCCCAAGTTCCGTCTCACCAAGGCCAACCTGCCGCTGCTCAACTTCGGTCAGCCTATCCTTGGCCTGCGCCAGGAAGCTATCGGCGAGCGAACGGGCTGCCGCAAGCAATGCCTGACGCTCCCCTTCGATCAAGAACGGCAGTTGTTGACGCTGCGACTCCAAGGCAGTCACCTGCGATCTCAGCGCAGCAAGCGCTTTCTGCTGCTCATCAAACAAGCCTGTCCGAACTTCGACCTCCCGAGCAATCACTTCGCGCTCCTGTGCGACCACCAACGCTGCGCGCGCAGTAAGGGCGTCTGAATCTTCCTTGAGCGTGCTCGCACGCTCTTCCAGCGAAGCCTGCTGCCGAACAAGCTGCATCCTCTCGGTTTCGAGAGCGACCAGTGCCTGCTCGTGCTTTGCCTTGACATCCTCCGCCGCTCGTTGCATGCCTTCCTGTCGGTTGTACGCCTCCTTCAACTGCCCCCCAAGCGTTGCGAACCTCTCCAAAAAGCCTTGAAACCTGGCTCGAGATTCAGGGGCTACTTGTTCTACTAGATCCAAGACCTCGACCTCATTCCATCCAGGCACCTCCTGCGTAGCCAACGGCGCTGCTTGTTGGGACGCAGCAAGGAATCGATTGATCAATGCTGTAGAAGCCGGTGCTGCGACTTGTGCTGCGCTGACTGCGTTAGGAGTGCTGCCGTAGCCTTTTGATTTTTTTCCCATGAGCTTTTTGCTTAGTAATGTGACTTGAACTGTTCGTGCCAATCGATTGCGAACTGGGCCATCTCGAAGATGCTTGCTGGGTCGAGCTTCTGCCCACTTGCATGCGAACCATCGTTTCGCATAGGTACGAAATGGAGTAGTTGATCGACTTGGAGCGTCGAATCCGACAGCTCAATAAAAGGATGGTCTGCGTGCTGATTTGTAGAAAAAAGAGCGGCTACTAGCAGCGCCTTTATCGCACGATCCCGATATCTCGCAGCTGACCTTATTTGATCGCGGGACTGACCACCCAAGATACGCATCGCAACGCTGCTGAGAGGTGAGTTGATGGACAAGTCCGCAAAGGGAGCGGTGCCAATTGGCTCCCGCCCCCCGGGCCACTGCCTGGTATCCGCTGGCCACTTTTCGAGCACCCACTTCAAGACTGCCTCCAAAGCCGAAATGCTCTCCTGAGCCAGGCTGGCAAGCTCTTCCTGCTGGACCCGCTCCTGCGATTCAAGTCGGCGAAGCTGGCGCAGGACTCTTGCGATATGGCCGCGTATCAGAGGCTGGTTTACGAGATGCGGCAGGTCGGCAAGCTCGAGCTCGACACGGAGTTCAAGTTGTCCCAGCCAGTCGCCAACAGACATCGCGGGTTCAGGGGTGTCTGGAATCAGCTCTGAAATCCGCCTAGCCAACCCCGGAAACTGACCCAATCGATCCAGGAGCGGTTTACGAAGCCACACAGCTGCCTCGGTAACTCGCCACGGATCGCTGACCAGCCAGGGCTCGAGGTCCATGGGATTTGTAAACAACTCGCACCAAACATAAGCCGATGTCGGCGTGCTGTACACAAAGTCGAAGTCATCGCTGACAGAGTCGTGTACGTACTCGCTTTCGTCGAATCGCACACGGCGTAGGTCGCGCTGGAACTGCCTTAGCGCGAGCTTCGCGCCAGCCTTTTCAGGATTTCCAGGCTTCACTTGGGGCAGAAGCGCAAAAGGACGAATACGACTGCCCTTGTCACGATCAATCACGAACTCTGGCGATACACCTGCCGTGCCACGCAAAGGCTCTAACTCCGGCAGCTGCTTTGCCAACCTTGGCAGCCAATACCCGGTGACAGCATCTTGGAACGCGTACTGCACAACCAGATCTGGCTCGGCTATACCCGCACCGAGCAGGACTTGAACGCCCAGAGGCGTCACCTGCTGATGCGAGTCGACCCACCCATTTGGCTGAAGCTGAGTCGCCAGAATGAAGGCCACCAGATCTCGATCGAGATCCAAGGACTTAGCCAGTTCATCGAGATCGCGCAACCCTGTGTGCAGGAGACCGAGAATGGCCTCTTGAAACACGTTCAGAGCACTGGGCATTCGATCCGGCGCCATGACGGTCCAGACGTAGACCGGCCACAGAACAGACCGTTGGTTGCCGCGCGGTGGGCGGGCGATGCCTGTGTCCCATCGCAGGTAGCGATCAGCGAACATGTTGGGCCTCGCTGTCGCAGAGATCGACGAAAGCTGCCAGCTCAGGAACCGCTCGATGAGCTTCAGTACCTACGAACATCGATCGATCACCCACCGCCACTAAAAGACGCCGCTGTCGGCTCATCGCTACGTTCAGGCGATTCGAAACACGAAGGTGACCGTACTTACGACTTGCGGCCTTCTCGTATGCAGAGGTCTCATCACCTGCGTCTACGCCAGCGCCAATATTCAATTCGTTGCTACGCACAGTGGAGAGCAAAACGACGTCGAACTCCTTGCCTTGGAACGCGTCAACTGTGCCCACACGGAGTCGCTCCGTACATACCGCATTGCTTGAATGCTCGTCTTTGATCCGCCAGCCCGATTCACCATGCTCAGCGACGCCAAGTTCCGACAAACTCTCAAAGATCCGATCTCGCTGTGCTGCGTAGAAGGTGATGACGCCAATGCTGTTGTCAGGAGGCAATTGAAGGAGTAACGTTCGGACTTCCTTGGCTATGCGCGAGGCCTCACACATCCGGTGTCGGCTGCTCCCGGCCTTCTCTTCTCTGCCCAAGCGAGCCGGAACATCAAGCCACCCACAGGTGACCGCGCCAAAACCCGGAACTGTCGGTGCAAACTCCTCAGGCTTTCGACCAGACTCGACCTTACCCAGCCCAGCTGACTCATAGAAGTTCTTGCTGACAAAGTCTCCCAAGGTTGGATGCATACGGAACTGCGTATCGAGCATCACCACTCGCGAGAAGCCATCAGTGGCCTCGCGCGCCTTCAATTGGCGCCACAGCCGCTCGAAGAGACTTTTCTGGTACACCTCTCGACGGTCCTCTTCCCCATACGTGCGTACAACATCGTCCTCGATAGCTGTATCCAGCAGATGTGGAAGTTGACGGTGATCGCCGACCAGGACAATACGGCGCTTCGCCATCGACATCGGGATGAAGAGATCAAGCGGATTCGCGCGCGCCGCTTCGTCGATGATCACGGTGGTGAAGCGAATAGCACCAGCTTCGTCCGCTGACGCCGACTTGAGTCGACTCATGTGATGACTGGCTGCTTGTTGACATGTCGCACCGACGATGCTGCTGTAGCCTTCTACAGCGCTTCGAACCCGCTCACGATTCGAATCAAAGGCATCTCGGTAGCGCTGCAAGACGTCATAGCGTCCGAATCGAGTGGAGGCGACCTTGCTTGCAAGCTCGGACTGCAATAGGTTGAGAAGGCGCCCGCCCTCTTCATCAAGTTGATGGCGTATAACTGCTGGCCGGTTGTCAGGACGCAACTGATCGAGCAGATGATCTCGCAGGTCGGAGAGCTTCTCCAGATCTTCGGGCGTGATGGCATCACAGGTCTGAGTGTGTTCAAGAAGCGCCGCCTGATCGGGAGTCATCAAACCCGGCACTTCTCGCGCTTCGTGTAGCAGAGCACCTGAGCGGAATACCCCATCGTCGCAATACGACTCGGATAAGACGCGCAAAGCCCGTACGAGACGCGTGAGCCGGCGGCGGCGCGCCGTCGGCATATGCGCTCCAACCTCGAAATCGTCGGCACCACGGCGCTGGGCCAGGTACTCCTCCCAGTCTTGCATCCAGCGAGATGACAAACGAATGCGAACCCGTTGCGCCAACTCGCTGATCAACCCGTTGAGTCCCTGGAGAGCCTCTTCGCGTTGATTCACCGGCATGCTCGCCAACCTGAGGCTCATGGCCACCCGATTCAGCCGTTGCAGCAACGGGACATGCGGTTCTTCGGCTGCCCATTCATCCAGACGTTGACTGACAGACTGATGCCGTGCAACGCACCAATGATCAACGGGGTCCAACGACTCGCTTCGGTTACCCACCTTGATTGCGGGAAGTCCATAGACACTGGTTCGTTCCAGCGCATTCTCCACCGCGTCATGCTGAAAGCTGGAGATCAGCACCTCATGCGCGATGACATGCCCCTCATTGAGTTCGGCCAGGCGCCTCTCTAGCGCCGCGATGACCTGGGTCTTTCCCGTTCCAGGAGGCCCAATGATCAACGCGACGTCTGGGGTGTTGAGAGCAACTCGAATGGCCTCCTCTTGTTTGTCCGTGGGCTTCCCGGTTCTGAAGCTTTGCCTTGCATATGGCGTCAGCCCTGGCAATCGCGAAGGTCGCTGACCTCGGATCGGAAGATCCTGTAGCAAACTGCGTAGCTGCGGTACGCCCATGCCGGCTTCAATGACGCGTCGGGCGTGAAGCCGCCTTTCATGTTGCTTTCGATCTCCTCCGAGGGAGAGGAAGAGGTAACCAGTGGACGGGGGCGCAATTGGGCCACGACCAAAAACGATCAGAGCCCCGTCTCGGAATTCGGGATCACCTCGAAACCGTCGCTGCGTGTCGCTGGTGGACAGATCGGTATAGCGATCCGAACTCCAGTCAGGTGCAACGTCCTCGGCATCCAGAGAGCCATCCTCTAGCAGGTTCAAAGCACGCCACCGAGCCTGGAACCCGGCAATCTCGGCATGCTCCGCCATAAATCGCCATGCGCCACCCTCCGCGCTCGCCGACTCGCAACGTGTGTACCGAAGCGCGCCCAGCTCCGCTGCCACGCGTACCTCGCGGCGCCACTCCATGTCGCTGTACAACTGCCACAGATGAAGGTAAGTGCCATAGCTGCCGACCGACGCCTCTAGCAGGGCGCGTTCGTGACCATCCTGAACACAGATTCCATGGGACAAATCGACAAAGTGAATATCGCCTTCAAGGACGGCGTATGCATCCATTGATTTCCGGGTTCGAGGTCGAACGCGCTCAACCAAGAGTGTTCCGTCGGTGGCGCGCTTGACATCGAGAAGCGACACTCGACCGATCAACTGAATTTGTCCATTGCGCTCACCCGAAAGAATGGCCGCAAAGACGCGCCCGCCAGACATTCCAAGCGTCGAGCAAACGAATTCCTCAGACAACCACTCCCTCGCGACGGACACCGTCGCAGCGTTGCACTTGCCTTGCTGATACAGGTCATCTGCAACTCGCTGATCAACGCCGATCTCCAGTGGCTTCCCCAGCGCATTGATCTGTGATGGACGAGCGCACCGCAGAAAAATCGAGCTTGGCTTGACCCGGGCGAGTACCCAGATCGTTGAAGAGTCCTCGATGTATGCCTCAAATGGTCCCGACTGTGGAGTCAAACCCAGCCTCAGGACACGATCATCCTGACGAAGCAAAAACTCGCTGGCAGCTTCGCGAACAAATACTTCCTCGTTCACTCGCCATGACGCAGGGTCGAACGGCTTATCCATAGGATTGACAGACAGGAGGCCCGGCAGCAACAACGGTGACTCATGAATTTGCATGGGACATCACCACTTAAAGCGCCACACATCGTGCGAAACATCGAGCGCCCCAACATGAAGAGCCTTGATGCGACCGTCCTTGGTGACACGCGAGACGCCCTTCAATGGTGATCCGGCCTTGGAGCCTGCCACTTGCAAGTGAAGCACCCTAGACTTTCCAGCACGTATCAAGAGATCGTTACCGTCAAGTTGAAGCCTGGCGACGATCTCACTCTCAGCGTAAGACGATGTGCCTGGAGGTGCTGCCTTGAGTACCAGTTCGTTGGCACTGAGCACAGCCACGATGCCCGTGTCAACCCACGAGTGTGCAGGCAAGGCGTCCTCGTCCAAATCTGAAGCGGGAATGTAGGCTGTGTGCTTGAGTCGGAGCGCTGTAGCAGGTTCGTGTTGTGTGTCGCAAAACGGGCACTGCAAGGTCTTGTTCCAGTAAAAGGTGCTGCCGCAACCAACCGCGTCGTGGCAGAGGACCTGCGTGGCGGAGGCTGCTTCCAGTGCCTCTGCCCACTCGGCCATCACAGGACGGATTTCAGGTTCTTGAATGCCCAAACGGAAACACCGATCAAACAGTTCTATGAGTACAGGGGTCAGAACGTAGTCGCGCTCGATACCCAAATCACTGCGATTTCGTACATCGACTTGGTGATCAATCCAAGGCAGTTCACCTCGGAGAGCTGCTGCCTCAAGGTCAGAGTCTTGGTCAACCATCTCCCCGCCCTTGAACGGATGAAGCTGAACCAGAAGCTGAAAGGCGATAACCGCGAAGCTCCACACATCTGTGTAGGTGCTGATGCCCGCTTCGCCACGAATGATCTCTGGCGCGCCGTAGTCTGGCGTATAGATCTGCAGTGAACTGCCCTTGACCGCATAGGTGAGGTTGTCGCAATCGATCAGCCAAACCTCACCCTGATCGTGTGACTTGGAGACGAAAACGTTCTTCGGAGATATGTCACCGTGAGCGAGGCCTTGGCCGTGTAGCTGGGCAAGGACCCGCGCAAGCCGCGCCAGGAGACGCACGCGCCGCGCGAGGCCACCCGAGGACACGAAGCCTTGAAGCCCCAGTCCACTTGCAAACGATTCGATGGACTCCTTGAGAAGCAACTCCAGAGGTATCAGCCCATCGATGAGTTCCATCACATAGCCAGCTCGCGGCTTCACGATGCGAGCTCTTGGCATCACCACCGGTAGCCCCTCCTCGGCAACTGGCATCCGTTGTAGCGCCTCGACTTGCTTGCGCCAGTCCTGCGTTCGAGGGTCGCCATCGGGCCATCTGCTCACCTTTACCAGCAGGTTGGGAATGTCAGTGCTCAGCACAATGCCCTGTCCGCCCTCAGCGAGCTTGCCCCTCAGTTCATAGACGCCGCCAAACTCATCCTGTACCGTTTGCTTCTTGTTCTTCATTCTTGTTGTACTCAATTCAGTTTGCATCCTCATCCCTTGTAGATCACTGCAATGGTCTTGTCGTCGGTATGCCCCGGCGTAGACCAATGGGTCAATTCGTTCGCCAGCCAACTCCGTCCACCGCGTCGCGTCTTCGCGGCTACCCGACGTACCACGGTCTCGGAGAACGTCTCCAGCGCGTCGGGCCTGATGTCATCAGAAACTCCGTCAGTCATCAGGATCACCGCATCCCCGCAATCACGAAGCACTACTTCAGCTGTGCTCCATTCTGACCATGCTCGATGAATGCCCAGCGCTCGGGTCTCATTGCCGAAGCCCGTTCGTTCCGGTGTAACGACCTTAAAAGAACCCCGCGTTCGGCAGACAACCAAACCGTCACCAAGTTGCCAGATCCTCGTATTGCCACCCACGTCGCAAGCGGCCAACAAAAGTGTGCAGGCGGCGGTGGACTTGTCAGCGAAGGGAACCGCGCTCAACCACCGACGGTAAAAGGCGGTGGCGATCTGTCGAGCCTCAGCAGTCTGAAACTCCTTTGCATTTGCCAATGCACGAATTGTTTGCTGCGCAGTCTTGACGGCCAAGCGAGAGCCCACGCCACTCAGTGGTCGCGAGCCGAGTCCATCTGCTACAGCAGCAATCCAGCCCCCTCGCCAGCCTCTGAGTGAAATTGCATCCTGATTTGCATCGCCGACCAGCAGATGCCCTGGTCCGGTGACCGAAGCGCCGGTTGCTCTCAGCACTACAGGTCACCGATGTCGAGATCGTCGTCAGGGATCTCGCTCAGCGTGAGCGCTGTTGAATCATCCGGTGTCGCACTGGCAGAGCGCGCCACGACACTCATGGTGACGGCCCTGAAGAACCGCAGGATGTCTCTTGATTCATGGGCTTCGAACACTGGCGCCTCACGATCATTAGCGAACTTCGAGAGCATCTCTTTGTCGGCATCGGCGCCGATCGCCATGGCGAACCTCATAACTTTTTGCCCGCGCTCGCTGCCCTGCAGGCGCGTCAAGGCATCCTCCCAATCGTCGGTGGGGGCGCCATCAGACACCAACACGAGGACTGGGCGGTAGGCCCGCGACGGGATGCGTTCCTTGTCTTCAAGCAATAAGCGAGCAACGTCAAACGCCGACCCCATCGGTGTGCCTCCGTTTGCGGTGAACTGGTCGATGCTGGTGATTGCGTGAGCGGCGACCAGAGGCAGGTGCTCTTTGGCCTCCTTTCCACCAAAGGTGATCAAGCCCAGCTGAATTTCGGCCCGAAGGCGTCCTTCCTTGGAAAAGCTTGCGACCATCTCGCGAAGTGCAACGTTCAGCGCATCTATCTTCCCGTTCTCGGCCATGCTCCCACTGACATCTGCGAGCACGATGACAGGCAGTGGGCGGGCCTGCGGTACGGCAAAGGACTTTAGTTTTGTGGCGGGACTGGGAGGTGTTTGCGCCTTCTGTGGCGTCTGAGTTTTCATTGCGTCGTGCTCCCGTTTTCTGATGATTGTTGCGTTGTGATAGCGGCTATCGTTATCTTCGTTCATGCTTGCCCAGCCCATTTATCTGTCCTTAGCTGTTGTGTTGACTTTTGCGCACTTGGCGGCGCCGCATCTTCGACGCCACCTTGATGGAATGCAGGTCACGATTGCGATAGGCAGTGATGACTGCACCATCAGTTGAAACGAGCACCTGAACACCGTTCAGCTCAGACAAGTTGATGCCGATCGCCGAATAGCGCTCCACCTCTTTGCGCCCCACCACATAGAAAGTGACGCCCTTTGCGTGGATACGCCGACCGTAGCTCAAGGTTGCTCGAACATCTGCAGGGCAAAGTCCACGTTGCTGCATTCGAACTTCGGCATGAAGCGTCATCCGTGGCGCGTGAATCGAAACGTCTGGCAAAGAATGCAAACTTGTCATGATGGCCTCCGTTGGTAGTGCCATATGTCTTGCGAGTTGCATGCCAAGGCTAGAAAACTTGAAATCCCTTCAAAATCAATAAGTTAGGAGCAGTCATTCCTTAAATTGACGTAAATAAGAATACTTTTTGAAGAAGTTTTATTACGTCAAATCTGACCAAAACTCTCAAACCCAATGGCTTAACTGTTGACGAATCCATTTGAAGTGAATCGACGAGACTGGTTATCGGGCGAGGAAAGTCCGTGGCCCATCAAACTCCCACAGCGTGACTTCTGCACCAGCTACTGCACTCACCACCCGCAGGCGGGTAGGAGCGGACCTCGGCACCATCACCAATGCACCACGGGCAAGGCCAGGCTTGATCCTTAGCGCCTCAGGGCTGATGTCCTTCACAGCCAAACCGACTGCCAGATGGCGTCGCATCCAGTTCGTCGCTCGAGCCCCTTCAGTGCCCGCAGGAACCACGGTCATGCGGACGCTGCGCTCCAGCTCAGCGGCCTCTTCCGGATCGGAAGCGACCGCTGGCAGCAACTCGTACAGCACTGCATTTGCTCGGACGGCACTTATGGCATCCTCTTCCTCAACAAGAGGGCCGATTCGGTCTGTGAGCTCTTCGCCCAAATCCCAGGCCAACCACAGCAAAAGTGATCGAAGAAAGCCAACTTCTTCGATGGGCCCGTCTGCCTGATCGATTACGACTTGAAGCAGCCTAGATTCGCGACCAAGGAGTGCCGACATGGCCGCGTCGAGAAGATCGCGCCTATCGGCCTCTGCAACTAGGCTTGGGGCGACGCGCCACCGCGAGTGAAGCCGCAGTCGCCTTAACTCTCGGGTCATCCCCAACACAGCGACGAGTTGCACGATAGCCCCTTGAGCTCTCCGCGGATCCTGGCAGGCTGCAACAAGCTGCGTTGTCATTCGCCGGATCAGGGTCCTGGCTTTGCGACTGACTATCTCGGCAATTTGTGCATCGCTGAGTCCAGCGGGATCTTGAGTCCGCGCGCCGGGCAAGTCGTCATCATCTTGATTGGCGGATTCTTCCTCGGTTCGACCACGCGAGTCCGTTGTGCCAGGGTGGCGCTCCAGTTCAATGCCAAGCCGTCGAATGAGCACGTCCAGCAAGTAGGCCAAATCGCCCGACTTCAGCAAACGCAGCTTTTTCCTCTGCTTCGGCATGTCGGCCACATGTACGCCAAGACTGGCAGGGCGGGCAAGCGAAGAAGCATCCTCGGCTCGGCTACGCCCAGCGCGCGAAAGTGTCGTCAACTCAGTGTGGATGTCGTCAGAGAAGATAACCTTCTCGACTGAAGCAATCAATCGAGCAATATCACCCTCACCAGAACCCAAAGTTCCAAGCGCCTCGCGCAGGATTGCCTGGCGCTTGGTTTGCGCCAAGCCGCTTAAGGTGGCAGGGTGATGAACGATGGCGCGAACTGACCTCTCGCCGGCAATGCGGAACACCAAAGACCGAATCCGCCCGAGCGGCCCATCCGTTCTGATCAGAAGTCGGCACGGCCCCCTGACCTCAAGCGATCCATCCCAGCGCTCGTCGGCACTCGCTCCTTCCGCATGCATCAATGTCAGGCGTTCTGGATTCGGGTAGTCGAGGGATATTGAATCCGTCTCGGCGTCGGCAATGGCAACGCGAACAGACTCTGGCTCTTCGGCGCGATGATCCATCTCGATCTGGCCTCGCCTGGCCACCGTCTCAAGCTCTGCACGGTTCAGGGGTGGGAGGTCGAAGGCCTTTGCGAGGCCCATGAAGCTGGCGATGTCTTTGACCGCGGAACCAGCGCGCACAACCACTGCCTCAACATTCCCGTATGCAGCGGTACCGAACCAAGCCGGTCGGCTGGGATTCGCACTGCCAGAGACAAACAGATCTCCTTGAGCGGACTCAAAGTAGATGGCTTTCGCGTGCAAGTAGCGCTGTGCCTGATCGGGCCATAGCGACCTTGCGTCTACGAAGCGGCAACTGATGTTGTCCAGGTCCTTGCCAAGATGCACCGTATCAGGGTCGATGAGCACGACAACCTCAGCCATCGGCCATTGATCGGACAGGACTCGAAGCAGGCCAAACTCAGCGTCAAAGAAAGCGCCCATCACCAGGATGCGCTCGACTCGATCTGAAACTCTGGCTTTTAATTGCTCGAAGAGGTTCTGACCCGACAAAGACTGGCCAAAAACGTCTGATCTACCTGTTCCTGAAATCCGCTGCGTGAGTGGCGCGATGAACTTGGTAAGCGCACGGGCAGACTCTAGAACGGAGTCCGGTAGGTGTTGAGCCTGCTGCCTGATCCACGTCTCCAAAAGCGCCCAGGTGTCAGCTAACGCTGCAACCCCGGCTGCATCCTTGGCGCCATCAACATCGATCCAGTTGGTCACTTCCCGGTTGTAGCCAAAACCAGCCAAGGTCAGGTTGTGGCTGCCGATCAGCAGAGACGCCTTCCGAGGTCCAGCCAAAAGGCACACCTTGGGATGGAAAACACCTGGCACTTTCATGGGCAGGAGTGCGTATGCATGGCCAGCGAGACGAGGTCTGGCTGCCTCGCTTGACCAAATCTGCGCACATTGCGCCGCGTCCATCATCACGACGTTGTAACGGGATCCTGCTGCGATCAGTCTGCGCAACACGAACTCCTCATAGAACGGCAACGTTGCGTTGAAAGTCGTGATCAGAGACGCTTCGTATCCGCCATGCTTCACCACATCGATAAGGGAAATAGGCTCACCCACCGTATGCCTCCAAAAGGGAGGTTCCGAGCAGGCTGGGTCGAGTCTGTCTTCCTTGCTCGGGGGAATCCCGTGTCAACGCGCCGATGTCACGCAAGATCTGGACGGCTTGCCGGAATCGTGGAGTGGTAGCTGCTGGCTCAGGGATGTCGACCAACTGCAAGCCTCGCTCGGTAGGTCGAAAACGGAACGTTGACTGCCCACCATGGCGCAGCTTTCGCAGTGCAACGCGCAGGTGTGTGTTCATGCACCAGGCAAAGAGATCTTCAGCAACTTCCTGGAGCGACATCGAATGCCAGGTCTGGAAGCGCAATTGAATCGAAATAAGGTTGATGGGTGAGTCCAACAGCTCATCGCTACCAATCGGCAACGCGCCGTAGGGCGGCTCGCCCTCGCTCGCCCTGACAGACAACAAGGCGAGAGCCCGGAAGGTCCTGCTCAACTGCAGGCCAAAATCAGGTCTCGAAGTCGCATCACTCTGCAGGGCTGCAGCCAGCTGGAACTCGTGCCTCGGGTCCTCCCAGTCATCCAGGTCGGGGCCTGACTCCCGGGAGAGGCGACACAATGCGCCGAAGGAGTCTGAAAAGAGGTCTGCGTAGCCGGCCTTTGCTGCGTCGCTTGCTGCCAAGGCCGCAGCAAACGCTTCAACGGTGGACAAGCTCCTTTGACCTATATCTAAAGGCAATACCAGCGTGTCCAAGCAAGCCACAAAGACGGACTGCATAACGACAGACAGAAGGTCGTTGCGCTCGTAGATTGCCCATGCTCTTCGCGTGTCTTCGAGTGTAGAAGGCACCTCCCATCGAACTCCGTCGGACAAGACTCCTGTATAGGTAGCCGCGCGGAAGATCCGCTCAGTCAAGTCAGCCTCGGCTTGCGCGTGCAAGGAATTTGCCAGATGGAGAATGAGTGTCAGTGAATGGCGCCGCTGCTCGCCCAGCGCCCCGTAGACGTTTGTGCGGTCGAAAAAGATGTCAGTCAATGATTCATGCTCCTGCGTTCCCACGGAGATACCGCAGGCGCAGAACTGAGACAGGCCGTCTAAGTCACCAAGCGTCACTCGGTTCGTCTTAACAAGATCCCAGAACCGGTCGCCAGGCACCTCAGCTGCGACTGCCTCTGACATTGGCTGACCGCGCTCGATGGTGAACTTCATCCAAGGCCTGGCTGACGGATCCATCAATTCGAGTTGCGCTAATGTGCCAGCGTAGTATTGGCCAAGACCCCCAAGACGGTTCATGAAATAGCGGCGGATATTCCCCTCCGTTCGGTCCGTATAGATCGACAGTTGCAGCTCTTCTCCTCCCTCCAGTCGGTCCAAGGCCTGGAGCAGTTGGATCCGCCCGACCATCGCAATGCCGTGTCGCTCGGCGTCATGATCCGTCTGCCGCGAGTGGCGCTCCGATATCAGGGTAAACAAGCAGTCCGCGCGTCGAAAGTACTCGACGAAGGTATCGGCGTCGGCTGTTGGAAAGCGCTGGTCGAAAGACCAGACAAGCCATGGATACAGCGAGTAGTACCGAGCCCGGTCAGTGACGTTCGTGATGCCGGGGAGTAGCTGGGCGTAAATGGCAAGGCAAGGCCCTTGCGTTCCGAGGTGGTCCAGACCGCCGATGGCGACCGGAGGCTTGACCCAATGGGTGTTGATCTCCATTTGAGCTCCTACGCGTACTCGGCCGTGTGAGCGGCGCAATGTGCTGCGACTATTTCGAGCCAGGGCGCATACCAGTACCAAGTTTTCACCACCAGAACCCCCAGCCCTTTTGACGGGTGCTTCGCATCCGTCCTTTTCCAGAGCTGTGTGTGGTTGTGCATGGTGAAGCGGGGGAACCCTGTTGATTGCATCTTCTCCACCACCTGCTTTGGCAGGTACTTGGTCTTCTCCGTCTCCTTGACGACCGCGTAGTGCTTATTGACGTCCTTAGCAAGCTCAGAGTCTGCCTTGATGAACTCGATTACTTTGTCGGCTTGGCCCTTACGGTTCGCCGTCTTCGGCACAAACAGCACACGATAGGCAAATCTCGGATCATTGAACTCGGCCTCCGTCAGCTCCGCGTCAAATGCATTGATGAACGCCTGAATGTGCGCGGGAAGACCTGCCGCGTCATGCAGAGCCTCGACTTGGTCGCTGTTGATGGCAGAGAACTGGAGGCTGAATGACAGGTGTTTGTCGATACCGAACTCATCCCCAAAGAGTTGCTTGATCAGGGCGTTGTAGTTCAAGCAGCAGGCCTGAAACCTTGCACTCAGGTGCTCGTCAAGCCGGTTGGTCATCTGATGCTCGATCTCGTGTCGGAGACCTATCAGAAAGCGCAGGTTGTTTGAGGTCGACTTGTCGACTGGCGAGGCGCTGTCATTCAAGCAGCGTTCGAGCTCCCAATACTTGTGGGCGCCTTTCGATGTTTTCTCGAAGCGTTTTCTAGTCCCAGCGATCTTGAAATACCGGTACTCGACACCCTGCTTTCGAAAGTGCGCGTGCAGGAGATAGGTCCAAGAGATCACCATCATCACGACGAAGATCTCTGACTTGAAAGTGATAGCTGGATTGTTAAAAACCTGAACGGCTGCTAGTGCTGCCTCTCGGGACTTCTTGAGCAATTCGTTTGAGACTGATCCGACTGTTCTGATTCGTTGTTTTGGCTTCACTCTTCTCCCTTGTTGTTTCTGCTACCGCCAGCAGGCTACCGAATCGTCTCCGCTGTACTTTTCCCACTGCACTGACCAGATTGCAGGGTCTAGAACACCGACCTCATCAGTCAGAACTTCTCCTCCGTCGTGATCGTCGAGTCCGGTTGAGAAGAACATGCCACCGCCCTGCGTAAGCACGTAGCGGTTATGAAGCGTTGCTTGCGGTCGAAGGTGCAGCCGTACTTCAACACCGTCTGGACGCACCTCCAGCAAAGCGCGTTCAATACCAAGACGCAGATGAGCTTCGTCCTTTCGGTCGCCACTGAAGATATCAACCCTTGCCCCAGATTTGATGCACTTGAGGAACTCCACCAGCGGTCTACGATGACGGGCGTTGTTCGCATCAAAGTGGGGGTCAATCAGTTTGACGTGCGAGGCTGACGACAACAGAGGTGAACAGCACCTAGCCATGATCTCGGGCGTACGCTCGATGTGCCACTGGCGGTTGGGCAGAAGGCAGGGATGGGTGGCATCAAGGTCTGGCGCAAGCACAGCAATGCCTTCGAGGTCAGCCACCGCAGCAATGATGGCGTCGAATGGCTGACGCTTGTGTTCGGCAATGGCTGCCGCCAGCCAATCATCGGCACATCCTTCGCCAGGCCGTCCTCGTGACAAGAAGCAGTCTTTGGTCAACGAGTTTAGGCGTTCAACGATGCGCTTCAACTCGATGCCGTGCAGTCGACGCTGCGCTGCTTCAAACACATACCTCTTCCACTTACTCGGAAAAGCGGCAATCAATCGACCTTCGGAGATTCCGAACTTCTCGACAAGGTAGCTGAAGTCACGATAGGACGTCGTGACCGCGGCCGGATCTAGAGCGATCTCCTTGAACATCAGAACAGCTCCGCTCCGCGCTCGTCGAAGAAGCCATGTGGCCAGGGCTTTGTGAATTCGCCGTCCATGGTTACTGGAATCTCATCGATGGTCACCACACCTTCTCGCTTGCTGAGGCAGTAAACACCGATCAGGGCGGGTGACAACGGCTGAGCAATGACCTTGCTGGTCATCTCGTCGGCCTCGCGGATGCGTCGTAACAGGCGCAGGATCAGGTGCTCGCTGTGTGTCTCTATCAGGAATGACAATCCTTGGTTTACGGCTCCGTCGATGAACAGGTCCCCCAGGCCCACCTGAACGGCTGGGTGGATGTGCAGCTCTGGTTGCTCGATGCAAACCACGCTGGCCGAGCCGTCCTGGGCCGCCACGACCACCGGCAGCACCTGGGAGATACCGACACCAATGTCCTGCGGATGCAATGCCAGCCCAGAGCCATTCAATAGCTGCGCGCGCCTGCGTATAGGGCCGATGGGCTGGGGCACCGGTTGACTCGGATCGAATTCTTGGTAGGCCTTACGCACGACAGAATAGCCCGTGCCGAGCTTGCTGGGTGACTGCATCCAATCGCTCACACGCTCCACCAGGTCCTCGCTACCGGTGGCCAGCGTCTCCCACCCCGCCATGCCATCAGACCAGGCGGAGTCGCTTTTGGTAAGGGAAACCTCGAAGCCGCGCGGTGGAATGCGGCGAAGCGGCCCTACATAACGCATCTTGCGCAGTTGATCCCGTAGAAGAACTGCGGGACCCACCGTAAGCCAAGACAAGAAGGCTGTGAACTCACGAGCAACGTAAACGTTCTCTGTACCTTGTGCACCCGGCGCTGGTATCGACAACATCTGGTCAAGCCGGGGCAAGGCGCCATTGAGCTGCGTCAACCAGGATCTGAGGCCGTCGCCGGGACGCTCCAGTCCCGCCTCCTTGACGGCAAAGAACAGATCACCAACCACAGAGACGAGGCGCTTACCCTCCTTCGTGATTGGACGTTCTGTCTGGTCGACATCGCCAGTGTTCTGAAAGTCACTGGCGCTGACCCATTCGTCTAGCGCATCCAAATCGATCGACTCGTCCAGACCCCGCTCCTCCAAGAAGATTGGGTTCTCACGGTTGATGCGCATGCGGGTATCTCGGCCATCAGCCGTGGACTCAAACCTCACGCACCACTCACCATTTGCACCGATCTGGTACCCCACGACTACTGGAGCACCACGTTGCTCACTCCAAGCAACGATCAAGCGAACACTGATCAATTCGACTCTCCGCCGGATCTCCTGCAAGGTGTTGTAAAACGCCCAGACGTCGGAGTCTTGGGTCTGCCAGTCCTCGAATGGCTCAGGAACCAATTCGGGGATGGAATCCGTTCCCAGCGCCATCTCGATTTCGATCTCGATCTGATTTTCAGGATCACGTCCGTGCACCAGGCTCATGAACCCACCAAGGTCAACCGCATCGCCACCCTGTAGCGTTCGATCTGCGTTGACGTTTTGCCGCTCAAGGATTTCGCGTAGGTACTGCAAGGCCTGCAGCACGCTGCTCTTGCCGGCGCTGTTGGCACCGAACAGCAAGGTGATGGGGCGCAACTCGATACGAACCTCTTCGGAGAAGCCTTTGAAATTCTTCAGCGAAAGCGATTTTATTAATGAGGTCATTGCACCAATCCCGAGTGGAGAAGCTTGCTTTGAAGGGACTTGGAAAGCGCAGTCAACTCGTCTACGGCAGCCGCTGATCTCTCGCTCAGCATAGAAACTCGTGCAACGATCTGCTCAAATCGAACTTGGTCTTCAATAGGTGGGAGCATCACTGGAAGCGCACGAATCGGGCCTTGGAAGAGATTGGCTTGAGCGGATGACTTTGACGCGGCAACCATCCGACGCTGCATCGGCGATGAGCGAAGAAAGTATTCGAGAAAGCAACTGCGAACCTTATGAGTGTCTGGGCGCACCAGCGCAACACTTCGAACAAGAGCCAATGGATCATCGGTCGCAACCTGCGCCACTCGTCCGATAGAGCCGGAGCAAGAAATCAGAATGTCGCCTCGCTTCGGTTCACAACGTCGGCGAATCCGTTCGAACTCCTCTTTCGGCACATAGTCAACATCTTTAAGAGCCAGCCATCCATTCTGAATGTTCCGTGCGGACAGCAAATAGACACCCTCCGACGAGCGTCGAGGCGTCTGGTGCTCACCGTCCGTTATCTGCAACGCAATCTCTTCCAATCGCACCAAAGGCCAAGCGCGCTGATTAGTGTCAGCATCGCCAAACGAATAAAAGAACGTTGCCTGCACGAACTCGTCGGCAAGGCGGATGGCTTCCTGGCGTTTTCGGCGCAGGCTGCCGGCCTTATCGAGGATGGTGGCTATGCGTTTCTGCTCAAGAATAGGAGGCGGTGCAAACGGAAGCGACTTGATTGCCTTGTCAGAAACCGCAGGGTAGGTCGCACCAGTGGCAAGACCGACAAGCGTTTTGACAGTGGCCTCAGAAGAAATCCAATGAAAGAGGAACCTTGCATCTAGATTGCTAGGCACGGCGCGCAGCACGCAGAACCCTGTAGACGCGATCGCACCTGCATACTCGCCAGTAACAATGGCAACTGTGTTTAGGTTTGGCCTAACAGTTGAAACGATAACGTCGTCTTCAGTTGTCTCTTGTCTAGCTCGGCTTGGTGCCTCGTTAGCTGCAACTACCTGGGGGTTAGTGATGGCCCGCAGTTCTCTGTTAACTGAAGAGATGTCCACATAGGTAAAGTCGGAATCGCCAAGCAAGGCAACTGGATTGACATTTCTAACGGGCAAAACATAGTCGCCTAACTTGCTTTGTTTCGGCGTCATCCCAACAGCTCCTGGAGGGCGTCGAGTTCAGCTTGAATAGATGCCTCGAGCTCTTGCAATGCCGACAAGATTTCCTTGGGAGTTGCGTGTTGCTGCTTGGGGTGCACCTGCTGCTTGTATCGGTTAATCGAAAGGTCATAGTTCAGCGCACGGATGTCATCCACAGACACCTTAAACGCCTTAGCCGTCCGATCACTAAAGTCGCCCTTGCCATCACACCACTGCAGGTACTTAGCCTGCACATCCGGGAAGTCCCCCTTGCCATCGCCCATCTTGGCCCGCTTGTCGTCCAGCGTGAAGCCATCCGACTGCACGTCGTAGAAGAACACGTCTTCCGTCTTGCCGCCCTTCGCAAAGATGATGATGGCGGTGGATACGCCCGCGTAGGGTTTGAACACACCAGACGGCAGTGAAATGACAGCCTCCAGCTGGTTGTTTTCAATCAGGTGCTGGCGCAGCTGCACATGGGCCTTGCTGGATCCAAAGAGCACACCGTCGGGCACGATGGTGGCGCTGCGGCCACCTACCTTGAGCATGCGCAAGATGAGGCCGATGAAAAGCAGCTCGGTCTTCTTGGTCTTGACAGTGCGCAGGATGTCGGGCGCCACATCCTGCTCGTCCAGGCTACCCTTGAAAGGGGGGTTGGCCAGAATCAGGTTGAAAGCGTCTTTGGATCCCTTGGGATGGCGCTCTTCGAAGCTCTGGCTCAGTGTGTCCTGGTAGTGCACATCGGGCTCGGCCACCCCGTGCATCACCAAATTCATGGTGGCGATGCGCAGCATGGTGGCGTCGAAGTCGTAGGCGTAGAACATATCTGAGTCCACATGCTCGCGGTGCTCACCCAGCAAGTCACCGCTGTAGGTGATGTGCTCCTCGCCATCAATGACTTCCACATGTTTGCCGGCCTCGCTGGTGTGCTGGCGCAGCAGGTAGTCGTAGGCTTCGATCAGAAAACCGGCGGTACCGCAAGACGGGTCGCAAATGCGGTCGGTGGGCTGGGGCTGCATCAGCTCCACCATCAGGCGGATGATGTGGCGCGGCGTGCGGAACTGGCCGTTGATGCCAGCCGTGGTGAGCTTGCTGAGTAGGTACTCATACAGGTCGCCCTTGGTATCGCCGCGCTCGAGCGGCAGGTCTTGCACGGCGTTGACGGCCTTCACCAGCAGCGTGGGCTTCTGGATCATGAGCTGTGCGTCCTTCATGAACGCGGCGAACTGGCTGCCTGTGCCGGTGCTGCGCTCAGCGAGGCGGCGAAAGTGCGGAAATACCTTGTCGCGCACATGGGGCAGCATTTGATCGGCACCGTAGTGGCGCCAGGTTTCCCAGCGGCAGTCTTGATCGGCCTCGCCAAAGCGGCTGAGGTGCGGCTTGCCGGTGACGGACCCCCGTTTTTCGTCCTTGCGCTCCTGCATGTCCAGCAAACGGCTGTACATGAGGAAGGTAATTTGCTCGATGACAGTGAGCGGGTTGGTGATGCCGCCGGTCCAGAATTCGGTCCAGAGGCTGTCGATGCGGTTCTTGAGTTCGCCGGTGATCATGGGTACTTTGTCAGTTGGCTGAAACAGATTTCAGCGCGGGAAAATTCGGATACTCGCTGGCATGGCTACCGCTGTGGTTGACCATGTCGGGAGACGTGAGTTTGCGAGGGCCTTTGGTGCTGGTGATGACGCGTTGTGGCGTCTTCTGCCAGCCGATGTTGAACGCACCACTGACAAAAAACTGCAGGGTGCTGTACGGCAGGTGGTCGTGAATCCACCAGGCCATCTCTGTCCATTTCGAGGGGTCTTTGCGGTGGTCTTCAAACCAGGGAACCAAGATGCACGCCATCGCGCCAGGCTCCTTGCGCACAGCGTCCGGGTAGTCCCAGATGTGGGCCCCGTAGTTGGATTCGTTGCTACCGCAGTTCAATTCCTTCACGTTCCCGAAGGCGTTGACCGTGGGAGAACGGTAGCCGGATCGAATGGTGATGCGACCGAAGGTGGCTTGCAAGGGTTCAAGCAACTGAACACAGAGCTGTTTGCCAGCTTCAATCGCGCGATCGGGGTATTCGGGAACGTTGAGCAAGGGAGCCTCGCCCAAGTCATTGGGCTGGCACGCGTACCAGGCAGCGATTTCGCTGAATAGAAAGTCGCGCATGTAGAAGTTGGGCGAGAGGCGAACCCTTCCCAGCTTGTCCAGCTGCTCGTAGGAGGTGATGGGCTTCATGCTGCGGTTGGCGGGCTGAGCGGCTCACCGAAACTGCGCACCAGTTGAATGACTTCGTCCGATTGCTTCTCGTTTGGGAACACGCCCCCAAGACCCTCGGTATGGATGCTGGTGAACGGAGCGTGAAAGAGCTGGCCCAAGTTGAGCGCACCATACTGGCGAACGTGCTCCTTGAGCATGGAGAGAAAGCGCAACTGGGTGCTGTTGAGCGTGTGGGCTTGCGCAAACGCGGTGAAGCGCTGTTCCACCAGGGTGTGGTCGTGTCCGACGATGCTGCGAAGGATGTTTCCCATGGGCACGGCAGTCTCCGGGAAAAACTCGCGCAGGGTCGCCAGATCCACATGGGGATTCCGGGTGTGCAAAAGGCTGTTGAGCATGTCCAGCTCGTCAGAGGAAACAGGCTCTCCCCGGCGAATCTTCTGGAGCACGGGATCGGTCTCGAAGAGTGGCTCCAAGGCCGACTGAACGGCTTTGCGGTAAATGCTGAAATCGACCGACTTGATGTTGGTCGGGCGCTCTTCAATGCGGTACTCACCCACCTCCTCGCGGACATCCAGCTGTCTGACCATGGGCGGCGGCGGGCCGACAGGGGCATCCGCCAGGTGAATGACGCTTCGAATCGCCCCCCTCATGGCATCCAGCGCCGCAAAGCTGGGCTGCTGCCAGAAGGCGTCAGAGCGCAGCGCCTTGAGCTCGGTGGCTCTGGCGCGGACTGGGTTCAGGTGTGGAGGCAGCCGGTCGACCCATTCCTGAATTTCGTGTCGGTGAAGGTTGGGAACCGCAGGATCGGTGATGGCTGCAGCCTGGGCCTTGCACAGCAACAGATCCCAGCGCAGCGCTTCACCCTGGCCCCGAACATCGACCGCGTTCATGAGGGGTGCCACCGTGTCCAGCAGAAGCTGACGCGTGATGGGGGCAAACTGGTGAACCAGCTTGGGATCACGCGCATGCTGGACAGCTTGCCAGTGCTCTCGCACTGAGATGCCTCGATCTGGCAGCGCTGCTGCGTCTTGCTGGATCTGGATGGCCAACGCATCGAAAGCGGGAATATCGGATTTGGCCAATGCCAGCGCAGCCAGCTCAATGCGGGCTTCATAGCGCCGCTGGGTCAATGGCTTGGGCACCTTGGGTTCCACCTCCTGGACATCCAGGTCGTGGTACGCAAAGTTGCCCCAGTGATCGAAGATCAAGAACTCGGTTTTATCTTGGCCTGGACCAAACAGGTCTTTGCACAAGCGCGTTCCGCGACCGATCATCTGCCAGAACTTCACCTTGCTTTTCACTGGCTTGGCGAAGACGAGGTTGACGACCTCGGGTACATCGATACCGGTGTCCAGCATGTCCACAGAAATGGCGATGCGGGGATCGAGCTTGCCCTTGAAGTCGTCAATGAGCTCTTCGGCCCGCGGCTCCTGAGAGTGGATCACCCGGCAGAACTTGCCGGCAAACTGCGGGTACATCTCGTCAAACAAATCGGCGAGCAGGCGGGCGTGGTCGATATTGCGGGCAAAGACGATGCTTTTGCCGGGCAGTTGGCCGTCCGCATCGCGAATGCCGTTGTCCATGAGGTTGCGCAGGATGACGCGGTTGGTGTCTTTGTTGTAGACAGCCGCATCAATTTCCTGCGCGTCGAAATCCAGGGTATTGGGGTCGATGCCCTGGTCTTCGAGCTGGGCGATCTGCTCGTCGGTCAGGTGAGCGGCCTTGATGCCGTCGCGCAAGAACTTGGTGGTGTGGGCGACCACCCGGAAAGGCACCAGATTGCGGTCGGCAATGGCCTGCTCCAGTGGGTAGTTGGCGGTGGGCAGCTTGTAGTCGCAACCAAACAGCTGGCAGGTGCTGCGACTGACCATTTCCACCGGCGTGGCGGTCAGGCCAACCTGCAACGCGTCGAAATACTTGAAAAGGTCGCCGTACAGGTTGTAGACGGAGCGGTGTGACTCGTCGGCAATGATGAGGTCGAAGAACCCCACGTCAAACGACTCATAGTCGTTGATCAGCCCTTGGTAGATGCCGATGTAGACCCGCGCATCGAGCTTGCCGATGTCGTTCTGCTGCCCGATGACGTACATCGGCTCCTTGAGGAAATCGTTGAAGGCGTTCTTGGCCTGCTTGCGCAGCTCTTTTCGGTCGCACAGAAACAGCACCCGCTTGACCCAGCGGGCTTCGATCAGCAGCTTGGCCAGCGAGATGGCGACCCGGGTCTTGCCAGTGCCGGTGGCCTGAACGACCAGCGCCTTGCGGTGGCGCTGGGTGAAGCGCTCGGCCACTCGGGTGATGCCCTCAATTTGGTACATGCGGCCAGCGATCAGGGGATCGGGCCGAACCTGAAGGAGGTCAAGCCGCTCTTTGCGCTGGAAGCTGACCCGGTATTGCAGGGTGTCTTTGGAGTAGAAGCCATAGACGTAGCGCGGCGGGTAACCCGCTGCGTCATCCCACACCCAGATGTCATGGCCGTTGGTGAAGAAGATCATGGGCCGCTGGCCGTGCATCTTCTCCAGACCATTTGCGTACAGCCGGGCTTGCTCCTGGCCGACACGGGCATTCACACTGGTCTTCTTGGCTTCCACAACCGCCAGGGGCTTGCCGTTGTCGTCCCACAGCACGTAGTCGCAATAGCCTTTGGTGGTGGTGGTTGGTTGATGCAGGACTTCGACCTCCTGCCCAACGGAATCGTTGCTTGCTAAACCAGCGGGGACGCTCCAACCGGCCAGACGCAGGTCCCGATCGATGAGCCACTTGCGCGTGTTGTCCTCATTGAATTCCAGTTGCTTGGCGGCTGCAGCAGCAGACTGGCCAGCGCGGGTCAGTTCCGCATCGGTTGGATGAGCTTCCACCGGTACCTGTGAGGGCAAAGAAGGCTTCTCGGCCGCACGCAGCTCAGCCAGCTCTTGAAGTGCCTGCCGCAGGCGTTCTTCTTTCAGGTTGTTTTCAATGGCCAATGCCTTGGCTTTTCGCTTGATCTCAGCCTTGCTGTCGATGCCTTCTGCGGGCGGAACTTTGAAGTCTGAAAAGTCACCGGGCATACCAGACAGGAACGTCACATGCAGCCAACGTGCCAGTTGCCAGGCCTCTCGAACACAACGCAAAGCATCTTCAGCCTGCACGCCCTCACCGTGTGCCGCCCGGTTGCCGAGCTTGCGGATGAGATGCAGCTTGTCCAGCGGGAGGTCGGTTGCGACCATCCGGAAGCTGGCGTTGTTCAACAGGTCGATGAAGCTGGACTGGGGTGCGCGCTGCAGTCTGAGCTTGATGTAGATGTGGTCAACCACCCGCTCGGCGAAGTTGCGCAGTTTGACGAGAGCGCTCTGAGGATCTGAGTGTGCGTAATGCTCCGCGTACCCGCCCATGTTGGCGAGTTCAGGCCACACCGGTCGCAGTGGCTCAAAATTGAGTGATGTCAGGTCCTGCATCCACATTGGGACAGCTTTCGCGTTGGTTCAATGCCAACTGTTGCGCGAAAACCGTGCCAGCCTCCCTAGTCGGTTGATTCTTCGTTTTCGATGCCCAGCCGCTTCATCCAGTTGCCCAGTGTTTGGTGGTTGGAAAAGCCCAAGAGCTTGGCAGCGGCGGTCTTTTTGTCTCCCGTTTGCTTCAGCGCTCTGAGCACATAATCGCGCGATACTTCGTCCAAAAGTCTTTGTAAATCAAAGCTCTGTGTTAGCGAGCGCCCCATCACGCCATCTCCCTGGCGCTGAATCTGCAATAGTGCAGCTTTGACATCGTCAGGTTCGATTTCAGTCCCTAGAGACCAAATTGAGGCTCGCAGCAACGTGTGATAGAGCTCCCTCACGTTTCCCGGCCAAGCATACGATGCAAGAATCTTTCTTGCACCAACGGAAATATTCTTCTCTTGAGCTTCAGGTTTGCCACGCGCATCGGCATTGATCTGATCGAGGAACGCATCAAGAAGCATATCGACATCGCCGTCTCGATCACGCAGAGGAGGCAGTCGCAAAATGCCCACGGCCAGTCGGTGAAAGAGGTCCTCCCGAAAGCGTCCGGACACAACGTCTGACGCGAGGTCTCGATGGGTGGCCGCCAGCACGCGGACGTCCACCTTGACTGGGTTTGATGAACCCAGTGGTGTTACCTCTTTGGCCTGCAAAGCTCGCAACAGTCGGACCTGAGTTTCCGAGGGAAGGTCTCCCACCTCGTCCAGGAAGAGCGTTCCGCCACTGGCCTCCAGGAAATGTCCCTTTCGGTCTGCGATTGCGCCAGTGAAGGATCCCTTCTTGTGACCAAACAGCTCCGAGCTGGCCAGTTCGGGGGAGAGCGCGCCACAGTTGACGGCAATGAAGGGCTTGCCTGCTCGCGCGCTTGCCGAATGAATTGCCTCAGCGAAGAGCTCCTTCCCTGTACCGGTTTCACCAAGGATCAAGACGGGAACATCGTGAACGGCAATACGTTGCGCAAGGCTCACTTGCTGGGCCATGACTACGCTGCGATGTTGAATCTTGCTGAAGTGGGCAGAGATTTCGTTGGGGCCAGCTGCCAGCCGCTCCATCCGATCTGCACTGCGTCGCAAATACTCCGGCAGGAAATCGCTCGCTAGGTCAAAAAGGAAATCTACGGGTTCGAGGCCACGTTCTCTGGATGTTTGGATCAATCGCGCGGGGAAGCGCGTTTTTGCCAAGATGATCCAGACGGCGGCCATCGCTGGCGTTCCAGGACTGAGATGGAAAGTGAGTTCGACTTCTTCCCGGGGGAGACCTCCATCCTTGAGGTTCTTGCTGACCTGTTGGTAGATCGCTGCGTAATCGATTGGGCTTGGTAGATCGATTCCGAACAGATCGACAGCTCGTTCCGAGTAGCCGCAGCGTTCTTCAAGCCAACTGCAGTAGCGCCGGCTGCGGTCGTATTCGTAGTTGGTAAGCAAATAAACGCGGTCGAACCGGGTTTGTCCCAAAAGCGCGGTCGCGACGGGTCCGACATCCGAACCAAGTCGTCCCTCTGCCGCATCGTGGTCCGCCTTGCCGATCCACGAGATCAACCAGTTCTGTGTTGCCATGCCCGCATGATATGCGAGTGCTCGCACAAGGTAAGTTTTCTTACCATAACGCTCTTGCAGGGGGAATTGTTTAACTTGTGAAGACTTGGTCGCCGACACATAACGAATCGCCACCGAGTCCAGGCGCGCAGCTGACTTTTCCACCATGCTCCAAGCAGCATTTACCTTTGTCGCCTAGTCATAGCTCAAGACTTTCTTTACGGCGTGTCTGAAGCGAGGAGCTTCTGGACTGCATCTCCGACGAGTTACGCGGCCGCCTGAATTTCAAGGGAGGCAACGCCAGACCCTTCGTCATGCAGGGAGTCGATGGTCGCGAGGGCTTCTTGGCTTAGTGCGTACATGTGGGGCTTGGGTGTTTGTAATGGTCATTTTTGTATTTTTTAGGATTTCTTACTCTAGGACATCTCATTATCAACCGTTTTAAAACAGCATATTTGAAAACGTTTTTTTGGGCTTAACGACCATTCATGGCTAACTTTCTTGTGCTACTCTTTAGACGTTAGGACATCCTGACAATTCTCATAACCACCCACTAAAGCAAGCCATGGCAACGAACCCACAATCGCCCGCCGTTACCAATCAACTTTTTTTGAAGACCTTGGGCGAGCCGTGCCCGGTTGGGCAGATGCTCTGGACCTGCTACTTCGCGGGAGATCCAATGAGCAACCTCCCACAGGGGAAGTGGTCTGGCTACCACCGTGCCGCAGAAGGCGGTGGGTATCCCGCCACACTTGACTCCAAGCCGGCCTGCGACTTGAACACCTACTTTTCCGTCTCATCCGTCAGGCCTAACGCCAAGGGGGGCTTCCAGCGAAAAAAGGAGTATTTCGGGCGCATGCTCGCGCTGGTCGTGGACGACGCAGACATCTCAACGCTAAGCGGTGAGGTTAGCTACGTCATTGAGACATCTCCCGGCAAGCGCCAGGCGGGAATTTTTCTTGACGGCGTTGACCCGGACTGCTCAGACGTCGGTTTGTGCTCGTCCTTGGTTACCGAAATGACGAGGCGCGGAATGATGGTTGCGGACAAGTTTGGAAACTCGGTCGCGCGATACGTCAGACTCCCCGTGGGCCAGAATCAAAAGCCCAGGGATTCGGGAAATTTCACGCACCTTTTGAGTCTGTGGCAGCCTGAAGTCCGGCTCACACTGGCAGCCGCTTCCGCGGTGGTTGGCATCGAGCTGGAAGAAATCAGGACAAGGCGGGAGCAGGTGCGGGAGGCGGCGGCCGCCAGCGGCGTGAGTGACTACCAGGTTCAGCGCGAGAGCGGCGCCATCAAGAGTCAGTCAGAAAAGCTCCCGGCACTCATCAAAACCATCATCGGCGGCGACGACGGCCTGCACGACAGCATCAGAGACGTTGCAAGCTCGCTGGTGGCAACGGGAATGGCTTGCGGGTCCGTGGTCAATCTCCTGCGTGCCCTCATGGACAGCGGCCAAGCCCCGATGGATGCCAGGCTTAAGGCTCGATATGACGAAATACCAAGCGCGGTGAAGAGCGCCGAGGAGCGATTCAAAAAGACCCGCATCGACGCAGCTGTAGAGGCCTCAACTGTGAAGGCCAAACAGCCAGGCCTAGCGGAAGCACCGGCAAAAAAGCGCAAATATCTGACCCTTGCATCTGACCTTGTGGCCAATTTGTCCGCACCGACGTGGACGATCAAAGGGTTGCTGGAGGCTGACTCCATGTCTGTCATGTATGGCGCATCTGGTGACGGCAAATCTTTTCTGGCGTTTGACATGGCCTGCTGCGTTGCAACCGGCTCACGCTGGCACGGCCGCAAGGTAAGACAGGGTCCGGTTGTCTACGTGGTTGGCGAGGGCAAGGGCGGCGTCTCCAGGCGCCTGGCAGCATGGGAGAAGTACAACGGCAAAAGCTTGACGGGCGCGCCGCTGCACATTGTTCTGCGCCCTATCGATATGATCGACCGCGAGGCGGCCCTGGGTGCAGTTGAGGCGATTTGCGAAGAGCTCCCGCTAGGTCAGGTTCCGGTGCTGGTAGTTATTGACACAGTGGCGCGCGCGTTCGTGGGCGGCGACGAAAACAGCACAAAGGATATGGGCGAGTTTGTCAACACTGTTGACACACTGCTCAAGGACAGATGGGCCGCCCACGTTCTGCTCGTTCACCACACCGGCAAAGACGCCAGCAAAGGCGCCAGGGGATCCGTCTCGCTGAGGTGCGCACTGGACCAGGAATTCGCCGTTGAAAAGACCATCGGATCAACGAGGCTCATCGTCAAGAAGATGAAAGACGGGCCCTCCCCTGATGACCTCTGCTTCAAGATGAACCTTGTGCCCATCATGACGGCTGTGGATGACATGGGCGACACAGTAGAAATCAACTCCTTGGCTCCATCCCTTCTCGAGGGAGTCAACAAGCCGATCGCGGACACTAGGGCGCCTGGTCGCCGCAGCGGTGGCGAAGACGTGAGCGTCGCCGGCCTCATCGATCTGATGAGCGAAGTAGGCTGGCCAGGCGTTCAGGGTGTTGCGGAATACATGGGGTGCGGGAAGAAACGCGCCATGGACCTGATAAGGGCAGCCGAAGGCCTTGACATGATCGCGGCGGAGGGCGAGGGCCGCCATCGCCGTTATGTGGTGACAGCAAGGGCCAGGAGCGGCGGTTGATCTTCGTTGAATTGGATGAAAAAAGAGGGCCCGAAAGGGCCTTTTTTTTGAGTTTCCTTGAGTTTCCTGAAAACTCAAGACTCCGAAAAACAGAGAACAACAGATCTCTCTAGATCTGCATCTAAAGCCAGTATTGCGGGTGCTCTGGATACACAAAGACCTCCCCCAATTTCTTAAGTTTCGGCTTGTATCCAAAAACTCGAGAATTCTTCAGTTTCCTGGAAACTCAAGGACACGGAAGAATCGTAAAACATTGATTTATATGACTTTTCTTCAACTTCCTGAAAACTCAAGAAAACTCAAGGCACTCTGCACTTCTTGAGTTCTAAATAACCGGTCTTTAGACCGGTATAGATCTCAGGTAGGGCGCCCAGATTTGTGGACCTTTGAAGAGGATCATCCAAAGACATCTCATCCAAAGCTTTCTCCCTCTCGCGCTTGAGCCACGGGGGGTAAGCCGGTGCAGCGGTGTCCGTTTCGAGCAACGCCATTCTTTGACTTTGTAGGACATCCCCGATAATCTTCATAATTCCCCGACATTCCTGAGACATCCTATGACCTTGCACCTTCATCTGCGCCTAGACCTAGAGCCGCTGTTTTTGCGGATGGCTGATGGCACGGCCACAAGCCCCGAGGACCTGGCCATGCTGGCGCGCCTGGCTGGCCGCCCAGTCAAGGTGCCTCACCACCCCGCCCTCGATCGCGCATGGGAGTCGGCGCACTGCCGCCCACGCATCGCGGCAGCCATGCATGCAGCATCGCACTGGCGCATCCGGGTGCTGGCGGACTTAATCGAGGATCCAGAGAACCTGATGTGCCCACACCTGGCCGACCCGACGCGCTGCGGTATCTGCCCACGATGAGCCGCTACCGCCGCAAGTCCCGACACCCTGCCGGGTCGTTTCACCGCCTGCTGCTGATCCTGTGCACCGTGCCGGCCGCTGACCTCGGCAGCCACCTGGGCCAGGCGGAGTGGGACTTGATCCTGCTCGTTCACAAAAAACACATTAAGTGGAGCCTCTACGGCCTCGCCCCATGGGTATGGGCCGCCGGCTACCGCCGCGCCGAGATTGCTCAGGCTATGCGGGCATCCCCAAACCAGCCCGTGCTTGAGCACGTCGCACATCTGGACGCTGCCGCAGCTGCCTCTGCAATCGATCGCGTCATGCAGGGAGGTCGCCCATGAGCGCTAGGCAGCACACAACAGGAGCGGTCCAGGCACTGATGCTCAAAATCTGCAGTGCCAGCGCGGCGGAGGACCCGTTCAGGGGCCTTACCCCCGCCGACTGGTCTCTGATCAGGCGCATACAGGAAAAAGCCAATACGGCGCACCCTTATGAGCTGGAGTTGCCCATATGGCGCGCCGGCCACCGCCGCCCCGAGATCGCGCAGGCCATGCGCGGTGCCGGCCTGGACTTCATCCGGGAGCTTTCCGCACAGCTCGACGCCGACGCAGCTGCCGCCGCAATCGAGCGCGTTATGAAAGGCCGGCCATGAGAAGCACCGGACGTCCCAACGGCGTGCGCCCCAAAGCCCCGCCTCAGTCACTGCACCGAATCATGTTGGCGGTGTGCGCCCCAGTGCACGGCTGCCGATCCGTGGACCTTACCCACGAAGACTGGCGCCTCCTCACCCGGGCGTTCCAGAAACACTCCGCCCTCAGCGGCTACACCATGCCGGGCGGCCTATGGCACTCTGCATACCAGCGCCCCGAGCTGCGCGCCGCCATGCAGGACAGCACCAACAAAGCCATCCGCGACCTCGCCGCGCGTTACGCATCCGCGGAAGCCCTGGCAGCCATCGAAGCCGTCATGAATTCGACACCGTCAAGCCCCATGACACCGTAAATCCCCAGCTACGACACAGTCCACCAGGCCCCAGCACCCAAAAAAGAGCCCGCCCACCAGCGGGCTCTTGTGTTTCCAAGACGGATTCGATACCGCTCATCCCTTAAAAGGTACCGCTTGGATGATCGCAATGGGATGCATTCGCATTTATTCTCAAAAAGACTCTTGCCCGAGCAATCGAAATCGACTCCGAAATGGTGAATGACGTATTCGCTATTCCATTTTCGCTGTCGAAATGGTGAATCAAGTATTAGATAAACCATTAGGCGTTTTCCTAATGGCGTGGAAAATCATTTCAACGCTCGTTGCCGATTGAAACTAATATCCAATCCATCGACAGGCATCCAGCAGGTCGAAACAACCACCGAAAGCCCAAATGAACTTTAGATCCCAGATCGTCAGCGAAGACGGATCCACCATTGCCGCAGTTGAAACCTCAGCGCCTGCTAATGGCCGAAAGTGGGGAATTCACAGGGTCATTCGCCTGGTAAAAATCCCAGCCGGCGTTCAATACAAATCGGCATCAACCAAAGGCGTCGAGGTCCTGGAGTCCCATGAGTACGACGCCCGCAGCGGCGTGCAAACCCGCCGAGCTGAATCCGTGGTGGCCGCCTGGTTTGCTGACAAGACTGTGCCTGCATAAAAAGACCAAATGGGGCGGCTACCTGCCGGACTAAAAGACCTCCCAGCAATCCCCCAGATAACTCATATTTAAAAGCCCACTATGAACACCGATGCATCCACCAACCTCAACATCCCTCTGCAGGCCATCAGAGGCCTCGCAGCTACAGCCTTCGTTCATAAAAACGCCGACGACGTCGCCTGCGCGCACCTCATCGGCCTGTCGCTCATCTCGAGCCGGTTTGATGCAGGGAGCAGCTCATACGCGCTGGCATACACCACGGCCGACGGCGTGCGCCACGAGTACGAACATTTCACCGACCTCGACGGCGACGCGCTCCAGTTCGTTGCCGACTTCCTGGACCACGGCGACGCAATGCCCAGCGGATTCGAGATCGTCTCGCGCACCGAAATCTCGCCACCCGGCTCGGTCTTCAAATTCGTTGCGAACGGCGTCGCCCACAGAGCGCGCAATCCGGCCGCGGAGCAGGTGGTGGTGCGGGTTATGGGGGTCAAGTACAGCTTTGTCCGCGAAGTCGTTTAACCCGCGGCATCGACCAACAGCGCGATCGAGAGAAAACCATGAGCACCCCCTGCCCCATTCACGCCCTGGCAGTTGCCGCGTTCATCAAAAAAACGCCCCGCTATGTCGTGATCGCTGCGAGCTATGACTTCCGACTCGTTGCCTTGGACTTCTGCCAGCACTCGTCGAAATACAGCGGTTTTTTCACCGACCACATGGGCAGGATGCGCCCGCTGTTCCTTGACACCTCAGCCCGCTCTTCTTCTACGATTTCAGTTCTGAGCTACCTGCGTGACGGCACCGAGCTTCCGCACGGCGTCGAGATTGTCTCTATGGACTCGGTCAACAGCGGCCAGTCGGTGCGCGTGGTTCTGTCATCGGGCGGTGTGCGCCAGTCCATCCTTGTCCCGCGGTCCGAGGTGGTCTGGGGCGTGGTGTGCCATGAGCACGACCCAGAAGTCGAGGAGTTGTTCAAGTGACGCAGATTCGCGAAATCTCAAAAAGTCTCTTGTCATCCGGGGATGTCTTCGGATATTCTGGGGTTTTCCAACTTCGAAGGTATCTCAATGCCCCGCACCGCAAAAGCAGACATTGGCAAGGCAATGGCCTCGACAACCGCTCCCAAGCTGGTTGTAGTCAACAGCAGCACATCAGTGGGCCGGTATCCGCAGATGTTCAGGATCAGGCCGACGCTCCTGGCGCGCGCTCGCGGGCTCACTGTGGGGCCTATGTACTTGATTCTCGAACATGCATTGGAAAAGCTCTGCGCAGAGCTAGAGGCCATGCCAGAGGGCACGCTGAAGTCACTCAACGCATTCGAAATGGACCCCACCGAGGACGACAAGTTAATGGAAATCCCACGGCGCCGAACCGAGCGCGGATCCAGGCAGGATGCGCCCGATGAGCAGCCAGCACCCAGTGCGGTACGTGCTGCCCGCAAAAGCCGCTGAGCTCACGGGCGACACGGTCAAGGCTATCTCCCGCCGAATTGAAGAGGGCGTCTGGCTCGAGCGGGTCCACTGGCTCAAAGCACCGAACGGCCGGCGCTACATCGATATTCAAGAGGTAATGAGATGGATCGAAGGAAAAAGGCCAGGGGCGCCGCGGGCGTAGACGTCCGAGAAAACAGCATCCGCATTACCTTCACCCATGAGGGGAGGCAGCAGCGCAAGACGCTGACCGTGAGCGGCGCGCCCATGGCGCCGACGCCTCCGAACATCAGGCATGCCGAGCGCCTGGTGGCGGAGATCAGAGAGAAGATCCGCCTTGGCTCATACGACCCCGGCGCGTACTTTCCAGACGAGCACAACCCGGCGCCAGCCGCTGCGCGCACGTTGGCCGATCAGCTCGATCTGTGGTTCAGCACGCTGAACGTTCAGCCAACGACCGAGGCCGCATACAAGGTGGCCGTGAAGTTCTGGAAGGGCGCTGTTTACATCGACAAGAGCCCTGAAGTATTGGGCGATGTCCCCCTGTCGAGGCTGCTTCACAGTCACCTGCTCACGGCCATGTCCAAGCGAAAGGACCTCAGCGGCAAGACGATCAAAAACTATCTCGGCCCGCTGAGGGAGGCCTTGAAGCTGGCGTCAAAAGACAAAATCATCGAGTCCGACCCCTCCGACGATCTGAAGCGCCCGAAGGTTAGCAAGCCGATCCCGGACCCGCTGAGCGCAGCAGACGCCGAGCGCGTGCTCGCTCATATGGGCCAGAAGTACCCCGGGCAGGTGCACAACCTGGCCGAGTTCTGGGCCTGGACTGGTCTTCGTACTTCCGAGGTTTTGGGCCTGCGCTGGGACTCTGTCGACTTTGCAAGCAAGACCGTGACCATCCGCGAGGCGCTGATCAGGGGCGTGGAAAGGGACGGGACGAAGACCGACGAAAACCGCAATGTCATTCTGAACAGCCGGGCCATGACAGCGCTGCAGCGCCAGCGCGCCCACACCCACCTGGCCGGTGAGGAGGTCTTCAACGATCCTCGATATCTAAGCCGATGGGATGACGAGAGAGCCTTCCGAAGGTCATTTTGGACCCCCACACTGAAAGCTCTGGGCATTCGATACCGCCGCCCCTATAACCTGCGCCACACATACGCCACGCGCCTACTAGAGAGCCAGGTAAACATTGCCATGGCCGCCAAGCAGCTTGGGCACTCAAAAGAAATGTTTCTGGAGACCTATTCGAAGTGGCTTGGCGGCGACCTAGACACGCTCGAAATGGCCAAACTGGAGGCCAGCATCAAGGGGGCCTCCGGGGGCGATTTATCCCCGGGCTATCCCCGGAAAAGCATCAAGGGCCCGAAGGCCCTTGATCTATAACGCAAAACGATGGGGTGGCTGATGGGGCTCGAACCCACGACAACAGGAATCACAATCCTGAAAAAATAGTATTTCCCTGTGTTGATTGCCCTTGCTAGAATCTATAAAAATCAACAACTTGAGACGCATTCACTGGATAGGTGAACAGCCCGATTGTTGATTCAGATTCGGGACTTTCTGTGAAAAAGTCTTACATCCGCCCTTACATCCTGACCGATGTAAGACAGCAAGGGGCACCACATGGCAAAAGTAGCGTTCACCGCTGGCCGGGTATC
>LNFM01002306.1_pt1 | contig 45781 bp, 28 predicted proteins | sample 596031 | NCBI WGS metagenome assembly LNFM01 (sample SAMN04254537, study PRJNA301005) | activated carbon metagenome | isolation source: dual media filters at the Ann Arbor, Michigan drinking water treatment plant | place: USA: Ann Arbor
GCATCGTGGGCGACGGCAGCATCGTCTTCGGGGGCACGGCGGTCAGTGCCGGACGCAACCTCGGCAACGGCGGTGCGCCGCTCACGTTGGGGCCCGGCATCGTCGTGCGCGCCACACAGAACGGCACCGTGAACTTCGGCAACGGCGGCGTGAACCAGGGCGCCCTGCTCGCCGATGTGGCCGGCCGGACCATGAACATCTCCGGAACCAACTGGATCAACGCCACCGAGGGCCGCATCACCGCCAGCGTCGGCACCATCACCGCCGCGGAGATGCTCCGCAACGACGGCACCGTCGTCGTCTCCGGTGGGGTGATGAACTTCAACAACAACACCAACACCTACGTCTGGACCACCCCAGGCACGCTGCGCCTCGACAGCGGCACGCTCAATCTCGGTGGTCGACTCACCACCGCGCAGTTCGATCGCATCCAGCGTCCCGTCGACGCCGACCGCGGCACCTTCAATCTCAACGGCGCCGTCGACAACGCCGGCAGCACGCTCACCTTCGACGAGTCCAAGGGCACGGTCCGCCTCGGCCTCGGCCGCGGAATGATCGATGGCGGCACCGTCGTCATCACAGACGGCGAACTCCAGTCCGATCAGGGCTTCCTGCGCGACGTCACGCTCGACGGCGACATCGTCGTCGACGGCTCCGATCAACTCCGCATCCTCGGCTCGCTCACACTCGTCAACGACGCCACCGTGCAGATCGGCGGCCCCACCAACGGCACGAGTTACCTCTGGGAGGGCAGCGGTGCGCCGTGGAGCATCGTGGGCGACGGCAGCATCGTCTTCGGGGGCACCGCGGTCAGCGCCGGGCGCAACCTCGGCAACGGCAGCGCACCGCTCACGCTGGGGCCCGGCATCGTCGTGCGCGCCACACAGAACGGCACCGTGGATTTCGGCAACGGGAGCGTCAACCAGGGCACCCTGCTCGCCGATGTCGCCGGTCGGACGTTGACCGTCGCGCGCGACAACTGGATCAACGCCACCGAGGGTCGCATCCTGGCTTCTGCCGGGACCATCACCATCACCGGCTTGCTCCGAAACGACGGCTCGACCATCGTCGACGGGGGGGTGCTGAACCTCAACAACAACGGCAACACCTACGTCTGGACCACCCCGGGCACGCTGCGCCTCGACCGCGGCACGTTGAACCTCGGTGGTCGACTCACCACCGCGCAGTTCGATCGCATCCAGCGTCCCGTCGACGCCGACCGCGGCACCTTCAACCTCAACGGCGCCGTCGACAACGCCGGCACGACGCTCACCTTCGACGAGGCCAAGGGCACCGTCCGCCTCGGCCTCGGCCGCGGGCTGATCGACGGCGGCACCGTCGTCATCACCGATGGCGTACTCCAGTCCGACCAGGGCTTCCTGCGCGACGTCACGCTCGACGGCGACATCGTCCTCGACGGTTCCGACCAGCTCCGCGTTCTCGGCTCGCTCACCCTCGTCAACGACGCCACCGTGCAGATCGGCGGCCCCACCAACGGCACCAGCTACCTCTACGAGGGCAGCGGGGCTGCGTGGAGCATCGTGGGCGACGGCAGCATCGTCTTCGGGGGCACGGCGGTCAGTGCCGGACGCAACCTCGGCAACGGCGGTGCGCCGCTCACGTTGGGGCCGCGCCACACAGAATGGCACGGTGAACTTCGGCGTCGGTGGCACCAACAACGCCACCCTGCTCGCCGATGTGGCCGGCCGGACCATGAACGTCTCCGGAACCAACTGGACGAACCCCGCCACCCTCCGCGTGCAGAACGGCGCGACGATGACCCTCAGCGGGTTCACGGCGAATGCCGGCCTGATCGATATCGGCGTGACGTCCACGCTGAGCACCTCCAACACCAACCTCACGAACACGGGCGTCATCGAGGGAAGCGGCACGCTCGTCCTCGATACGAGTGGTCCTGTCGAGACACTCGTCAATCGCGGCACGCTGCGCATGGGTGGCGCTGCGCCCGGTTACCTGTCGATCCGCGGCGGGCTCACGCTCGACACCGGTGCCATCGTCGAGATCGACGTCCAGAACCGCTCGGGACGCGGCGTGGGCCACGACAGTCTCAACCTGACCGGCCCGCTGACGCTGAACGGTGGACAGGTCCGGATCACGCACCGGGACGGCTTCGCGCCCACCGCGCTAGAACTCTTCCATCTTGTGTCGGCCTCGTCGGTCGTCGGGAGCACCGCAGCGGTCGGCCTGTCCGGTGACAACGCCGGCTACGCGCTCACGGCCCAGGGCAGCCAGGTCTTCCTCACGCGCGGTGACCCCGGCACGATCAACGTCTGGAACATCGACACCGACGGGTTCTGGAGTACGGCCGGCAACTGGAGCCTCGGTCGGGCGCCCGTGGCCACGGACTTCGTCCTCATCGACCGCGGCCCGCTCAATCCGACCGTGATCATCTCTAGCGGCTCGCACAACGCGGGCCGCATGGTCGTCCTCGAGACGCTTTCCATGTCGGGCGGCACGCTGACCGTCGCAAACGCGTCGACGATCGCCGGCACGTTGAACTGGTCGGGCGGGACCCTGGCCGGCGCCGGACAGGTCAGCCTGCTCGGTCCGGCCACCTGGACGGGTGGGCAGCTGGACGGCAACCTCCGGGTCGCCGATGGCGCCACATTCGCCTGGGCTGGCACCGGTGACGGCGCGAAGGACTTCGGCAACGGCACGCTCGTCAACGACGGCACGATCACGTGGACCCAGGGTCACGTCGAGATCGTCGGCAACGGCACGTTCGTGAACAACGGGCTCTTCGACATCCAGGCGGCCCTGAACCTCGGTGACCGGAGCTTCGGCCTCGGCACCGTGGCGTTCACGAACACCGCGAGCGGCGTGGTTCGCGCCGCCGCACCTTCCGGGCCCGTCACGCTCGGCAGCCTGGGCATCCCGGGAGGCACGGCGAACTATCTCGACTTCACGAACGCAGGTCGCATCGACGTGGTGTCCGGCACGCTGCAGATCAACACCGGCTTCAGCGGCGCCACCGGCGGCGGCACGTTCACGAGCACCGGCGTCATCGACGTGGCGTCGGGCGCGACGGTGCAGTTCGGTGGGCAGGCGTCGTTGGGGTCGAGCGGTACGCTGTCCGGCGCTGGCGCGCTGCTGACGTCGCTCGGCGCGAACCTCGTCTCGGACGGGATCATGTCCCTTGGCGGAACGGTGACCGTGGCGGCAGGCACGGCAACGTTCAACTCGGCACTGGCACCCTCGACGCTGGCCGTGACCGGAGGGACAGCGCTGGTCAACGGCAGGGCGACGCCCGGCGCGCTGACCGTCACCGGGGGCTCGGCGACATTCAACGGTGAACTCGTTGCCAGCGCGATCGCCGCTTCCGGCGGCATCGCGAACTTCAACGGCGGCACCGTCGCCGACACGATCTCGATCACGGCCGGCACCGTCGCATTCAACAACACCTCGTCCACGGACGCCCTGACACTGTCGGGCGGGACGCTGGGCGGCACGGGCGTGCTCACGCTGAACGGCCCAAGCACCTGGAGCGGCGGCACCCTCGCGGGCAACCTGCGGGTCGCAGCCGGGCAGACGCTTTCTCTCTCCGGTGCCAGGAAGTCGTTCGGCGCCGGATCGATCACGAACGACGGCACGATCGTCTCTTCGCACACGGCGCTCGCGATCATCGACATCGTGGGCGACGGCACCGTCAACAACAACGGCCTCTTCGATGTGCAGTCCGATCTCTTCCTCGGCGACCAGGGCACCAGCCTCGGGACGCTGACCTTCCTGAATGCGACGACCGGCGAACTGCGCGTGAGCGGCGGCACGACGAGCACGGTCGGTTCGGAAGGCGTCGCCGGGGGCACCGAGAACCACGTGCTCTTCACGAACGCCGGCACGATCGATGTCCGCAGCGGGCTTCTGCAGGTGAACGTGGGCCTGAACGGCGGTGCGGAAGGCGGCACGTTCGAAAATCGCGGCACGGGAGAGATTCTCGTCGGCGGCGGTGCGACGATGCGCATCGGCGGAGCGCTCGCCGCCAACGCCGGCCGCATCGAGGTCGCCGAGACCGGTACCTTCCGCAAGCTCGGCGGCTTCACGAACGCCACGACCGGCCTGCTGAGCGGCAGCGGCACGTTCGACGTCGGCGCGGGCAACGTCCTGACCAACCAGGGGACGCTGCTCGAGGCAGGGCGCATCGAGCACATGCGCATCACGGGGAATCTCGCGCTCGCCAGCACGAGTGTCGTGAACGTCGATGTGGGGGGGGCCACGGCAGGCACCGAGTTCGACTGGATCGATGTGACCGGCACGGCCACCGTGGGTGGCACCGTCCGGGCCACGCTCACCAACGGCTTCGCGCCGACCGACAGCGGCACGCGATTCCCGTTCGTCACCGGCACGAGCGTAGGCGGCACCTTCACGACGACCGACCTGCCGGCGAACTTCGCGATGGTGTACCCCGGTGCGTCGGCGGGCCTCGAGTTCAGCGCGACCGGCGGTATCACCTGCAGCGGCACCATCTGCTGGGACGGCGGTGCCGGTACCAACCTCTGGACCGACGCCGCCAACTGGACCTCAGACCGCCTGCCCATCGCCGGCGACATCGTGGTCATCAACCTCGGCGGCACCAATTCCGTCCTGCTGAACTCGGGCGATCACACCGTCGGCAGCATCACCGTGACCGATCCGTTCGAGATCTCCAGCGCCTCGTTGGTGGTGGACGGTCCCGCGGACTTCCTCAATACCCTGACGATCTCGGAAGCAAGCCGCCTCCAACTCGATGGCCCGACGCGGATCCAGACGTTGACGATGCTCGCCAGCACCCTCACCGGCGCTGGCGCAGTGCGGGTTCTCGGCGCGGCCAATCTCCTGTCCAGCGCCCTCTCCGGCAACGGCACGCTTACCACCGAGGGCGCCACCACGCTCACCGACAACGGCGTGTCGATCGACGGGCGCCGTTGGATCAACGCCGGCACGGTCACGCAGACGGGCGACGCGCAAGTCGCGTTTGCCAACGGTGGTGTCGTCGAGAACACCGGGACGTGGACGCTGGGCGGCACGAGCACCCTCCCGCTCGCCCTGCTGGGCGGCAGCGGCAACCGGTTCCTCAATTCAGGACAGTTCGTGAAGTCGGCAGGCGGTGAATCGGCGATCGACATCGGCGGCACCTTCGACGGCACGGCAGGCGCCACGACGCGGATCGATGCCGGGACGCTGCGCGTGGTGTCGGGCGGCACCGACGACGGCACGTGGACCGTGGCCGACGGCGCCGTCGTGCGCTTCGACGGCGGCGCGCGCACCTTCTCGGCGACGTCCGACATCGCCGGTACCGGCACCGTCCAATTCGGGCTGGGCAACGTCACCCTGGACGGCAACTACGCCATCGCGGCCACCGGCACCACGGCGATCGTCGGTGGCCGGGCGGACTTCAACCGGTCCACGGTGATCCGCTTCTCGCGCCGCTTCACGCTGTCGTCGGGCACGCTCGGCGGCACCGCCGACCTGGCACTCGACAGCGGTCTCGATCTCGGCACCGGCACGATCACCGGCACCGGCAGCTTCACCACGGCAGATATCACCACGATCACCGGCAACCGCGCCACGCTGCATACCCGGCGCTGGGTCAACACCGGCGGCGTGACGCATCTGGATGCCGGCGCGATCGTGCTGACCAATGGCGCGGTCGTCGAGAATCAGGGCAGCTGGGCACTCGGAGGGGATACCACGCTCGCCATCGCCAAGGGCGCCGGCGCCGGCAACCGGTTCGTGAACACGAGCACCGGCGTTCTCGCGAAAGCATCCGACGGCACTTCGACCATCGATGTGGACGGCGGCATCGACAACTCGGGCATCGTGGTCGTGGGTCTCGGCACGCTCGATCTCTTCACGACAAGTACTTTGCGCGGCGCCGTCCTGCTCGATTCGGCCGGCACACTCGCAGTGGGCGACGGCGCGACGAACGCTGGCTTCATCGCCGGCACGGGCACGATCCGCGTGGGCAACGGCACCGGCACGCTGACGAACAGCGGCGTGGTGGCGCCGGGCGGTCCCGGCGAGACCGGACAGTTGAGCATTCAAGGCAATCTCGTCCAGACCGCGGCGGGGACGGTCCAGATGGAAGCCGCGGGCACGGGCGTTGGCAGCTACGACGTCCTGGCGGTGTCCGGTTCGGCGACACTCGCCGGCACGCTGGACTTCGTGGCCCTCAACGACTTCGAACCTCCGATCGGCACCACCCTGCCGGACGTCATCGTCTACAACACGCGCACCGGCGCCTTCGCCAATGTCACGGCAGCCGGGCTGCTGCCCGGCACCACCGCGTCGCCGACGTTCGATGCAACTTCGATGAGCGTGGCGATCCTCTCGTCGATCGGCTGCGACGTGGACGTCTGCTGGATCGGCACCACCGGCGACTGGGCGGTGGGTGCCAACTGGAGCACGGGCGTCGCGCCGACGGCGTCCCAACGGGTCCGCGTGAGCGTGGCAGGCGATCAGGTGATCACGGTCTCCTCGGGTGCCCAGGCCGTCGGGTCGATCACGATGGACGAGACGCTCACGGTCAGCGCCGGCGCACTCACGCTCGGTGGCGCCTCGTCGTTCAACGGCGTTGTGAACCTTGCGGGTGGCACTCTCGGAGTTTCGGGACCCACATCGATCGCGCAGTTGAACGTGTCGGGCGGCACCCTGAGCATCGGCGCCAACGCCACCGCCAGCATCGCCAACGCATTGAACTGGACCGGCGGTGCCACGATCTCCGGCCCCGGCACCCTGGCCCTGGCGACGAGCACCACTTCGATCATCACCGGCAGCGGCCTGCACGTGATCGACGGTGCCACGCTGACCAACGCCGGCACCGTCGTGTACGACATCGCCCCGAACGCTGGCCAGGAACTCGTGCTCGCCAACGGCGCGCGCTTCGACAACCTCGATACCGGCACCTTCACCTTCCGCACCAACAGCACGATCAGCAGCACGGGCACGCCCGGCACGTTCGTCAACGCGGGCACGGTGATGAAAGACGCGGGCGCGGGCACGAGCACGATCCCGGGCGGCGGATTCGCGTTCACGAACGTCGCCGGTAGCCGCATCGATGTCCGCCAGGGCACGCTCCGCGTTGCCAGCCTCGCCACCAACCTAGGCACCATCGACACGGCGACCGGTGCCACCTTTGCCGTCGAGGCTGGTGTGCTCGACAACGCCGCAACCGGGGTGCTGACCGGTACGGGGACGATCGCCGCGCCCGGTGGCGTCGTGAACCGCGGCGAAGTCCGCCCCGGCACGACCGGGACACCGGGCACGCTGACGATCGCGGGGAACTTCTCGCAGGCCGCGGACGGACGCCTCGTCACCCGCATCGGGGGCGCCGCCACCGATCCGCGCGATGTCCTCGCAGTGAACGGCCTGGTCTCGCTCGGCGGAACGCTCGAAGCCGTCGTGGCAGACCCGGGCGCGGCAGCGGGTGGAAGCTTCCCCATCATCACCTGCGATCCGTCCGACTGCATCTCCGGTCAGTTCGCCATCCTCCAGACGAGTGGGACCCTCAACGCCACGCAAACGCTGAGCGCCTCGGCACTGCTGCTAGGCCTCGACCCCGAATCACTGAAGCGGTGGATCGGCGGCAGCGGGTTCTGGGACATCGCGTCGAACTGGAGTGGCGGCGTCACGCCGGATGCGGACGACGAGGTGCGCATCGAGAATCCCGGCAACATCACGGTCACGGTGCGCGGCGGCAGCGATGCCGCGCTGGCTGGCCGGCTCTTCGCGACCGAGAACATCGTCATCGAAGGCAGCAGCCTCACCTTCTCGCAGGCGTCGGCATCGACGGGCAGCATCACCGTCTCCGGCGGGCAACTGAACGCCGACGCTGCGCTCGACGCGAACGAACTCTTCGTGACTGGCGGGACCTTCTCCGCGAACGCCCCGGTGCTGGTGTCTGCCCTCAACCAGAGCGGTGGCTCCATCACGGGAACGGGTACGCTGACCATCGCCGAATCGTTTGCGTGGAACGAAGGCAGCCAGGGCGGCACCGGTGTCACCAGGCTCCTGAACGGCGCCACGCTGACGGTCTCGGGGGACGGCGCGCAGATCGACGCCGGGCGCACCGTCGTCGTCGATGCGGGCGCAACCCTCGACCTCCGCGAGGCCCCCCTCGGCGGCACCGGTCGCATCGAGAACGCCGGCACGCTGCGCCTCGCCAACAGCTTCCTGTCGGGCGACCTGGTGAACACCGGGAACATCGTGGTGAGCAACGACAGCACGCACAGCGACGGCACGGTCTACATGAACGGAGGCCGCATCGACGTCGCCACCGGAATGACGGTGCTGAAGGACGGCGGCGCGTTCCGCTGGCGGAGCGGCACGCTGGCCGGGCCAGGGGCCTACAACATCGCACCCGGGACCACCTTCGAGCTTCCGGGCAGCGGTGCCCGTGTGGTCGACGGCACGGCGCTGCGACTGGCGTCGCTCGCCTTCGACGGAGGTTCGCTCACCCTGCAGAACAGCGGCCTTCTGGTCGACGGAAGCACGAACATCGGCGGCGGTGGCGTGTTCGCGGTGAACAACAGCACCGTTGGCCTGATCGGGCCGGCGAACATCTCGAACGTCGCGATGAACGGCGGCACGATGACCGCCGGGTCCGGGCTGGCAGCGAGCAGCCTCGTTCAGTCCGCTGGCACGCTCGACATCGCGGGCGGTGCAAGCATCACGTCACTCGCCATGAACAGCGGGACGCTGGTGGCGCGCTCGGGCCTGCAGGTGGCCGACTACGCGCAATCGGCCGGGCTGGTCGCAGGCCGCGGATCGCTTGTCGTCACCCGCTCCTTCCAGGCCACCGCCGGAGACATCTCCGGTGCGGTGGACGGCGAATCGTTCGTGTTCGACACCATCGACATCCAGACCGGCACACTCGACGCGCTGGTCGGCGCGGACATGACGGCGAGGAACACGATCACGGTGAACACGACCGGGCGCCTCACCGTCGAGGACAGCATCGTGCGTGGCGACGACATCACGGTGAACGCCGGTTCCCTGCAGGTCCGGGCCGATCAGCGAGAGGCCGGCATCATCGGCGGCGACGCCGGTGCGTTGCCCGCACGACCAGGGGCCGTCAGGGGCACCGTCGCCGGCGACGTCGTGATCAGCGGTGGCCGCACGGACAGCGCCACGGCCCAGATCGGCAGCAGCGTGGGCACCTGCGAGCTGGATGTCGGCGGCAATCTGACGATCACCGGCGGCGCAGGCGACGGCGCCTCGGCCGAACTCTTCGCGGCGAGGGCCATCGGCAGCGACGACGATCCGCTGTCGGTCGGGCGCGCCGTGGCCCTCACGACCGGCACCGGCGAGGACGCCTACGCGCGGATCAGCGTGGTCGAGTCCGGCGGCAACATCGTGCTGGCGCTGCCCGGCGCCGCGACCGACGGGTTCACGGTCGACGGCGCCCCGGTCGCGGCCGCGGGCGTCTCCGGATTCTTCGTCGCGGGGACGCCCGCCGTTCTTGGCGAAAATCTCACCATCGTGGGTCGTCCGGTGGCCGCCGTGGTTCCCGCGGCGCTCGCCGCGACGGCTGCAGCCGATCCCATCCTGGTCGCAGTGCTGCGTGCGGAGGCGACGCCCATCCTCTCCGCCCGCGAGAAGCCTCAGCCCGAAGACGACCCTTCACTTTCCAACCGAACCTTGCGGCCGAACGGGCCGCTGGAGTGCCGCTGATGCGAACCCTGTCCTCGTTCCTCCTGGCCGTCGCCCTGATAGTTCTGGTGGCTCCACTCGCCGCCATCGCCCAGGAGGCCGGCCGCGCCACGAGCGTGACGGGCGTCGTGTCGGTGCAGCGTGCCAGCGGGTCCATGGGCATCGTCGCGCGGGGCAGTGCGGTCCAGCCCGGAGACACGCTCTACAGCCAGCCCGACAGCCGCGCGATCATCGAGCTGCGTGACGGCGCGAAGCTGACGGTACGACCGGGGACCGAGCTGAAGATCGAAGGGTATCGCTACGCCGCCGACGGCAGCGGGGCGAACGACAGCACGATCCTCCGCCTGCTGAAGGGCGGCTTCCGGACGATCACAGGCCTGCTGGGCCAGCGACGTCCTGCAGCGTTCCAGGTCAACACCGGCACGGCCACCATCGGGATCCGCGGGACGGACTTCGTCACCCGCATCTGCGAAGCCGACTGCGCGGCCGAGTCGAAGGGTGTGGCCACCCGGATCGCGCGGACGCCGGGCTACGTCGCGCGGCTGCTCACGGTGCAGGGAACGTTGACGACGGCCACGGGGCCGCGCGCCGGCAAGGGGCTCGCCACCGGCGATCCCGTGTACGCGGACGACATCCTCTCGACGGGCAAGGGCAGCTTCGGCGTGCTCGTCTTCCAGGACGGCACGCGCGTCGTCCTGCAGGAGAACACGCGCTTCGCCGTGGAGCGCTATCAGTACGAGCCGTCACGGCCGGAGAAGGGCAACGTCGTCTTCCGCCTGCTGACCGGTGGCCTGCGCGCCGTCACGGGATTCATCGCACGGAGCAACAACCGGCAGTTCCAGGTGAACACCGCCGTGGCCACGATCGGCGTGCGCGGTACCGGGTTCGACGTGCTCTGCACCGACGCCTGCTCCGACACCGGCGCGCCAAAGGAAGCCGATGCCCCGGGCGGACTCTCGCTCGCGAACTGGCAGGGCTGCAACGTGGTGACCAACGACCAGGGCGAGGCGACGGCGTGCGAGGGTCAGGCGCTGAACGTGGCGTCCACCGGCACGGCGCCCCAACCCCTCGACAAGGTGCCCCCGTACTTCGAGCGCAATGCGGCGCCTCGACCCGACAAGCTGAAGGTGGATCTCGACGATCTCTTCGGACTGCAGCAGGAGACTTTCGCGGAGGCAGGCGCCTACGTGCAGGTGCGCGAAGGCACGGTGACGCTGAAGGGTGCATCGACGGAACTCTTCACGCTCGCGAAGGGCGAGACCGGCTACGTCGATCCGTCGGGTCAGAAGTTCATCCGGCTCGGCGTGACCCCCGTCTTCCTCGACCGTGACGTGTTCACGCGGGACGGCGAACCGGACGACTACGGGTGCTTCGTGAAGTGACCCTTGTGCCGCGGCATCCCCCGCGCCGATGCGCGGAATGCCGCATCCGGTGGGCCACTCCGGACGTACTCGACGTAGTGCCCGCCGCTTGCCGGGGCTGACGGTTTCTTCGATCCGACGCATCACATGCGGGTCGACCGAACTCGCAGCACCCGGCAGCGTCTCAGGGCCCTCCGATAGAATCCGGCCCATGATCCGCCTCCTCCTGCTGTTCCTCGCCCTCGCCCTCACGACCGCGAGCCCCCCGCTCTCCGCAGCCCCCGTGCAAGCCCCCCATGTCGAGGCCGAGCTGGTGGCCTCGCACGCGGTCGTGGCCCCGGGCATGCGCGTGACCCTCGCCTTGCGCCTCGCGCACGAGGCGGGCTGGCACACCTACTGGAAGTACCCCGGTGATTCCGGGATGCCGACGCGCATCACCTGGACCCTGCCGGAGGGCACGTCTGCCGGTCCGATCCTGTGGCCGCTTCCCGAGCGCCTGCCGGTCGGCCCGCTCATGAACTACGGGTACGAGGGCGAGGTGCTCCTCCTGACGGAGCTGGATGTACCGGCATCGTGGTCGCGCGGCACGCCGCTCACGATGGTCGCGAAGGCCGACTGGCTGATCTGCAAGGAGGTCTGCATCCCCGGTGGCACGACCGTCTCGCTCACGCTGCCCACGGCGCTTTCGGCCAGTGTCGATGCGACATGGGCACCACGTATCGAAGCGACCCGCGCCGAAGTGCCGAGAGCCGCATCCGACGCGCCCGTCGTCGTGACGGTGACCGACACCCACATCGCACTGGAGGTGACGGCCCCTGGGCTGGAGCGACTGGATTTCCTGCCGCTGACGGCGGACGTCGTCGACAACCCGTCGCCGCAGACCTTCGAGAAATCGGCCACGGGTGGCCGGCTCCTGCTCATGGCCGCGCCGGGGTTCGCGGGCGGCATCGACCGCCTCGACGGCGTGCTCGTGACAACGCCAGCCCTCGACGGGGCACGCGCGGTCGAGGTCTCGATGCCGTATCCCGGCGGTGTTCCGAAGGTGAAGGCGAGCGTGGCCTCCGCGGGCATGAGTGCCGACGAGATCCGCGCCGCAGCGGGCGGCGGCCCAGGGCTCGGGCTCCTGGCCGCCCTTCTCTTCGCGTTCGGCGGCGGGATCGTGCTCAACCTGATGCCGTGCGTGTTCCCCATCGTCTCGATCAAGATCCTCGGGTTCGTCGAGCAGGCACACGGCGACCGCGCGGACCTGCGACGCCACGGCCTCGCCTTTGCCGCGGGGATCATCGTGTGCTTCTGGGCGGTTGCCGGACTGCTGATCGCGCTCCGCGCCAGCGGCGAGGCCCTCGGCTGGGGCTACCAGCTCCAGTCCCCTCCGGTGGTCGCAGCGCTCGCCGTGCTCTTCTTCCTGCTGGGCCTCAATCTCAGCGGCTATTTCGAAGTGGGCGCCACGGTGCAGTCCGCCGCCGGCAGCGTCCGCGACCGGAACGGCCTCTTCGGAGCGTTCCTCGGGGGGCTGCTCGCCACCGCCGTCGCCACGCCCTGCACAGCGCCATTCATGGGCGCGGCACTGGGTTTCGCCCTCACGCAACCCGCAGCCGAGGCGATGCTCGTGTTCACGTCCCTGGCGCTCGGCATGGCCATTCCCTACGTGCTCCTGTCGTTCGCTCCGGGCCTGACCCGCTGGCTGCCCCGGCCGGGCCGCTGGATGGAAACGCTGAAGCAGCTCCTCGCCTTCCCTCTGTATCTGACGGTCGTCTGGCTCGTCTGGGTGCTCGGCGAACAGCTCGGTCCGACCGCCGGGGCGAAGCTGCTCGTGGGTCTCGTGCTCGTGGCGGCTGCGACATGGGCATGGCGCCGGTTCTCCGCCTCGTCGGCGGCCGGTGGTGCGACGGCGGGCCTCGTCCTGCTGGCCGCCGCGCTCTGGTTTGCCTGGCCTTCGGGAGCCCCGCAGGCCGCGAGAACGTCCGCGGGTTGGGCACCCTACTCCGAGGTCTCGCTGACGGCCGCCCGCGCGAAAGGGCCGGTCTTCGTGGACTTCACCGCCGCGTGGTGCGTGACCTGCCAGGTGAACAAGCGCACGGTGCTCGAGACCGACACCGTCCGCGGCGCGTTCGCGGCATCGGGTATCACGCTCGTGCGGGCGGACTGGACGCAGCGCGACGAGGAGATCACGCGCGCCCTGGCCCGCCTGGGCCGCAGCGGCGTGCCGGTGTACGCGATGTACCCCGCCGGTGGTGCCGCGCCGGAACTGCTGCCGGAACTGCTCACCCGCGACACGGTGCTGGCCGCCATCGAACGGGCGCAGCCGCGCTGATTACCGCCCGGCCCCATCGGATGCCGGCATCGCGCAGGTCTTGTCCGTGAGCGCGATCCGCTGGGATCTCTTCTGCAACGTCATCGACAACTTCGGTGACATCGCTGTGACGTGGCGCCTCGCCCGTGAACTGCACGCCGAACACGGGCTCGCGGTGCGCGTGTGGGTCGACGATCTCGGAACGTTCCATCGTCTCGTCCATGCAGTGGACCCGGCACTCGCTGCGCAGGCGTTGGATGGCGTCGAGATTCACCACTGGACCACAGCGGCAGAGGCCGCCGACCCCGCCGATGTGGTGGTCGATGCCTTCGGCGCGCGGCCACCGGACGCCTACCTCGCGGCGATGGCGCGCCGGTCGCGGCCCCCCGTCTGGATCAATCTCGAATACCTCAGCGCCGAGGACTGGGTCGATGGCTGCCACGGGCTGCCCTCGCCGCACCCGACGCTGCCGCTCACCCGCCATTTTTTCTTCCCGGGCTTCGGCCCGGCCACCGGTGGCCTGCTCGCCGAGCGCGACCTCGCCACGCGCCGCCAGGCCTTCCTTGGCGACCGCGCCGGCTGCCAATCGCTCTGGGCCGCGTGGGGCTGGACGCCACCCGGCCTCGACACCCGGACCCTCTCGCTCTTCGGCTACGGCGGTGCGGCCGTCCCCGCGTTGCTCACGGCGCTGGCCGACGAGGCCCTGCCGACGCGGCTGCTCGTCACCGAAAGCCGTGTCCTCCCGGATGTGCTCGGATTCCTCGGCGCGCATGAGGCGCGCCCGGGCGAACGATTCGTGCGCGGCGCCCTGGAAGTGGGGGTGCTGCCGTTCCTCACGCCCGATGACTACGACCGCCTCCTGTGGCTCTCGGACTGCAACTTCGTGCGCGGCGAGGACTCCTTCGTGCGGGCCCAGTGGGCCGAACGGCCGTTCGTTTGGCAGATCTACCCGCAGGCCGAGGGGGCGCACTGGCCGAAGCTGCATACGTTCGCGAGCCGGTACGGCGAGGATCTCGAAGCCGACGCCGTCGTGGCATTGCGCGAGTTCTGGCGCCTGTGGAACCGCAACGAGGCGTCGTCCGCCGTGCTGGGCGCAGCGTGGCGGCGCTTCTGGGGATGGCGCGAGGAGATCGACGCGAACGCCGCCGCGTGGGCCGCGCGCCTGCGGACGCTGGGCAGCCTCTCGGAAAATCTGGTGCGCTTCGCGGTCGCCCGGATATAATCCCGCGCCTTTTTTCCCGAACCGCTTCGAGCCAGGAACCCAGATGAAGATCGCTCAGGAACTGCGCGTGGGCAACGTGATCATGGTCGGCAGCGAGGCCCTGGTCGTGCAGCGTGCAGAGTTCAGCAAGTCCGGCCGCAACGCGTCGGTCGTCAAGATGAAGTTCAAGAACCTGCTCTCGGGTTCCACTTCCGAAACCGTCTACCGCGCCGACGACAAGTTCGAAGTCGTCAACCTCGAACGCAAGGACTGCACGTACTCGTACTTCGCCGACCCCATGTATGTCTTCATGGACGCCGAGTACAACCAGTTCGAAGTCGAGAAGGACAACATGGGCGACGCGCTCAACTACCTGGAAGACGGCCTGCCCTGCGAGGTGGTGTTCTACCAGGGCCGCGCGATCTCCGTGGAAATGCCGTCGTCGGTCGTGCGCGAGATCATCTACACCGAACCCGCCGTCCGCGGCGACACGTCCGGCAAGGTGCTGAAGCCCGCGAAGATCAACACCGGCTTCGAAGTCTCCGTCCCGCTCTTTTGCGCGACCGGCGACCGCATCGAGATCGACACGCGCACGGGCGAGTACCGCCGTCGCGTGACGGGCTGAGCCCGGCGCTGCAGGCATAGCGCAAAGCAGGTAGCAGGAAACAGCCGCCCTCGGGCGGCTGTTTCGTTTTCGGCGCCGGGTTTCCGATACGGCGCCAAACTCAGCGGGTCCCGGCCGGGGCCTGCGACCGACGCCAGATGGCCGGCACGTCGCGATCGACCGAACCATCGCGCCCGCGCCTCGGCAGCACCCGCACTGCAATGGCAGGGTCGGCCGCCGAACCACCCCCCACCCGCCGCATCTGCACCACCCGCACCACCCGCGCCGCCCGCGCCAGCCGCACATCATCGAAGGGTCTCATCGCCATGTCTCCTGGAACGCCCGCGATCGGCGGGCACGGATGGACGATAGGCAGCACCAGGCTCATGGCGTGAGCCACCCCGGAATCGCTGAAAATCGACCGCCGGATGCCCACGGGCATACCGGAGACCACGCGCCCGGTCAGAACCCGCTTTCGCGGATCGCGATCTCGGCCAGACCTTCGAAAACGTCGAGCGCCAGGCTGCGCCGCGCACCCGCGATGACCACCGATCCACCGCGGACGGCTGCGGCCGGCGGCGCGCCATCGAGCGCGATGCGGACGCGGTAGAGCGCATCCCGCGGGACGCGTCCCTCGCCCCCCTGCAGCACCGGAATGGCGCCGCCGAAGGCCGTCGAGAGGAGTGGCTCCGGAAGCCGCAGCGTACGGGTGCCATCGATCCCGACCACGCGGCCGGTGCGGGCCCCGAACGGATCCCCGGCCGGATGGAACGTCGCCTCCGCGCCGAGGGACAACCGGGCGACGTCGCGCTGATCGGCATACGCGTCGACGACCCAGAGGGCATCGTCGACGAGCACGGCGAGCGGTTGTTCCCCGTTGACCCAGACGCCGGCACCGGCCGTGTGATCGATGTCGGTGAGACGCCCTGCGAACGGCGCCCGCAGTTCGAGCCGTGCCAGCTCCGTGCGGCGGGCGCGGGCTTCCTCCGCCTGCTCCGCCCACTGGCGGGCGAACACGGCCCGCCGCTCGGTGCCGTCGCGTCGGCCAACCGCCTGGTCCAGTTGCAGCGCGAGGGCATCGGCGAGGCGCTCGTACTGTGCTGCGCGCAGGCGCAGGTCGGGCGAGTCGAGCACGGCGATGGCTTCGCCGGCCGCGACGGGCCCCTCGCCGCGCAGCGATGCCACGCGGGCGGGCAGCGGGCTGTAGACGACGAGCTGCCGATCGGCGTGCATCCATCCGGGCGCGTGCACGCTCGTGCGCCACGGCACCACGACCACGAGGAAGATGAGACCCAGCGCGCCGATCAGCCACCATCGGCGGGATGGCGCGATCTCGTCGCGCCGCGCACGCCACACGGAGAACTCCGCGAGCAGCGGCCGAATCACGAACCAGCCGATCTCGACTGCGAACAGGAAGATGCCCAGGAGCTTGAAGAAGAGGTGGTACACGGCCACCGCGATGGCGACGAACACGAGCAGCCGGTAGATCCACGTGAGCCACGCGAACGCCACGAGGAACCGCGTGGTCGTCGGCGGGAAGGTCTCGGGATCGGCATCGCGCCAACCGAGCAGTGAACGGCGCAGGCGGGCCCGTGCGATCGCGAAAGCCCGCTCGTGGAGGTTGGGCATGTCGAGCGCGTCGGACAGCAGGAAGTACCCGTCGAACCGCATGAACGGGCTCGCGTTGATACCCACGGTCAGCACCCAGCTCGTCGTCGCGAGGAAGAAGAGCGCACTGCGCAGCGCGCCGTCGTCGCAGAGGCTCCAGGCGAGCGTCGCGAATCCGGCGAGCGCGAACTCCGTGGCCATGCCGGCTGCCGCGATACGGAAGCGGTCGCGCCGGTCGGCGAGCTTCCACGACTCCGACGTATCCGTGTAGAGCATCGGCCACAGCACGAGGAAGGCGAGCCCCATGTGGCCCACGCGCACGCCGAGCCGCGTGGCCGTGAAGGCGTGCCCGAGTTCGTGCAGGGTCTTCGCGAAGGCAAGCGCGATGAGATACCCCGCAAGGCCCTCCAGACTGAGCGTGTCGCTGAACGTGTGGACGAAGGTGTCCCATTGCCGCGCGGCGAGCAGGAGCCCGCCTGCAGTGCAACCCACGACCAGCCAGCGGAACCACGGCGCGAACACGAACGCGATCCACGGCAGCGCGCCGCGCAGGAAGGCCTGCGGCCGCACGAGCGGGATGCGGAAGAACAGATAGTGGTGCAGCAGCCAACGCAGGGGTCCCTCGCGGCGCGCAGCGGCGATGCGACCCAGCCGCGCGACCCCGTCGGCGTTCGTCACGCGCACGAGCTGATGGCTCTGCAGGAACGCGGCCAGCCGGAGCACATCCGACTCGTCGACGTCGAGCGGCGTCTCGTTCGAGGTCGACGCGGCGATGCGGCCCGGCGTGCGCATCCGCCAGCGCGAGAGCATCTCGAACTCCGGCCAGCCGATGAGGTAGAAGCGATTCGTGACCGGATCGTGCAGCGTCCACGCCGGCGAACCGTCGCGCTGCGGCGCCGCCGCGTGCAGGCGGAGATCCTCGCGCAGCGGCGGCACCGTCACGACGGCGGCGGGCGCCCCCGTCTCCAACGCCAGCGTCGCCATCGCGCGGCTACCAGCCGGTCCAGGCGCGTGCCGCAGCCAGCGGGCGCCGCAGCAGGTAGTAGGCGAGCGGCGCGCGATCGCCGTGGATCTTCGCGGTGCCCTTCAGGCCGATGCGCGCAACGGGCAGCGCTGCGCCGGGATCGTCGAAGCGCGCGCGGACCCGGTACGACGCCACCCCTTCGGGCGATAGCGTCGCCTGGTAGCTGGTCTGCACGATGCGGGCGGCGAGCGGCGTGAGCGGTGCCGTCTGGAGATAGAGGCGCACCTCCGCGCCTTCCGCGAGGTTGATGGCATCGGCCACCGGCAGCCAGACGAGCACGCCGGCATCGTCGGGATCCGCGAGTTGCAGGATCCGCTCACCGGTGACGACCGGCCGCCCCTGCCAGTCGTCGACGTCCCCGAAGACGGCGATGCCGTCGCGCCCGGCCTTCACGTCGACGCGCTGGAGCAGTTCGTCGAGCGCCGCCACCTCGGCCTGCCGTTCCGCGACGCGACCGTTCAGCACCGCGAGATCCGCGCGGCTGTCGTCGCTGCCGAAAGCCTTCTGGGTCGCGGCCATCGCGTCGGCGCGGGCGACGGCGAGTTGCTTCATCGCCACCTCACGCCGGCTCACGAGCGTCGTACCGTCCAGCGAGAAAAGGCGGTCGCCGGCCTTCACCGGCTGGTTGGGCTTCACCGCGAAGGCCGCCACGACCCCATCGAGCGGCGAGGCGACTGCGGCGGACTCGAGGGCGATGACCTCCGCCGGCGCCAGCACCGAGAGTCGCACGGGAATCAGCGAGAGAAGCACGACCCCGAGGGCGATCCACCACGCGTTGCGGCGCACGCCGGTCGCCACGCGCGGCGCCCAGGTCCGGTCGCCCTGGCCGAGCGCCCAGAACGCGTGGCCATAGACCTCGGCGACCTGGCTGAGCAGATCGAACGCCTCGTCGTCCGGCGACTCGTCGAGGCACAACCAGAGCGTCCCGCAGCGGCGGCCGTCGGGACCGTCGAGGGGATACACGAGCACCACGGCGGGCAACCACTCGGACCAGTCCGACCGCAGCGCGCCCGGCGCATCGTCGATGGACAGCATCAGGGGTTCCTTGCCGAGGCGACCGTGGATGCCCGCCGCCAGCGCGCGCAGCCAGACGAGGAACGGCGTCTGCTCGGCCACCGAGGCAAGACCTGACACCGTAGCCAGGACCGGCGGATCACCGAGGAATACGAAGGCCTGCCGATAGTGGGCGAGGTGCCACGTCTCGTTGGCGGCCACGAACGACAGGCCGACGCGGTCCGTGCACTCGCGCGCGCGCTGCGCCACGTAGGCGAGCGTGCGGTAGTCGGCCGTGTCCGTCGGCGCACCGGCGCCGGGAAGGACGGTGATGCTCGCCGGGGGCCGGTGTCCGTCCGGATGTTCGTTGTTCACGGCGCAGGCGGCTCCGGAAAGCGCGCCGTGCCGCTCATGCCGGCGAGCAGCTTCGCATCGCTCTCGACCACGTCGGCCTCGATCTCCACCGACTGGCTCACGGCATCGACCCGGCCGTTGATCGCTGCGACCGTCGCCCGATACGTGCGACCCGTCTCGTCCACCGTGACATCGAAGCGCGACCCGGCCTTGATCCACCGCAGCCAGCGCGACGGCACGTTGAGCCGCAGCCGTGGCGCATCGGCCGACACGAACTCGAGGAGCGTCTGCCCCGCGGTCACGGACTGATGCGGCCGGGCCGACAGCTTCACCACACGGCCGGCGAAGGGCGCCACGATCGTGCAGGCGCGGTGCTGCGTCTCGGCGAGATCGAGGGCGCCCTTGGCGCGATCGCGCGCCGCGGCAGCGAGCGTCACCTCGAGTTCGCCCGCCGACTGGAGCCCCTGCAGCCGGAGCTTCGCGGCGTGGGCTTCCCGGGCGGCGTCCATCTCGGCGCTCGCCATGTCGAGCTTCGCCTTCTGCTCGCTGCAGTCGAAGCGCACGAGCGGTTCGCCCGCGCGCACGGTGGCACCGAGCGTCGTGGGCATGGCGACGATGCGGGCGATGATCTCGCTCACGATCGTCGCCTCGCGGCGGGGTACCAGCAGGACACGTATCGGTGGCGCATCGCCGCTGACCTCGCCGCTCGCCTGCGAAGGGATCGCGGGCGGAGGTGCCGGTGCAGCGATCGGCGCCGTGGCGGCCATGGCGTCCGTCGCGGACGCCCCGGGTGCCGCCATCGCAACGGCCGGTGCACTGCGCGCCGGCGCAACAGGCTTCGCGGGCTCACGCAGCCAGAGCGCGACCGCCACGAGGGCGACCGCCGCCACCGCGACCGGGACCAGCACAGGACGCATCGACTACTTCCCGGCGACGTCGGCACCCGCCGTGCGGATGGGCGTCGGCGCAGCACCGCTGCGCCTGCCGGTGAAGGCTTCGCGCTCCCAGCCGTCGAGCGTGCGCGCCAGGGTGGCCGCGAGGGACTTCACGTCGGACTGCTCGACATCCGCCGGCAGCACGTCGAGACCGACGGAGTTGTAGACGCGCCCCCAGGCGGCCTGCGCGTTGGCGTACGCGATGTAGCGCTGGTACTGAGAAAGCAGCGCGCGCGCCTCGTTGCGGATCACCTCCAGTTCGGCATCGACCCGCGTGGTCTGGGCGGCGCGGGCGTAGTCGAGCAGACGCTCGTCCACGCGCGCGCCCTCCTCCGCCTGCTTGAGATCGGCGAGGGCCAGGCCGTAGCGCTGCGCTGCCACCCGGGTCTGCGTGAGCACGGCCATCGAGAGCGCCATGCGGCGCGTCTCGTCCACCTGTTGCTGCGCCTCGTTCGCCTTCTTGATCGACGGGATCGCCGCCAGACGGAACAGGTTCATCGACACGCGAACGCCCCCCTGCGCCCAGGTGTTGTTCAGCAGGTAGCTGTTGCCGTCGTAGTTCCCGCCGAGATCGAAGCTGACGCCGGGCAGCGTGGACAGGATCGACTTGCGGACTTCCAGCGCCGTGATGCGCTTGCGGTAATCCTCCTCCCGCAACTCCGGCCGGCGCTGCAGCGCCATGTCCTCGAGATCGGTCGAGTTCGATGGCACCGGCGGGAGCGGGACCTCCTGCTCGTCCGCGAGGGTGAATCGCGAGCCGGGCGGCAACGTCATCAGGGCCGAGAGTTCCGCCTGCGAGAGTTCGAGATCCTGGCGGCGGATCTGCAGCAGCGTCGTCGCATCGATGAGCGCGCGCTGGTACGCGAGGATCTGCGGCTGCGGCATGAGGCCTTGGGTCTCGATCTGCCGCGCCCGCACCATCGCCTGGTCGGCACGGTTCATCACGGCATCGATGCGCGAGAGCAGGCGCTGTGCACCGAGTGCCCGCCAGTACGCCGTACGGACGTCCTGCAGCACGTTCTGCATCGCCTTGCGGCGGCGCTCCTCGGCGATCAGGACCTGGTCCGCCTGCTGCCGGGCGCGGTAGTACGAGACGCCGAAGTCGAGGATGTTCCACGAGAACGTGAGGTCGCCGTACACGCGGCTGTTGTCGAGGGCCGTGTTGAACGGCGCGAACGGCACGCGGTTCGGCACCACCTGGTCGCTGCGCTGCGCGAGATCGTTGCTTCGCCACGCATAGCCGGCGTTCGCGAGCAGCTTCGGCATCATGTCGAAGCGCGACACGTCGAGGATGCCCCGCGCGAGCGCCTCCTCCATGAGCTTGGCGCGGTAGTCGAGGTTGTACTTGATCGCGCGGGCCGCGGCCTCGTGGAACCCGATGGGCCCCGTCACGGGCTCCTGGTCGGCGAACATCTTCGTCTGGTCCGACAGGACACGCTCCGCGACCTCTTCCTGCGTGGTCGGTTTCGGCTGGACGCTGGAGCATCCGCCGAGAATCAGCAAGGCAGCCAGGAGGCCTGCACCGGCAGGGAGACCTGGCCCGGAGGCCCGGAGGGGATTCGTCATCGCAATGGTTTCCTGGTCGTCGGGATCGTTCAGCAATTGGGACGCGCCGCGGCCTTGGCCTTCGGCTTCAACTTGACCTTCGGCTTGGCGCGGTCCTTGTCCTTCGCTTCCTGCACCATCTCGGAGAAGGCACGCGCGGCCTTCTCGCTCACCTTCGCGGCACCCGCACCGGGCCGGGCATCGCGCGCGGCGACCACGGCAGCCTGTGGCCGCGAGACGCGCAGCTTCACCGGCTGGGGCTTGGGCGGGCCGCAGTCGACGAGCGACTTGGTGGCAGGGGCTGCTGCCATCGCGGCAGCGCTCGCGACGGCGGGGCCGGTCGCATCGGCAACAGCGTCGTCACCCACGAGGGCGGACAGCGGCTGCTCCGGTACGGTGATCCCGCCCGCGGCCGCCACGGCCGTCGCCCCGACCGGTGCGTCGAAGCGCTCGGGCCCGGAAGCCGCCGCGATCCGCACGGGATCGAAGAAGCCGTTGCCGTCGAGCGCCGCGCGGTCATTGAGGTTCGCGACGCGCTGATCGGCCGCCGCCAATTGCTGCGCGAGATCGCCGCCACCGGGCACGACCGGCGCCACCAGGGCGGCACCCGACGGTACGAAGGGATCCGCGGGCAGCACCGTCGTACCACCCGAGGCGGCGGGATCGACGGGCGGCGCAGGCGAGAAGAAAGGAAACGTGGGAAGCACGGGCGGTGCATCGGGAATGGGCACGAAGGGCGGCGGCGTCGTCGATGCCACGTCGAACGTGACCGTGCCGGTGGCGCTGCCGCCGGAAGGATCGCGAACGGTGTACCCCAGCGCCCCCGCGGGGAGCAGCGCCGTGGTGCCCGGCGCGGCGACCAGATCGGGACTGGGCGTGAATCGCATGCCCTCGAACTGCGCGACCGTGAGCACCGCACCGGGCGTCACCACCGTGCCATCGGCCAGGCGGAGCACACCGCGCGTTGTCGGGTCGGGCACGCGATCGATCGTGATGGTCAGGCGGTCGGTCGGTGTGTCGGGGTCCGCCACCAGCGCGGTGAGCGGAATCGGATTGCCGGACGAACCGGCGTCGACGGTGAGCGTTGCATTCGCCGCGGTGGGCGGATTGTCGAGCGCATTGATGGGCACGCGCACCGTCGCCGTGGCGGCGAGGTCGGGGCGTTCCCCCTGCGGAAGCGTGCCCGCGTTGCCGTCGAAGAGGTCGTAGCGCAGCGCCGCCTCGGCAGGCGGTGCGATCGACGTGTTCGCGAACGTGAGCGACTGTGCGAACGCCGTGATGGAGGCCGATGTGGCCGCCGCGTTGAACGTGGCGGTGAGTTGCCCCGGCACGCTCGTGTCGGCGGTGCCGATGACGACACCCCCGACGACGATGTCACTGCCGACGATGAGCGGGCTCGAGATCACGTCGGACGCGACGGCCCCGCCGTCGCGCGCCACGATGAGTCGCCCACCGTTCCAGTCGTCGAGTCCGGCGTCGATCTCCGGATCGGAAAGGACGAGGTTCGTGTCGATCGGCACCGCGGGGCCGCCCTCGGCGAAGGGCGCCGCGCGAAGCGGATCGAGACCGGCGATCACCGGCGCGTCGTTCACCGCGACGATCGGAATGCGGACCGACTGGGTGGTGGAGAGCACACCACCCGTCCCCTGCGGGCCCGCATTGCCGTCCGTGAGCGTGTAGTCGAGGGTCACGCCGGCGGGCGGGGTGTCGGACGTGTTCGCATAGGTGAGCGACTGCAGGAACTGCTGCACGGTGGCCGTCGTCGCGTTCCCGTTGAAGACGACGGCGAGACTGCCCGGCGTGGACGTATCGACGGTGCCGATGGTGACGCCACCCACCACGACGTTGCCGCCGATGATGAGCGCGCTGCCCAGTTGATCCGACCCGTCCGCACCGCCCTGTCGGGCGACGGTGAGCGACGCGCCGTTCCACGAATCTGCACCACGGTCGATCTCCGGGTCGGAGATGGTCACGTCGGCATCGATGAACGTCGGGCCGTCGCCTTCTCGGAAGGGGGTAGGAGACACGGGATCGAGACCAGCGATGACCGGCGGATCGTTGGGCTGCACGTACCCGATGTTCTGCCCTTCGACCGCGACGCCCTCGGCGAGGACGACATCGACGAGCGCGTCCGTCTGCGCGCCGCTCACGTCGAAGCGCGGCGTGATCGTGTCGGCGTCACCTCCGTTCACTACCGCTGCACTGGTGGGTCCGGAGACGCGGTAGTTGCCGGGCGGCAGCGCCGAGAAGACGTAGTCACCGTTGAGGTCGGTGGTCGTCGTCTGCACGGTGTCGTCCGCGTTGCCGAAGACGCCGTCGATGCCGGCCCAGCGCAGCGTGACGGTCTGCCCCGCGAGCCGGGTCTCGCCGGCATCGACGACACCGTCCTGGTTGGCGGTGTCGTCCCACAGCGTGCCGCGGATCACGCCGAGCCCCGCGGTGTCCTGGTCGCGGTGGTTGTTGAGCGGGCCGGTGCGATCGGCGGCGTCCGCCTCGTTGGCGGGCAGGCCGTCCGCTCCAGTGCGGACGCCGGTGGTCGTGCCGGGCGCTCCGCCCGTGGAGGTCACGCCGGCGACAGTGAACTGCTCGCCACCAGCCGCGACTTCGGCCGGCGTCACATCGACACTCGTGAACGAGACGACCGCTGGGTTCCCGGCGTGCGTGACGCCGGGCGTTGCCGTCGCCGTGTACCGGACCGTGACGCTGCCGCCGACGGGAATCGCGTCGATCTCGAGCGCCGCGATGTCGGCGTCGGACACGTTGCGCACAGCGCCCGTGCCGCCGCCCGTGGTGGTGGTGACCGTGCCTGCGCCACCGAAGGCGAGACCGGGCAGCCCGGCGAACTCGTCGGTGAATCGGACGCCGTGAGCGGTGGTGCTGCCCGTGTTGGAGAACGTGACCTCGTACGTGACCGTCGAGCCGTCGGATGCGACCACGCGCTTGTCGACGTCCACGATGCCAGGCTCGACGAGCGTCTCGGTCACGACGTTCGACGTCCGCAGCACGGTCTGCGCACCGCCGACGTCGCGCGTCACGACGAAATCGAAAGCGGGGTCGGGCGTGCCGAGATCCGCCACACCATCGCCGATGATGCGCCCGGACTGGTTGAAGGACTCATTGGTCACGAGCGCGTTGAACTCGATGACGACGAATTCGCTGTCGGCATCGCTGTCCGCATTCGTGACGTCACCCAGGCGGAACGTCGGGTCGGTGCCGGCACCTCCGGCGAAGTCGATCCGTGCGGGGTCGAGCACGACGGTCGGGGCCGCGGTCGCGACCTGCGCAGGCGTCGGGGGCGTGCCGCCGGCGAATGCGGCATCGGAAAGCGCTGCGCCGGGGACCGCGCTGGACGTGAGCCCGCCGTCGGATACGAATCCGATGGTGGAGGTGCCGTCGTTCAGGAACTGGAGGCCGGGCGGGATGCGCGGCGTGATGCGCACGTCGGGCGTGGTGGATTCCGGCAACTGGACGACCATGCGATACCGGACGATCTCGCCCACGGCAACGCGGGTGTCGGTGCGTGGATTGTCGGAGGCCTCGACCGCGCCCGCAGCGGGTGTCGTCGCAGCCTCGGAACTGCCGACGATGCGCAGCAGGGGGGCGTCCATCGGCACCGTCACGTTGCCACGATCGGTGGCGACATAGTCGTTCACGCCACCGGTGCCGTCGCGTTCGCCGTCGCCGACAGCGACGAAGGGACTGATGTCGGTGTTGGTGGTGCCGGGCAGCGACGAGTAGCGCACGGTGCCCGTCACCGCAGGCGCATCACCGGCGGAAACGAGCAGTGGCACCGTGGCTTGGAAGGTGAAGGTCGCGGTCTGCCCGGGTGCCAGGGCAGTCGCCGACGGGGCCGCACCGGCGCCGATGTTCGCGTCGAACGCGGGGTCGAGCGTGAACGGCGTACCGGCGGTCTGCGTCCAGGAGTCCGGCACGTACACGAGGCCCGGCGGCATCGCGAAGTTGTCGAGCGCCACGTCGAAGGCGGACTGGCCACCGGTGTTGGCAACCACCACGGTGAACGTGACGACATCGCCGGCGTCGGCCGCCAGCCCATCGGGCGTCACCGCGATGGTCACGACCGGTTCGCGGAGGGTCACCAGCGCAGTGTCCGCCACGGTGACCGCCCCGCCGTTGCTGGAGAAGGTAGCCGTGTTGGTACGCGTCTGCCCCGCCTGGTTGGGCAGCGTGTTGAGGACAACGGCGCGGTACTCCACCGTGATCGTCTGCGCCGAAGCGTTCGCGATGTCGGTGTTCACGAGGTCGCCGAGCGCGAGCGTGAACGTGCGCGCATCGGCGGAGAAGTTCGCCGCGGTGACGCCCGAGAGCAGCGTGGCGCCGGTGCCGAGCGACGAAGTGAGGCCCGCGCCGATCGTCACCGATTCGACGGCGACGAACGCCATGCCGGACGCGAGCGTGTCGGAGAACACGGCGCCGCTGCTGCGGCCCTCGGGCAGCGTCAGCACCACGCGATACCGCGCCTGCTCGCCGATGACGGCATCGCCGTTGGCGGCGAAGACCGGTGCTGCGGGATCGCTCGTGTCGCTCGTCCCCGTGAGCGTCTTGTCGACGAGGGTACGCGCCACGGTGATGGTGGCTTCCTCGCGCAGGATGCCGTCGACCGTGCCATCGGTGTCGAGGGCCGCCAACTGCGTGTAGTCACCGGCACCCGGTGCGGCGAGCGTGCCGGCACCACCGTCGCGGCCGGAGTAGCTGAGCAGGCTCGCGCGGGTCTCGGCAACCGTGCCGGATTCCTGCGCCGTCGGCACGACGATGTCGTAGGTGATGACCACCAGGTTGGAACCGTCGGTGACGGCCGCGCCCGCGCTGTCGACACCGCGGCCGAGAAAACCAGTCGTGGCCGTATCGACGAACTCGACGCCGTTGCCGCCGAATAGCGCGGCCGCGAGCTGCGCCTGCGTGGTGATGGGTGCGCCCGTGGTGGCGTCGACCACGACGTCACCCGCCGAGATGTCGATGGGTGCCGTCGAACCGCCGCGCGTGATGGCGATGTTCGTGACGTCCGCCGGCGCGAGGCCGAACGGAAGATCGTCACGCACGCGGATGTCGAAGGCACCGGCATCGCCGGCCCCCGTGTTGGAGACGACCACTGCGTAGCGCACGGTGTCGCCGCCGTCGACGCGGGAGAGGTCGGTGTCGAGCTGACCGGCATTGGCGCCAGTGACCGGCGCCGCAAGCGCGTTGCCGGCGCCGCCGGCTGCCGCAACGAGTGTGGTCTCGGCGACCACCGTTGTCGTGTCGTCGATGGTGAACGCGGGGCCGAAGCTGTGCGCGGCCGATTCCGCATCGCGGACGACGCCCTTCTGGATGGCGACGCGGGGCTGCGTGAGCGTAATGGCGTCGATGTCCTGCGTCGCCACTGGCGTTCCCGGGGTGCTCTGGTTGGCGTGCTCCGTGAGTGCCGTCAGGAAGAACCCTTCGGAGGCGAACGGTCGGTCGGACGCCCGCACGGTGAACAGGATGTCGACCTGGCGCGGCGCCGGACTCGGATCGCTGCGGGCGCCGAGATCGAACCGGATGCCGTTGCTGTTGGCGTCGGTCTCGACGAACCGCGACGGGTTGGCCGAGGCGGGATCGTTGCCGACGACGATCCCGTCGAAATGGTCCGGGCCGTACGAGAACTGGCCCTGCCCGGGGACCGCCGCGCTCGGCGCATTGCCGGTCGGCGCCCGCGTGAAGTTGTTGAGCCCGCCACCGGCTGCGAGATCGGCGTCGGTCGTGCCGTCAGCGTCGAAGTCCGTCGTGGAAAGCGTCGGCTGCGGCAGGAAGGCGGACAGCGAGAAGTTGTCGTAGTCGCCGGTCGGGACCGTGTAGCGGATGCGATAGGTGATGGTGTCGCCGGGGACGATGCGCGATAGCCGGCCGTCGGTGTTGTCGGTGCTCCCGTTGCGGGCGTAGATCGTGAGGTCGACCTGATCGGGCTCGATGGCGAGGATGGCCGCGGAGTCGTCGAACTCCCGGGCCCCGGTCGGCGCGAAGTCCGTTTCGAGATTGCGGCCGTCGACGGTCGCGGCGTTCTCGAGCGTGTCACCCTCGTTCAGGTCGAGGTTGGCGCCCGGACCTTCGACGCGATCGGTGTAGGCCTGGTCGATGGACGTCCGGAAACGGATGGTGCCCGTGGCCGCGCCCGAGATGTCGCTCGGCCCGAAGAGGTCGCCGGCCATGCGCGGGTCGAGCCCGTTGGCCTGCAGCAGCCCCGCCACATCGAAGCGCACGAACGTGCGGGTCTCGTTGGTGCGGACGTTCTGGAAGGCCCCGTTCGAATCGAAGTAGGCGGGGCTGTCGGGCGTGCCGAATCCGGTGGCCCCCGCGGGGGCTTCGACCACCGTGAAGGACGCGGGCGTGAAGTCGAGCGTGCGCGACACCCGCGCACCTGTGCTGTCGTCGTAGTTGACGACGAGCGTCGGCGTGAACTGACCCGCCAGCGCGCCGAGCGGCAGGAGCGTCTGTCCGTCGGAGAGCATGTCGCTCACGACCACCTGGTCGAACGCGAAGTAGTCGGAGATCTGGAACGCGAGCGTGTACTCGACGATGTCGCCGGGCGTCGGCTGGGCCGTGCCGCCGGGGATCTGCTCGACGATGGCAACGGATTTCTGGATCGCGATGGACTCGGCTTCGAGACGATGGGCGAAGCCGGCAGGCTCGTCGACATCGGTGTCGTAGCTGACGGGTCTGACCGCGTCGTCGGGATCGGTGGGGTCCCACTGCGCCGAGACCGCGGTGTCGACGGCCCAGAACGTGGAGTCCGCGGACGTACGGTCGATGACCCGATCGGCATCGGACGCACCGCCCGCGTCGAACTCGGGCACGAAGAACTGGACCACCATCGACGCGTCGCGACGGGCCGCCGTGCCGGTGATGGTCGGGATCGTGCGGGTGACCGTGCCACCGTTCGCCGCCGCGACGTTCGCCGGCGCGAGGACGGGCGTGACGCCGCCGGTCGCGGGCGTGGCGGTGTCGGCGGCCGGCGCGGAGACGAGCACGCCATTCACGTTGGTCCAGCCGCCGGCGGGCGTCTCGCCGATGCTCGTGCCGCCGATGGCCGCCGGGGTGCCGTCGATGCGTACGAACCGGAGGCCCGCCTGGGCGGTGGCCTCGTCCTCCAGGATCTGCGAGATCGCGAGATCCGTGAGCATCTGACCCGCTGCGACGTCGACATCGATGCGGTAGCCGCGGAGGTAGTTCGGGCCGGTGGCCGTCTCGCTCTCCGGCCCGAGATAGGTGGTCGTGACGCGGTACAGCGCCGGGTCCACGGTGAGCGTGGTGGCGGCGCCGACGAGCGGCGCATCGGCGCCCGGGTTGTCGAGGGCATCCTGCCCGAAACGGAATCCGCCCAGGATCGCGATGGGCAGATCGACGCCCACGTCCGCGAAGCCGCCTAGGGCGCCGCGGATGTCGATGTCGATGGCCGGCTGGCCCGCGGTGAAGCTGCCGAACGGCAGCTGGATCGTGTACAGGCGATCGCCGACGCCGTAACCGGCCGGGACGGCGACGAGCGGGGCGGTGCCGCCGTCGGCGAACGAGACCGCCATCGTCCCGCCGGCAGCGACGAGCGTGCCCTCGCGCACTGTGAGCGGGAGCCCGAGGTAGGTGGCACCGCTCAGCGTGATGCCTTCCTGACCAGCGATGGGCGCCGCGGTGTCCGAAGGGTTGTCGGCATCGCGTCCGGCGGCGGGCACGAAGACGGCGATGTACGGGCCGAACCCGGACTCGGGCCCGCCCGAGTTGTCGAAGGTGACACGGAAGTCGAAGTTCTCGCCGATCAGGACCTGCTGGCGTGCCGCGGTGACCGTGACGGTGGGCACGGCCGCGAGCACCGTGTCGACGGCAGCGAGGCGCGCGGTGTCGGTGGTGAAGATGCCCGCCACGGCGCCTGTGGCCGCTTCGAGATGCCAGTTGCCGCCGGCGCCGGTGGTGTCGTTGGAGGCCGCGACATCGGCCCCCGTGGCGCGGGCGAGCGCCGCGAGAAACGCGGTGCCGGCAGTGCCGTCGGCCACGTCGCACCCGTACAGCAGGAGGTCGCCGTCCGCCGTGAGCCCCTGTCCGATGCGGGTGAGGTCGGCCCCGTAGGCCTCCAGCGCCGCCCGGTCGATGGTGCGACCGTTCAGCACGAGCCCGCCCGGCACCCCGTGGGAAAGTATGTGGATCGCCGAAAGGCCGGCGTCGGTACCCGCCGCGTCCGCGATCTGGGCGATGGCGTCGCGCGCCGGGTCGAGTACGAGGATCCGGGTCCCGGGCGCCGCGAGGGCGGCGAGGTCCTGCCAGTGGTCGACCGATCGATCCACCACCAGCAACGACGTCGCGGCCGCCGACACCTCGGCGTTGGGCGTCGCATCGAAGGGAGACGCAGGATGGTCGGGCTGCGGAATCGCGGCTGCGGTGTCGGCGCCGGCACCGTCGAACAACATCCGTGGTTCCAGCGCAACGAGGCGGGTCGTACGTCTCAGTCCCTGTCGAACGTTGCGTTGGGCGTCTGCTGCGCCTCTTCCCGAGGTCTGCTTCATGAGGTCCGGTCTCGACTGTGCTGCGTGGGCAGATCGGACGCGAGCGCCATGGGCCTGCGCCCACGCAAAGTCAGGCGCTTTCCAGAGAGGACCAACGACATGGCGAACACGGACGATCGGCAAGACATCGCACCGTCGTCCTCGGGACGGCAGTGCCCCGGGTGTCTCGCGCAGCTTGCGGTCTCCTGGCTACGCGGAACCCTGTGATTCTGAATCCGGGAGTGGCAATGCCACCTCCGCGAGGATGCTCTCCAAATCCTCACGGATTTGCAAGTACAGCAGAAATCGGCAAGAAATCCCCGGCCGGTGGCCGCTCGGACATCGGGGCGGGACTCAGCGTCCCGGGAGCCTCGCGCCGTACCTGGCGAGCGCATCCGACAGTTCCGAGGCCACGCGAGCCCGGAGATCGTCGGGGGCGATCACCTCGACCTCGGCCCCGTGCTTGAGGATGTCCATCACCAGTTCCCGCGGATCGCTGAACGGCAGTTCCAGGTGGTAGCTCCCGTCAGCCTCCACCCGGCTCCGTTGCGCGGGATGCCATTCCTCGGCCGCGACCCATCGAGCCCGTGCCGGTGTGAACCGCAACGCGGCCCAGCGGACGTCGCCTCCGGAAAAGATCCCGTAGCCGCTGGAAAGCTCTCGTTCGAGCGAAGCTTCGTCCACGGTGTCGGCCGGGGTCTCCAGGAGGACGGCCGACTCGATGGCATCCACCGCGAAGCTGCGCAGGCCCAGGCGGAGGTGACACCAGGCATCGAGATACCAGTTGTCGCGGTAGAAGACGAGGCGCTGCGGCGAGACTTCGCGCGGATGGCGTTCCCCGGTGGCGCGGTTGAAGTGGCGGATCGCAAGCCGCCGCCGCTCCAGAAGCCCCTGCGCAAGCGCCTCGAACTGCGACAGATCGACGCGCCGGCGGGCCGCGTGCAGCACGCGGATGCGCCGTCGCACCTCGTCCACCGCATGCCCCCGGCTGCCCAGCAGTTTCTCGAGCCGCGCCGAGAGCGGCGACAGGTGCGGATCGAGCATGCCCGGATCGAGTTGTTCGAGCAGGTGATGCATCGTCAGCAGCGCATGCGCCTCGGCCGCACTGAACCAGAGGCCGGGCAGTTCGTCGGTGTCGTCGGCCTCCAGCCGATAGCCTCCGGCATCGCGGTCCCAGACGATCGGGACCTGCATCCGGCTGCGGAGGTACTCCATGTCGCGCTTGAACGTCGCCCGCGACACTTCGAGATCGTCGAGAAACGTGTCGATGGTGATGACGCGCCCGCCGCGCAGGAGTCGCTGGATGCGGTAGAAGCGTTCGGTACGGTCCAATTCGGATTTCCTCGATCGATGGCGGACGATAGCGCATCGGCATCCGCGCGCGTGGCGCGTCGGCTCTGTGTCGCTGGCGGTCGGGCGCGTTGACACCCCTCAGCCCCGCACGCATCATCGAATCGCTTACGAGGAGAGAAACACGTCATGGCGTACCACGCATTCGCAAGGCCCACGGTCGTTGCCGCAATCGCGATCGTCGCCATCTTCGCCACCGGTTGTCAGTCGCTGGGCACAGGCGCCGGCGCAGGCGAGAAGTCGGTGGGCGAGAAAACGACAGGTACGGCGGGCGCGGCAGGCGCGTCCACGCCGAACTATCAACCCGTCACGGACATCCCCATCCCGACGAGCACCCGGATCAACACCGAGCGTTCGACGATCCTCGGCAACGGGGACCGCTGGTTCGGTCGGATGATCCTCGTCCTCGACCGCCCGACGACGCAGGCATTCGCGTACTACCAGGAGCAGATGGGTACGTTCGGCTGGGAGGCCGTGACCGCCGTGCAGGGCAAGGTCAGCACGCTCAGTTTCACGCGTGGGGACCGCGCGGCGACCATCGAGATCGGGCCCTCCGGATTACGCAGTTCGGAGGTGGCCGTCACCGTCAGCCCGCGGCAGCCCCCGGCGCCCCGCAAACCCTAGCGCGCGAAAGGGGACGAGATGGCAATCGAAGGCATGAATCACTTCACTGTGCTCACGGACGACCTGGAAGCCACCCAGCGCTTTTATACGGGCATCCTCGGCCTCACCCCCGGTCCGCGCCCGGATCTCGGGTTCCCCGGTGTGTGGTTGTACTGCGCGGGTCAACCCGTGCTGCACGTCATCGCGGGCCGCGCACTGCCCGAGGATCCCCGCGGCGTCCTCGATCACATGGCGTTCACGGCCACGGATCTGCCGGGGGTCACCGGAGCGCTTCGCGCCAACGGCATCGCGTACGACCTGCGCCGCCAGGCGGAATCGGGAACGTGGCAACTGTTCTGCTTCGACCCCAGTGGCGCCCGGGTGGAACTCGACTTCGCCGCATCCGAGACGGCCCCAGCGCCATGACACTGCCGCACCGGGCTGAGGTGCGGCGCCCCGCTCAGAGCGCGGTTTCCTTCATGCACGCCTCGAACGCCTTGTCCCCCAAAAGCTCCAGCGGCATGTCGGCCCGCCCGGCGTCCGCTTCCCGCTTCATCGCTTCGTAGCCCTGATCGACGATCCGGGTGACGAACTCGATCTCGCCGGCCGTCTCGTCCCCGTGCCAGTACAGCTTGAGGTCGGCGCGAGGCAAACCCTTGGTGTAGTGGTAAGCCGCAGCCACATGCAACTTGGCGGCATACGTACAGCGCTCCTCCCGGGTCATCTGGGAGATCCGGTCGGCGCCGGCGGTGGCTGGGACAAGGGCGAGCGCAAGGAACGCCAGGGCGATACGCATGACGGAAACTCCGAGTTGGGGGTGTTGAAGGGGCCGACCGGCTGGTCCAGTGGCTCGGCGAACGGGCGGACCGCCGCCGCAACGATCGGTTCCGCGAAGCCCGCAAAAGGCACGCCGATCGACCACGCTGGACGCCCCGCCTGACACTCTGCCGAGCCTTCCGCCAAACGGCGCACGGCGCCATTTTCCGACTGTCACCCGCCGGAAACCCGCATGAAATCTGACGTTGCATCTGCCATCGTCCGAGAAGCGTGGCCACTGCTTGGGGAGCGCATTTCGGCGCTCCATGTCAAGTGCACCGGCAAAAGTTATCAAACGAGGAGAACTGTGCCTCGAAATCTGGTTGTCAAGTGCGAAGAAGGCCCCGCCGCAGCCCGAGAAGCATTGACAAGCCATTGTTTCCTCTAAATAAGTTGGGCTGCCTACTTCTTGCACGGCAGACGCTAAATCCAGCGCTGGCAAGCACTTTTTCGCGTTTCCCGACAGGGTATCCACAGATTTATCCACAGGTTCTGTGGATGCTTCCGAGCCCCATGGCGGTGCGATCGTCGGCATTACTTCGGCCCCGGTCGACCGCCCGCCGAACGGACGCCGATGGCCCCTGCATCGAGGGCGGTCCGACGTCGGGGACGTGCAGCCCGAAGGCCAGCGGGAGCCCTCAGCGGACCGCGCCGCGGAGGTCGAGGGTGATTGCTTGGAGCGCTGCCGGATCGGCATCGGCGGGCTGCACGGGCGCCCCGACGCGAAGCTGGATACAGGGGGCGATGGCCTTGGGCACGAAGCGCATCAGGCCGCCATGGCGCCGACTGAAGACGCTGCCCCATAGCCCGGACAAGCCCATGGGAATCACCGGGACCGGTGAGCGTTCGAGGATTCGGGCCATGCCGGGGCGGAAGGGCTGCATCTCGCCGTCGCGCGTGATGGCGCCCTCGGGGAAGATGCCGACGAGTTCCCCCGCAGCCAGCGCCTCCGCCACCGTACGGAAGGCGGCTTCCAGCATCCGGGGATCTTCCTTCGCCGAAGCGATCGGGATGGCCCGACTCTCCCGAAAGACGAAGCTGAGCAGCGGTGAGCGGAAGATGCGGTGGTCCATGACGAACCGGATCGGCCTCGGACAGGCCGCCATGATCACGACCGCATCCGCGAAGCTCACGTGGTTGCAGGTGATCAGCGCCGGCCCCTCGGCGGGCACGTGGTGCATTCCATCGCGCTCCAGACGATAGAACGCGTGCACCAGCAGCCAGGCGATGAACCGCAGGAGAAACTCGGGAAGCAATCGGTAGATGAACAGCGCCACCGCGGCATTCATGCAGCCGAGGGCAATGAGCCCGTGCCAAGGCGCAAGGCCTGCAGCCCGAAAACCTGCCAGCAGGGCCACGCCGACGACCACGAATACGAGAAACGACACGAAAGCCGCTGCGATCCGGAGACGGGCACTGACAGCGGTGCGCCGATCCCGGATGAAGATCAGGAGCGGGCGGACGAACCACGCGAGGAAGGCGCCGCTCGAGAACGCAAGGCCGGTCCGGGCGGACACAGCCGACTCCGGCAACGCAGCCAACCCGAACGCCAGCACCGTCATGCCCAGCGATCCGAAGGGTACGAGCCCGAGCTCATTGTGGCCCCGGGACAGATGCCAGTCCGCGAGCGCTCCCGCGGCGACACCGGCGGCGATCAGCCTTGTCAGATCGGTGGCAGTGCCGCCGTCACCGCGCAGCACACTGAGCAGCACCACAGTGTAGGCAGCGAACCAGCCCACCCCCAGGATCGCGAGGTACAACGGGCGATCCGCGCCAAGTGCCCGCCAGGCGGCCATGATCAGGCGGTATCCGCAAACGATGCGGGGGAAGGCATCGGGACCATCGATCGTGCCGCGATGCCCTCCCCGGGGCCGGTCACTTGGACAGGCATTCGCTCATGAACTTCTTCCGGTCGAGACCCTTGAGGGCCTTGGTCTTCGCTTCGGAATTGCACGTCTTCATCTTCTCCTGCTGCGCGCTCAGACCGCTCTTGGCTTCCTCCTTGGCCGCGGACAAACATTCCTTCATGAACGCTTTCCGCTCGTCACCCTTGAGGGCCTTGGTCGCGGCCTCGGCATTGCAGGACTTCATCTTCTCCTGCTGCGGCGTGGCGGCCGCAGCGGCACCGGCAAACAGCATGGGAAGCAACACGGCTACAAGGTGCATCTTCATCGGGAGTTCCTCGTCTGAATGGGACTTGGCTGGATCATCGTCATCGACTGGACGACGCGGCGATGGTAACCGAGCGACCGACGTCCGGAACTTTCGCCGCGGCATCGGTCCCAAGCGACGCTGACCCGTCGTTCCTTCTTCCGGAGACTCATGCCATGACCCTGTTCCCGCGCCTGCTCGGCACCGCGTTCCTGGCTTTGCCGCTCGCTGCCTCGGCTGCCTGCCCTGCCCTGCTCAACCATCAGATGAAGACCATCGATGGCAAGCCTCTGGACCTCTGCCAGTTCCAGGACCGCCCGATCCTCATCGTGAACACCGCGAGCAAGTGCGGCTTCACGCCCCAGTTCGAGAAGCTCGAAGGAATGTACAAGCAGTACAAGGACAAGGGGCTGGTGGTGATCGGCTTCCCCTCGAACGACTTCCGTCAGGAGCTCGCCACCAACAAGGAGGTTGGAGACTTCTGCCGGCTGACCTACGGAGTGCAGTTCCCGATGGCGGAAAAGACCACGGTGGCCGGCGACGCGGCCAATCCGTTCTTCCAGCAACTGGCCGCCGCCACCGGAGAGGCGCCTCGCTGGAATTTCCACAAGTACCTCGTGGCACCCGATGGCAAGACGGTCCACAGCTTCGCGACGCAGGTGGAACCCGACAGCAAGGACCTGATGGGCAAGCTGCAGGGAATGCTGAAGAAGTAGGCGGGGTCCGGGCAACGCCGCGGACGAAAGCCACCTCCGGGTGGCTTTTTCTTTTGCGGGGCGGTGTGCCGACGACCGGCTCTTGCGGGCATGATGCCGCGGCTCATCCACTTCCCTCGTGAGAAACGCCCATGTCCTCCGGTCTGCTTGCGCTGCTCGACGATGTCGCGGCGATCGCCAAGGTTGCGTCGGCGTCCATCGACGACGTCGTCGGACAGGCTGCGAAGGCCGGCACGAAGGCAGCTGGCATCGTCATCGACGACGCCGCGGTGTCGCCCCGATATGTGGTCGGCTTCGCAGCCGATCGCGAGTTGCCGATCGTCGCGAAGATCGCGTTGGGGTCGGTGCGGAACAAGATGCTGTTCCTGTTGCCGGGGGCGATGGTGCTCTCCTCGCTGGCGCCCTGGTCGATCATGCCGCTGCTGGTGCTGGGCGGATTGTTCCTGTGCGCGGAGGGGTACGGCAAAGTCCACGAGATGGTGCGTCCCGCACAGGCGAAGATATCCGCGGCGGCGGATCCTGCGATCGACCCGAGGGAGCTGGAGCAACGTCAGGTGGCGAGCGCCATCCGCACGGACTTCATCCTCTCGGCCGAGATCATGGCCGTCACGCTCGCGGCCGTCGGCGACGCGAGCTTCGCGATGAAGGCAACCGTGCTCGCAGTGGTCGGGCTCGGCATCACGCTCGCGGTGTACGGTGCGGTCGCCGTGATCGTCAAGGCCGATGACTTCGGTGTCGCACTGGCCCGAAGACCGCCGCCTCTGGCGAACCTCGGGCGCGCGATCGTGCTGGGCATGCCGCGCATTCTCGCGGTACTCGCGGTGGTCGGCACGCTGGCAATGCTCTGGGTGGGTGGCGGCATCGTCGTCCACGGACTGGCCGTCTTCGGATTCAACGCTCCCGAGGCAGGCATCCACGCCGCTTCCGATGCGCTTGGCGGTGGGATGCCGGGCTGGCTCGCCGGTGCGGCGGCCGCGGGCGGCATCGGTCTCGTGCTCGGCGGTCTGACCGAGCAGCTATGGCACCGCGCGATGGGTCCAGTGATGAGGCTGTGGACGTCGATGCGGCGTTCTCTGTAGCGCCGCTTGACTGCACCACCTTCGGATTGCATCTCCTCGACCTGGGGCACCGTCCCGGACAGGTTGCCGCGGTCGTCGGCCGCCCAGGCGTCGGCGTACTCGCCCATCGCCGAACCCGGCGTGATGGGGTGGATCGCGATCACGTCGCTGGCACGGTAGGCCAAGTGCGCGACGGCCTCGTTCGCGTCCATCGTTCGAATCACGGGTGCCTTTGTAGGGCGATCTGGTTCCAGGGATGAGCCTTGATCCACGGTTGTGGTGCCTGTCAGTGATCGTGCGGGCGTGCTGGGACAGGATCCGCTCCTGATGTCGTCGAAGCACCGGATGGCGCCAACGTGTCGCAGGGCGGGGTGAACGGCACCCTGACCGCCTGGATCGTCGCGTGCTCGATCTCGAAGCGATCGTGGAGTTGGTTGGTGGCGTTCTTCAAGAAGGCGTCATCGGCGCCCCCTCTGGGCATCACGAGGTGTGCAGTCAGCGCGATGTCGGTTGTGCCCATGGCCCACACGTGCAGGTCGTGCACCCGATCGACGCCGGGCAGGGACTCCAGCAGGGCCCGCACCGCCTGCAGATCGACGCGCTCAGGCACGCCATCGAAGAGCAGGTGGAGCGACTGCTTGAACAGGCTCCAGGTGCCGAGCAGGATGATGGCGGCGATGAGGAGGCTTGCCACGGGATCCAGCCATGTCCAGCCGAACCAGAGCGCCAGCCCACCGGCCACCACCACGCCTGCGGACACCAACGCGTCTGCCGCCATGTGCAGGAAGGCACCGCGAATGTTGAGGTCGCCTTGGCGCCCCCGCATGAACAACAGCGCGGTGGCGGTGTTGATCACGATGCCGATGCCTGCCACCACCATGACGGTGATGCCTTCGACGGCCTGCGGCGTCTGCAGTCTGTGCACAGCCTCCCAGGCAAGTGACCCCATTGCCACGAGTAGCAGCAGCGCATTGAGGAACGCGGCGAGAATGCTGGCGCGCTTCCAGCCATACGTATGGCGGGCATCGGGCCGCAAGCGGCCGGCGAGAGCGCCACCCCACGCCAGCACGAGGCCGATGACATCGGAAAGGTTGTGGCCCGCATCAGCCAACAAGGCGAGAGAGTCGATCCGCCATCCGTAGAACGCCTCCACCGCGACGAATGCGATGTTCAGACCGATGCCGATGCCGAAGGCGCGGTCGAAGCTGGATGGCGTATGGCCGTGCGCATTGCCGTGGTCACCACTCACAGCGATGCCTTGCGACGGAGCACGCCGGAGAGATCGGTGCCGGGCGCCACGGTGTTGAAGACCGTCCCGTACTTTCGGACGTTGTCGTGCAGGAGGACCAGGCGGCGATCGGACTCGTCGGTGTCGACGACGATCTCGTAGGTGATCGACTCCATCCGCGGCGGGACGTCCTGCCTGACGCCGTGGACGTGCACCTCGACACCGCGCATGTCGAACTTCAGGATCGGCAGCACGCGCTCGATGCCCTTGATCATGCAGGCCGAGACTGCGGCGAGCAGCAGTTCCGCCGGATTGAACGCCATCGGATTGCCGGCCAGATCCGTGTCGAGCGCGATCGTGGCTTCCTTGCACCGGGCCTCACTCGCCCGCGCGCTCAGACGGACTGATACCACGTCGAAGGTCATCTTGGCGGCGGGAGATGTCGTCATGGCAGGCGGTCCGATGGCAGTAAGTGGAGGATGCGCCAGACGTGCGCCCGGCGCACGACAGTCTCGCAGGCGGTCAGCCAGTGCTCGACTTTCTCGCGGCTGGGAATGCCGCCTGAGCGCACCACCTCTCCGCCGATCACCACGCCGGACGAACTCGTCACTCCGTAGGCCATGAAGTCGCGCGCCCCTCCCCGGCTCCGGGGTCGGGCCTACGCAACAATCTGATTCCATGGAAGCGCGCCAGGTCAGAGCGAGGTGGTCCGACCGCATCGGATTCCACGACTCGAGCGAAACCATTTTTCGTCGCCATCCCGACCGTCGTCGCAGGCCGCACCCTGGACCGAGCGACGTCTTGGTCCCCCGCATTCCGTACACGATTTAGACATGGCGGGACCAGAAATGGAAACAGCGGCTTACGCCGCTGTTTTTTTACTCCCATCTCCGCGTGGATTGTGGCCGTCTCGCCTCAAGGCGATCCGTCCATCCCGCGTCCGATGCCGCAGGACCACCGCCAGGGCGGCGTCCCGAAGCGCAGTGCATTTTGGTCACTCCCTTGTCGCGCCTCTACATCCGATGCGGGAGCACAAAAACAAAAAAGCCACCCTAGGGGTGGCTTTCGTGTTGTGGCGTCCCCACGGGGATTCGAACCCCGGTTACCGCCGTGAAAGAGCGAGGTTATGGACATTCCGGGACATCCCCGGAACACCTCAGTTGTTATTTTTCAGATAGATAGGTACGTTAACGTCCGGTATCATCCCGTATCGCATTCTGTACACGAAATAGACACGGACTTCGGAGGCCATGGCACGAGGCGTTCGCGACGCGAAACTGGAGACCCGGGCGCAGCGGCTGAAGCTCGTGCCGGGGGCCCGTCATTTCAGGAGCATCGGCAAGGGCGTGGCACTCTGCTATCGGCGGACGAAGGACGGATTCGGTATCTGGGCCGTGCGAGTAGCCAACGACGACGGCAAGTACGTGCTGCGATCGCTCAGCACGGCCGATGATCACCAGGACGCCGACGGCATCAACGTTCTGTCCTTCTATCAGGCGCAGGAGGCCGCCCGGAAAGTCGCCACTGAAGCAGTCACCGAGGCCGCGCGATCCGCAGAGGGCTTCACTGTGCAGGATGCTGCGGATCAGTACATCGCCTGGTATCGCCAGCATCGCAAGGCTATCCGCGCCACTGAGCTCGTCATCGAGGCGCATATCCTGCCGGCGTTCGGTACACGTCCGATGACGTCGCTGACGGCGACGGCCATTCGGAAATGGCATGCGGCGCTGGCGGAGAAACCGGCGCGATTGCGGACAGCGCCGGGAGCACAGAAGCCCAACGTCCGAGCGGCGCCACTCACCAACGATGCGAAGCGCGCACGGAAGGCCACGGCAAACCGGATCCTCACCGTTCTCAAGGCGATGCTCAGCCGTGCGGTGCAGGACGAGGACAATCACCTTCCCACCGCACTCGCCGAGACATGGCGCGCGGTGAAGCCCTTCGAGAAGGCCGACGAGCCGCGTATCCGGTTTCTCACCGATGCAGAGGCGTTGCGGCTCGCGAACGCCTGCCCGCCCGATCTGCGCTCTCTGGTCCGCGGAGCGCTGCTGACCGGAGCTCGATTCGGGGAACTGGTCGGCCTGCACGTAAAGGACGTGAATCTGGACACGTACCAGGTGTACGTCGCCGAGTCGAAGTCCGGCCGATCGCGCTTCATCCCGCTGAACAAGGAGGGCGTCGCGCTGTTCACCCAGATCACCGTGGGTCGGAACGGCTCCGATCTGGTGTTCAGGAAGAAGGACGGGACGGCGTGGGGCAAGAACCATCATGTCCGCGCTCTCCTCGTCGCCTGCAAGGCAGCGAAGGTCGCCCCTGCCGTGCGGTTCCACGAGTTGCGGCACACGTTCGCATCCCACCTCGCGCAGGCGGGTGTGCCGCTTCTCACGATAGCGACTTTGCTCGGGCATGCGGACACGCGGATCACTGCAAGACACTACGCGCACCTCGCGGACCGGACACTGGCGGACGCCGTGGCGAAACTGCCGAGCTTCGGTGCCGATGAAGCCAAGGTCATCCCGGTCAACCGGCGGCGGCGTGGTGCAGCGTGACCGACGAACGCAAGACCAACCGATGTAACTGATAAGTTACAATGCTCGAACTTCGGATCTACGTCAGAGGCACGCGCAAGCCGTTCACGGACTGGCTCGAACGACTTCAGGATCGACAGGCGCGCGCCCGCATCGAGGCTCGACTGGCGCGGGTTGCCCTGGGCAACTTCGGTGATGCGAAATCGGTCGGGAGCGGCGTGCATGAACTGCGCGTCGATCACGGCCCCGGATACCGCGTGTACTTCGGGCGTGTGGGCGATACGGTGGTGCTGCTGCTGTGCGGTGGCGACAAGACAACTCAGGCCAAGGACATCGACCGTGCCAAGAGCTACTTCGAAGATTTCCGCGCGCGCCAAGGCTAGCGAACCGGTCGCCACCACCAGCGCGTCGTACGACGACTGGCTGGTCGAGCGGCTCAAGGATCCCGAAGAGGCCGCCGCCTACCTGGAAGCCGTTCTCGAGGATGCGGATCAGGGCGCCCTCATGCTCGCGCTCCGGCAGATCGCGATCGCCCAGGGTGGCGTGGCCACGGTCGCCCGGAAGGCGAAGCTCACCAGAGAGGCCACGTACCGCATGCTTTCCGACGAGGGCAACCCTGCGCTGAACAGCTTCATCGCCATCCTGGCGGCCACCGGCTTGCGCATGTCGATCCGGCCGCAGCGGTTGCCGAAGTGAGCCGCGTACCTAAGTCCTGATGCATTCAGCGCGGAAGCCGCAATCGCGCTTCCGTGATGGTGTGCCGAGAACACGTAGCCAAGCCAGACGGCCTCTGCCACGACTTGGCGCACACCTCGCCGGGTTCGCGATCAACGCCGGCTCCCGCGCGCTCCCTTCAGACGGTTTCCGCGCGCCTCCAGGCGCCAGTTCACGATCCGGCGCGAGATCGTGGTCTCGCATGGAACTCCAAGTTCGTTCGTTTCTGCTCGCCTCGCCCCCTTTCGCCGTCCGTTGATCGACATTCCCTGCTGGTGTGTACTGCCTGTCCGGTCAGTGTTTCTGTCCGTCCCGCACGCTCGGCGTGTCGGGATCTACGAGGGACTCGGGACACCACGCCCGTGTTGTGCCGTTGGTTTGCTGCCTGCCACCGCGGCACGCGGTATTGGCTTCGACGGAGGTCCTGTGGGATGCAATCCGTCGAGTCGAGCCGTTGACCCGGGCTCGAAGTGGGGAGCGACTGCACGGATCCCGCGGAGAGCGGGAGGGAGGACGGATCGCGTTGCGCGATCGTGGGTGGCGACGGTCAGGGAGGCCGTCACTTGGGGTGGTCACTTGGGAAAGCGACCCGTAAGTCGCTGACGTGCGTGGGAGTTTGCGCGTCGTCACTACCGGCTCGCGCCGGGGTAGTGACGACGCTGGTCGTGCGCACGATTGGTCGGAAACGACCGTTGCTTGAAGTTGCCGCGGATGACCGACGACAGAGTTGACTGTCTCTCCAGGCCTTGCGGCCTCCCGGCATTCCAGGAGAGATCACCGGTTTGCTTGCGGTCTGTGACCATCGCTGCGGCAGCGGGTTTCCCACCGCGCCGCTCGCCCCCGGCCTGCGAGGGGCCGGCGGCGGCACCGTGGATAACCCGCCGTCAGTCGGGCAACCCGACGTGCGTCGTTGGATGGGTGTGGTGCTGTCCGAAGAACGCCCGTTCCGCATTCCACAATCCGGCATTGGATCCAAAATTTGTACACGAATCGGCCTTGACGCGGCCAAGCATGCTGTGGGGGTACGTCGCAGTTTCCCTATGAGAAATACCCACTGCTCAAAAAATGAGCAGCAATCATTGTGCTTTTTTCCAGTGTCCGAATCCGGCCCACAAGTGCCTTTTCCCGTGGAACGATGGCGATGTGTCCACCAGCCACCACGGAGCACTCACGATGAACACGAACGTCCGCCACCCCGTCACCACCATCCTGCGCCTGCGCAACGTGAAGGCGCGCACGGGGCTCGCCCGCAGCACGATCTATCAGCGCATGAAGTGCGGAGAGTTCCCCGCGCAGATCTCGCTCGGTCCACGCGCAGTGGGCTGGCTCGAGGCCGACATCGAGGCGTGGATCGCGAAGCGCGTCGCCTCCAGCCGGAACGGCTGATCCATGGCCGCACGACAGGCGCCAGCCGATCCGGCGTCGTTGCATCGGCGGATCGAGGACGCACTCGCGCATCTCCCGTCAGACGATCGTGCGCTGTGGGTGCGCATCGGCATGGCGATCAAGTCGGGACTCGGCGAAGACGGCTTCGCACTCTGGGATGCGTGGAGTCGTCGCAGCGATCGCTATCGCGAACCGGATGCGCTCGCCACCTGGCGATCGATCCAGCCCGATGGCGGTGTGTCGGTGGGGACGCTCTTCTACGAGGCGCGGAAGTGCGGTGCGGGACTGGCGAGGAAGGCGGACCAACCGCGCAGGGCTCGATCGAGGTCGGGTCTGCCCTCCCCCGCCGCCGCGGTCGCATCGACGCCGGATGTCTCCACCCGGGGGGGAGGGGGGCCCATGTATCCCCCCGTGCAACAGTGCAACAGCGCAACGGTGGCTGCCTACGCGGCCTTCAAGCAATTGCCTGAGGACTTCCTGCGATCACTGGGTCTGACCGACATCCACTACCGGAACGCGCCAGCGGTACGCATGCCGTATCGGGATACCAACGGCACGGAGGTGGCGGTGCGGATCCGATGCGCACTCGCACGTCGCGACTCCCACGATCCGCGCTTCGCCTGGCGTCGGGGAGACAAGCCCCAGCTCTACGGGCTGGATCGTCTCGGCTCACCAGGGACAGTGGTGCTGGTAGAGGGCGAGTCGGATTGCCACACGCTCTGGTTCCATGAGTTCAGTGCGCTGGGGGTCCCCGGCGCGGGGACGTGGAACGAGAGTCGGGATGCGGGTCACCTGGACGGCGTCGCGAGGATCTTCGTGGTGGTGGAGCCGGATCAGGGTGGTGAGACGGTGCGGCGCTGGCTGGCGAAGTCACGCATTCGCGATCGGGCACATCTAGTAGATCTCGCGCCGTTCAAGGATGTGAGCGAGATGCACTGTGCGGATCCGGCGGCGTTCCCGGAGAGGTTCCGCGCAGCGCTCAATCGGGCGGTAGGGATGACGCAGTGGCTGGACGAGGCGCAGGCGCAATCAGCGGCCGAGGCCTGGACGGCGTGCGAGGGGATCGCGAAGCGGGATCGCATTCTCGACGCGGTGGCCGAGGCCTATCGCGCCGCGGGTGCCGTGGGCGAGACACGCACGGCGATGACGCTGTATCTGGCGCTGACCTCGCGGTTCCTGTCGCGGCCGGTGTCGGTGGCGGTGAAGGGGCCCAGCTCCGGCGGCAAGAGCTTCACGGTAGAGACGGTGCTGCGGCTCTTCCCGCCAGAGGCGGTGCACTGCGTGACGGCGATCAGCGATCGGGCACTGGCGTATACGGAAGCGGATCTGCGGCATCGGTTTCTCGTGGTCTTCGAGGCGGCGGGGATGGCCGGGGAGTTCGCGAGCTATCTGATCCGCTCCCTGCTGTCCGAGGGACGCCTGGTCTATGAGTTCGTGGAGAAGACGCCCACAGGAATGAAGCCCGGCCGGATCGAGAAGGAGGGCCCGACGGGACTGATAGTGACGACCACGGCGGTTCGGCTGCATCCGGAGAACGAGACGCGGCTGCTGTCGCTGTCGGTGACGGACACGCCGGAGCAGACCCGGGCGGTGATGCGGGCCACAGCGCAACCCGCGCGGAGCACGCTCGATGTAACGCCGTGGCTCGCGCTGCAGACGTGGCTCGCGCACGCAGAGCATCGGGTGGTGATTCCGTTCGCGACGATCCTGGCTGAATGGATCCCGCCGGTCGCAGTACGACTGCGGCGGGACTTCGGGCAACTGCTCGCGCTGATCCGCACGCACGCGATCCTGCATCAGGCGTCGCGGGAGCGGGACGCTGACGGGCGGATCGTGGCGACACTGGACGACTACGCGGTGGTGCGCGAGCTGGTGCTCGATGTGATCTCGCAGGGGATCGAGGCGGCGGTGGCGCCGATCGTGCGCGAGACGGTGGAGGCGGTGCGGACGCTCATTGCGACCGGCAGGACGGAGGTGTCCCTGCGCGAAATCGCCGACGCGCTTCGTCTCGACAAGAGTGCGGCGTCGCGGCGCATCGCGTCAGCTGTTCAGGCCGGCTATCTGCGGAATCTGGAGGATCGCAAGGGACGACCGGCGCGGGTGTGTCTTGGGGAGGCGATGCCGGAGGAATTGCCGGTGCTGCCGCCGGCCGAAGTGTTGCACTGTTGAGGTGTTGCACGGGGGGATAGTAGGGCCCCCCTCCCCCTCGGGCATCGATCACGGATTCCGACGCAGCTCTGCCGCGCCATGGATAGATTGCTCGATCGACGACGAGGATACGGCAGGAGATCCTGTCAATGGCTCGGCATCACCTGACGCGCGCGAGCCAGTAGTCCGGGCGGCGTGATTGGTGGGCCACAGCCACGACGAGAAGCTCGTCGGCAGCAGGCCGATAGATCAAGAAGAATGGAAAGCCCTTGATGGCCAGCCGTCGTGTCGATCGTCGCCCGGCCACCCCTGAGGTGGGGTGCTCGAGGGCCCTCGCCAACGTGACTTCGACCGCAGCTTGGAACCGCACCCCGAGGCCCTCTCTCGCATCCGAGTAGAAGGCAACCTCGGCGAGGAGTTCGGCCTCGGCGCTTGGAAGGAACCGCGGCCTGATCACGAGGCGATTCGGCGGGCCTTCGCGAAGACTTCCTCTGCTGGAATCGACTTGACCTCGCCACGCTCGTACGCATCGAGGCGCCGGTCGATCTCCGTCTCCCACGCAGCCTCGGCCTCGGCCGTAGCGGGCTCCTGAAGCGAGATGAGGAGCAGGTCCACCAGCCTGGTCCGGTCTTCCGGGGAAAGGGACTTGCCGCGTTCGGCAAGCTCAGTCACCTGGTCGGTCATCTTGAACCCCTTCGGTCAGTGCATCCGGACGCTGGAGTTTACGGCAACCCAGTGCGCCCGCCCCGCATGGGTAGCTGGTGCCGGGCGATGGAGAGCCCTGCGTCCCAGGAGGTCGCGGAGCAACGCCGCCCGCCTCCTCACCTCCCGCACCGAGGCCTTCGGCACCGCCAGGGCCCGCACCACCACCTTCGAGTACCAGAGCGGCACGAACCTGCTCACCGCCACCGTGGATCCGCTGTCGCGGCGCACGGAGATGGTCTACGACGCCATGGGCAACGTCACCACGCTGCGCACGCTGGCCGGCACGCCCAGCCAGATGACGCAGACCTTCA
>LNFM01002670.1_pt1 | contig 45778 bp, 44 predicted proteins | sample 596031 | NCBI WGS metagenome assembly LNFM01 (sample SAMN04254537, study PRJNA301005) | activated carbon metagenome | isolation source: dual media filters at the Ann Arbor, Michigan drinking water treatment plant | place: USA: Ann Arbor
ACTCCATCGCATCGATCGGACTCAGGTGCCGACTCTGGGATGCCGGGAACAAGCGATAGTGACGGGTGAGATCGATGCGGCGTTCGGCCTCCCAGGCACCTTCTTCGCCCGTCGCCCAGTGCTCCAGCGCGAGCGTGCGAAGATCGAAGGCGCGAGAATACTCCCGCAACGTTCGCTCACCCTTCTCGTTGTGATACTCGTGGAAATACGACATGGCCAGTTCGCGCAGGGTGCGGAACACCGGATCTCGCCCGCGCAGCGCAAGATGGTTGCTCTTCGAAATCGCACCCCAATACCCGCCGCGACGATACAGTGCGACGACATGGTCATAATCGCGATGCGCCCGGAAATCCATGACCAGCGGCGGCTCGCCGTGCAGCCACAGGGAGCAGGCCGCCACCAAGGCTCCTTCGATGCAGTGGGCGCGCCGGTAACGCAATACCTGGCGCACGGTGAAGCACGTATCGCCATCGGGTTCGAAATTGACCGGCAGGATATCGATATATGCCTGCAATGCCCGCGGGTTGGATGGCCTCAAGAGTTCGGCGCGCTCGGCCCGAGTGAGCGCGAGATCGCGCAGGCTCAGGTTCAAATCAATCCCCGCTCACGAGTCGCCGCACTGATCGCGCAGAACACGATCATGCCGACTCAATCGCTGATCGGTTCGTAGCGCACATCGACGATATCGAGCTCTTCGGCGCCGCGCGGACTTTCGAATCGCACGACGTCGCCCACGCGGGATTTCAACAGTGCACGCGACACGGGGGCAATCCAGCTGACGCGATGGCGGCGCGGATCGACTTCGTCCATGCCGACGATCGTGATGGTGCGCTCTTCGCCCTCCCCGTCGACATACGTGACCGTCGCCCCGAAGAACACCTGATCGGTCGCTTCGCGTTGAGCGTTGTCGACGACTTCGGCGCTGTCGAGCCGCTTGGTCAGGAACCGGATGCGTCGATCGATTTCGCGCAAACGGCGCTTGCCATAGATGTAGTCACCGTTCTCCGAGCGGTCGCCGTTCGACGCAGCCCAGGACACCGTGCGCACGACCTCGGGACGCGCTTCGTCGAGCAGGTGCTTCAGTTCGGTACGCAACCGCGCATAGCCCGCGGGGGAGATGTAATTCTTCAGGCCGCGCGGCAGTGCCGGCACATCGTCGTCTTCGTCGTCGGGTTGCTGCGGAATCTGGCTGCTCATCGTCGTCGGTGCGCGAAGCAATCTCAGCACACCATGTAGTGAATCGAGAACAGATCGTCCTCGTCGACCCAACATTCGCGCGATTGGAACCCGGCCGACGCCGCGAGCGCCTGGAAGCCCGATACCGAGTACTTGTAGGAGTTCTCGGTATGGATGGTCTCGCCGCGCTCAAAGGCGATCGTCTTCGAACCGATGCGTACCGACTGATCGCTCAAGCATTCCAGATGCATTTCGATGCGCCCTAGCCCCTCGTCGTAATGGGCACGGTGCCGAAACGCCCGCACGTCGAAATCCGCGCCGAGCTGGCGATTGATCCGTGCCAGCAGGTTGAGATTGAACGCCGCGGTGACGCCCTGGGGATCATCGTAGGCGGCTTCCAGCGTGGCCTTGTCCTTGCGCAAATCGACGCCGACCAGCAGGCCGCCGCCGGGCCCGGCCAGCCGGGTCAACAGACGAAGGAAGGCCACGGCATCCGGCGGATCGAAATTGCCTACGGTCGATCCCGGAAAATACATGACGCGACGGCGGGCCCCATACCGATCGAGCGACGGGAGGCCGAACGCCGCGGAGTAATCGGCGCAGACCGCCACAATCGGCAGATCGGGGAAGCCGCGGTGCAGGCCTTCGGCGGACAAGCGCAGCATCTCGCGCGAAATGTCGATCGGCACGTACACGCTCGGCTGGCTCGCGGCGATCAGCAGTCGGCTCTTGCGACTGGCACCGCTGCCGAACTCGATGAGCGCGCAGTCCGGCCCCATGCACGCTGCCATGGCGCTCGCATGCGCCTCCATCATGGCGAGTTCCGTTCGTGTGGGGTAGTACTCTTCCAGAGCGCAGATGGCCTCGAACAGTGCCGAGCCGACGTCGTCGTAGAAGTACTTGGGCACGAGCGACTTCGGCGTACTCGTCAAACCCTGCAGGACGTCGCGCAGGAAGTCGTCGCCGACCGGCGCACGATCGTGGAATTCGACGGAACCGCTCATCCCACCGATGCTGCGCGGGCGCGCCGGCGATCAGCCTGCATGGGCATGCCCGGCCAGCAGCGTGCCGTTTTCGAGCCACTTCTTGATACGATTGGCGTCGCCGATGCGGGTGTACTTCCCCCAGGAGTCGAGCAGCACGATGATGACGGGACGGGCCTTGATCGTCGCCTGCATCACCAGGCACTGTCCCGCCTCGGAGATATAGCCGGTCTTCGAGACATCGATTTGCCACGCGGGCGTTCGGACGAGGCCGTTCGAATTCGAAAACCCGTACACCTGCCCGGTATCGGTTGTGTGGAACTGGCCGTTCGCTGCGGTGGAGAATTCGCGGATGAGCGGATACGCATGGCTCGCGCGGACCATGGCCGCCAGGTCTTCGGCGGTCGACACGTTCTCGCTCGACAGCCCCGTGGGCTCGACGAAGCGGCTGCTGCGCATGCCGAGTGCAGCTGCCTTGGTGTTCATGTGGGTCACGAAAGCTTCGAGCCCGCCCGGATAATTGCGCCCGAGCGCACTGGCCGCACGGTTCTCAGAGGACATCAGCGCCAGGTGGAGCAAGTCGCGGCGCGAAAACGTCGCGCCGATGCGCAATCTCGATCCGGTGTGCTTGAGGAGGTCGATATCCGCGCGCTCGATACGGATCGACTCATCCAGATCGAGGCCGGCATCGAGCACGACCATCGCCGTCATGAGCTTGGTGATGGAGGCGATCGCCGTAACGTGACCCGAGTTCTTCTCGTAGAGCGTACTGCCGTCGTTCGCATCGAGCACGAGGACGGACGAGGATTTCAAATCGGGGCCGCCGGTACCGCTCTCCGACGGCTTGCTCGTGCTGGCAGCCGCTGCGGCAGCCCCCGCAGCGGCTGCCCCGACCGCAGCCTTCTTGCGGTAGGTTACGTCAACGCGCTTTGCGGGCTTCTTGCCCACCTGGCTGGCCTTTGCCGCGGCCTTCTTGGCGGTGGTCTGCGAGGACTTTGCGACGGGCTTCTTTCCCGCCGGCGGCGTTGCCCAGGACCCCGCGCTCCCCAACATCAGCGCGACCACGATCAGCACCAAATTTCTCACCGGCCGATGTCCTCAAGAGAGACTTCAGAAACAGCCGCTAAGATACCAAATTAAATCAGGAATCGTCACGAAAAGTTCACCCGATCCGGCTCGCGTACGCACGTAAGCGGGACTGCCTGCCGACGTTCGGCGCGCGCAAAGAAAGACGCCGCCCCATGTTGCATCGGGGCGGCGTGGCAAGGGAAATTACCGAGCGGGCCGCTGCTTGAGACCCGAACGCCAACTTCCCGAGGAGGAACCAACAGATTGCACCGGGAAAGATACGTAAGCATCCTTACGCGAATCTTACGCTTACCGGTGAGTTGCAGCATTCCGCGATATTGATGAACAATGCGCGTGCCTCATCTTCAACGGCACATCCGATGCGCATGCTCATCGTCGAAGACGACCCGCTTCTGGCTGACGGCCTGTCTCGTTCGCTCGGAGCGATTGGCTTCGCCGTCGACCTGGCGACCGACGGACTGACCGCGGATCACATGCTTTTTTCGCAGTCCTACGATTTGGTCATTCTCGACCTGGGTCTGCCAGGCATGGATGGATTCGAAGTCCTGCGCAAACTGCGTCACCGGGGCGGGCAGGCCGGCACCGCACCCGTGCTCATTCTTACCGCGCGCGACGCGCTCGACGATCGGGTGAAGGGACTGGACCTCGGCGCGGACGATTACTTGACGAAACCCTTCGATCTGCCCGAACTGGAAGCCCGGGTGCGGGCGCTCGTACGACGAGGCAAGTTCGGTGCAAATCCGCAGATCGTCCACGGTCGACTCGGCTTCGATATGATAGGACGCCGCGCGCTGGTGGACGGTCAAGCCATAGAACTCTCTGCCCGCGAATTGTCGATGCTCGAGACTTTGCTGCTCAACGTCGGGCGCGTGGTGAGCAAGGAACATCTCGCCGAACAGGTAAGCAGTTGGGGCGAAGAGCCCGGGACGAATGCCATCGAAGTCTACATCCACCGCCTGCGCAAGAAGCTCGATTGCGCCGACATCACAATTCGCACCGTGCGGGGCCTGGGTTATCTGCTCGACAAGCCGGGCGGAAGGTAGACAGTAGCGATGGCGATGTTCGCCGAACGTTCCCTGCGACGCCAGCTCGTCTTCTGGCTGATCCTGCCGCTGTCGCTCGCGCTCATCTGTTCCGCGCTGGTCGCCTACAAACTCGCGGTCGATTTCGTGACCAAGGCGTACGACCGCGCCCTATACGATTCGGCACTCGATCTGTCGCGACGGATGCAATGGAAGAATGAAGCGCTGCACGTGGATCTGCCACCGGCGGCCGCCGACATGCTCATGGTCGGAGAACCGGATCGCGTGTACTACTCCGTGCGCTCGAGCGAAGGCCGGATCGTCGTCGGCAAGCCGGACCTGCCTCTGCCTCCGGTCACGCCGCACCGACGTCCCACCTTCTACTACGGCTCGTACGAGAACCAGGCCGTGCGTCTGGTCGTCCTCGGCGTGCCTTACGGCCATGACGATGAGGAAGACCTTGCAACCGTGCTGGTGGCCGAAACGCTGCTGCGCCGCGAGATTCTGCAACGCGACATCTTCATGGCCGTCATCGCGTGGCAGCTCATCCTGATCGCCATGGTGAGCGTTGCCGTATACGTTGGCGTCGGTCACGGCCTGCTCCCGCTCGGGCGGCTGCGCACCCAGATCGAAATCCGTTCACACCGTGATCTCACCCCGCTCGACGAACCTGACGCGCCGAACGAAGTCAGACCGCTGATCCGCGCGATCAACGATCTCATGGCGCGCCTGCAGCGGGCGATCACCGCGCAGCACAAGTTCATCGCAGACGCCGCCCATCAATTGCGCACGCCTCTGGCCGGCCTCAAGACGCACGCCGAACTCGCACTACGCGAGGGTAGCGTCGAGGGCATGCGGGAGCGTGTTCGATCGCTCATGCTCGCCGCCGATCGCAGCACGCATCTTGCCAACCAGTTGCTCGCCCTGGCACGCGCCGAGCCCGAATCGGGACTAGCGGCCACGATGCACGGACTCGATCTCGCCGCACTTTCGCGTGAGGTCACGAGCGAGTTCGTACCGCGCGCGATCGAGGCATCGATCGACCTCGGCGCGAACCCCGAAGCATCGCCTGTCCTGGTTCGAGGCAATGCGGTACTGGTGCGCGAGCTGCTCGGTAATCTGCTGGACAACGCCCTGCGCTACACGCCCACGGGCGGGCATGTCACGGTGACGGTGGCGAACAGAGGCGGCGAGGCGGAGCTGAGCGTCGAGGACGACGGTCCGGGCATCCCGCCGGAGCATCGAGCGCACGTTTTCGACCGCTTTCAGCGCCTGGGCGCCAACGATCCTCATGGCTGCGGACTGGGACTCGCGATCGTCCGTGAGATCGCGGAGCTTCATTCCGCAACCATCCACATCCGCAACGGCGACGGCGATCGGGGCACGCGCGTCGGGGTCGTCTTTCCGGTCCATGCCGCGGAATCGGCAATCGCGGCTTAAACGCCTGTCGCTCGGGTCAAACCCGGAACGCAAGCGACGCGGAGCCCACCTGGACTACTTCACGCTCGGCCGCTTCGCGCTGCTGCAATGCCCACATCCCGGCATAGAGACCTTCCTTGCGCAGCAGCTCGCCATGCGTGCCGCGCTCCACGATGCGCCCGTGATCGAGGACGAGAATCTGATCGGCATCGACGATCGTCGACAGCCGGTGGGCGATGACAAGCGTCGTTCGGCCTCGGGCAATTCGCCCGAGCTCTTCCTGAATGGCCCGTTCGGAGCGCGAATCGAGCGCCGATGTGGCCTCGTCGAAGATCAAGATGCGCGGCCCCTTGAGGAGCGCCCGCGCGATGGCGATACGCTGCTTCTCGCCGCCCGACAGCTTCAAGCCGCGTTCACCGACGGAAGTCTCGTATTGGTCCGGCAGTCCGACGATGAAGTCGTGCACATGAGCGGAGCGAGCGGCCTCGATCACCTGCTCGCGAGTGGCGTCGGGACGGCCGTAGGCGATGTTGTAGTACACCGTGTCGTTGAAGAGGACGGTATCCTGAGGCACGATCCCGATTGCAGCACGCAGGCTCGCCTGAGTCACGTCGCGGACATCGTGGCCGTCGATCGTGATGCGCCCGCCGCTCACGTCGTAGAAGCGAAACAGCAGCCGCGCGAGCGTCGACTTGCCGGCGCCGCTCGATCCGACGACTGCCACCGTATGCCCGGGCGAAATCTCGAAGTCGACCCCATGCAGGATGCTGCGACGCTCGTCGTAAGCGAAGTCGACGTGTTCGAAGCGGACGCGACCTTCTCCTGCAGCCAGGACTCGCGCACCGGGCTTGTCTTCGACCTCGCGATGCTGACGCAGCATCGCGAACATGCGCTCCATATCGGCCAGCGATTGAGTGATCTCCCGATACACCACGCCGAGAAAGTTGAGCGGGATGTACAGTTGGATCATGAATGCGTTGACGAGCACGAGATCGCCGAGCGTCATCGTGCCCGCGACGACTGCCGAAGATGCGCGCCACATGATCAGCGTGACACCGATCGCGATCACCGCACTCTGCGTCGCATTCAGCGCGGACAGCGACGTTTGCGACAGGATTGCAGCACGCTCCCAGCGCTGCATGGCCTCGTCGTAGCGCCGGCGTTCGAACTCCTCATTGCCGAAGTACTTGACGGTTTCGTAGTTGAGCAAACTGTCGATGGCACGTGTATTGGCTTTCGAATCGAGCTCGTTCATGTTGCGCCGGAACTGTGTGCGCCATCCGGTGATCGTCACCGTCACGCCGATGTAGATCGTCAGCGTGACGAGGGTAATCACGGCAAACCATGGATCGTATTTCACCAGCAGGATCGTCGTCACGAGGGCGATCTCGACCAGCGTGGGCAGAATGCTGAAAAGCAGATAACCCATGAGGGACGCAATGCCGCGCGTGCCGCGCTCGACGTCGCGCGTCAGTCCTCCGGTCTGGCGCTCGAGATGGAAGCGCAGCGACAGGCTATGCAGGTGGCTGAATACTTCCAGGGCGATCCGGCGCACGGCCCGCTGGGTGACTTTGGCGAACACGAATTCGCGCAGTTCGGTGAAAACCGTCGTCGATAGCCGCAGCAGGCCGTAGCCGATCAGGAATGCCACCGGCAACACGAGGGCGACCGAGCCTGCGCCGCCGAGACGATCGACGATCTCCTTCAGCACGAGCGGCACGCCGACATTGGCCGATTTCGCAGCGAAGAGACACGCCAGCGCGATCGCGACCCGCCACTTGAATTCCGCAAGGTAGGGCAGCAGGGTGCGCAGCGCCCGCCAATCGTTGCGCTTCGCGCCGGCAGCGGCGGGTGCCGGGGGGGGAGCGGCCCCGCCGTGTCGGTGGTTCAATGCAGTCCCTTGGAGTTACGTTTCACGCGGTTTTCCGAGCCCTGCATCGTCGCGCTAAGTAACGCGCAAAAAAACGGGCACATCGAAGTGTGCCCGAAAGTCGCTACCAAAGGAGGAGGGTCGAAACCCCGAGGAAGCTCCCCGAGTTTTCACTCCCAGGCAGGAGCAAGTCGGGTGCCAGGCGCGAATCGGCGCCAAAGCTCCCGATCCCGGCGTCGGCAGGCGAATTTTGTATCGATCTCGGCACCCGGCCTGGCGTAAACCGGTCAACCGCTGTCTGAAATCCGTCATCGGCCCGACGCGACCACTCTCATCTCGTCTCGTGCTCCCTGGAAAATCCGAGCACGCCGCTGGTCAGCCGGAAGAGTCCATACGACAACCAGGCAAGCGAGCGGGCAAGCAGCGGCTGTTTGGACCAGCGTTCGCGCACGACGGGGCGAGCCCCGTGGTCGACCAGATCCTGCAGCCGCAAGCGCAACTCGCCGGCAAACGCCGCATCTTCGACGACGACGTTTGCTTCCCGGGCCATCAGCAGGCTGAAAGGGTCGATGTTGGAGGAGCCGACCGTGGCCCAATAGCCGTCGATGACGGCGACCTTCGCGTGCAGAAAACTGCGGTGGTACTCCTGGATCTCGATCCCCGCGTCGAGCAGGCTGCCGTACAGCGCCCGCGAGGCGTGATGAAGAAAGAAGTACTCGACCCGCCCCTGGAGGATCAGGACAACCTTCACACCCCGCCGAGCCGCCTCGATCAGCGCATGCCGGAACCGCAGGCCCGGCAGAAAGTACGCCATCGCAATAACCACCTCGCTACGTGCATTGCCGATGGCCTCGAGGTAAGCCTCTTCGATGTCGCGGCGATGACCGAGATTGTCCCGTATGACGAAAGCCGCCCGCTGGCTGCCGACCAGCGGGTTCGGCGCACATCGAAGCGCCCACGCCCGTCCGCGGCGCCGGATCTGGGTCCACGACACGACCATCCAGAGGCGCGTGACCGCGTCGTGTGCATCGTCGACGATCGGTCCTTCGACCTGAACGGCAAAATCGACCCGGGGCGGCACATGCCCCGGGGTATACATGTCGTCGATGACGTTGATGCCGCCGAGGAACAGCACCTGCGCGTCGATGACGACCAGCTTCCTGTGCAGACGCCGAAGCCGCGACCGGCGGAAATTGAAATGAGCGATATCGGGGCGATAGATCAGCAGCCGGACGCCTGCATCGCGCATCGAAGCGGCAAGCGATTCCGACATGTGCTTGCAGCCGAACCCGTCGATCATCAGGTGCGTCGACACGCCGCGCCGCGCCGCACGGGCAAGTGCGGCGGCAATGCGTTGCCCCGTGGCGTCATCCTGAAAGATGTAGGTCTCCAGATAGATTTCCTGGAGCGCGTCGTCCATCGCCGCTTCGATGGCTGGGAAGTAGTCACCTCCTCCCACGAGCAACTTGATGCGGTTGCCGTGTCGAAAAACGCTCATCTCATACCCGCACGATGGTCGCCGACAGGACGGCGTGATCCGAAATGCGCGACCAGGGATGCCCGTGATGGACGCTCGCCCGTCGCACCCTGAATCCACGCACATAAATGCGGTCGAGGTGCAACAGCGGCATGACGCAGGGGAACGTACGCGCCGGCCCGCCGTGCGTCACTTCGAAGACCTCCGCCAGCCGCAGCGGTTCGGCCAGCAGGGAGCGGGCATGCATACGCCAGTCGTTGAAGTCGCCAGCGACGATGAGCGGTGCATCGGGGGGCACCATCTGCTCGATACGTTGCCGCAACCGGAGCAACTGATGTCTTCGCCCCCGCGCCGTCAGTCCCAGATGCACGCAGACGCAATGCAGCGGCATGCGCCAGCCCATGATCTCGATCTCGCAGTGGAGCAGCCCCCGGGATTCGAGGGCATGCGCGGATACGTCTTCGTTGTCCCAGCGTACGATCGGATATCGAGACAGGATCGCATTGCCATGATGGCCCTGATCGTAGACGGAGTTGCGGCCATAGGCGTAGTCCTGCCAGACGGAGTCCGCCAGGAATTCGTACTGCGGCTCTTCCGGCCAGTCCGGGATGCGCTCGGCATGACGCTGATGGTCGCCCAGAACCTCCTGCAGAAACACGACGTCGGCGCCGAGCTGTCGCAGGCGGTCGCGCAATTCGTGCACGACCATGCGCCGGTTGAAGTTCGAGAACCCCTTGTGGATGTTGTACGTGGCGAGGTGCAGGGTATCCATGGCTCAGCGCGGCAACTGCAAGGCAGCGGCGCGCGCGAGGTCCCGGGTCACGAACGGGAGCATGCGCAGTGCATCGGCATTGGTCCAGGAGAACACGCGTTCGGCCGCCTCGCGCCACGACAGCCACTCGTGACGCAGGTGTTCGCGCGGCGAGAGGACAACCGGTACGCGTTCGGGCAAGGTCAAGCCGAATACGCGCTCGCGGTTATGCGTGGTGCCCGGTGGGAAGCGACTGTTCCAGTGGCGAAAGATCTCGAACCGGTTCTGGATGCGCCAATCCACGAGGTCGAACCGCGTCGCATCGATTCCGGTTTCCTCCGCCACTTCCCGGATCGCTGTCTGATCGAGATGTTCCCCTTCGTGCATGCTGCCGGTCACCGACTGCCAAAAGCCCGGACGGTCTGCTCGCTCGATCACCAAAGCTTCCAGTTCCGCCGTATGGATGACGACCAGCACGGATTGCGGGATCTTGTAGGCCACGCCGGCCTCAGAGCAACAGGAGGGGCAGTTCCAGCTGCGCAGCGGGCTTGCCCGTGAAGAAGACCCAGAACGCACGCCCTTCACCGCGCCAGAACTCAGCCGACGTCTTGAAGATATCGAGCAGAATCGCAAAGCCGTCGGGATCAGCTTCGGCGTACGCCTCGAAACCTTCGATCCGCATGACCTGCCCCTTCTGCGGCAACCACGACGAGTCCGTCAGACAATCTTCCAGTGCGTCCCAATTGCGCCCGTACCACGAGGGGAAGGCAAGTGTCTTGCCCAGCAGCCCCAGCATCTGCGATTTCGTCCGTGCCGCAGACGCATCGACGACGACAAGCGGCAGACCCACCGCCTGCGCCGCAGATTCGAGATCGGCGGGCGAATCCACGGCCCGGAAAACACCCGACTTGCGCGCTTCGCTCAGCCTGTCTCGAAGAGTCGTCATGCTATTCCCGAATTCTGCGGAAGGTCCGGTAGTGATCGAATGTGTAGTAGTACTCCGCTTGCGCGCCGGCGACGATGCGTCGTGCGCCGCGGTCCTTCGACCCCGGCGTGGGGACGGTGTATTCACGATAGTAGCCGCGCTGCTTGGCGGGAAGCCGGCCTTCCCGGTTCTGGAACACCGTACCGTCGCGTCGATAGGGAAACGGGCCGCCGCGCTTGATGAGATCGAGCGTCTGAACGGCTTCGATCGGCAGTTGTGCGAGGGCCACCTCGGGAACCTGGGGTCCCCGTGCCCAGCCGGGCGCCGCAAGCGACATCCATACGAGCAATACCAAGCATAAACGACCGAGTGCGTGCACGTTCACCGATCCACCCGTTCAAATTACGACATCGCGAAGCACGGCGCAAACATATCGAAGCGCCTACTGCGCAGCCGCACCGCGAACCCTGATGTGCAATTCCCTCAGCTGCTTCTCGTCCACCTCGTTCGGGGCCTGGGTCAAGAGGCACGTGGCGCGCTGGGTCTTCGGGAAAGCGATTACGTCGCGGATCGACTCGGCACCCGCGATCATGGCGACGATTCGATCCAGTCCGAACGCGATGCCCCCGTGAGGGGGCGCGCCGTACTGCAGGGCATCCAGGAGAAACCCGAACTTGCTGCGCGCCTGTGCCTCGTCGATACCCAACGCACGGAACACCGTCTGCTGCACATCCTGGCGATGGATACGCACGGAGCCGCCGCCGATCTCCCAGCCGTTGAGCACCATGTCGTGCGCCTTGGCCATCGCCTCGCCGGGATTCGACTCGAGCAGGTTTTCGTGACCGTCAGCGGGCGCGGTGAAGGGATGATGCATGGCATCCCAGCGCTTCTCGTCGTCGTTCCACTCGAACATCGGAAACTCGACCACCCACAACGGACGCCATGCCTTCTCGGCGAGCCCGCGTTCGTGACCGACCTTGACGCGGAGCGCACCGAGCGCCTCGTTGACGATCTTGGCGCGATCGGCGCCGAAGAAAATCAGATCGCCGTCGCACGCGCCGGTTCGTTCGAGTATCGCCTGGACGGTCTGCGGCCCGAGGAACTTGAGAATCGGCGATTGCAGCCCTTCCACACCCTTCTCGATCGCATTGACCTTGATATAGGCAAGCCCTTTGGCACCGTAGATCTTCACGAATTCGGTGAGGTCGTCGATCTCCTTGCGCGTCATGCTGCCCCCCTGCGGCACGCAGAGCGCCGCCACGCGGCCATCGGCGAGCGCAGCGGCATCACGAAATACCTTGAAATCGACCCTGCCCATGATGTCGGTCAATTCGGTCAACTTGAGCGCAACGCGCAGGTCCGGCTTGTCGGAACCATAGAGGCGCATGGCATCCCGATAGTGCAACCGCGGGAAGGGGTTGGGCAGTTCCACCTCGGCCACCGTCCGGAACACCTGGCGGATGAGATCTTCCATGAGATCCATGATTTCGTCCTGCGTCAGGAACGAAGTCTCGATGTCGATCTGCGTGAACTCCGGCTGACGGTCGGCGCGCAGATCCTCGTCGCGGAAACACTTCACGATCTGGTAGTAGCGGTCGAAACCCGCCACCATCAACATCTGCTTGAAGAGCTGGGGCGATTGCGGCAAGGCATAGAAACTTCCGGCGTGAACCCGCGAAGGCACGAGGTAATCGCGCGCGCCTTCGGGCGTGGAGCGGGTCAGCATCGGCGTCTCGACATCGACGAAACCCTGGTCGTCGAGGAAGCGACGCGTGGTCATCGCCACACGGTGACGCATCCGCATATGTCGCTGCATGACCGGTCGGCGCAGGTCGACCACCCGATGCTCCAGCCTGACCGTCTCCGACAAATGTTCGTCGTCCAGTTGAAACGGCGGCGTGACAGCAGCGTTCAGAATTTCGACGTCGTAGGCAAGCACTTCGATCTCGCCGCTCACGAGATTCGTGTTTACCGTGCCTGCAGGCCGCGGGCGCACTTTGCCGCGCAAACGGACGACGTACTCGTTGCGCAGGCGCTCTGCCGTCGCGAAGGTCTCGGGACGATCCGGGTCGCAGACGATCTGCACGATGCCTTCGCGATCCCGCAGGTCGATGAAGATGACGCCGCCATGATCGCGACGACGATGGACCCAGCCGCAAAGCTCGACTTCGGTATCCAGATGCGTGCGGCAGATCAATCCACAATAATCGGTGCGCATGATTCCATTCCGTAATTATCCGCACGCAGGCATTCGGGACGCCGCGTCGGGGTTGCTGTTCGGCCCGACCGCCGAACGCGTCAGTGGTTGGCGGCCTCGACCGGCTGCGGGGCGACAAGCTTGGCGTCGCGCACGGCGGCAGGAGCGACCACGCCCATCGAAATGATGTACTTGAGGGCCTCGTCGACGGTCATGTCGAGTTCGACCACGTCGGAGCGCGGCATCATGAGGAAAAACCCCGACGTGGGATTCGGCGTGGTGGGAACGTAGACACTGACATACTCGCCACGCAGGTGGTTCACCACGTCGCCGCCCGGTCGGCCTGTCTGAAATGCGATCGTCCAGGACCCGTGTCGGGGATACTGCACGAGAAGCACTTTTCGGAACGCGAGACCGGTATCGGCAAGAACCGTATCGGAAACCTGCTTGACGCCATAATAGATCGACTTGACGACGGGGATGCGCGCAAGCACGCCTTCCCAGAACCGCACCAGGCGCTGACCGATGAAGTTTGCCGCCAGCAGGCCGGTGACGAAGACAACGAGTACTGCAACCACGACCCCGATGCCGGGCACGTGGAACCCCCACAGCGCCTCAGGACGCAGTTTGGATGGCAGGAGGTCGAGGGTGTGGTCCATGGTGTTGATCAACCAGCTCAATACCAGGACAGTGATGCCGAGCGGAATCCAGATGAGCAGCCCGGTGATGAAGTACCGCTTCATCAGCTACAGGCCGTACATGCTCCGCTGCCGCAGGCCGGCGCTGCTTCAGACGTGCTGCTTTCCGACGAACCGCTCGAGGTCGAAGTACTTTCGCTTGAACCGCCGGACTTGCCGCTCGTGCCGTTGTTCTTGAAATCGGTGGCGTACCATCCGGACCCCTTGAGCTGGAATCCGGCGGCCGTGACCTGCTTGGAAAACGTGCTCTTCCCGCACTTCGGACAATCCGTCAATTGCGGTTCCGAAAGCTTCTGCAGGAAATCTTCCTGATGGCTGCAGCTGCTGCAACGGTATTCGTAGATCGGCATGAGGGTGCCTCCCAAAGGCGACGGGCGATTATAGCGGACCGCTTACCCTGCGGCATGGGGGAAATTGGGCCGGCGGGCCCGATTTTCAACGGTATGACCGCGGTCCGCCCGGAGTTGTCGATGTACACCCGCGCCCCCATATTTCCAATGGCCCGCCTCGGGACCATTGCCTAAACGGTCGTCATTCTGAGAAGGAATTTGTGCATGGCTGTGCCAGACAAGCTCAAAATCGCCTGCGTTGGTTGCGGCACGACCAACCTGGTACCCGCTCCCAGACTGGCCGACCGGCCGACCTGCGGACGCTGCAAGGCCCCGCTTTTTCGGGGCGAGCCCGCCGAACTCACGTCGAGCAGCTTCGACACCATTTTGCGGAACACCGATGTGCCTGTGCTGATCGATTTCTGGGCACCGTGGTGCGGCCCTTGCCGCATGATGGCGCCCGCCTATGCGCAGGCCGCCGGTCGCCTCGAACCGCAGGTTCGGGTCGCGAAACTGGATACCGAGCAGGCGCCGGACATTGCAGGCCGGTTCGGGATTCGCAGCATTCCGACGCTTGCCCTGTTTCACCGGGGCCAGGAGGTCGCGCGCCAGAGCGGCGCCATGGACCTCGCCACGCTGCTGCGCTGGGTGGACGCGAATCGGCGCTCTGCCGCGTGACGGTCGCCAGCCTTCCCTCGCGATGAAATACAAGGATTACTACCAGACGCTCGGCGTCGAGCGCAGCGCCTCCGATGAAGACATCAAGAAGGCCTACCGGCGGCTTGCCCGAAAATTTCATCCCGATGTCTCGGAAGAAAAAGATGCCGAAGAGCGGTTCAAGGAAGTTTCCGAGGCCTACGAAACACTGAGCGATCCGCAGAAGCGCCACGCCTACGACCATCTCGGTCGCCATCGCAGCGGCCAGGAATTCCGCCCGCCCCCGGACTGGGAAAAGCAGTTCGGGGGCATCTTCGGTGGCGCGGGAGGCATCGACCTCGAAGGGCTCTTCGGCGGATTGAGCGGCCGGCGCGCCGCACGCCCCGGCCCGCGGCGCGGCCGAGATGTAGAAGCCGTCGTCGAGCTCCCGCTCGAGGAGGTGGCCCGAGGGACCGAGGTCCAGATCCGGATCGGAGAAGGGGCTGCCGCACGAACGATTACCGCACGCATCCCCAAGGGCGCCCTGGACGGCCAGCGCATGAAGGTCAGCGGCAAGGGACTACCCGGCAGCCACGGGCACGCCGGAGATCTTTACCTTACCATTCGATTTCGATCGCATCCCCACTTGCGTGCGAGCGGTCACGATTTGCTGATCGACCTCCCCGTGACGCCCGCCGAAGCGGTATTGGGCACCTCTGCCGAGCTTCCCACGCTGGACGGGCAGGTCAAGCTTCGTATCCCACCGGGGTCGCAGTCGGGTCAGAAGCTGCGACTCGCCGGGCGAGGCTTGCCGCGGCCCGACGGGGGTCGAGGCGATCTCTACGCCGCGGTGCGGATCGTCCTTCCCCCTGCGCTCACCGATCGAGAGCGCGAGCTCTACGAGCAGCTTGCAGCGGCATCGACGTTCGACCCGCGGTCAGGGTTCAACTGAACTCGTGTCCTGAGTCGGAGATTCGCGCCGTCAAAGCGCCGGGAATCGACGCCATACTTTGTCGGAAATCCTCGCCATGTGCCCAACCTGGCTACGGTTTCCTTCGCGTCTGGCGCCGGTTTCGGCACTTTTCCCACGCGTGGGATCGATGGTAGCGACTCGCACTTCTGCCACGAATCTCCGTCACAGGACAACGAGTGCGGGGCCGACATCCTGCAAACGCTGCGCACGCGACAAAGGTCGCAGCGTGCGCAGCGCGCCCCACATCACCCGAGCTCGACCGGTACGTACACCTGAGTGCGGTCGCCGGCGCTCGTCCGCTGGACCAGGACGGCGGCATTCTTGCCGGCCTTCTGAATGATCGCCCGCAATTCGGCCGGGGACTTCACCGGGGTGCCGTTCACCGCCAGAATGACGTCGCCGGCCTGGATGCCTGCCGCAGCAGCGGCCCCGCCCGTCTGCTCGACCACCAGACCTGCCGACACGCCGGCCTGCTGGCTCTCGTCGACGGTCAGCGGTCGCACCGCCACGCCGAGTCGGGATTGCGGGGCGGGCACCGGCGCATTCTGTGCCACCTGGGCCTGCGGCGCCGCGCCCACGACCACCTGCAGTTCCCGCTCGCCACCCGCGCGCCACACCTTGAGCGGCGCAGATTCCCCGGGCCGCACGTCCGCCACCGCAAGCGGAAGTTCGGCGGAGTTCGAGATGGGTCTGCCGTTGAACCCGACAACGACATCGCCCGCCTGCACACCTGCCTTCTGCGCCGGACCGTTGGGCGACACCGCCGTGACCAGCGCACCGCTGGGCCTCTTCATGCCGAACGATTCGGCGAGCGTCTGATTTAGTTCCTGAATGGTGACGCCGAGATGCCCACGGGTGACTTTGCCGAATTTCTGCAGCTGATCCTTGATCTTCACCGCGATCTCGATCGGGATGGCGAAGGACAATCCCTGATAACCGCCGGTCCGACTATAGATCTGCGAATTGATCCCGATGACTTCCCCCTTCATGTTGAAAAGGGGTCCGCCCGAGTTGCCCGGGTTGACCGCGACGTCGGTCTGGATGAAGGGAACATAGGCCCCGTCAGGCAGCGAGCGCCATTTTGCGCTGACGATCCCCGAGGTGACCGTGTTTTCGAAGCCATAAGGCGAACCGATCGCCGCCACCCACTCGCCCACCCTGAGATCGTCGCTGCTGCCGAGATTCACGGTGGGCAGACCGCTCGCTTCGATCTTGAGCAGCGCGACATCCGTCGGTCGGTCGACCCCGATCACCTTGGCTCGAAACTCGCGCTTGTCGGTAAGTTTCACGGTGACTTCGTTGGCCCCGGCGACCACATGCGCATTGGTCAGGACCATGCCATCCGCGCTGACGATGAAGCCGGATCCCGTGCCTCGTGCCGGGCCGCGCTCCTGCGGCATCGGCACGCCGAATCGACGAAAGAATTCGAAGAACGGATCACCGGGTTGAAACTGCGGCTGATCGGAGGTGCGCGTGGCTTGCTGCACGACACTGATGTTGACGACGGCCGGACCATTGCGTTCGACGATCGAAGAGAAATCGGGCAGCAAGGTCGGTGACACCGGTCGTGCAGAGGGTGCTGGAATCGCCGCATGAGCCGTAGCCATCCATGCGGGTTTGATACTGGAATCCAGTTGGGTCGTGGCTGCGCCAGCCACGAAGCCGAGCGCTGCCAGACCGGCTGCAAGCAGGTTCTTCTTCATGAACGACTCCTCGTGAATTGGGTACGCACGGTCACGCGCGCATGCGCAAGTCGTGCGACGACCCGGGACGTGACGTTGCTGACTATGGCATGTCGGTCGATGTCGAAGTTCCGCAGACCGATCAACTCGTGCAGGCACGCCGGCCGGCCGCCCGTCTCGGTCAGATGCGCGACCACGATGAGAATCCCGCCGAACATGCAACGCTCCCTCCGGTGCGATGCGATTGACACCCAATGCGATGCGTCTTAGTCTCGAAACGGCCACCGGCCGACCGGCTCCGCGCTGCTGCATCCCGGCCCCCTGACCGCGCAGCACCACCGCGAGGACCGACGCTCGAGGAAACCTCGACACCCGCGACATCGCCCGGCACCGAAGCGGCGCAGCTGCCGGCCGTTGGCAGCGATCATTCATCTAGGAGAGGCAGCATGTCGAACGAACGGGTATTGGAAGACAAGGTCGTCGTCGTTACCGGAGCCGGCCGCGGCATCGGTCGCGAGTTTGCGCTGTTGGCGGCGCGACACGGCGCCAAAGTCGTCGTGAACGACCTGGGCAGCGAAGTCACCGGCGAGGGCAAGGACGAGAAGGTGGCCGAACAGGTCGTCCGCGAGATCAAGTCGTTCGGCGGCGATGCCATCGCCAACTGCGACAGCGTAGCCGAGTACAAGAGCGCCGAAGGCATCGTCGAGCAGGCCGTGGCAACGTTCGGCCGCATCGACGGCGTGATCAACAACGCAGGCATTCTGCGCGACCGGATCTTTCACAAGATGACGGCCGAAGAGTTCGATGCAGTCATGAAGGTCCACCTCTACGGCGCCTTCAACGTGAGCCGCGCTGCTGCAACGTATTTCCGCAAGCAGGAAAGCGGCGCCTATGTGCACATGACTTCGGGGTCCGGACTCTACGGCAATTTCGGCCAGGCGAACTACAGTGCGGCCAAGCTGGGCATCTGCGGTCTGTCGCGCAGCATTGCGCTGGAGATGTCGCGCTTTCGCGTCCGATCGAACTGCATCGGGCCCTCGGCCTTCAGTCGCATGATCGAAGCCATTCCTACCAACACGCCCGAGCAAGCCGCCCACGTCGAGAAACGCCGCCAGACGATGTCGCCTGCACGCATCGCGCCGATGGCCGTGTTTCTCCTGAGCGATCTCGCCAAGGACGTGAACGGGCAGATCTTCTCCGTGCGCGCCAACGAGATCTATCTCGTCAGCCAGCCTCGTCCGATCCGTTCGGCGCACAACTCCGAAGGCTGGACACCCGCGACCATCGCCGAACTGGTGCTGCCTGCCTTCAAGTCGTCGCTGGTGCCGCTCGACCGGGCGCGCGACGTCCTGCCCTCGGACGTGCTGCCCTGACCCGGCCGCCAAGGACGAAGAGGATGTCCGGCGATCGGGCCGGACGCCCCCCCTCACGGAGCACGCTCAAGTGAACGACGACCGCACCCTGACGCGCCTGCTGCGCGCGTCCACCGCTACGAATCCGAACGCCACGGCACTGATCTATCGGGGCCGCAGCATCGGTTTCGCTGCCCTGGAGGCCGAGAGCGCACGCGTCGCTTCGGGGCTGCGCGAAATCGGCGTAGCAAAGGGCGATCGGGTGGCCATCTGGATGCCCAACACGCCAGCCTGGTTCGCGTGCTTCTTCGCATGCTGTCGCATCGGCGCAATTGCGCTAGCGACCAATACCCGCTTTCGCAGCGCCGAGATGGAAGACATCCTCGGCCGCTCCGAGGCCAAGGTACTGGTCTACTGGCCGGCCTTTCGCGGCATCGACTTCAGTCACATTCTGGAAGAAATGGGCGCACCGTTCGGCACGGCGATGCAAGGCATCGTTGCGTACGCCGAGCCAGGCGACCCCGAGCCGCCACAGCAAGTACATGGCATCCGCGTTCATTGCTACGAGCACCTGAACGCCTGCGCTCCGATGACTGAAGACCGGTCGGATCCCGAGCTTGGATGCCTGATGTTCACGACCTCCGGCACCACGAAGGCGCCGAAATTCGTCCTGCATCCGCAGCGCTCCATCGTTCAGCACGCACGCGACGTCGTGCGAGGGTTCAAGTACACGGGGCCGGATACCGTCGGGCTGGGCGTCCTGCCCTTCTGCGGCACTTACGGATTTTCGACCGGCATCGCACCGCTCACTGCAGGCGCGCCGCTGGTTGTCGAGCCCACGTTCGATCCGAAACAGGTGCTCGCGCTGATTCGCGAACACCGCATCACGAACATGAACCTGACCGGCCACATGATCGGTCATCTGATCGCGTCCGATCCGCCGGCGGGTACGTTCGATACGATCCGCTCCTGCGGCTGCGGCTCGGGATCGAGCGAAGTGATCGGTCCGGCGGCGAGATTCGGACTGAGGGTGTCAGGTCTGTATGGATCCAGCGAAGTGCAGGCGTTGTTCTCCACGCAGGATGATCATGTCGGCACGCTGGACGAGCGAGGACTCGGCGGAGGATGGCCGGTCTCGCGGGATGCCCAGGTTCGAGCACGCGATGCGAACACCGGCACACTCCTTCCTCACGGCGATCCCGGGGAGCTTGAAATCAAGGCCCCCTCGCAGATGAGCGGCTACTTCGCCAATCCAGAGGCAACGCGCGAGGCCATCACGGACGACGGTTTTTATCGAACGGGTGACTTGGGCTACACCCTCGCCGATGGCCGTTTCATCTTCCAGGCGCGCCTCGGGGATGCGCTGCGGTTATCCGGGTTTCTGGTCAGCCCGGCGCAGATCGAAGGCGTGATTGCGGAACATCCAAGCGTCGAAGCCTGTCATGTGGTGGGGGTCGAGATCGCCGGAGAGGCACGTCCCTATGCCTTCGTGACGTGCCGAAAGAACGTCCACTTCGAAGAAGCCGAGGTGCTCGCTTTCGCCCGTGAACGCATGGCCCGCTACAAGCTGCCTGTTCGAATCGTGTGCCTCGACGAGTTCCCCACCGTGCAGAGTGCCAACGCGATCAAGGTGCAGAAGGCAAAGCTGCGCGAGATGGCGAGGCATCTGGCGGACGGCAACGCATAGATTGTCGCGCACGAGCCAGCGGTACCCGTGTGCAGCGACCAAGCCGGTGGGAAATGGCGCATCAGCCGGCCTGCTCGGGAGGCAGCGTCGCATCCTTGGCGACGGGCACCTTCGCAGAGGAGGCGTCGCCGTCCGATGCGATCGACATGGGGCGGGCCCCTTCCAGCCATTCGTGCCATACGGCAAGCAGGACTGCCAGCACGACCGGACCGAGGAACAATCCGACGGGACCGAAGGCCACCAGCCCGCCGATCACCCCGAACATCACGAGCAGAAACGGGATGCGCGTGGCACTGCTGATCACGAGGGGCCGAATGAGGTTGTCGACGGAACTGACTACAAGCCCTCCCCACAGGAGCAGGCCGATCCCCGCAACGGTTTCACCGGTCATCAGAAGCCAAACGCCGGCGGTGCCCCACGCGAAAGGCGTACCGAACGGCACGAGGGCGATAAGCGCAGTAACACCCCCCAGCAGCGCCGGCGCGCGCAACCCCGCGACCCAATAGCCCAACCCGGCCAACGTCCCTTGCGCGATCGCCGTCAGCACGATGCCGTACACGACGGCCTTGGTGGTGTCGCCGATGGCACGCACGTATCGCTGCGCCCTGCGCCCGACGAAAAGCCGCAATACGCGTCCGAACTGATGCGCGAGCACCACGCCATCGCGATAGAAGAAGAATACGGTGAGCAGCGCCAAGCCCATGTTCGCCACCATATGCGTCAGATTGCCGGCGATGACGCCGATCTTGCCGAGCCAGGGCTCCATCCACACCAGCACCTGATTGCGCATCGCTTCGCGGTCGCCGGCCAGGCGATCGAGCAGACTCTGAAGTTGATCTCCCAACCACGGGATGGCCCGAATGAAATCGGGCACGCGCATTTTCTCGATGGAGAATTCGTCGCGCAGCATCAGATACGCAGCCCAAAAATCCGTCTTGATGACCGCGACCAACCAGACCACGGGCATCACGAAAGCCGCCGCAAGTGCCACCGTCATGGCCAGAGCCGTCAGATTCGGAAGGTTCGGAGCCGCCTGCACCAGCCTTGCGTACAGCGGCCATGTCACGAACGCGAGAATTCCGGCCCACGCCACCGGAACAAGGAAGAACTGCAGCACCTGGTAGGACAGCACCAGCAGGCCGGCGATAAAGATTCCCAGCACTACGCGGCGCGTCAAGGTACGCTGTGACTGTTCATCCATCGATCGGCGAAGGCGTGCCGAACCGAGCACGCAACGGTAGTTTGGGCACCGTCATCATAGATCAGTGCAAGCATGCGCGACCATGATCGTCGACGAGTATTTCGTTCGCCCAGGGACATTCGCGCCAATCACGATCGGACCGCGAACGCGGGAAGCAGGCCCGCGGTCAATGTTCGCGACGAACGCCCGACGCCTGGTATGGCATCGCACAGACTGGCCCTAGTGAACGCTGCGGCGCACACCGCAGCATTCGAGATACGGGTCGCCACTGCCGCACGGACACGCATTGACGAACTCGGCATCCGCTGCTTCGAGTTCGTCGTCGTCATGCTCCCCGGCGGCGAGACTGCGTCCGATGTCTGCGTAGGCCTTGAGTGCATCCGGGAACAGATCGAGCATGGTACGCGCACGATCTTCGAAGCTGCGTGCATCGGTCCGAAACTCGGAATGCAGCGCCTGAGCCATCTCGCGGCTCGAAAAGAAACTCAACACGGCCATGCACCCGCCCAGCTGCCAATCGAGATCATCGTCGATTCGCCCTTGCACCTGGGCCTCCCACGTTTCTTCCAGCCAGTCATGCCCCACGGAAAACCCTTGCGCCCAGCGACTCAGACCGCACTCGGGGTCCAGATTGGACAGCGCGTCCGCTCGCGGCAGGCAGTCCGGCGGCAACTGCGCGTCATCCGCGAACACCTCACAGTTGATGGCGTGGTGCAGATCCAATGCCTCGAGCACGGCAAGCTGCGCGTCATGCGTATCGGGATCAGGCGCGCGCTCGCAAAACACAAACTGCAGCCATTCCGAAGCATCGACAATGTCGGGGGCGCTACTCACCGCATACAGAAAACCGAGCAACTGCTCGAAATTGAGCGCGTCGGGGCCGCAGCTATCCGATGCGAGATAGGCTTTGAGATGGGAAAATCGGGAAGCCAGCAGCGCCATTGACGCGACGCCTCGGAAAGTCGATGTTCAATATTCGAAAGACCGCATGCCAAGCGGTGCGTTCCCCGCTCCGCGAGCATTCGGCTCTGCAATCTCGCGTCTGGGATCGAACAAGAACGGCGAAGACTCGCCTCATCGCAATTCCCAGGCCCGCATCACGGCGTTGCGTTTCGATAGGGTGGCGGGCATACTCAAATGGTCGTTGCGTTTCGCGCAGGATCGCATCAATTGAAGTCGAAGCTGCAACAGCATTCGACCCGTTGAACGCCGACAAACATCCCCCGTATAACACTGTAGCCCGCATCAGATTCGGAGACCTGCAATGCCCACCGGCACCGTCAAGTTTTTCAACACCACAAAAGGATTCGGCTTCATTCAACCCTCGGACGGCTCGAAGGATGTGTTCGTACACATCTCCGCCGTCGAGCGGTCCGGTCTTTCGAGTTTGGCCGAGCGGCAGCAGGTTTCGTTCGAACTCGAACGCGGACGCGACGGTCGCGTCTCGGCAATCAACCTGAAGGCCATCTAGCAGACCGCGTCCCAGGCTCCAGCCCGAAGCGACCGGAGATCTAGTTCGACTCCCTGCTACCGTATGCTGACGACGAGGCCCTTCAGTCGATCAGCTCAGTAGATGAAGCGCGAAACTCCACACCCCGAAGTTGAGCGCCAGCATCAGCAGACCCACGACCCAGGTCAACCCGATACGCGCTCCGACGAGCGCGTAAGCGACCAACGCCGCAGTGATTCCCCCGAAGCCTTGCGAGAATCGAAGCAGCAGGTTCTCGCCGGGCAGCGCAATCCATGAGATCGACGCCACCATTGCGGCCATGAACAGCATCGTCCAGCGGGAAAACGCTGGCACCGCCTTGCCTTTGCGTGCTCCAGTCGACTTGACCGTCGAGGCTGCGCTCCCCGCTGCCGAGCGGCGGCTGGTCCCACGCTTCGGCGGTGCATGCACTGCTCGCCGCGCATCGATGAGGCCGGCGAGAAGCACAACGTTAAACGATATCGGGAATGTGCCGAACAGCATAAAGGCGATCGCGCCACCACGTAGCTCATGAACCTGGCCGATGCGCGACCGCTCGGGCCGTTCGCCATCGACGAGCACCGTCACGTGCTCGCCCACCTTGGCGCTTCCGGCAGTCGGCCCTTCGATCGTGTGCGTGACTCCGTCCGCTGCGGTGAAACGGATGATCGGCGCAGGGCTCGTGATCGAACCGCTCTCGTTGCTCGGCTTGTCGACAATCTCGACGACTTCGCCCCATACGGCGCTCGAACCCGCATTGGCAAACTCTCGATAATCGAGAAAACACCGTCCCGCGAAGTACAGGGTTACGCCGCCGAAAATCGCCAAACCGACCATCAAGCCGATTTCGAACTGCGTGAATCGACCCACGAGGAAACCGACGACTCCACCCACCGCGGCGGCACCAAACATCGAAAGCGTTGCCACACTGATGACGTCCAACGCGAGATTCTCCCTTCCGAAGTTGAATGGATCCGCCTATCTCGATGCGGGTGGCCGCACCTCGACACGTACGCCATCCACCACAGTATCTCCCGGAAACGCGATGACACGCTCGCCGGCGTTCAATCCACCGACCACGACAGCCTGACGCGCATTGCGACGGGGCACATCGATCGATCGCTTCCGCGCGTGCCCCCCATCGACGACAAAGACGGCATACCCGGGGCCATCGCGAAAAATGGCACCGGTCGGCACGAGCACGGCATCCGATGCACGGTGGACGACGATCCGCGCGTCGACCCGATAGCCGTCGCCGAGCGCCTGGACCGCCGTCGGGTCCAGGAAGTCGACGATGACGTTGACACGCTGCTCCTCGACGCCGAGCGCCGACACCTTGGTGAACGCAGACGGTTCGATGCGCCGGACACGCCCCTTCAACGCGTCGCCCGACAGCCCCGTATCGAGGTAGACGTCGGCGTTCGCAGGAATGGTGATCGCCTCCGTGGACAGCACGTCGATGACGGCTTCCAGCCGGCTGACATCCGCGATCTCGACGAGCCCCGTCCCGATCGTCACCGGCCCCGCGCTTTCCTGGAGGACGCGCAACACTCGACCCGAGATCGGCGCACGGACTTCGAAGCCGCGGCCCGTGGACCTGCCGGATTGGGGCTCGTCCCTAATCCGACTCAACGCCGCGCGTGCTTGTGCAAGTTCACGCTCGGCGGCAACACGCTCGTAGCGCGCCGCCTCGAGTTCCCTTTCGCGCAGCCGGAGAGCAAGCTCGCTTTGCTCCCGGCCTGCAGCCGACAAGAATCCTTCCTGCGCAAGCTTCGTGTTCCGATCCGCGTCAATCCGTGCCTGCATCAACCCGCTTCGTGCGCGCTCTTCCATCGCCGCGGCGCGCATGCGTGACGCGTCGACCGCCGCGGCGCGCTCTTCGAGTTCCCGCACCGTACGAGCATCCTGCAGCGACGGCACCTGAGGCACGATGGTGGTCACCATCTCGCCGGCCTCGATTGCATCGCCGGCCTTCAGTCCGACACGCATCATCCGACCGCCGAGCGGCGCTGCCAGCAAGTACCGGTCGCGCACCCTCGTCTTGCCGTCCTCGTCGACGGTCTGCTCGAATGTGCCTTGAGTCACTGCAACCGCCTCGACCGACACCGGCTGCGGACGCAGCGCCCAAGCGAAGAAGCCAATGAAGGCACCGACTGCCAACACCCAGAACACCTTGCTGCGAAGCTTCACGTCATTCCCTCGTCTTGAGCACGGCGACCAGATCCAGATGGTCGATACGGTGCCGCACGATGAGCGCACTCGCCACACCGGCTGCGACGACGGTCAACGCCGCGTGCGCATACGTCCCCGGCAGGATGACCAGCGGAATCTTGAATGCCTCTCCGTGCGTCAACGAAACGATCAGCGCCGCCAGGCCGTACCCGAACAGGCAACCTATCGGAATGCCGGCGAACAGCATCACGGCCAGTTCACCCAGAAACAACGTCGACACCTCGGCACGCGTCATTCCCAGCACTCGCAACGACGCCAGTTCCCAGGCCCGCTCGGCGAGCGAAATGCGCGCGCTGTTGTAAACGATGCCTATGGCGATCGTCGCTGCGAACACCGTGAGAACCCCGGTGAAGAAAAGCAGATTCCTTGCGGTCGTATTGCGAAACGTCTCGAGCAGGGCCTTCTTGACGATCGCTGTGCCGACCTTGGGCAACGCCTTGATCTGCGCCATCAGCCGCTCGTGCGCTTCGCCATCGACCGTCAGCGCGGCCAGGTTGTACCGCGGACCTTCGCCCGTCATGCGCTCCAGCGCTGCGATATCCATATAGGCATTGAGGCCGACCAACTCGTCAAACACCGCAGCTACACGAACGCGCCGGATGGCGCGCTCGCCCTCGAGCACTTCCACCCAGACCGCTTCGCCCGCACGAACATCGAGCTTGGCTGCCAGGCGCGCGTTCATCAGCAGGCCATCGACCGGCAGTGCTCGTTCCCCCCGCTCGGCATCGATCGCCCGACGCAGACGATCCTCCGGTGCGAGACCGACCACAGCGCCGCGTTGCGAGCGATGCTCGTGACGAAACCTCACGATCACCGTGTGGCTTGCCTCGGCATGAAGCACGCCGGGAAGCCTTGCCACTTCCTGCTTCACCTCGGGACCGAGTGGTTCCACGAAGGAAAGCGTCACCATACCCGGCTCGACACGATTGAACTGTACGTCCACGAAGTGACCGACTGCGTCGCGCCAGAAGGTACCGGCGATCAGAATGGCCACCGACCCGGCGATGCCCAGAATCGTGAACAGCGATCGCAGCGGCCGGCGTTCGAGATTGCGTACGATCATACGCAAGGCTGGCGTGGTCCACTTTGCAAAACCCCAGCGCTCGATCACCGTCGGCCGGAAGCTCGGAGGTGCCGGCGGACGCATCGCTTCGGCGGGTGGCAATGCTACGACCCGACGGATCGCCTGAATAGTACCCATCACGGCACCGAGCAGACTGGCGCCGCCAGCGGCCAGGATGACCCAGGGCAGCATCTGGTGCTTGAACTCTGGAAAGTGAAAGAAGCTCGCGTACATGCTTGTCATGTAGCCGCCGAGGGAACTGCCGATTGCGATCCCGATCGCAATGCCGGCCGCGACGATTGTGGCGACGAGCTTGAGGTAGTGTGCGACGATCGCGCGGTCCTCGTAACCCAAAGCCTTGAGTGCCGCGATCTGCTCGCGCTGAGCCGCGACTTGCCGATGCAGCACCACATTGAGGATGAACACGGCCACGGCGAGAAAGACTGCAGGCAGCAATGTTCCCATCACCCGCTGTTGCTCGATCTCCTGAGAGACGATCTTGTGAGAGATCTGTTCGGAGCGTCCGCTCGCCCCGCGTGCGCCGTAGGGTTCGAGCAACCGGTCGAGCGAAGCAATCAGCGCCGGTTCCGAAGCGCCTGGCTCCCGTCGCAGTACGACGGAATTGAAGCCGCCTTCCATGTTGAAGGCTGCGGCGAGCCGCTTCGCATCCATCCACATGACGGCGTACCATTCGTCGTCTGGCAGGCCGCCGCCACGCGTCGCATAGATGAACTCGGCCGACAATACGATGCCCGAGATCACCAGCCGCTGCAGTTTGCCGTTGAGCAGCACGTATATCGTGTCGCCCGGAGTGAGATTGCGCGCCTGCGCGAAGCGTTCGTTGACCAGCACCTCGTTGGCGCCGCTGAGGGCAAGCCACTGACCCCGCCGCAGAACGAGCCGCCCCATCCCAACGCCCGGATCCGCCGACAGACCGATGATACGACCGCTGACCGGTTGCGCGACGCCGGGAATGTCGAGTTGCACTTCCTGCTGGACACGGGTCGCCACCTGGGCCACGCCAGGTATGCGCGCGAGCTCGCGCTCGACCGCATCGGGTGCGCGTTTCAACTCTGCGAACAAGTGCGGAAACTGGGAGATTTCGTAAAAGTGATCACGGGCGCGAGTGAGCGAGTCGTGCGTCGAGTGCGATGCAATGAAACCGCCAATGCCGCAGGCGACCACAAGGGCGATCGTCAGCGCCTGCCCGCGCATACGCCACAGGTCGCGCAGCAGTTTGCGATCGAGCGTGCTCACCATCGCAAATCCACGACATCGAGCCGGTCTGCATTCTCGACCACCGAATGGATGAGGCCGTCCGCGAGCCGGATCACCCGGTTCGCCATCGACGCGATGACCGCATTGTGCGTAATCACGACTGCGGTTGTGCCGAGATCGCGATTCACGTCTGCAATCACCCTCAGTACGATCTTGCCCGTCTCGTAGTCGAGCGCACCGGTCGGCTCGTCGCACAACAGCACTTCGGGGCGTTTCGCGATCGCCCGAGCGATGGCGACCCGCTGCTGCTCGCCCCCGGACAACTGCGCAGGGAAATGGTCCATGCGTTCGCCGAGCCCCACCCGACGCAGCGCTTCCTCGGCAGACATCGGATCGGCCGCGAGTTCCGTAACGAGGGTTACGTTCTCGCGAGCCGTCAGGCTGGGTATCAGGTTGTAGAACTGGAACACGAAGCCCACGTGCTCGCGCCGAAATCGCGTGCGCTCTGCCTCGTCGGCCTGGGCGATGTCACGAGCACCCCAACGCGCTTGCCCTGCGGAAGGAACGTCGAGCGCCCCCAGAATATTGAGCAGGGTCGATTTGCCGGAACCCGAGGGACCGAGGAGCACGACGAACTCACCCCGAAAGATGTCGACGTCCACGCCGCGCAGCGCATGCACGGTCTGATCCCCGGCCTGATAGATCTTGGTCAGCCCTCGCCCGGAGAACAGCAGCTCTTTCGGTCCGACCGAACTCACTTGACGACGGTGACCGGCACCTCGGCAATGTGCGCCACCTTCGACGCGACCGAACCGAGCACAATGGAATGCACCCGACCGTGACTGCTGGCGCCGAGTACGATCGCGTCGCAACCGCGTTGCTGCGCCGTTGCCACGATGCTCTCCGCGGGACGGCCTATTGCGATCTGCGTCTCGTAGGACACGCCGCTCTCGGCCAGCACGGCCTCGGCTTCGGCGAGTACGCCCTTGCCTGCCGCCGTGTGCTGAGCAACCACCTCTTCGGCCGTCAGCAGGTTACTGACCTCGCCGCTCATGGCGGGCGGCTGAACATTGACCAGAAGGATGCGCGCATCCGCGATGCGACGCGCCATGTCCACCGCGTGTCGCACGGCGTTCTCGGCATGCTCGGAACCATCGACCGCCACCAGCATCGTATACACCTGAACCCCCTTTTCCAGCGTATCGCTATGGTGTCCGCGATGCTACTCTGCATGCAGCCGGTCGCCAATGCGCCGGATACATTCCCATGACTTCCTCGATCCTCGTCATCAACGCCGGCTCGTCCAGCCTCAAGTTCGCCCTTTACGAGGCGGATCCGCTGCGGTTGGGGCGCTTGCAATTGCGGGGCGCGTTTTCGGGCATCGGAAACACCCTTGGCTTCGAAGCGCGCGACGGCGAAGGGCGCCCGATCCTGCATGGCCCCGAGATCGTGCGGATCGACCCGGATAGCCACGAAGCCATCCTGGCAGCGTTGCTGACGTGGATGAGCAGCTGCGTTTCCGATGCGCAGCACATTCTTGCCGTGGGGCATCGCATCGTTCATGGCGGCGAAGCCTACGATGGCGCCGTACGCATCGATAGTAAAGTGCTCGACGACATCGCCGCACTGATTCCGCTCGCTCGCCTTCACCAGCCATTCGGACTCGCCGCCGTGCATGCGCTCAGGAAACACGATCCTGAACTCATTCAAGTCGGCTGTTTCGATACGGCCTTCCATCGGACGCTGCCCGATGTGGCACGCCGCTACGCCTTGCCGCGCGCGCTGACGGAATCGGGGATCCGTCGCTTCGGCTTCCACGGCCTCTCCTACGAATATATCGCCGTAGAACTCCAGCGACTCATGGATGATTTCCCACGATCCCGGGTCATTGCAGCCCATCTCGGCAGCGGATCGAGTCTGTGCGCGATGCACGGCGGGCGCAGCGTCGCGACCACGATGGGTTTCACCCCCCTCGATGGCCTGGTGATGGGCACCCGCCCCGGCAGCATCGATCCGGGAATCCTGCTGTATCTGCTGCGCGAACGCGGCATGTCGCTCGACGCGTTGAGCCGAATGCTGCATCAGGAGTGCGGGTTGCTCGGAATCTCGGGGACGACCGCAGACATGGAACGGCTGCTGAAAAGCAATGACCCGGCGGCGCAGGCTGCGGTCGAGTCGTACGTCTATTCGATCGCGAAGGAAGTCGGCGCCCTCGCGACATGCCTGGGCGGCCTCGATGCACTCGTGTTCACCGCGGGCATCGGCGAACGGGCGGCGCCCGTGCGCGCACAGATCGGAAGAAGGCTCGAATGCCTCGGCGTGCGCATCGACCCGAACGCGAACGACATGCACGCGCAACGCATCGAATCGACCGACAGCCGCGTTCGCGTCTATGTCATCCCGGCGGACGAAGAACGCGTCATCGCTCGTGCGACGCATCGAATCGCCGCAACGCAACCCGCGTAGCGGGCACCGAGGCGGCAGCGTTGGTCGTCCTCGCTTGCCCGCGAGAGCAGTACTTTGAGCCGACGCATCGAACCGGCCGAACACTTTGGCGTTATCCTGAAAGAAATCAACCACTGCAGGGCCTGCTCCTGGATTCCGAAACCCTTCTGCTCGCCGCAGCGACCTTTCTGTTGGCCGGATTCGTCAAAGGTGTCATCGGTCTGGGCATGCCGACGATTTCGATCGCCCTGCTCTGCCTCGGGATGGGTCTGCCGACAGCACTGCAGATCATCGTTGTACCTACCCTGGTCACGAACATATGGCAGGCCCTGGTGGGTCACGGCCTTGTCCGGTTGGTGAATCGGTTCGCCGTCCTCCTCGTCGGCATCATGGCCGGCGTATGGCTCGGATACGCGCTACTGTTTCGGAATTATCCGATGACGATGACGGCCGTCCTGGGTGCGGCAATCATCGTTTACGCCATCGGTGGCCTCTTGCGCATACCGCTGATGCCGAGAATCGAACGCGAACGGATCGCATCCCCCATCGTCGGCTTGGCGACCGGCGTGCTCGCCGGCGCGACGGGCAATCTCTCGATGCCTGCACTCGCCTACTTCGACCGGCTAGGCATGCCGCGCCACGATCTCGTTCAGATGCTGGGCATCTCGTTTACGGTCGGCACCGCGGCCCTAGGCATCGCGATGGCAGGACACGGGGACTACGCGCTTCCGCTGCTCCACGTCTCGGCGTTGGCCGTGATTCCGGCCGTCGCGGGCATGCTGCTCGGCCAGCGAGCACGGGGCCGAATGTCGGAACTCGCATTTCGGCGAGCTCTCTACGCCGGATTGACCCTTGTGGGAACGCATCTCGTATGGAAAGGGCTCGCCTAGGGATTGCGGTATCCCCATGACCGCCCATACCGTCATTCGCCGCGCACCTGCAGATCGTTGCGTACCTCATCTACCCCGGCGATGCCACGCGCCAGCTCGCCTGCGCGCACCCGCTCCGCCTCCGAGCGAACGAAACCGCTCAACTGAACGGTGCCCTTGAAGCTCTCCGCGTTGACCGACGTGCCCTTGACGTCGCCATCTTTCAGCAACGCGGTTTTCACTTTGGCCGTCAGCACGCTGTCGTCCAGACGTTCACCCGTACTTTGCTTCGTCGGCCCGCCCCCGCAGCCTGCCACCGATGCTGCCAGTGCAAATGCGGTGATCATCCCCATCGTTCGATGCTTGATCTGCATATCATTTCTCCTCTAGATTGCGCCCGCACTGCCCTCGGTCGCGGGCAAGCATTCCCGAGCATCTCGCGTGCCTGTCGCAGGGACCATCAAGACACAGGAGCCGTGGTTCCCTGCCACGGCGAGCGTTCGGGTTCGCTTCGCCGCCCCGCGCACAGCGCGATCAAGGCAAGCCTGGCTTCTTCGACTGTCCCGTGTACGGCGGATGCTCCTGCGGCGCGCAGAGCCGATGCTTCACCGCGCGCATGCACTTCGCCCCCCCATTGAACGACGACGATCGGGATCGAAGAATGGCGGCGCAGACGCCTACAGGCAAGCTTCGCGGCGGGCAGGCCACCGTATGGCGAATCACCAATACATACGACTTCCGCATGCTCGCGAGAGAGCCGCGTCAACACTTCAGACATGAGCAATCCAGGCGTTCCAATATCGAACGTCACGTTCTCGTCGCGCAATGCGATCTTCAGCATCTTGTGCCCCAGATGATCGAACCGCGTTCGGCTAAAGCAGAGCACGAGTAGCGGTGGGCCCGACATGTCCTGACCATCGTTGCTTGCTCGTGCCTGCTTTCGATCAAGACGTGCAGGGACATCGTCGAGGAGCAGGTCGGCCGTATCGATGACGTATCCATACTCCTCCGGAGTGATTCTCCGACCCGCAAGATCGACCACTCCATTCAGGACTGCCGGTATCAGGAGTTGATCGCAGGCCGCGACGATGCCGTGCTTCTCGGCGTGTCCGCCGAAGAGCGTGTTCGACTCTTCAATGTCCTGGGAAAGCAATCGTTGGTAGAGCCGTTCCGGCCCCTGGAGCGCAGGTCGATTTCCCAACGCAATTTCCACGAAGCGGAACTGCGGCAGAACTCGCGCCAAGACCATGAAGCATGCGGTGAGAGGCATCGCAAGCACGAGCGCCACCGGGCCCCAAAGCCAAGCCCAAAACGCCAGCATGACGAGCGTCGCGGTCGGCGACACGCCTATGCCCGATCCTACGATCCAGGCCTCGAGCCCCATCACGATCAGCAAGAGGATGCCGAACCATGCGATGACCAGCAGGGGTCCCTGCCAGCCTTGCATCATCAGCACGCTTACCGCGAGCGGCAAGGCGAGGGACAGCGTCGAACCGACGAAGGGAACGTAGCGAAGCGCGATGGCGAGCAACCCCCAAAGCGGCGCGAACGGAATACCGATGAGATGCAGGCCTGTGCCGAGGAGCAACCCGAAGGATCCGTTCACGACAAATTGCACCAGCAGCGTCCGGCTGATGCGCTCCCACGCCTCGTCCATTGCGCGCGTGGTCATCGGCATTCGACTGCGGCCCGTCAGGCCGAAGATGCGCTCGCGCAAGTCTTCCCGGCGCATCAGCATGAATGCGAGCAAGGCGACACAGAGGATCCCACCGCCTACCGCTGGGGCCGCTGATCCTATGATCGTCGGCAGGTTGGCAAACGATAGGTCGGCGTCAGGCCGCACCACCGTCACCTTGACTGCCTGGTCCTGGCGAGACTGCGCGGCTGACTCGCCCCCACTGATTTCCCGATCCACCTTGCGTGCGATTTCTCTCAGTTTCGTGAGCACGTCCGCGTCGTCGCTACGCAGAACAGCAAGCTTCTTGCGCAGGTTTTCCTCGTACTGGGGAAACGCGTCAAGCAGTTGATTCGCCTGCCTCGCAACCACCCACGCGAGTCCGCTGACGGCTACCAGAACCGTGAGGATCGCGATACCGACCGCCAGGATGCGCGGCACCCCGACGCGTTCTATCCTGCGCACCGCAGGAACCAGCAACATTGCGAGGAGCACCGCGATCGCGATGGGCATGAGCAGCGGTGCGGCGAAGTGCAATAGTCCGATGCCTAGCGCCAACGAGCCGAGCGCAAAGAACGGATCGGCCCACCGACTTGACTTCGAGGGTTGTGCGCTCATCGTCTACAGGCAACCGCAGAGAAAAACGATGGAAGCCGGATCGCTACGCGCTTCGCCGGGTGATTCCATCGTCACTTGCCGATAACCGTGGTTTACTTCTTTCCGAACTCGATGCGTGCTCGCTCCTGGCACTGATCCTTCGCGGCACCGGCCAAAGATTCGCAGCGTTCACGTGCGGCTTCGTATTGGGCGTCCCGCGTATCAGCGTTGGCATCCCGCCGAGCCTCGGCGACGCGATCCCGCGACCGATTGCGGTTCTCGTCCGTTGCCCGCGCCACTTTGGCATCGGACTTTGCCTTCACTTCCGCGGCTTTAGCGTCCTTCAAACATACGTCCTTCTGGTTGCCCGCCTTGTCGTCGCAGCGCTCTTTCGCAATATCGTAGTCGGCTTCGGCCCGGGCCATTCTCGCATCATAACGAGCTTCGGCTGTGCCTTCGTTGCGTGCCTTCAGCTCGGCCTTGGCGACCTTTTCGGTGCCCTTGGCTTCTGCATTGCAGATGTCTTTCGCATTACCGGATCGCGAATCGCAGGCCTGCTTGGCCGCGTTGTACTGCGCCTCGATTCGCTCCCGCTCCACCTTGTACTGATCTTTCGTCATGGTGTCCGCATGGACGGGGAGGCCGAAGATGCATCCCGCCATCGCAGCTGCCATGCTCAAGCGCCAGGTTTCTCTGCTCATTTTCGTTCTCCTGTTCTCAGACGTCCGACTGGCGGCTTTCCCAGTCCTTCAATTGCCGTTCCGCCTCGTCCTTGGCGATGCCGTAGCGCTCCTGAATCTTTCCGGCCAGTTCGTCGCGACGACCGGCGATGACATCGAGTTCGTCATCGGTGAGCTTCCCCCACTGCGCCTTCACCGTCCCTTTGATCTGCTTCCAGTTGCCTTCGACTCGATCCCAGTTCATGGTTGCCTCCGCGAATGATTGGTTTCATCGTAAAGCCCCGCATCGGGGTCTCGCGGGAGAGCTACGCAAGCGCTGGACCCGCTGCCCGTTCCAGCAACGCGCATCGTTTAGAATCGGCCGATGACGATGAATAAGCTCAGCCGGCCTGCGCTGATCCTTCTTGCCGGTGGCATCGCAATGACGATCGCCCTAGGCGCGCGGCATACCTTCGGCCTCTACTTGCAGCCCATGACCGCCGATCTCGGCTGGGCCCGACAAACGTTCGCCTTTGCTCTCGCACTGCAGAACCTGATCTATGGACTGGCGCAACCGATTTCCGGCATGCTTGCCGACCGATATGGTGCCGGGCGCGTGATGCTCGTCGGAACGCTGGGTTACGTGCTCGGGCTCGTCCTCATGGCCGACACCAAGACCGGCCTGGACTTCACGTTTTCCGCGGGCCTGCTGATCGGTACCGCCGTATCGTGCATCAGCTTCCCGATTGTTTTCGGTGCCGTGGCACGTGCGGTTCCCGCCGAGAAGCGAAGCGTAGCGTTGGGCATCGCAGGTGCCGCCGGCTCATTCGGTCAGTTCGTCATGCTGCCTTATGGGCAGATGCTCATCAGTTCGTTGGGTTGGCAGCAGTCGCTGCTCGTGCTTGCCGCCACCGTAGCCCTGATCGTCCCATTGTCCCTGCTCCTCAGAGAAGCGCGGCCACAATCCGGTCAGCCCGGCACGGGACAGTCGATTCCGGAGGCCCTGCGGGAAGCATTCCATCATCGCGGCTACATGCTGCTGTGTGCCGGCTATTGGGTCTGTGGATTCCAGCTGATGTTCATATCGGTGCACTTTCCCGCGTTCCTGACGGATCGCGGCATGAAACCGGAAGTCGGCATGACCGCACTCGCGCTGATCGGGCTCTTCAACATCTTCGGCAGCTACGCGTGGGGCTGGCTGGGCGGACGCTTCAGCAAGAAGCGCCTGCTAAGCCTGCTCTACTTCCTGCGCGCGTTCAATATCGCCGCGTTCATCGTGCTGCCGATCACGCCGATGAGCGTCTATGTCTTCGCCGCGGTCATCGGGTTTCTATGGCTGGGGACGGTTCCGCTCACGACCGGATTGATCGCGCAAATCTTCGGCGTGCGATACCTGTCGACCCTCGGCGGAATTTCGTTCCTGTGGCATCAGGTCGGCAGTTTCTTCGGCGTGGCGATGGGCGGCCTTCTGTTTGACCACACAGGCTCTTATCAGCTGATGTGGATCATTGCCATCGCCGCAGGCATCTTCGCCGCAGTAGTCAACTGGCCGATCGACGACCGGCAGATTCCACGGTCTACCACGCCTGCGATCGCTTGAAATCAACCACGTCCGGCGACCAGCGTCGACAAGTTGAGACGCCGATAGGCCGCCGACCTCGTCCAGGCGAAGCCCGTCACTGCAGCCGCGCCTATCGCGAACAATACCACCACCGCCTGAGCGCCGATCAACTGCGCCCCCAGTCCTGCGCCGAACGATCCGATCGAAATGAAGGCGGGAAACATGGGCAACAGGCTGGTGACTTGTCCTCGCATCGCCTCGGGTGCCGACATCTGCAGGCTCATATGGGTACTGGACGCCAGGATCATCTCGGCTATGCCTGCACCGATAAGACATACGACAGCAACCGCCATCGTCGGGCTGAACGCAAATCCGAGGATGCACACGACGAAAGCCGTCATCGCGAGTGTCTGAACGCGTCCGACGTGCTCATAGCGGCTCAGTGTTGCCGCTGCGACGCCGCCTACGATTCCACCCGCGCCGACGGCAGAGAGCAGCAGCCCCAACCCCTCTGGGCCGGTTTGGAAGACGTCCGCTGCAAAGATCGGCATGAGGGCACTGAACGACGGAATCAGCAACAGCGGAGGAACGAGCCCGATGATGACGATGATGCGCGCGACCGGATCCGTCGCGGCGAAACGAAATCCCGCGAACATCGTCTGCCATCCTCGTACCGGTGAGGACTTTGCCTCGCGGGGCGCGATGCGAATCATCAATACGCTGGCCGCAACGCCGGCATACGTGATTCCCTGAATGGCGAAATTCCATGCCGGTCCCATGAGCGCGATCAAGAGCCCGGCGAACGCGGGCCCCAACGTTCGCGTCACGCTGAATGCAATCGTGTTCAGCGCTATGGCGTTCGCTGCATCAGAGCGCGGAACGACATCGAAGACGAGGGTATTTCTCAGTGTACGCTCGAACACCGTTCCGGTGCTCACCAGAAGCGAAAACAGAAAAAGGTGCCAGACGCTGACAGCGTCGAGGGCCAGTAAAAGCGCCAGCACAAGCGACGCCAGGGCTGGCAGCACCTGGCTCAATGCCAGTGCTTTGCGACGATCGAACCGATCGGCCACCAGACCCGAAACCGGCGCAAGCAACAGCATGGGTATCGCCCGCACGCCCAAGACCGCTCCCAGCAGCACCGCGGACCCGGTCAGGTCGTAGACGACCCACCCGAGCGTGGCGTTTTGGATCCACTGCGCGGCGGTGGAGAAGAACGTTCCAGACCAGAGCCAACGGTAATTCTTGTGGCGCAGCGCGGCCGCTGCGGCAGGAAGGGAGGGCAAGGATTGTCTCGAGGGAGGATCGCTCTCATGTTAACCCGAATTCGGTGCTTCCTTCAGTGGCGCCTCGCCGGGTACGAGCTGTGCGTAAAGCCACCCGACCGCGCTGACCAGTCTCGGCACTTCGTCCAGCCTGAAGCCGGCATACCGATTGACTTGCATGAAGGGGAACGACGATGAAAAGCCTTATGGCACTCCTAGCTGCCGCCTTGATGGCATTGCTCGCTGGATGCAACACGATCGAAGGCGCCGGCAAAGACATCGAAAGCGGGGGCGACAAGATCCAGGATACTGCTCGCGATGTGAAGCGCAGCATGTAGAGCAACAACGCACCAAGCAGGTGTCGGACTGACCGGCCCTGTATTTCCAATCACTCGGGAATCTTAGTGGCACACGACAGCGGCGAGGCCTCGCCTACGACGCAGATAAAGGGTGTAGCGGCGGCCTGTCAACCTGTGGCACCAGCAATGCGGTACTCCACACGCGGCGCCGTCTCTGCCTTGACCGAGGCGGAAGCTGGAGCCACGGGTTGCGACGCAGGCACAACCGCCGTCACCCGTGTGCCAAGTCCGGGGTGCGAGGTGATGCTGAATTTGCCATGCCGCGCCTCGACCCGATGCCGCATGCCGAAGACGCCTTGAGCGTGCGTGTGCACGGCAGAAACGTCGAAGCCCGCCCCGTCGTCGCGCACCCTCAGCACGCATCGATTGGCATCTACCACCAGTTCCACGTCTACTTTGCGTGCTTTCGCGTGCTTGGCGGCGTTCGTAAGCGATTCCTGCAAGACGCGGTAAAGCATGATCTCGACATCGTCACTCAACGTCGGCTCCACCTCGGGGACACGAACGCTCAATGCCCATCCAGCGCCGCTCGCATAACGTTCCGCCAGCTCTCGCGCCGCGACACCCAATCCAAAGTGAGAGAGTGCACTTGGACGCAAGCCTTCGACGATCCGTCGCTGCGCCAGGAGTCCCTGATCAAGCAACTCCCGGACATCTGCGAGCCTTGACGCGAGACCCCCCTGGTCTTCAAGGAGCTGGCGACCAACCCACGACAAATCCATCTTGCTGACCGTCAGTATGGCGCCGAACTCGTCGTGCAGTTCGCGCGCGAGGGCCGCCTTTTCCGATTCGCTTGCTTCCTGCAGGCGACGGGCCAGCATGTCCAGCTGCAGTGTGCGCTCCTGCACGAGCCGATTGAGACTGACTTCCCGCTCGGTGCTGCGACGCGAGTCCCGACGGACCGCACACAGGAGCAGGGTCACCAGAAAGATGCTCAAGCCGATCGCGCTCGCAATGCTGGCGCGTGAAACAGCGAGGCTACGCGACCAGTGTACGAAAGCCTCGTTCACGAGTACTTCTTCGCGCGCCGCGAGGTCCTCCAGCAGAAAGCGAATCTCATCCATGGTCCGCCGACCGAGCCCGCTTTCGATGACTTCCAGTGCGCGATCTGCCCGCGCTCGCTCGGTGAGCTGCAGCGTCAGCTCGATTTCACCCAGCTTCGCGCCTATGGCCGCCACAAGCGCACCAAACACGTGATCGGCGTCCGGATCGGAGCGCGCGGCATAGTACGGACGAAGCTGATCGAGCAAACTGCGAATCAATGGCACCGCACGCCGATAGGGATCGAGGTAGTCGGCGTTCCAGGTGAGGAGATAGCTCCTTTGTCCTGTCTCTGCTTCGGCGAGTCGCGCCGACAGTTCATGCAGGCGCGCTCCAAGCCAGATGGCCTGCGCACTGCGCGCGTACCCCCGAGCCAGTTCACGATGACCGATCTCGGAGGCAGCCAGTATGCCAGCCACAGGAAGCACACACAGGGCGAGAGCAAGGCTCCAACGCCAACGTCCAAACCGTCCCGTCCACATCCTGCCCAGGTTCATGTTGGCGGGCCTTCCTCGCAGAGCCGCCAGCAACAACCAGGCCTTCGGCTCAAGGATAGTTCAGCGACCTTGGACTGTTTGGGGAACCATCGTCGATCTCCCCTTTCTTCTCTTATGGATTCCGCCGAATCCGTCAGGATGGTGCACGCATGCGAACGACAGAAAGTCCATCTCACCCGAGTTCTCGTGCTGGAACGCACGAGGCGGTGATTCGAATCCTGATTGCGGATGATCATCAGATCGTTCGAGCAGGGCTGGCCCGCTTCATCGCCGATCAACCGGACATGGAGATCGCCGCGGAGGCTGCTTCCGGCGATGAGGTACTGCGACTTCTTGATCGCATCGGCCCGGACGTACTCCTGCTCGATATCGCCATGCCGAACAAGAGCGGCATCGATTGTCTGCGCTCGATTCGACATACACATCCACGTCTCCCCGTGCTGATCCTGAGTGGCTATCCGGAATCGTCTTATGCCATCAATTCGATGCGTGCCGGCGCAAGCGGATACCTTTCGAAACTTTCGCCCCCCGAAGAGATCCTTCGGGCCATCCGCGTCGTATCCCGCGGTCGAAAATACGTGAGCGATGCGTCGGCGGGTCTGCTTGCCATGGAGCTGTCCCGTCATTCACGCGGAGCACTGCATGCCTGCCTCTCGGAGCGCGAATTTCAGGTCTTCGTCAAAATTGCGCAAGGCCGGTCGGTCACGACGATTGCGACCGAACTCGGCCTGAGCACGAAAACCGTAACGACCTATCGGATACGGCTGCTGCAAAAACTGCATCTCGCAACGAACGCTGATCTTACACAGTATGCGCTTCGGCACGGACTGCTCGAATAGCCAATTCGTGAAAAGCATCATGTGCCGCGTCGCCGACAGACGACGCTATCGGTGGACATGTCGGCCGCACACGACGTAAACGATGATCGCGCCTATTGGGATCAACGCAGCCCGTCGCGCCAACAGGCAACACGAGGGCGCGCGATCGTGCTTACGACTTCTCGCCTGAAACGCTCGGTTGCTGGAAGTGCGCGCGGATCTGCTCGACGCGTTTTCGATTCACGCCCAGATCGCTATGGCCTATGCGCGAGGCCGAGCGGACATGAATGACACGCTTTTCGGAATCGAGCAGGAATTCGACATCGTCGACAAAGCCGAAAATACGACTCGTCGCTTCCACCCGTAGATAGCGCTCGTCCTGCCGGATCACTCGAGTGCGCGGCAGCGCTGAGGCAACGGCAACCAACCGTCGCCATGCGATATCGGGCTCACCCCGAAAAGCGATGGGTGCAATCGCAGAACCGCCGGCATCCTGGCTCCCCACGCAGTTCGGCGTTTCCGGGCAAGGTTTCAGTCGACCGTCCTGTAGGCCAATGTCATTCGGCAGCTTGCCCGAAAACCAGCCTGTCTTGGCAAGAGGGCTCATCGCCACTGCCCCCAATGTGAAGGCGACCAAAACCATGAGTGCGAGTCGCGGATGCACCACAACGTTATGACCTTACACCGGAAAGAACGTGCTGCGACGATCGCGACGCCACATGCGGGCGACGGTCCGCAACGCGATCGGGCGTTGGCCTCAGATCGCGCTGCTTCCAGTATCGAGCGCGCGACGCGGGCAGTTTCGCGCCCATGACAGGCTTCGGTTCCGGCCTCGAACACTAGAATGGAATGTCGTCGTCCATGTCCGCGATGCCGCCCGGACCTTTGGCAGGCGCAGACTTCGCGGCCCCGCCCGAGGAGGATCGCGGCGCCGGACGGGAACTGCTCATCGGGGCGCCGCCGCCTTCCTCGCCAGCATCGTAGCTCGGCGCTCCCGCACCGGACCGACTGCCCAACATCTTCATTTCGGATGCAATGATTTCGGTGGTGTAGCGTTCCTTGCCTTCCTTGTCCGTCCACTTGCGGGTTTCGAGGCGTCCCTCCACGAACACCTGCGAACCCTTCTTGAGATACTCGCCGGCAATCTCGGCCAACCGACGATAAAACGTAACGCGGTGCCACTCCGTTTTCTCCTGACGCTCGCCGCTCGTACGGTCTTTCCAGGATTCGGTGGTCGCGATGGTAATGTTCGTCACCGCCTCGCCGTTGGGCATGTAACGGGTTTCGGGGTCGCGCCCCAGGTTGCCGATCAGGATGACTTTGTTCACCGATGCCATCAGCTTTCTCCCGCTATCAGTTTCGTTACACTAAGTTCGTCGAAGTCTTTCGCCTGAACCTTCAGATACGCCATGCCTGCCGCCTGATTGAGCCGCACGTCGCGAACCCCACTCACGGAAGCGAGCGCCTCGACGAGCATGCTCGCTCGATTCGGGTCCAGGGGCGGTATCGGAAAAGAGCGCTCCATCGACTTCTCCGACTCCCGCATTCGCCACGCGACGGCAAGCCAACCAAGGACAAGCAGGGTATTGAAAAAAAGCAACCCTTCTCGTCCCGCGTACTGCATCATCAAGCCCGCAAGGGCGCTTCCGATACCTGCGCCCACGAACTGAACAGTGCTGTAAACCGCGACGGCCGTCCCTCGTGCTCCGGCGGGCGCCACCCGAGACACCTGGGCCGGCAGGGCCGCTTCGAGCACCATGAACCCCATGAAGAATACCAGCAGTGCCGCGCCCATACTCCAGATCGATCGGTCTAAGCCCAAGAGCATAAGCTGGCTGCACGATATGAGTGCGATGCAAACCAGAAACACCGCCCGCAAGCGCCCTCTGCGCTCCGCATACCGCAAGCACGGCCACATGAACAACAAGGATCCGAGCATCACGAGCGCATAGACTCGAGTGTGGTCAGCACGTGCCAGGCCTGCCGCCTGCAAATCAAAAGGAATAGTTACGAATATCGACAACAGTACCGCATGCAGGGCAAAGATGCCGACATTCAAACGCATGAGTTCGCGGTTTGCCAGCACCTCGGAGAACGGTACAGGTTCGCGCGCGGGCGACTTGGCTGCTTCAGGCTCCGGGAGCCGGCGCACGACTACGATGGCAAGGATCGCCAGTAGAGCAACCAGGTGAAAAATTCCCGAGACGCCGATGTGTTTGTCCAGCCAGGGACCGAGCACGAGCGAGGCAGCAAACGACAAACCGATCGTCGATCCGATGATGGCCATCACCTTGGTCCGGTGCTCCTCCCTCGTCAGGTCGGCGGCCATGGCGATCGCCACAGCAGAGACGGCCCCCGCTCCCTGAAGCACGCGGCCCACGACCACACCCACCATTGACGAAGACCAGCCCGCGACCACACTGCCCAAGGCGAAAATGGTCAATCCCACGTACAGCGCCGGTTTGCGGCCTACGGAATCGGACCATCGACCGAACGGAATCTGCAGTAAGGCCTGGGTGAATCCGTAGGCACCGAGCGCGAGCCCCACGAGCATGAGGTTGTCGCCACCCTCCAGATGTGCCGCATACAGCGCAAACACCGGCAGGATAATGAACAGGCCGAGCATGCGCAGGCCGAAGACACCTGCGAGCCCGATGGCGGCGCGAAGCTCGCTCGCGCTCATTCGCTCGGATGCAGACATCGGGCCAAATGGGAATCAGGAAGGGAGTCCGGTATATTAGCAGGTTTGCATTTGCGCAGCCGAGCACGATGCCGCAGGACTCCTCAGAGAAACATCAGCTGTGTCGCGACCCGACGCGCATTCAGTACATCCGTGTCCGCGGCGCGCGAACGCACAATCTGAGAAACATCGACGTCGATCTGCCGCGAAACCGGCTGGTCGTCATCACGGGGCTCTCCGGCTCGGGAAAATCGTCGCTGGCCTTCGATACGCTCTACGCAGAAGGACAACGCAGATACGTCGAATCGCTTTCGGCCTACGCCCGCCAGTTCCTGCAGTTGATGGACAAGCCGGACGTGGATCTGATCGAAGGTCTGTCGCCGGCCATCGCAATCGAGCAGAAGGCCACCAGTCACAATCCGCGCTCCACCGTCGGCACCGTGACGGAAATTCATGACTATCTGCGTCTGCTCTACGCCCGCGTGGGCGATCCGTACTGTCCGGAGCACGGAATCTCGCTCGCGGCGCAAAGCATCTCCCAGATGGTCGATCATGTCCTTTCCCTGCCCGCCGACACGCCGATCATGATCCTCGCACCGCTCGTCGTCGGGCGCAAAGGCGAGCAAGCCGAGTTATTCGAAGATCTGAAGGCGCAGGGCTTCGTTCGCGTCCGCGTCGACGGGGACGTCCATGACATCGATGCCGTGCCGAAACTCGCCAAGGGACTCAAGCATACGATCGAAGCTGTAGTCGACCGCGTGCGGGTGCGCCCAGACGTAAGGCAGCGAATCGCAGAATCGTTCGAGACGGCGCTGCGGCACTCCGATGGACGCGCGCTCGCGGTCGAGATGCAGTCGAGCAAGACTCACATTTTCTCGACCCGCTTCGCCTGTTCGATCTGTGGGCGCAGTCTCCCGGAACTGGAGCCCCGGCTGTTTTCTTTCAACAATCCGCTCGGTGCCTGCCCGCGTTGCGATGGGCTCGGCAGCATTACCTTGTTCGATCGAAAGCGCATCGTCGCATTTGCGCATCTGTCGCTCGCGGCAGGGGCGATCAAGGGCTGGGATCGACGCAATCAGTTCTACTTCCAGATGCTGAGCGGCCTTGGGCTGCACTACGGATTCGATGTCGAACAGCCCTTCGAGCAACTTTCGGAGCGAGTCCAGGAGATCGTCCTGTACGGCTCGGGCAGCGAGAAGATCCGATTCACCTACGTGGGGGAGCGCGGCAACAAGTATCAACGCGAACACGAGTTCGAAGGCATCGTTCCGAACTTCGAGCGCCGCTACCGGGAAACGGATTCCAGCATGGTGCGCGAGGAACTCGCGAAGTATCAGACCACGCAACTCTGCCCCGCGTGTTCCGGTACGCGACTCAGGGAAGAATCACGGCATGTGTTCGTCGCGGGGAAGCCCATCTATGAGATTTCAGCGATGACGCTCCGAGAAGCCGCCGAGCTCTTCGATGGGTTTGCGCTGAACGATAGCCGCCAGGCCGTTGCCGAAAAAATCGTGCGGGAAATTTCGAACCGGCTGCGATTTCTCAATGACGTCGGATTGGACTATCTTTCGCTCGACCGTTCGGCCGATACGCTCTCCGGCGGAGAATCGCAGCGCATCCGGTTGGCCTCCCAGATCGGTTCCGGTCTGACCGGCGTGATGTACGTACTCGACGAGCCATCGATCGGGCTCCATCAGCGCGACAACGACCGTCTGCTTGCCACGCTCAAGAGCCTGCGCGACATGGGGAACTCCGTCATCGTCGTGGAGCACGACCGGGACGCGATCACATGCGCGGACCACGTCGTCGATCTTGGCCCGGGCGCGGGAGTGCACGGCGGTCGCATCATGGCTCAAGGTCGACCGGAGGACATCGTGGGGACCCCGGGATCGCTCACCGGAGATTATCTGAGCGGACGTCGCACGATCTCGTCGCCCGCAGTGCGTCGGGACATCGACAAGGATCGAATGCTCCTGATCACCGGAGCGCACGGAAACAATCTTCGCAATGTCGATCTGCATCTGCCGCTTGGCCTCTTCGTGTGCGTGACGGGCGTATCGGGGTCCGGCAAATCGACGCTCGTCAACGATACCCTCGCGCGTATCTGTGCAAAGCATTTGTACGGCAGTTCGCACGATCCTGCGCCCTACCGCGCCGTCGCTGGACTCGAGTTTCTCGACAAAGTGGTGATGGTCGACCAGAGCCCGATCGGGCGCACACCGCGCTCGAACCCCGCGACGTATACCGGCTTGTTCACGCCGATTCGCGAGTTGTTCGCCGGCGTACCGATCGCCCGGGAACGCGGCTACGGAGCCGGTCGGTTTTCCTTCAACGTAAAGGGCGGTCGCTGCGAAGCGTGTCAGGGTGATGGCGTCACCAAGGTCGAAATGCACTTCCTACCGGACGTCTACGTGCCATGCGACGTATGCCATGGGAAACGCTATAACCGCGAGACGCTGGACGTACAGTTCAAGGGCCGGAACATCCAGGAGGTACTGGAGATGACAACCGAACAGGCGCGGGACTTCTTCTCCAGCATCCCGACCGTCGTCCGCAAGCTAGATACGCTCCTAGATGTGGGTCTGGGCTACGTCAGACTGGGGCAAAGCGCTACGACCCTTTCCGGTGGAGAAGCGCAACGCGTGAAGCTCGCACTCGAGTTGTCCAAACGCGATACGGGACGTACGCTGTACATTCTCGACGAACCGACGACAGGGCTGCATTTTCACGACATCGCCCTGCTTCTCAAGGTGCTCATCCGCTTGAGGGATCATGGCAACTCGGTTGTCGTCATCGAGCACAATCTGGATGTGATCAAGACGGCCGACTGGGTCATCGACCTCGGGCCGGAAGGGGGTGCCGGCGGCGGAGATATCATCGCGCAGGGGCGACCGGAGGAGATCGCTCGAAATCCCGCCAGCCATACGGGTCGTTACCTTCGTGATGTGCTGATGGGAGCATGATCAAAGGCTGATCGCCCTCGATCGCTGTAATGTCGACGAGATCCGGATAGGAGACAACAATGTATCTGCCGCGGGCATTCGAGGAGACAGATCGCTCGACGTTGCGCCGATTCATTCAATCGCACCCGTTGGCGACGCTCGTTACGATGGCCGACGACGGGCCATGCGCAGATCATGTTCCCCTCCTGGCGCACGAAGAAGACGAGCACCTCGTGCTACGCGGGCATGTCGCTCGTTCGAATCCGGTCTGGCGCCAGATCGAAGCTCATTCGAATGTGCTCATCATCTTTCACGATTCCGGCGGATATATCTCTCCCTCCTGGTATGCCACCAAAGCGGAGACGGAGCGGGTCGTGCCGACGTGGAACTACGTTGCCGTTCATGCCCGAGGAACGGCACGCACCCAACATGGCGCCGAGTGGCTACACGCGCTGCTGACGAAGCTGACGGAAACCTTCGAGTCGACCCGCACTTCGCCCTGGAAGCTTTCTGATGCACCCGAGGCGTACGTTCAAGCACAAATGAAGGCGATCGTCGGCATCGAGATCGAGGTCAGCTCGCTCACAGGCAAATGGAAGATGAGCCAGAATCGCCAACCCCGCGATATCGATGGCGTAATCAAGGGACTGCGCAGCATGCAGGATCCCGCATCGACGGCCATCGCCGACGAAGTCGAGCGGCGGCGCCCGCGCTGACCAGCCGCGGGCGGGTTGCGAGAAGAACATTGCGGCCCCGCGGAGACGGGGGTTCAGCTTCCGTCCAATGAGGTCGCGCCCAAGATTCTGCCGTTCGCGCGATCGGACAGGAGGCTCTTCCCGTGTCGGACCAAACATTCCTCAAGTGACCAGCACGCTGCGCCGATACCGAAGAAGCACGGGTGCATAGGGCACCGATTGTCCAG
>LNFM01005038.1_pt1 | contig 45761 bp, 40 predicted proteins | sample 596031 | NCBI WGS metagenome assembly LNFM01 (sample SAMN04254537, study PRJNA301005) | activated carbon metagenome | isolation source: dual media filters at the Ann Arbor, Michigan drinking water treatment plant | place: USA: Ann Arbor
CGCGGCCTGGGCCACACCGGCGGCACGCTGGACAAGCTGGAAGCGCTGCCCGGCTACGACGTCAACCCCACGCGCGTGCGCCTGCTGCACACGCTGCACGGCGCCGGCTGCGCCATCGTGGGCGCGGGGCCGGCACTGGCGCCGGCCGACCGCCGCCTCTACGCCATCCGCGACGTCACGGCCACGGTGGAGAGCGTGCCGCTCATCACCGCCAGCATCCTGAGCAAGAAGCTCGCGGCGGGCCTGCAGGGCCTGGTGCTGGACGTGAAGGTGGGCAGCGGCGCGATGATGCAGCGCAGCGACGACGCACGCGCGCTGGCGCAGAGCCTGGTGCGCGTGGCGCGTGGTGCGGGCCTGCCGGCGCGCGCGTTGATCACCGACATGAACGAGGTGCTGGGCCGCAGCGCCGGCAATGCGCTGGAAGTGGCCGAGGCGCTGCGCTACCTGCGCGGCGACGAACGTGAACCGCGCCAGCACGCGCTGACCCTGGCGCTGTCCGGTCACCTGCTGCAACTGGGCGGCCTGGCGGCCACGCCGGAAGACGGCACGGCGATGGCCACGCAGGTGCTGGACAGCGGTGCTGCCGCAGAGCGCTTTGCGCAGATGGTGGCGGCCCTGGGCGGCCCGCGCGATGTGCTGCAGCACGCCCAGCTGCCCACCGCGCCGGTGTGTGTGCCGGTGCCGGCCGCGCGGCCCGGGTTCGTCAGCGCGATCGACGTGCGCGGCCTCGGCTGGGCGGTGGTGGCGCTCGGCGGCGGCCGCGCGCGCCCCGACGACCAGGTGGACCCGCGCGTCGGCCTGGCCGGCATTGCCGGCCGGGGTGCGGCTGTGCAGGCGGGTGAGCCCCTGGCCTGGGTGCACGCGGCCGATGAAGGCGCTGCCGCGGCGGCGGTGGCGGCCGTGCAGCAGGCGATGCGGCTGGACGATGCCCCCCCCGCTGCACTGCCGCTGGTGGCTGAGGTCATCGTCGGCTGACGGCTCGCGCGCCGCGTAGGCATGTGTGCTCCTGCCGCTGGGCCGCAGGCTTTTCTGTCGATCCCCCAATGGGTGGACGCTTTGGCTCTTTCGAAGCTGCTGCGCTTGTCTTCACAATCATGATTGTTGAGTTAAGCGCTTTTCAACCAGGAGACCATCAGGTGATCAATTCGCACGGAGTTCGGGCCTTGGCCGCAGCGGCTGTCGGGCTGGCCTTGGTGGGCTGTGCAGCCACCGAATCGTCACGCAGCGTCGAAGTCTCGCGCGTGACTTCGGCAGCAACGCCCTACACAGGCACACGAGTTCCACTTGCGGTGGGGCGCTTTGACAATCGCTCGAGCTACATGCGCGGCGTTTTCTCCGACGGCGTTGACCGGCTGGGCAGCCAAGCAAAAACGGCGCTGGTCGCCCACCTGCAGCAGTCGCAGCGATTTGCCGTGCAAGACCGCGACAACATGGGGGAAACTGGTCAGGAGGCCCGCATTCAAGGCGCCACGCAGCAGCTGCGCGGTGCGGCTTTCGTGGTGACAGGCGACATCACAGAGTTCGGTCGCAAGGAGGTGGGAGACCGCCAGCTCTTTGGCATCCTCGGACGAGGCAAGACACAGGTGGCCTACGCCAAGGTGACCCTGAATGTAGTTAACAGCCTCAGCTCTGAAATCGTCTTCTCAGTGCAAGGCGCTGGCGAATACGAACTATCCAACCGTGAAGTCCTCGGCTTCGGCGGCACAGCCAGCTACGACGCCACTCTGAACGGCAAGGTGCTCGACCTTGCGATGCGCGAGGCCATTAACAATCTTGTGGCCGGAAAAGATTCTGGCCAGTGGGGCCAGGAGCCGCGTCGATGAGTCAGCTTCCGCTCTTTCCGCGCACATTCAGCATCGTTGCTGCGCTCATGATCGTGGGTTGCGCACAGGCACCCAAGCCGATGTACATGTGGGAGTCATTCCCCAGGCAGCAGTACGACACCTTGCTTCGCGAAGGTCTAGATACCGCAGCCCAGATCCAAGCCATGGAAGCACACGCGGAAAAGGCTCGCGCAGCCAACGCGGCGTTGCCGCCGGGGTTCCGCATGCACCTGGGCATGCTGCATCTGACGGTCGGCAATGCATCGGCCGCAAGTCGGATGTGGCAAGCCGAAAAGCTTGCGTTTCCCGAGTCAGCGCCCTACGTGGAAACGCTGATCAAGCGCCTACAAGCACCCGGAACCGCCGTTCCGAAGGACAACCCCGTATGAACCGTACCGTCGCAGCCCTGACGCTGTCTGGCGCCGCAGCGTTGCTTGGCGCTTGCGCAACGCCCCCAGCGCCCTTTGACTACACCGCCTTCCAGAAGGCCAAGCCGGCCACCTTGTTGGTGCTGCCCCCACTGAATGAGTCCCCTGAAGTCAAGGCTACGCCCGGCGTATGGGCGCATGCCACGCAGCCGTTGGCCGAAGCCGGCTACTACGTGCTACCGGTGGCCCTTGTTGACGAAACTTTCAAGGGTAATGGCATCCAGTCGGCCGCCGAGGCACATGACATTCCGTACGGCAAGCTGCGCGAGGTGTTCGGTGCCGATGCCGCCGTGTACATCAAGGTTACGCGTTACGGCACAAGCTTTCAGCTTGTCAACAGCGAGACGCGGGTGGACGTGGAAGCGCGCATCGTCGACCTGCGCAGCGGTGCGGTTCTGTGGGTGGGCAGGGCCTCTGCCAGTTCATCAGAGCAGCAGCAACAGAACCAGGGCGGCTTGTTGGGCATGCTCATCGCAGCGGCCGTGAAGCAGATCATCGGCACTGCCACCGATGCTTCGTACACCTACGCCGGCATCGCGCAAGCGCGGCTTCTGGCGGCACCGCGCTTCAATGGCGTGCTGCCGGGGCCGCGTTCACCGCTTTACGGACAGCCACCCCCCGCGAAGTAAGGCTGACAGGGCGGCGGGTGGCCAGCGCCTACACGCCGTAAGGCACCCAGACGTTTTTCACCTGCACCGCGTGCTCCAGCAGCAGGCGCGGGTCGCCCAGCGCTGCGGCAGCCCCGGCGCCCACCCACGTGCGCTTGAGGTTGCTGGCCGACAAGGCTTCCACCTTCTGGCACTGCGCCTGCGTCGCGGCCGGCCACCACAGCGCGTCCACCTCGGCGTGCGCGGCCAGGGTCTCGGCCAGCGCATCGGCATCACCGGTGACGAGGTTCACCACGCCGCCCGGCACGTCGCTGGTCTCCAGCACCTGGTAGAGCTCGGCGGCCACCAGCGGCTGGCGGCGTGAAGGCACGGCCACCACGCGGTTGCCCATCGCGATGGCCGGTGCGATGAGGGCGATCAGGCCCAGCAACGGCGCGTCGTCGTCGGCAATCACCGCGATGTTGCCCACCGCCTCGTGCAGCGCCAGCGTCACGCCGTGCATCGGCGGCTGGTGCACGGCGCCGTCGTTCTTGTCGGCCCAGGCAGCGAAGTCGAACAGGCGCTCCACGCTGGCCTGCACTTCATCGGCCGCCGCAGCCGCGCTGCTGAAGGGCGTCAGCAATTCGATGAAACGCGCACGCTGGGCCTGCAGGTTTTCGGCCAGGTAATACAGCACCTGGGCGCGACCGTGGGCGCTCTGGCGCTCCCAGCCGGCGGCGGCGCGCGCAGCCTCGACGGCGTTGCGGATGTCCTTGCGGTTGCCCTCGGGCACCAGGCCCAGCAGCGTCTTGCCGGCCCACACCTCGCGGCTGTAGCCGCCGTCGGGGCGCACCTGCTTGCCGCCGATGTAGAGCTTGGCGGTGCGGTCGATGGCGTTCGGGTCGGCGGCCACCAAAGCTGCAGCGGCCACGGGCTTGCCGGCCTTGGCGAGCTTGGCCGCCGGCTTGCTGGCGATGGGCTTCAGGTATTCACGCAGGCCTTCACGCCCGCCTTCGCGGCCATAGCCCGATTCGCGCACGCCGCCGAACCCGCAGGCCGCGTCGAACTGGTTGGCGGTGTTCACCCACACCACGCCGGCCTTGAGGCGCGGCGCCACGTCCAGCGCCAGCGTGATGCTCTCGCTCCACACGCAGGCGGCCAGGCCGAAGCGCGTGTTGTTGGCCAGCTCCACGGCTTCGGCGGGCGTGCGGAAGGTCTGCACCGTCAGCACGGGGCCGAAGACCTCGTGCTGCACGATCTCGCTGGCGGTGTCCACGCCCGTCACCAGCGTCGGCGGAAAGTAGCAGTGTTCGCCAGCGGGCATGGCGGTGGCGCAGGCCTGGAAGACCTCGGCGCCCTCGGCACGCGCCCGTTCGACAAAGCCGTTGACGCGCTGCCACTGCGTGCGGTCCACCAGCGCGCCCATGTCGATGCTCTTGTCCAGCGGGTCGCCGACGCGGATCTTCGCCATGCGCGCCTTCAGCTTCGCCAGCAGCGCGGGCGCGGTGCCCTCGTGCACGAGCAGGCGCGAACCGGCGCAGCACACCTCGCCCTGGTTGAACCAGATGCTGTCGACGATGCCTTCGACGGCGGCGTCCAGGTCGGCGTCGGCAAACACGAGGTAGGGGCTCTTGCCGCCGAGTTCCAGGCTCAGCTTCTTGCCGCTGCCCGCGGTGGCCTGGCGGATGAGCCGGCCCACTTCGGTGCTGCCGGTGAAGGCGATCTTGGCGATGCCCGGGTGCGCGGTGATGGCCTGGCCCACGGCGCCGTCGCCGGTGACGAGGTTGAACACGCCGGCGGGCAGGCCCACTTCCTGGCAGACCTCGGCGAACAGCAGCGCTGTCAGTGATGTTTGCTCGGCAGGCTTGAAGACGATGGTGTTGCCGCAGGCCAGCGCCGGCGCCACCTTCCAGGCCAGCATCAGCAGCGGGAAGTTCCACGGCACGATCTGGCCCACCACGCCCAAAGCCTCGTGGCCCGGCATCTCGCGCGGCAGCAGCTGCGCCCAGCCGGCGTGGTGATAGAAGTGGCGCACCGCCAGCGGCACGTCGGCATCGCGCGTTTCGCGGATGGTCTTGCCGTTGTCCAGCGTCTCCAGCACGGCAAACAGGCGCGCGTGTTTCTGCAGCGCGCGGGCCAGGGCATACAGCAGCTTCGCGCGGCCGTGCCCGCCCAGCGCGCGCCAGCCCGGCAGCGCGGCTTCGGCAGCCTGCACGGCGCGGTCCACCAGCTTGGCATCGGCCTGGGCGATGGCGGCCAGCACCCCTCCGTCCTTGTGAAGGCTCGCGGGGTTGATGCTGTCGAAGTGTTTGCCGCCGGCCACCCAGTGGCCGTCGATGAAGTGGCCGAAGCGGCGCTTGTGCCGCGCCAGCCAGGCCATGGCCACATCGGCGCTTTCAGGGGAGGGGCCGTAGTCCATGGTGGCGAGAATGTCTTGAAGGGTGGGCATGGCGTGATCAGGGCATGGCATGCCGATGGGCAGCGCTGTAGTGGCCGGTGACGTGGTGTTCCAGCTGGCGTTCGATGTCGGTCAGCAGGCTGCTGGCGCCGAAGCGGAAGAGATCGGGCTGCAGCCAGCGATCGCCCAGCTCTTCCTTCATCAGCGACAGGTACTGCAGCGCCGTCTTGGCCACCGAAATGCCGCCGGCCGGCTTGTAGCCCACCACCTGGCCGGTCTCGGCCTCGAACTCGCGGATGGCGCGCACCATCACCAGCGAGACATCCAGCGTCGCGTTCACGCCTTCCTTGCCGGTGCTGGTCTTGATGAAGTCGGCGCCGGCCATCATCGCCACCCAGGAGGCGCGGGCCACGTTCTCCAGGGTCTGCAGTTCGCCGGTGGCGAGGATGGCCTTCAGGTGGGCGTCGCCGCAGGCGGCCTTGAAGGCCACCAGCTCTGCGTAGAGCGCGGCCCAGTCATGCGTCAGCGCGTGACGGCGGCTGATGACGATGTCCACCTCCTGCGCGCCGGCGGCCACGCTGAGCTCGATCTCGCGCAGCTTGGTCTCCAGCGGCGTCAGCCCCGCGGGAAAGCCCGTGCTCACCACCGCCACCGGGATGCCGCTGCCCTGCAACGCGTGCACGGCCTCGGCCACCATCTCGTGATAGACGCAGACCGCGCCCACTTTCAGCGCTGGCAGACCCAAGGCCGCCAGCAGGTCGGCGCGCACCGGCTGGCGTGCCTTGGCGCAAAGGCGGCGCACGCGGCCGGGCGTGTCGTCGCCCGAGAGCGTGGTCAGGTCCATGCACTGGATGGCGCGCACCAGCCATGCGGCCTGGTGGACCTTCTTCACCGAACGGCTGGCGTTCAGCGTGGCCACGCGGCGGGCCACGGCGGGCTGGTTCACGCGCACGGCGCGCAGGCGCGCCAGGTCCAGCGGCGTGCCGGCGTTGAGCCGCGCATGGGCGGCAGCGGCAGGTGTCTCGGGCTTGGCTAGGGCGCTCATGCGCGGGCACTCCAGGGGGTTCGGGCGGGGTCGCGCAGCATAAAGCCTGCGCCTGGCCCCGGCACCCCTGCGTGGCCCCCGGCGGCTAGGCCAGCGTGTTGATGGCGCGCCGCGCGATGGCGCCGAGCGTGCTGACCAGGGTGCCGAGCAACCAGCGGATGAAGGCCGTGGTCACGTCCACCGCCTGCCCGGCCTTGCGGCCCATGAAACGGAAGATGGCGCTCATCAGCCCCTTCACGTGGGTGGCCACCTCTTTGCTGATCTGCGCCGCCTGGCCCAGCATCCACGAGAGCTGGTCCAGCAGCGTGAGGCCGGCAGTGACGCCGCTGCCCAGCGCGCTGCCGATGGCCCAGGCCGCCTTGCGCACCAGCCAGGCCAGCGCGCGGCCGATCATGCTCAGCAGCGTGGCCGACCCCATCAGGAAGCTGCCCTTGCCCGCGGCTGCGGCTTCCAGCCAGCTGTCCAGCTGCAGGCCGTCGTTCGGCGCAGGGCCGGCGCCGGTGGCCAGGCCGCTCCAGCTGCGGCCGGCCACGCCGGGGATGTAGCTGCCGTCCATGTTGTGCGCGGCAATGCTGAACAGCGCGCCCGAGCCCGTGGGCAGGCGCAGGCCACCGCCCACCAGCGGCGAGTGGAAAAACGGCAGCATGGGGATCATCGGCACGATGTCGGCCGGGTGGAACACGCGGAAGATGTTGTCGCTGCCGATGCGCTGGGCCAGCGCGGCGGCGAAGACGGCATCGCCCACGCGCGGCGCGCCGAAGGTGTACAGCGACACCGGCGCCACGCCGGCGCTGGAGGCCCAGTCGGCCGTCAGCGCCGCCAGCGCGCCGCCCAGGCTGTGGCCCACGCAGTGGATGCGTGAAGGGTTCTGGCCGCGCAGGAAGGCGGTCAGCCCGTGCTCGAAGGACTTCCAGGTTTCGTGGAAGCCCGAGTGCACGGCCCAGCCGCCAGGGCCGGTCTGCATGCCGATGTTCAGATTGACCAGCCAGTCCAGGCCGATGGCGGTGCCGCGCGTGGTGACCAGCACCTCGCCGGCGTAGGGGCCGATGCCGGCGGCCACGTAGCCGAAGTTGGACAGCGCGGTCCACTTCAGCGCGCCGGTCTTGCCGGCGAACTGCGAGCTGTCGTCCAGCGCGAACTTGCCTTCGGTGCCGAAGCGGGTGCCACGCCCGCGCTCGGCGCTGACAGTGCTTTCGCGCAACGCGTACACGCGGCGGGCGAGCAGGGCGGCTTCGGGGGGGGTCAGGATGGGCATGAGGTCCTCCGCTCTAGGCCGCTGCGCGGCGCTTCAGGTCAATCCAGTTCAGTTCAGCTCACTGCAGCTCGCAGATGCCGAACACGTCACCGGTGTGAGTGGGTTCCTTCTCCAGCCGGCAAGTCATCACGATGGGCTTGCCCAGTTCGCCGTCGAGCTTGTAGTTGCCCTTGTCGAACATCCAGGCCTTGTGCGTCTTGCCGCCGTGCTTGATGAGGATGGTCTGGCGCACCATCGGTTCATGCGGCAGCACCGAGCCCATGAAGGAGCTGCGCTCGATGACGGGGAAGCGGAAGGCGCCGCTGGCGTCGGTCTGGGTGCTGTCGGTGCCGGTCTCTGACTTCCAGGACCAGCGGAACTCGCGCTCCACCACCGCGCCGGCCACCGGCTTGCCGTCTTGCAGCACCTTGCCGCTGACTGCCGAGAACATCACCATCTTTGCCATAGCCGTGCCTTGTGTCGCCAGCATCAGCCCCCCCGCCGCCGCCACCAGGCCCAGGCCCACGGCCAGGCGGCGCAGGGGGCGGGGCCGGGCATGGGGAGCGGTGTTTTGTGGGCGGTCCATGGGGCCTGCGGGCTTGGGGTAATGAAAGCTCGGCCGGGGCCGAACGTGGTCAACGATAAGTCAGCCAGCGGGCCGGCCGCCAGCGTCAAGACGAAACAAGCTCCTTCCGACAGCGGAGCCCCGACGCGCGCTGGCCGCGGCGCCCAGTCACTGCCGGGGCAGGCCGTTCAGCACCAGTTGCACAAACTGTTCGGGCTTGATGAAGCCCTTGCCCCAGACCTCGTCGTAGTCGGCCGTCGGCTTGGCATTGCGGATCTGCTCGTCGCTCTTGCCGGCGCGGCGTTCGGCCTGGATGCGGCCCACCAGCGTGGCCAGCATGTCGCGCGTGCGCTGCAGCGCCGCCTTGTCGGCCAGCGGGCCGTGGCCGGGGATGATCCGGGTCTTGTCGCCGGCCAGCGCCAGCACGCGGTCGAAGGCCGCGATCATGCCCAGCGGGGTGCCGCCGCTGCCGGCGTCGATGAAGGGGTAGCTGCCGTTGAAGAAGACATCGCCCATGTGCACGATGTCGCCGCCCTTGAAGTGCACGATGAGGTCGCCATCGGTGTGCGCCGCGGCCACATGGAAGGCGTGCACCTCTTCGCCGTTGATGTGGAAGCTGATGGCGCCGGGCACGGTGATGATGGGCAGCGCCACCTTGGGGCTGGCGGCCTGGCGCGCGCTGTTGCCGACGAAGCTGATGAGCTGGTCGGCGCTGAGGCGGCGGCGCACGTTGTCGTGCGCCACGATGAGCGCACCTTCCTTGCCCAGGGCTTCGTTGCCGCCGGTGTGGTCGAAGTGGAAGTGGGTGTTGAGCACGAACTTCACCGGCTTGGCGGTGATGGCCGCGATGGCGGCGCGGATCTTCGGCGCCAGCGGTGCGTACTGGTCGTCGATGAGGAAGACCGCGTCTTCGCCCACCGACAAACCCATGTTGCCGCCTGCGCCCACCAGCATCCAGGTGGTGTCGTTCAGCTTCTCGGCCTTGATCTCGACCTTGCTGAAGTCCTGCGCCAGCGCCGGCGCGCTGCAGGCCAGGTACAGCGCGGCGGTGGCCACGCCGAGGGAAGTGCGTAGGCTCATGGGTGCTCCGTCTTCGAGGATGGAGGCTGAATGGTAGTCAGGCCAGCAGCTTCCAGGCCAGCCCGGCCAGGGCACAGCCGCCGAGCACCGTCACCACCCCTAGCTTGAAGCGCATCAACGCCACCGCGGCGGCGATGGCGATGAGCGCCGAAGCGGCGTCGAAGGCACCGTCAAAACCCTGGGGCCAGAGCACGTGGTACGCAAAGAAAAGCGCCAGGTTCACGATCACGCCCACCACCGCCGCGGTGATGGCCGTCAGCGGCGCGGTGAAGCCGAGCTTGCCGTGGGTGGCTTCCACCAGCGGCCCGCCGGCGAGGATGAAGACGAAGCTCGGCAGGAAGGTGAAGAAGGTGACCAGCGCCGCCGCCGCGACGCCGGTGGCCCAGGCGCTGTCGGCCCCGAACACGGGCTGGAACCAGCCGCCGACAAAGGCCACGAAGGCCACCACCATGATCAGCGGCCCCGGCGTGGTTTCGCCCAGGGCCAGGCCGTCGATCATCTGCGGCGCGCTCAACCACTGGTGCTGTTCCACCGCGCCCTGGTAGACATAGGGCAGCACGGCATAGGCGCCGCCGAAGGTCAGCAGCGCGGCCTTGGTGAAGAACCAGCCCATCTGCGTCAGCAGCCCCTGCCAGCCCTGCGTGGCCAGCAGCGCGCCCATCACGCCCAGCCACAGCACGGCGCCCACCGCCAGCACCCGCAGCAACTGGCTGCGGCGCCAGCGCGCGTGCGGCGGGGTGGGGGTGTGGTCGTCGATGAGCGCCGGCGCATGGGGCGCGGCCGGCCCGCTGGCGCCGTGGCCGCCCCCGGGGGTGAAGACCTGCGGCAGCCAGCGCCCGCCCAGCGCGCCCACCACTGCGGCGCCGAGCACGATGGCCGGGAAAGGAAGGCGCAACACGAAGATGGCCAGGAACGAAGCCGCGGCGATGGCCCAGAGCAGCGGGTGCTTCAAGGCCCGCGTGCCGATGCGGTGCGCGGCCTGCAGCACCAGCGCCGTGACGGCCGGCTTGATGCCGTAGAAGAGCCCGGCCACCACGGGCACATCGCCGAAGCGCACATACACCCAGCTCAGCAGCACCAGCAGCAGCAGCGAGGGCAGCACGAAGAGCAGCCCGGCCACGATGCCGCCCCAGGTGCGGTGCAGCAGCCAGCCGATGTAGGTGGCCAGCTGCTGCGCCTCGGGGCCGGGCAGCAGCATGCAGTAGTTCAGCGCGTGCAGGAAACGGCGTTCGCTGATCCAGCGCCGGCGCTCCACGAGTTCGGTGTGCATCAGGGCGATCTGCCCGGCCGGCCCGCCGAAGCTGATGCAGCCCAGCTTGAACCAGAAGCGCAGCGCCGCGCCGAAACTCACCGCGGCGGGGGGTGCCGGCGAGCGCGAGGCGATGGCGCCTTCGGGCACGGGTTCGGGGCGGGGTTCGGGGCGGGTTTCAGACATGCCGGCATTGTCCTGGCTCGGCGGCGCTTGGGTTACCGTCGCTGTCGATGCCTGCCCTCGCCCCTGCCCCACCGCTGCCGGCCGCCTGCCCCAACTGCAGCCACGGCTTTGCCGGCCCGGCGCCGAAGTTCTGCCCCGAGTGTGGCCAGGAAACCCAGGTCAAGCCACCCACGGTGGGCGAATTCCTGCAGCAGTTCGGCGGCGCCTACCTCAGCACCGAGGGCGCGCTGTGGCGCACGCTGAAGCTGCTGCTCTTCAAGCCCGGCGAACTGACGCGCCTGTACCTGGCGGGCCGGCGCAAGCATTACGTGCTGCCGCTGCGGCTGTACCTGACCATCAGCCTGCTGGTGCTGCTGCTGCTGCGCGGCCTGGCCACGGTGGCCATCAACGCCCCCGACGCGAACAAGATCGACAAGGGCGACAAGCCGATGAACATGACGCTGAAGCTGGCCCCGGGCCTGGGCAGTGCCGGGCTCAAGGACGGCGTCTTCTTCTGCACGGACATGCCGGCCTGGCTGTGCCAGCGCCTGCAGCGGCGCATCGACATCAAGCCCGAGGCGCTGAGCGGCGCGATCGTGCAGCTGGGGGAACGCTTCGTCGCCAACCTGGGCTCGGCGCTGTTCGTGCTGGTGCCCAGCTTTGCGCTCTTCCTGAAGCTGGTCTACCGCAACCGCCGCCTGCGCTACACCGAGCATCTGGTCTTCGGCCTGCATGTGCATGCCTTCTGGTTCCTGATGGTGGCCCTGACGCTGCTGCCCTTGGGCGGCCTTGAAGATCTGGCGCTGCTGGCGATACCGGTCTACACGGTGCGTGCGATGAGGCGCGTCTACGGCGGCGGCTTCATCTGGCGCGTGCTGCGGGCCGGGCTGGTGAGCGTGCTCTACCTGTTGGCGCTGACGCTGGCGATGGCAGGCGTCGGTGTCTGGGCCCTGCTGGCTTGATGCCGGCCTGGAACCGGCTTGAAACCGACCTGAAGCGGCATTGAAGCCCCGGGCTTGCGCGCAGGGCTGGGGCCCCGGCCGCAGGCCCGCTTGCCGCCGCCGTCCAGCCTCGGCCGGCGGCCATGTCCGTCACGTCGGGTGAAGCTGCGCTGCCAGCGCCTCGAAGCTGCTGGCGACGAGGTCGAATTCGCCGTCGGCGCAGGGCTCCATCGCGCCACCGGCCCCGCGTTCCAGCGGGCGCGGCACGTAGACCGTGCGCAGGCCGCAGGCGGCCGCGGCGCGCAGGTCGCTGGGGTGGGCCGCCACCAGGGCCACCTGCGCAGCTTCCAGCCCGAGCAGGCGCGCTGCGCCGAGGTAGACCTCGGGGTCGGGCTTGTAGTGGTTGAAGAGCTCGGCGCTGAGCACCGCGTCCCAGGGCAGGCCACCGAACTTGGCCATGGCCACCAGCAGCGACAGGTTGCCGTTGCTCAAGGTGGTGATGATGCGATGGCGCTTCAGCAGGTGCAGGCCGGGCACGCTGTCGGGCCAGGGCTGCAGGCGGTGCCAGATGCGGTTGAGGTCGGCGCGCGCGGCTTCGGCCATGGCGATGCCGTGTGCGGCCAGCAGGCCGTCCAGGATGCGGCGGTGCAGGCCGTCGATGTTCGTCCACGGCAGCGCGCCGCTGCGCACCTGCTGCATCGCTGGCGCGTAGCCGGCGCGCCAGGCCAGCGCAAAGGCGCCGCCGTCCACGGGCAGGCCCAGGCGCTGCACCTCGGCGGCGATGCTGCCGTGCCAGTCCACCACGGTGCCGAAGACATCAAAACACAGGGCCCGCACATCGGCGAAGCTGTCGGCTGGGTTCATGGCGGTGGTGGGCGGTGCACGCCGTGTGATGGGAAAGTAGGCGCTCAGCGTAACCCGGCCGCAGCCTCGCGGAAGAAGCGCACACGCTCCTCGTCGGCGGGATGGCTGGCCAGGGCGATGGCGGGGCCGCTGTCGGCTTGACGGTCGGCTTGAGGGTCGGCGGCACGGCGCTGCGCCAGGCGTTCGAACAACACCACCATCGCGGCCGGTGAGCGCCCGCTGGCCTGCAGCAGGCGCACGGCCACGGCGTCGGCCTCGCGCTCGGCGTCGCGGCTGTAGCCCATCTGCGCCAGCCAGGCCGGCAACACCGCCAGCACGCTGCTGAAATCGCCCAGTGCGATGCTGGTGGCGGTGCTGAGCAGCGTGAACTGTGCCAGCGCATGCATGCCGTGGCGGTGCTGCACATGGCCCAGTTCGTGGGCCATCACGCCCAGCAGGGTGTCGTCGTGGCCGGCCAGCAGCGCCACCAGTTCGTCGGTGATGACGATGTCACCTCCAGGCAGCGCAAAGGCATTGGGGCCGAGCTCGCGCGTGCCAGCGTGAAAACGCAGCGTGTAGACAGGCGCTGCGGCTGGCGCGGCGCGGGCCTGCGCAGCCCCAGGCCAGCCCTGCGCCACCATCTTTGCAAAGGCATCGCGCAGCGCCTGCTGGCGCGCTGCGGGCAACTGCGTGGGCTGCAGCCAGCGACCCTGCACACTTTCCAGCGCCTGCGCGCCGATGGCCTGTTCGGCCGCGGCGGGCAGCAAGGCCACCAGGCCACGCGCCGCGGCCGGCACGCCCCAGCGGTAGCCGGCCGCGCCCACCAGCACCAGCACCACCAGGGCCAGCAGCGTGCTGCGCCAGTTCTGCTGCGCACGCACCACCCAGCTTTCACGCGGGCCGTGCGACTGGCGCCAGGCGTCGAAGGCCGCACGGTCGGCCACCTGCAGCGAGGCGCCGTCGGCCAGGTGCAGCGTGCGCTGGCCGTGGCGCGTGCGTTCGGGCCACTGCACCTGGGCCAGCGGCCAGCGCCGCGCCTCGGGCGCCGCGCCGGGCTCGGGGTGCAGCGGCAGGGCCAGCAGCTCGCCGGCCTGCACCGCCAGTCGCACCGCCTGGCCGCGTGCGCTGCGGCCGTCGAACAGCAGCGCCTGCGGGCCGGGCGCCGCGTTCGGGCTGGGGGCGGAGCCGGCGGGGTTCACAGCCCGAGGTCGATGCCGGCAATGTCGGCCGCGGCATCGCCCACGGCACTTTCCTGCGCGCGCTCGACGCGGCTGAACAGCTCATCGGGGTCGAGCGCACTGACCAGGGCCACCGCTTCCAGGCGCAGCCGCGCCGTGGCCACGGCGGCGAACGGGTAATACAGGCCCAGCGTGACGACGATGAGCAGCCAGTTGCGCAGCGACAGCCGCACCAGCGGGCGAAAGTGCAGCGCGCTTTCGAAGCGCAGGTGGGTGCTGCGCGTGCCGTTCCAGACCAGGTTCTGCAGGCGCGAAATGAGGTAGGGCCCGATGGCCGCCTGGTACACCACGAACACGATGAGCACGGGCAGCAGACCGAACAGCAGCGTGGCCAGGTTGGGTGCGCCGGCATCACCCTGCCCACCCAGGCCCCTGCCGGGGCCAAAGCTCACCAGCGCCGCCAGCAGGCCCGCCAAAAACGCCGCCAGCAAGCCCAGCCCCAGCACACGCAGCCCCAAGCCGTAGAAGCGAGCGACGCCGACTTCAAACCGCGTCTGCTCCTGACCCAGGGCCAGATGCCCTTGCTGGTAGCGGCGCATCAGCCAGAACAGCGCCGGCGTGGCCAGCAGCATCACCAGCGGCAGCAGCGCCACCAGCCAGAAGCCCGGGCCCGGTTCCGGCGGCGGCGCGCCGGGCGCCGGGGCCTCGCTGCCCACCCAGGCGGTGCCTGCCACCAGCACCGCAGCGATCAGGAAGCCCGGCGCCAGCACGCCGTAAGCGCCGCCGCGTGTGCCGGTGAAATGCAGGCGCAAACCGCGCCAGCCGGTGTTGGCCAGGCGAAAGCGCAGCGACGAGTGCCACAGCGCCGGCCACAGCGCCGCGATGATGCAGAAGGCCACCACGCCAGCCACCGGTGAAAAGTGCCCGGCAGCGCCATACACCGCAAACAGCAGCGCCACCAGCAGGTAGCCCCTCAGCATCTTCCAGGGGTCGGCATGGAAGGACATGGGGTGGCCGCCCACCTCGGTGGCGCCATGGAAGTAGCGCAGCCGCCGCACCTTGGCGAAGGGGTAGTAGAGGCCCAGCGTCACCAGCGTGAGCAGCAGGTTGACGATCCAGATGCGGAAGTACTCGCTGCCGGAGCCGACGAACCGCAGGGGCAAACAGTATTCGCCGCCTGCGGTGGGTGCCTGGTTCAAACTGTCCTCCCTGGGCCGCTGCCGGGCCTGCGGTGATGCGCCCGTCTTTCCGGGTCTGTTGCGCAAAATATAGCAGCGCGCCCCCCTAGAATTGCGTGCCGCACAGGGCCCCCCGGTGCCGGCGCCGGCACCTCGGGTGCCGCCTTCGTTCACACGCCCGCCGGCCCCGCCCCCGATGCAACTTTCGCCCCTCACCGCCCTGTCGCCCCTGGACGGGCGCTACGCCCCCAAGCTGGCCGCGCTGCGCCCCATGCTGTCCGAGTTCGGCCTCATGCACCACCGCGTGCAGGTGGAAGTGGAATGGTTCATCGCGCTGTCTGACGCCGGCTTTGCCGAGTTCAAGCCACTGTCCAAAGCCGGCCGCGGCCTGCTGCGTTCGCTGTCGGTGCGCTTCTCGGAGGCCGATGCCCAGGCCATCAAGGACATCGAAAAGACCACCAACCACGACGTCAAGGCCGTGGAGATGTGGATCAAGTCGCGCTTCGCCGGCCATGCCGAGCTGGAAGCCGCCGCCGAGTTCGTGCACTTCGCCTGCACCAGCGAAGACATCAACAACACCAGCCACGCGCTGATGCTCAAGCGCGCCCGCGACGAAGCCCTGCTGCCGGCGCTGGACAAGCTGCTGCAGCAACTGGGCACGATGGCCCACGCGCTGGCTGCGCTGCCGATGCTCAGCCGCACCCACGGCCAGACCGCCAGCCCCACCACCGTGGGCAAGGAAGTCGCCAACGTGGCGGCGCGCCTGGCTGCCGCGCGCGCGCGCATCGCCGCGGTGCCGCTGCTGGCGAAGATGAACGGCGCGGTGGGCAACTACAACGCGCACCTGGCCGCCTACCCCGACCACGACTGGGAGGCCTTCAGCCGCAAGGTCGTGGAAGAGCGCCTGGGCCTGAGCTTCAACGCCTACACCATCCAGATCGAGCCGCACGACTACATGGCCGAGCTGTTCGACGCCATCGCGCGGGCGAACACGCTGCTCATCGACTGGGCGCGCGACGTCTGGGGCTACATCAGCCTGGGCTACTTCAAGCAGCGCCTGAAGAAGGGCGAGGTCGGTTCGTCGACCATGCCGCACAAGGTCAACCCCATCGATTTCGAGAACGCCGAAGGCAACTTCGGCCTGGCCAACGCGCTGCTCGGCCACATGAGCCACAAGCTGCCGGTGAGCCGCTGGCAGCGCGACCTGACCGACAGCACCGTGCTGCGCAACATGGGCGTGGCGCTGGGCTACGCGCTGCTGGCCTGCGACAGCCTGAGCCGCGGCCTGGACAAGCTGGAAGTGAACGCCGCGGCGCTGGCGGCCGACCTCGATGGCGCCTGGGAAGTGCTGGCCGAACCGGTGCAGACAGTGATGCGCCGCCACGGCCTGCCCAACCCCTATGACCAGCTGAAGGAGTTCACGCGCGGCCAGCCCATCACGCGCGAGCTGATGCAGGGCTTCATCCGCGGCCTGGCCTTGCCCGAAGAAGACAAGCAGCGCCTGCTGGCGATGACGCCGGGCAGCTACACGGGCCTGGCGGCCGAGCTGGCGGCGCGCTGGAAAGCCTGAGGCGACGATGGCCGCGCCCACAGACTTTCGCGCGCAGCTGGTGGCCGCCCAGGCCACGAACCGGTCGATGCTCTGCGTCGGCCTCGACCCCGAGCCGGCCAGGTTTCCCGGCGCGTGGAAAGACGACCCGGCGCGCATCTTCGACTTCTGCGCCGCCATCGTCGACGCCACCCGCGACCTGGTGTGTGCCTTCAAACCGCAGGTGGCCTACTTTGCGGCACAGCGCGCCGAAGACCAGCTGGAACGCCTGATGGCCCACATGCGGGCCGTGGCGCCGCAGGTGCCGGTGATCCTGGACGCCAAGCGCGGCGACATCGGTGCCACGGCCGAACAGTACGCACGCGAAGCCTTCGAGCGCTACCGCGCCGACGCCGTGACGCTGTCGCCCTTCATGGGGCTGGACTCGATCGAGCCCTACATGAAATGGGCCGGCAAGGGACTGATCCTGCTGTGCCGCACCAGCAACCCCGGCGGCAGCGACCTGCAGGCGCAGCGCCTGCAGGACGGCAGCCTGCTCTACGAACACATCGCACGCCTGGCTGCCGGTGAGTGGAACCATGGCGGCCAGTTGGCACTGGTGGTGGGCGCCACCTTTCCCGCCGAAGTGGCGCGCGTGCGCGAGCTGGCGCCCACGCTGCCGCTGCTGATCCCCGGCATCGGCGCCCAGGGCGGTGATGCCGAAGCCACGGTGCGTGCCGGCTGGCGCCCCGCCGGGCCCATCGTCGTGAGCTCCTCGCGCGCCGTGCTGTACGCGGGCACCGGCATCGCAGGCCAGGGTTTTGCCGAGGCCGCACGCCAGGTGGCACTGGCCACGCGAGACCAGTTGCAGCAGGCCCGTCCCCTGGCCGGGCTGCAGCCCGGCCAGCCGGGCTGAGGACAGGGGCGCAGACGGTGGACGGCGAGTTCTCGGCAGCACCACCGTCCGGCGCCTCGCAGGGCGTGGCCACCATGGCCGCACCGCAGTTCGCGCGCGCCTTTCTCTGGGCCAGTGCCGCGTCCAGCCTGGCTGGCGCCGCGCTGCTGGCGCTGGTCGAGCCCGCGCACGGCGAGCCTGGCCCTGCAGCCGGCCTGCTGCTGCTGCTCGCCGTGATGGCGGGCGGGGGCGCTCGCCTACCGCAGCGCTGGCTGGGTGCGGCGTTGACGGCGGTGTTCGTGTCTGCGACCCTGCTGCTGGGTTTCAACGCGCTGCTGCTGGGCTGGGGCCTGCGGGCCCCGGCGCTGCCGCTGCTGGGCTTGCTGTCGTGCATGCTGTGCGTGTCCGTCGGCTGGCGCGCCGGCGTGGGGCTGGCGCTGGTGGCCGCCGCGGTCATCGCCGCCGTGGCGGTGTTGGTGCCCGTGGCACCAGCGGCGCCCGGACTGCCCGGCCCCGGCCTGGTGCTGGGCAGCCTGCTGGTGTCCTTGGCGGCCGGCCTGGCCAGCGGCGTGCTCGCGTCGCAGCTGCTGCGCAGCTTTGCCGCCCGCGCACAGGAACGGGAAAGCCGCTTCCGCCGCCTGCTGGCGCTGGCCGCCGACGCCTACTGGGAAACCGACAGCGCCTACCGCCTGGTCACCGCCGCCGTGGGCGACGGCGCGCCGCGCAGGCTGACCCCGGCCGAGGGCGGTGGCCGGGTGGTGTGGGACCTGCCGCAGTTCCAGTGCGACGGCGACGTGCTGGACGGCCTGCAGGCCGACATGGACGACCGCCGCCCCTTCCGCGACGTGCCGGTGCGCTGGTTGGAAGGGCAGGGCCGGCACCACGCGCTGCTGATCAGCGGCGAGCCGCGCTTCAATGCCCGCGGCGTCTTCAACGGCTACTGGGGCGTGGTGCGCGACGTCACCGCCGTGCACGCCGCCGAAGAAGCCCTGGCCGCCACCGAAACACGCTACCAGGAGCTGTTTTCGCGCATCCCCACGCCGCTGGTGCTGCACCGAGACGGGCGCGTGCTGGACGCCAACCCCACCGCAGTGCAGCTGTTCGGCTACCGGCATCTGGCCGAGATGATGGGCAGCGACCTGCTGCAGCACTACGAGCCCGGCGATTCCCGCGACCGCGCCTTGGGCCGCATGGCGCAGCTGCAGAGGCAGGCCGCGGGCAGTGCGCTGCCAGTGGCGAGCTTCAGCCTGCGTGTGCAGGAACGGCAGGTGCAGGTGCGCGGCACCAGCGTGCGCGTCGACACCGACGGCGGCCCGGCGCTGCTGGCCATCTTCATCGACGACACCGAGCGCCTGGCGACCGACGAGGCGGTGCGCCGTTCGGAAACCCTGCTCTCGCACCTGGTGGCCACCAGCCCCGACCTCATCACCTTGAGCGATCTGGCGACCGGGCGCTACGAGATGGTGAACCGCAGCTTCGAGCTGCAAAGCGGCTGGACCTCGGCCGAGGCGGTGGGCCGCACCTCGCTGGAGCTGGGGCTGTGGACCAGCGCCGAAGAACGCGACCGTTTTGTCGCCTTGGTGCGGCGCGAGGGCCGCGTCATCGACCACCCGGTGGCCTTCCGCACGCGCAGCGGGGGCCACATGCCGCTGCTGGCGTCGGCGGCGCGTTTTGTCAGCGAGCGCCGCGAGTACCTCGTCATCACCTCGCGCGATGTCAGCGAGCGTGAACGCCAGCGTCTCGAGCGTGAGGCCATCCTGACGAATGCCTCCATCGGCATCGCGGTCACGCGCAACCGCGTCTTCACGCTGGCCAACCGCCATTTCGAGCAGATGTACGGCTGGGGCGAAGGTGAACTGCTGGGCCGTGCGGGTTCTGAAGTCTGGCCCGGCGGCGAGGCCTACGCTCAGCTCGGCCGCGAGATCGGCCCAGTGCTGGCGCGCGGCGAAGCCGTGCAGCTGCAGTGCATGGCGCGGCGCAAGGACGGCAGCAGCTTCCTGGCGTTCGTGCGCGGCCGTGCCATCGACCCGGTGCGCCCGACCGAAGGCGGCACGGTGTGGATCATCGAAGACATCACCGAGCGCCACGCCGCCGAGCAGGCGCTGGCCCGCGCGCGTGACGATGCCGAGGCCGCCAACCGCGCCAAGAGCACCTTCCTGGCCAACACCAGCCACGAGCTGCGCACGCCGCTGAACGGCATGATCGGCCTGGCTCGCCTGGCCCGCGACGAACGCACCGACGACGCCCGCCGGCGCCAGTACCTCGACCAGATCGTCGACAGCACGCAGTCGCTGGCCGGCATCATCAGCGACATCCTCGACCTGTCCAAGATCGAGGCCGGCAAGCTGCAGATCGACAGCGGGCAGTTTGACCTGGACGCGCTGCTGCACACGCTGCAGCGCAGCTATGCGACGCTGGCCGATGCACGCGGCCTGGCACTGGACCTGCAGGCCGTCGCGCTGGGCCGCGTGCACGGCGACGCGCTGCGGCTGCGCCAGGTGCTGAGCAATTTCCTGGGCAATGCGCTGAAGTTCACCGCCACGGGCGAAGTGGTGCTGCGCGCCCAGCGCCTGCCGGCGGATGACCGGGTGCGCTTCGAAGTGCAGGACAGCGGCCCCGGCATCACGCCCGAGGTGCAGGCCCGCTTGTTCGAGCCCTTCACGCAGGCCGACCAGAGCACCACGCGGCGCTATGGCGGCACCGGGCTGGGCTTGTCGATCTGCCGCGAGCTGGCCACGCTGATGGGCGGGCGTGTGGGCGTGCACAGCCGGCCCGGTATGGGCAGCACCTTCTGGGCCGAACTGCCCCTGCCCGCCGCCGCCGAGCCCGTGCATGGCGTGCTGCCCGACGCCGAGCCTCAGGCCGGCGAGGAACTGGCCAGCCTGCAGGGCCGGCGTGTGCTGATGGCCGAGGACAACGCCGTCAACATGATGATCGCCGTGGCCCTGCTGGAGGCCTGGGGCCTGCAGGTGGCCCAGGCCGGCGACGGCCAGGAAGCGCTGGCCGCGGTGCAGGCCGCCGCCGCGCTGGGCCGGCCCTTCGACGTGGTGCTGATGGACGTGCAGATGCCGCGCATGAGCGGCCACGAGGCCACCCGTGCGCTGCGCGCCGCGGGTTGCCGGCTGCCCATCATCGCGCTCACCGCCGCCGCTCTGGTGACCGAGCGCGACGAGGCCCTGCGCGCCGGCATGGACGACTTCCTCACCAAGCCGATCGACGCCGACCGCCTGCGCGCGGCGCTGCACCGCTGGTGCGCCGCTGCGGCAGCACCCGCCGCGCCCAGCGCCCGCCCCACGCCTGAACCGGCGGGCCCGGCCTGAGACAATCGGCACCGTCTCCGCCTGCGTCACCCACGATCATGGAAGTCAAGCTCGACAAGCGTTACCCCGTTGCCGCCACCCCGGCCCAGGCCTGGGCGGTGCTCAGCGACATCCACGCCATCGCCGCGTGCATGCCGGGCGCGGCCATCACCGAACAGCTGGACGCCACGCACTACAAGGGCACGGTGAAGAGCAAGATCGGCCCCGCCGTGATGAGCTTCGGCGGTGATATCGAGATGCAGGGCCTGGACGAGGCCACGCGTGAACTGAAGATGCTGGGCAAGGGCGCCGACAAGGCCGGCTCGTCGGCATCGATGCAGCTCACCGCTCGCCTGGAAGACGGCGAGGCGCCCGGCACCACGGTGCTGGTGGGCCAGGCCACCATCACCGTCAGCGGCAAGCTGGCGCAGTTCGGCAGCCGCCTGCTGGTGCCGGTGAGCGACGCGATGCTGGCGCAGTTTGCCGACAACTTCCGCGCGGCCGCTGCCGCGGTGCCGCTGGCCGAGCCGGTGGCCGCCGCGCCCGCGGGGGCCCCGGCCGGCACCGCCACAGCTGAGGGGGCGCCCGGGGCCACCGCCAGCCCGGCGCCCGTGCCGGCACCGCGCCCGCCCGTGGCTCCGGCTCCGGTGAAGGAGCTGAACGCGCTGGGCCTGATGTGGACGGTGTTCAAGGGCTGGCTGGCCGGGCTCTTCGGCAAGAAGAACTGAAGCAGCGGCGCCCGCGGCGCCGCCTTCAGAGTGCGCTGGCCGGCACCGGGCGCCCGGTGAGATAACCCTGGATGAGCTGGAAGCCCATCTCGCGGCACACCACCGCCTCGGCTTCTTCCTCCACGCCTTCGGCCAGCGGCACGCTGCCCAGGTCGAGCACCTGCTCCACCAGGTTGTGCAGGCCACGCCGCTTGGCCTCGGAAGCCTGGTGGATGCCGCGGATCAGGCCCATGTCGAACTTCACGTAATGCGCCGGCACTTCCCAGAGTTCGTTCAGCCGCGCCTGGCCGGCCCCGAAGTCGTCGTACGCAAAGAGCACGCCGATGTCCTGCAGGCGCGCCGCCAGCTCACGCATGCGCGGCACCTCGACCACGGCCGATTCGTGCACCTCCAGCACCAGCGCCGGCTGGCCCGGCCCGTGGCGCAATGCGTGCAGGTCGTCAAAGAACACGTCGGTGAAGGTTTCCAGCGGGTGTGCGTTGACGAAGAGCCGCGCGCCTTGGAGATGCGGCGCCACCGCCTGCACACCATGGCGGCGGAAGGCGCTGCTGAGCTCGATCTCCAGGTCGAGCGTGGCCGCCAGCTTGAAGAGGTGGATGGGCGAATAACGCAGTTCGGGGTGTTCGCAGCGCCCCAGCAGCTCGTAGGCGTGCACCGCTTGGCCCTGGGCCTGCACGATGGGCTGCGCCGCGGCTGACAGGCCCACGCCGGCGAGCAGTTCGCGGAACTGGCGCTCTTCACGGACGAAGTTGTGCGACAGCATCTTGCCCTTGGGCACGATCATCGTGCGCTCGTCGTCCTCTTGCCGGGCCCGCATCGTCACCGTCGGCACGCCGAGGCGGAACTCGGCGTTGCCGAAGTGCAGCACGTCGCCGTCCAGCACCACCTGCGGCACGTTCAGTCGCTCGCGATTGACGTAGGTGCCGTTGGTGCTGTTCAGATCGCTGAGCAGCACATCCCCGTTCGCGCTGAGCGAGAACACCGCGTGGTGGCGGCTCAGGCCCCGGGCTTCGACGGCCAGTTCGTTGTCGGCATCGCGCCCGACACGGTAGGGCAGGCGCTCCATCACGTGCCTGACGTGTGAGCCGTCGGCCGCCACGCTTTCCAGATACAGACCCTTGAGCACCGCCATTCCCCTCGCAGCCTGGGAGACCGTCAACTTGCAAGCCAATGTAATCGAGCGCCCGCGGGGTGCGCGGCAAAATGGCATGCATGACCCCCAATTCAAGGCCTGAGCCCCCGCCCGAGGTGCAGCACCAGCCCGAGGCCCTGCGTTTTGTCGTGCCCACGCCGCGAGGGCTGGCGCTGTGCAGCTACCGCCGTGACCACGACGCCCACGGCGAGGTGCTGGTGCTGCACCACACCGAGGTGCCGGTGGCGCTGGAAGGCCGCGGCATCGCGGCTGCGCTGGTGGCTGCGGCGCTGGCCTGGGCGCGACAGCAAGGCCTGCGCGTGCGCCCGGTCTGCAGCTACGTGGCCGCCTACATGCGCCGCCACCCCGAGACGCAAGACCTGCTGTAACGCGCTACAGCACCGCCGGCTGCAGATAGCGCACGGTGCCGGCGTCGGCGTCCATCTCCACCTCCAGCCCCACCGGCAGCGTGAACTTGCGCTTGATGTGGCCGAAGAGCGCGCCGCTGTAGACGGGCACGTCCAGCGCCTTGAAGTAGTCGTCGAACACTTCATCCAGCGTCAGCGTGCCGTAGTTGCCGTCGCCGGGGCCGCAGTTGGTGAAGCCGCCCAGCACCACGCCAGCCACACGGTCCAGCGCGCCGCTCAGCTTGAGGGTGCTGAGCATGCGGTCGACGCGGTAGATGTACTCGTTCACGTCTTCCAGGAAGAGGATGGCACCGTCAAAGCGCGGCCAGTAGGCCGAGCCGGCCATCGACGTCAGCACCGCCAGGTTGCCGCCCACCAGCGGCCCGCGCGCGGTGCCGCCACGCAGCGTGCTGATGCGCCCGCTGCGCACCACCAGGTTGTCTTCCCGGTCCTTGGCGTTGGCCAGCGTCACGGCCTGGCCCTCCATCACCGCGCTGCGCAGCCACTGCACGCTGAACTCGTTCCACTCGCTGGCCGCCATGGGGCAGTGGAAGGTGACCAGGCCGGTCTGCATCTGCACCGCATTGATGAGCGCGGTGAGGTCGCAGAAGCCGCCCAGGAACTTGGGCGTGCGGCGTATCGCCGCGTAGTCCACCAGCGGCAGCATGCGGTTGCCGCCCGAGCCGCCGGTCATGGCCAGCATCGCATTCACATCGGCGGCACGCTGCGCGTCGGTGCCGGCGAAATGACCGTAGCGCGCACGCAGGTGCGGCGCTTCGCGCACCTTGAAACCCAGGGCCTGCAAGGCCTCGGCAGCGAACTGGTAGGGCGCTCGTTCATAGATGGCGCCGGAGGGGTTGATGAGCGCCACGGTGTCGCCCGGCCGCAGGCGCGGCGCGCGCAGCAGCGGTGGCGGCGGTGACACCGCGGTGCCCGCGTGCGCCGCCGCCGGCAGCGGCCGCGTGGCCACGGTGGCGGCGGCAGCGCCGGCCAGCGATGAGGTGAGGAAGCGGCGCCGGGGCAAGGCCATGCGGGTTCTCCGAAAAAGAGGCTGGGTGACGGTGGCAGGCGATCACGGCCCGTGCGGCAGGCCAGTGCGCCAGCGCTAGATGACACGCGGCCATTCACGCCGCACACGTTCGCGGTCGCCATGGTCGAAGTGCCACCACTCGGTGCTGATGCCCTGGAAGCCGCCGTGCGCCATCGCCGCGGCCAGGCAGGTCCGCTCGGCGACGTGCGCCGCTGTCAACACGCCGCTTTTCAGGTGCTCGGCATGCAGGGCCGGGTGCGACGCGGGCGCCATCTCGTCGAAGCCGCTGCCCATGTCGGCCTCCAGGCCCTGCGGGTCCAGCAGCGTCACGTCCACCGCCATGCCGAAGCTGTGGATGGAGCCGCGCAGCGGGTTGGCGAAGTAGTGCTCCATCGGCGTGCCGGCCACGTCGTCCCAGATGGCTTCCTGCACACGCTGCGGACGCAGCGCGTCCAGCACCACGATGCGCCAGCCCGGGCGCTGCCGCGCCAGCCATGCCGCGGCGGCTTCCAGGCCGGCGGCGGCCTCGACACGCAGCCAGGCGCAGTCCATGCCGCGGTAGAGCTCGACCCCCGCGAAGTTGTTGCGGCTGGCGTAGCGCAGGTCGTGCAAGACACCTTGCAGCGTGTCCAGGCGCCGGAACTGCGGATGGGCGGCAATGGCCTCGACGCGCAGCGGCGGCACCGCTGCGGCGCCTGCCGGGGCCGGGACGCGAGGCAGGCTCATGCGGCGTGCTGCCGCAGCGGGGTCACGGCCGGCTGCGAGATGCGCTGCACCTGGGCCGCGCCGCTGGCGGTGCCGGCCTGCATCATGGCGTGCAGCACATCGGTGTGGCGCAGTCTCATCGCAGCTTCACTGGCGCCAGACGCCTTCGAAGTCGACGCTGCCGTTGGGCGCCATCACGAAACCCTGCACGTCCCTGCGCAGCGGGATGTAGACCGAGCTGTGCGCCATCGTGATCCAGGGCCGTTCGCGCTTGAAGATCTCCTGCGCCCGCTGGAACAGCGCGAGGCGCCTGGCCTCGTCCACCTCCGCGCGTGCGGCGTCCACCAGCGCGTCGAATTCCCGGTTGCAGAACTTGATGCCGCCCCGGCTGGCGCCGCAGGTGAGGTTGGGGGTGAGGAACTCGTCGGCCGCGGCGACGTCGGTGCTCCAGCCGCTCATGTAGACGTGGTGCTCGCCGGCGTTTGCGCGCTTGAGGTACTCGCCCCATTCGTAGGTCAGGATGCGCGCCTTCACGCCCACCCTGGCCCAGTCGGCCTGGATCATCTGCGCCATCAGCTGGCCGTTGGGGTTGGTGGGGCGGCTGATGGGCAGGGCCCAGAGGTCCACTTCCAGCGCGCCCTTTTTCGGGTCGTGCCCGGCGGCGGCCAGCAACTGGCGGGCACGCTCGGGGTCGTATTCGTTCTTCAGCGCCGGGTTGTAGCCAGGCACCGCGGGCGGAAAGGCGCTGACGGCCTGCAGCGCGTCACCGCGCGGGAACAGCACCTTGAAGAGCGCATTGCGGTCGATGGCGATGTCCAGCGCCTCGCGCACTTCGCGCCGGTCCACCGGGGCCTTTTTCATGTTGAAGGCCAGGTAGCTGATGTTCAGCGCCTGGATCTTGCGCACCACCACCTGCGGGTGGCCGGTCAGGGCCGTGATGTCGACATCGCGGATGGCCGCCGCGACATGGCATTCGCCGCGCGAGACCTTCTGCACGCGCACGTTCGCTTCGCGGCTGATGGCGTAGACCAGGCGCGCGGTGCGCTGCACGCCGCGCCAGTAGCCGGGGTGCGCGGTGAGCCGCAGCACGTCGTCCTTGCGGTAGCTCTTGAGCTGGTAGGGGCCTGTGCCCACGGGCTGGTTGTTGATGGCGCTGGCGCGGCCCGCGCCGAGCAGCTGCGCGGCGTATTCGGCCGAATGCACGGCCGCAAAGCTGGCCGCGAAGTAGGACAGGAAGTTCACATTCGGCTGGTGCAGCCTGAAGCGCACCTCGTGGTCGCCGAGACGGTCTATGCCCGCGATCATCTGCGCCAGGCCCAGGCTCTGCGGGTAGACGAAGGTGGCCGGGAAGGCCAGGTTGAACGGCAGCTTGGGGTCGATGAGCCGCGTGAAGCTGAACATCACGTCGTCGGCGTTGAACTCGCGCGTCGGCGTGAACCAGGCCGTGGTGTGGAACTTCACGCCGCGGCGCAGCTGGAAGGTGAAGGTCCTGGCGTCGGGCGACACCGTCCAGGCCGTGGCGAGCTGGGGCTCGAGCACCGAGCCGCCGCGCTGGAAACCGACCAGGCCCTGGAAGATCTGCGTCGTCACGTTGCCGGTGCTGGCACTGTCCCACAGCGCGGGGTCGAAGCCCTCGGGGCTGGCGTCGGCGCAGTACACCAGCGGCTTGGCGGCCAGGGCCGGCGGCGGCAGCACCACGGGCAGCAGGACGACCAAGGCCGCCAGCAGCGGCCGCAGGCAAGGAAAGTGAGCAGGCACGCGGCATCATAGCCAGCGTATCGGCCGCGGCCGGTGCAGGCGGCGCGTGAAACAGGCGCATGAAGCCAGCCCATCAAGCCGGGGCTGGCCGTCCGTGACGCCTTGGCTGCCCGTGACGCCGCTGCGGACGGCCGCATCCCCCCGCGGGCCGATGCCAGAGCGGCTGGCGGCGGCTAACTTGCGGCGATGAATTCATTGCCCGGCCGTTCTTCCGGTTCACCCGCCCTGCAGGCGGCCACGCTGGCCCTGGCCATCGACACGCTGGCCTGGCCGCTGCTGCTGCTGCACGGCGATGGCATGCTGCTGCATGCCAACCGCGCGGCCACGACGCTGCTGCGCCGCGGCCGCCCGCTGAGCCTGGTGTCCAGCCAGCAGGTGCAGCCCGCCGACGAGGCGCAGCGCACCGCGTTCAGGGCCGCGCTGATCGCGGTGCTGGAGGGCGCGGCGCCGGTGCGCCTGCACTGGGCCGGTGACGACGACCGCGCGCCCACCAGCGCCCGCCTCAGCGCGCTGCGCCCCGACCCCGGCCAGGACCCGGTGCTGATGCTGACCTTGGCGCCCGAGGCCGGCCTGGGTGCCGACCTCTCGGCCTACGCCGCGGCGCACCGCCTGAGCCCGACCGAGACCCGCGTGCTGCAGCGCCTGGCCCTGGGCGAGAGCAGCGCGCGCGCCGCCGCCGCGCTGGGCCTGCGCGCAACCACCGTGCGCACGCATGCCCTGAGCCTGCGCCGCAAGACCGGGCACGTCAGCCTGGGTGCGCTGGTGCACGCGCTGGCGCGCCTGGCACCGATCGCGCCGCAAACGGGGTAGGTGAATACTTCACCAAGAACAAGGCGCCGATTCACACCCCGTGGGCGCCCGCACTGCCTATGGTTGCAGCCATGGCGCCGATGTCCGCAGCGCCGTCCACCCAACCACCAGGGGCTGTCATGTTCGAAGTGCTCAACCCAAGCCACCCGGCCGGCTCGCTCAGCGGCGCCCTCTCTGCCGTCGCCCATGCCGCCAACTTCACACCGATGACTTCGCGTCCGCAAGCCTATGGCGGCGCCGAACGCCGCCAGCGCAGTGGCGATGCCGGCCCGTGGATGCTGCGCATGCTCGACGAGATCGACTACGGCATGTTGCTCGTGACGCCCGACGCGCAGGTGAGCTACCTCAACCACGCTGCGCGGCTGGAGCTGGACGGCCAGCACCCGCTGCAGCTGCTGGGCAGCACGCTGCGCGCCCACCGCGCGCTGGACGTGGCCCCGCTGTACGACGCGCTGGCTGCGGCGCAGCGCGGCCTGCGCCGCCTGGTGACCTTGGGCGAAGGCAGCCAGCGCGTCAGCGTCTCCGTCGTGCCGCTGCCTGCCGCGGGCGGCCTGGCAGATGCACGCGTGACGCTGCTGGTGCTGGGCAAGCGCCAGGTCTGCGAGCAGCTGTCGGTGCAGGGCTACGCGCGCAGCGTGGGCCTGACGCCGGCCGAAACGCGCGTGCTGGAACAGCTGTGTGCCGGCGCCCGCCCCAGCCAGGTGGCCATCAACGCCGGCGTCGCGGTGTCCACCATCCGCACACAGATCGGCAGCATCCGCGCCAAGACGGGCGCGGGCAGCATCCGCGAGCTGGTGCGCCAGGTCGCCGTGCTGCCGCCGCTGGTGGGCGCCCTGCGCGGCAATGGCGCCGCGCGCAGCGGCTAGGAAGCGTTCAGCGTAACGGGTCAGGCGTTCGCGCCAGAGGCGGCGGCTAACATGCCGCGCAACGGGGTACCGGCGCCAGGGGCGCCACCCGCTTGCGCCCATGCCCAGCCGCCGACCCCCACACGTTCAAGCCGACGACGCGCTGCAGCGCGCCCCCATGAGCCCCTCCTTGCGCACGCTGGCGCGCAGTGGCGTGCAGCGCCCGCTGCGCAAGGGCGCGCAGATCATCCACGAGGGTGATGTCGGCGACACGCTCTACATCGTGCTCAGCGGCCGCCTGCGCGCCTACGCCAGCGGCGCCGACGGCCGCGAGCTGACCTACGGCATCTACGGTGCCGGCGAGTTCGTCGGCGAGATGGGCCTGGATGGCGGCGCCCGCTCGGCCCATGTCGAAGCGGTGGAGCCCACGCTGTGCGCCGTGGTCACGCGCGCGACGCTGCAGCAACACCTGCAGGCCGACCCGGCGTTTGCGTTTGAACTGCTGGCCAAGGTGATACGGCGCGCGCGCGCCACCACGCTGGGCATGAAACAGATCGCGCTCAACGACGTCTACGGCCGCCTGAAGGCGCTGCTGGACAGCCTGGCCGTGGCCCAGCCCGACGGCACGCGCCTGATCGAGCCCGCGCCCTCGCACCTGGAGATGTCACAGGCGCTGGGCTGCGGCCGCGAGATGGTCAGCAAGGTGCTGAAGGAACTGGAGAAGGGCGGCTATGTCGCCATCGGCCGCCGCCGCGTGGTGCTGCTGAAGCCGCTGGCGCCCAAGTGGTAGCCGGGGCGGGGTGACACGCGGGGTGAGGTGCGGGCCGGCCCGCCGGGCGTTACATCACCACACACCTCATCGCCGCGCGCGGCCGTTTTTGGGAAGAAAATCCCAAACATGGACAGTGTCTCCCTTTCCCACCGTGCCGTCGAAGGCGCCGTGCTGCGGCTGTTGCGGCCGCTGGTGCGGCTGCTGCTGCGCCACGGCGTGTCCTTCGGCCGCTTTGAGGCGCTGGCCAAGCAGGTCTACGCGCAGGTCGCCCACGGTGAATTTGCGCTGCCGGGCAAGAAGCCCTCGGCAGCGCGCGTGTCCATCCTCACCGGGCTGACGCGCAAGGACGTGCAGCGGCTGCTGACGGCCGCCCCCGAGGCCAGCGAAGAACCCGCCGGCCGCCACAACCGCGCCGTGCGCGTGATGGGCGCCTGGACGCGCGACGCCGATTTCCTCGGCCCCGACGGCACGCCGCGGCCGCTGCACCTGGACGGCGCCGACGCCGCGCGCAGGCAGCCCGGCTTTGCCGAACTGGTGCGCCGCCACAGCGGCGACATGCCGGCGCGCGCCGTGCTGGACGAGCTGCTGCGCGTGGGCGCCGTGCAGCGCCGGCCCGATGGCGCCGTCGAACCCGCGGCACGCGGCTACGTGCCGCAGCAAGGCACGGCCGACAAGCTGCACATGCTGGGCACCGATGTGGCTGACCTCATCACCACCATCGACCACAACCTCGAACACGGCGCCACCGACCCGCGCTACCAGCGCAAGGTGATGTACCGGCGCATCGACCCTGCACACCTGCCCGCGTTCCGCGCACTCAGCAGCGCGCAGGCCCAGGGCCTGCTGGAAGTCCTGGACCGCTGGCTGGCGCAGCACGACGACCCGACACCGCCCGAAGGCATGCCCGCCGCGCGCGTGGGTCTGGGCATCTATTACTTCGAGGACATCTCGTCCCGGAGCCTTTCTGAAGGAGAAGCACCATGAAAACCCCTCACTGGGCCCAGGCCAGCCTGCTGGCTGCCACGCTGGCGCTGGCCGCCTGCGGCGGCGGCGGCGGCATCAGCGGCACCGGCGCGTCGACCAATGGCACGCTGCGCATCTCGCTGACCGACGCACCCGCCTGCGGCTACGACCAGGTCAACGTCACGGTGCAGAAAATCCGCGTGCACCAGAGCGCGAGCGCGGGTGACAACGACAGCGGCTGGTCCGAGATCGTGCTGGCGCAGCCGCGCAAGATCGACCTCAACACGCTGACCAACGGCGTGCTCACCGAGTTGGGCGAAGCCACGCTGCCCAGCGGCCGCTACACGCAACTGCGCCTGGTGCTGGCCGAGAACACCGCCGCCACGCCGCGCGCCAACTCGGTGGTGCCCACCGGCGGCACCGAGACCGCGCTGGACAGCCCCAGTGCACTGCAAAGCGGCTTGAAGCTGAACGTCAACATCGACGTCACGCCCGAGCAGCGCGCCGACTTCGTGATCGACTTCGATGCCTGCAAGTCGGTGGTGCGCCGCGGCAATTCCGGCCAGTACAACCTGAAGCCGGTGCTGACGGTGACGCCGCGCCTGTCGGACGCCGGCCTGCGCGTGGTGGGCTGGGTCAGCCCGGCGCTGGCCAACGGCAACACCACCGTCTCGGTGCAGCTGAACGGCGTGCCCGTGAAGGCCACGCCGCCTGACGCCAGCGGGCAGTTCGTGCTGTACCCGGTGCCAGCCGGCACCTACGACCTCGTCGTCAGCAACACGGGCCATGTGACGGCGGTGATGACCGGCGTGCCGGTCACCACCACGGCCTTCACCACCATCAACAGCGTGAACACGCCGCTGGCACCGGCCGCGGCGGCCTCGGCCCCGCGCGTGGTCACCGGCACCGTGGCGCCGGCCACCGCCACCGTGCGCGTGCTGCAGGTGCTGACTGGCGGGCCCACGGTGGAGGTGGCCTGGGCGCCGGTGGACGCGCTCAACGGCGGCTTCACGGCCACGTTGCCGGTGGACGCCCCGGTGAAGGCGGCCTACGCCGCCGGCCCCGCGCTGCCGGTGTTCACCGCGGACGCTGCCGCGGCCGCGCGCTACACCTTCGAAGCCCGCAGCGGCACGGCCACGCCGCTGACACAGCAGGTCAACGCCAGCGCAGCCGTGGCGCCGCTGGTCTTCACCTTCCCCTGATGCTCGGGGGCTGCCCGCCGCCTGCGCCTCAGGCGGCGGGCGGGTTGAAGCGCCGTTCGGGCTTGGCCGCCTGCGCAAACAGCGGCTGCACCGCCGGCAGCTTGCCCTGGATGTCGCGGATGCGCGTATCGCCGGCCGGGTGTGTGGACAGCCACTGCGGCGGCGCCTTGCCGCCGGTGGCCTTGCCCATCTTCTGCCACAGCGTCACGCCAGCGGCGGGGTCGTAGCCGGCACGCGCGGCCAGCAACAGGCCCAGCGAATCGGCTTCTGATTCGTCTTCGCGGCCGAACTTCAGGCTCAACAGCTGCGTCGCGCCCTGGGCCGCCAGGTCGCCGAGATTGCCCAGGCCGAAGAGTGCCGCGGCGCCGCGCAGCAGGATCTCGGTGCCGCCGCTCTTGGCCATGCGTTCGCGCGCGTGTTCCAGCAAGGCATGCGCCACCTCGTGGCCCATGATCATGGCCACCTCGTCGTCGTTCAACTGCAGCTGCTGCAGGATGCCGGTGTAGAAGGCGATCTTGCCGCCCGGCATGCAGAAGGCGTTGATCTGCTTGCTGCTCAGCAGGTTGACTTCCCAGCGCCACTGGCTGGCGCGCTCGTTGCACGACGGCGTGAAAGGCACGATGCGCGCCGCGATGTAACGCAGTCGCTGCAGCTGCGCGTCGGTGGCCGGCACCAGCGCCTGCTTGCCCTGGGCCTCGCGCATCATCTGAACGTACTGCTGCTGCGCCGCCGTTTCCACCTGCTGCGCCGGCACCAGCCCGGCAGCGCGCGAGCGCCGGCACTCGGGCAGGCCCTGCGCCTGCGCGGTGGCAGCGGGCAGCAAGGCAGCGGCCGCCAGCAGACCCGTGAACAAGCGGCGCTCGGGCCATGCGCAGTGGCTGCAGCTGGGCCGGGCGGCCATGGCTTCGATGTGCGGTGTGGGTTTCAAGGTGGGTGCCGAACTCTGGGCGCCACCGGCTCGGCAGCCAGCAAATTCTAGGCAGACTGCCGCGGAGCACGGGGCATCAGCCCCTGGGCACGAGCTGGCGCGCCGCCAGCACCTCGCGCACATGGTCGGTGACGCTGGCACCGTTGTAGCTGGTGTGGCGCAGGTCCGTGCGCACGGAAGTCATCGTGGCCGGGTCTATCCAGGCGGTGTGGCCCAGCCGCGCGGCGTGCGCATGGCCGATGCTCTCGCCCTGCGCCTCGACGCGATAGGCTTTGAAGCGCCCGGCCGGAACCTCCACGTCTTCCAGCGCCACGCAGTGGTGTTCATAAAAGTTGCGTGCCGGTGGTGCGCCGGGCGTGCGCATGTTCGTGAAGGCCGAACGCCAGCGTTTGCCCACCTGCAACTCGGAAGGGGCGACCAGCACGCCCGGGTCCTTGCGGCCCGTGCGGTTGAGCAGCACCACGCCGGCCTGGGTGACGATGACATCACCGTCGTTGATCAAGACCTGACCGTCGCGGATGGCGGTGACGCGCCGGCGCACACGCTGCGGGGCACCGCCGGCCAGTACGTCGACGCTGTCGTACTCATGCACGTCGCCGACGCGAAAGCGGTCCACGCCGGCCGGCAGCGTGGGCACCAGGGCCACGGCCTGCACCAAGGGCCGCGAGAGCTGGTCCAGGCGCAGCTGCGCGATCTCGGCAATGCGCCCGTTCGGAAAGCGCTGCAGGAACTTGTAGAAGTCCTCCGGCCGCGTGCTGTCCTTGATGCGGTCCCACTCGGCCTTCTCGGCGTCGAACTCGCGCTCGCGCCGCAAGCCGGTGGCGGCCTCGCTGCGCTGGCCGGTGGCGAACACGAAGTCTTGCTCCAGGCTTGTGCTCTCCCAAGGTATCTGCCGGCCGCCGCTGGCCTGGCGCACCTGCAGGCGCACGCGCTTGAAGACGTCTTCGATGCGCGCTTCAGGCCGTTTCAGCTCCTGCAGCAGGAACCGCGTGTAGAGGCCGTTGCCGTCTTGCGGCGTGCCGTCCTCGGCCACGTTGCCGGGCGCCGTGGCGTAGGCGAAGAAGGTGCCCGGCGGGGCGTCCAGCGGTGCCAGGCCCTTGGCACTGGCGGTCTGGCCGAAGGGGTTGTCGCGGCAGGCGTCCAGCACCAGGATGTTCATCGCGGTGCCGGCGGCCTTGAAGGCATCCAGCGCGGCCTGCACGTCCAGCGCCTGGCCGGGCACGTCGGCGGCCTGGCGCAAGGCCGCATCCACCGGCAGCAGGTAGTTGCGCCAGTCCAGCTGCAGGCCATGGCCCGCGTAATAGAACAAGCCCACGCCCTGCTTGCCCTGCAGCAGCGCGCGCGCCTCGTCCAGCGCAGCCTGCATGCGCGCTTTGCCGGCGTCTTGCGCCAGCACCACCTGAAAGCCCATCTCGCGCAGCAGGGTCGCCATCGCACTGGCGTCGCGCCCGGGGTTGGACAGCGGACCCACGGCGTAGGCGGCGTTGCCGATGACCACCGCCACCCGCGGCGCCCCGGTGCGCGCCTGTGCCCACAGCGGCAGGCTGGTTGCCCAGGCCACAAAGTGGCGGCGGTCCACGCAGGCTTCGAACCCGGCCATCGTCGTGCTCCTCGTGCGGCCCGCCCGGTGCGGCCCGTCACGGCGCATTCTGCACAGCGCTTCGCCATGCGCCGGCTTGAAAGTGATGCGGATTGCGCCACATGCGCGTCATGGACGACACCAAAGTGCAACTGCCCTGCCCGCATTGCGGCGCCAACAACCGCCTGCCGGCCGCGCGCATCGACGACGCGCCAAACTGCGGCAAGTGCGGCCAGCCGCTGCTTCAGGGCCAGCCCCTGGACCTGGACGACCACAACTTCGACGCCGTGGTCGGCGCCACCCGCCTGCCGGTGCTGGTGGATTTCTGGGCCGCCTGGTGTGGCCCCTGCCAGATGATGGCGCCGGCCTTCAAACAGGCCGGCGCGCAACTGCAGGGCCGTGCGCTGCTGGTGAAGGTGAACAGCGACGACAGCCCCGGCCTGAGCCAGCGCTTCGGCATCCGCAGCATTCCCACGCTGGTGCAGCTGAAAAGCGGGCGTGAAACCGCGCGCCAAGCGGGCGCGGTGCCGGCCAGCGCCATCGTGGCTCTGGCCCTGCGAAGCTGAAGCCCAGGCCGGCAGCGCAGCGTGGCCGCGTCAGGTCAGCGCACCGTCTCCACCTGCAGCAAGGCGGCGCCGAAGGCGTCTGAGCAGGGCGGCGCCCCGTGCCGGCCGCAGCCCAGGGCCGGCGTGCCATTGCCCAGCACGGCCTGCAGCCTGGCGCGGCCCTGGCCGTCGAGCAGGGTCTTCATGAACGGCCCGGCGGCTTCCTGCGCCAGGCCAGACAGGTCTCGCGGTGCATCGGCAACCATCACCAGCAGGGTCTCGGTGCCTGGCGGTCCGGCCGCGACGATGTCCCAACCGCGGCCCGGCAGGCTGACGCGGCGCCCGGCCTGCACGCGGTTGTCGGTGGCCAGGCTGTTGGGGTAGAGCAGGTAGAGGCTCTTGCCATCGCTGCCGGCCAGGGCGAGGTAGAGATAACCATCGCGCGCTGGCGTGATGTCGATCTCCAGCGCATCGCTGCCGATCTTCAGCACCTGCTGGCGCACCGTGGCCACCACTTGCCGGCTGCCTTCACGCTGGCCGTGCACTTCGGCCAGCACCTGGGCTGGCAACGCGGGCCGCACGGCAGCAGCGCTGCCGCCCGCGACGGGTGCTGCGAAGCGCTCGCCCATCCACGCCGGCACGAAGGCCGGGTTGCCGGCCACCGTCATCTGCTGGCCGCTGATGCCCGGCTGGCCGGCCAGCGCGCGGTCGATCCTGGCCTGGGCGCAGCGCGTCACCTCGTCAGCCGTGATGGCGCCGCTGCCGTCCAGGTCTTGCGCCTGGCCGAGCAGGCAATCGCGCCAGCTCGCGGTGGCGAAGCCGCCCTGCGTGCTGCTGTCGAAGCTGACCTCGTCAGGGCGGCTCGCGGCCACGTGCACGATGTTCTGCGCCAGTGCCGGCGCCTGCGCCCCCTGGGCCGGCTGCTGCAGCCCCGACGCCAGGCTGCGCGTGCGGAAATTGCTGGGCTGGCCACACATCTCGGGCGCGCCGACGCGCGTGAACTTGGGTGTGATCTGCTCGCCGTCGATCACAAAGCTGCGCGTGCGCAGCGGCGCGCCGGCCACGCCGCCCGAAAAGCAGGCGTCGTAGAAGACCAGCATCTTGTCGGCGCGCTGCGCCAGCGGCGCCAGGCGGCGGCCCAGTTCGACATTGCTCAGCACCTGGCCGTCGCTGGCCATCAGGCCTTCGGTGCAGCCGTCGTTCTTCAGCCCCTCGTCGTACCAGCGCGTGCCGTGGCCCGAGTAGTAGACAAACACGCGGTCGCCGTCCTGCACACGGGCGTTCAGTGCGTCGATCTCGGCGCGGATGCGCTCGGCCGTGGCCGCACGGTCGCGCAGCACGGTGATGTTGGCCGGTGGCACGCCCATGGCGCCAGCCATGCGACGTGCGCTGTTGGCGTCATGGACCATGCCCTTGAGCGCGGGAATCTCGGCATCGGCGTATTCGCCGATGGCGATGAGCAGGGCGTGGCGCGTCTGGCGTTCGGTGGCCGGCGGCGCCTGCGCCGACGCGGCGGCACCGGCCAACAACGCCAGCCAGGCCAGGCCGGTCGGCCACGACGCTGCAGCGCGCTTCATTCCACGGTCACCACACGCACACGGCGGTTTTCGGCAGCAGTCGGATCGCCGGCGTTCACGGGCTGGCTGTTGCCACGGCCGACGGCACGCAGGCGCGAGGGGTGCACGCCCAGCGCCACGAGGTAGAGGCGCACCTCTTCGGCACGTTCCTGCGAGAGGCGCTGGTTGCGCTCGGCCACGCCGCGCGCGTCGGCGTGGCCCTCGATGATGAAGCGGCTGCCCTTGAGCTCGGGCGACTGCAGCGCCGCCACCAGGCTGCCCAGCAGCGGCCCGCTTTCGGCGCGCACACGCGAGGAGTTGGGCTCGAACTGGATGGACAAGGCCAGGCTGGGGGCCGGGCCGGCGGCAACCGGTGAAGCCGCCGTGGCCGTGGCCCCGACAGCGGCGGGTGCAACGCCCGCCGCCGTCGCACTGGCCGCAGCCTCGGCCGTCGGCCTGACCACCAGGTTGCGCAAGCTGCGGGTGGCGGTGGGCATCAGGGCCTCGATCATCTTCTGCGTGTCGGCCTCGGTCGCGGCCGAGGGGCCGGGCGCGGCGAGCAGCACGGCGCCGAACAGCAGGGCCAGGGCCGAGGCGGCGAGGGGCTTGGGCATGGGCGGGCCTCCAGGGGTAGGGGGCGGTGGAGTGGGCGGTGGCGCGGGCTCAGCAGCCAGGGCGTGCCGGAGGCGGAGTCAGCCGGGCGCCATGCCGGGCTCAGGCGCCGGCACCCACACGCAGCCGCAGTTCCTGTTCGGCCAGATTGCCCTGGTCGTCGGCGACTTGCATGAGCAGCCGGTGCTGGCCGGCCGGCACCTGGGCGCGGTCCACCACCACGCCTTCTTCGGTCACCGTCGCATGTCTTTTCAGGCGGTCGGTGAGGTCGATCTTCAACAGGCCGTAAAGCACGCGGAAGGTGGATGGCACGATGCGCGTGCCGGGCGCCGGCTTGAAGGCCAGTTCGATGCGCACCGGCGCGCTGATCGCTTCACCCAGGGCCGCGGGGGTGACGACCTGGATGCTGGGCTGGTTGGTCTTGGGCACCACCAGGCTGCGAGTGCGCGGTGCGATGGTCACGGGCGGCGCACCGGCCTCGGCCTGCGCCTCCAGCCGTGCTTCGCTCGCCGTGATGAGATCAAAACCCTGGGCGGGTGCCTGGGCGTGGCTCAGGGCGGCAGCCCACAGCAGGGCCAGGCCCAAGGTGGCGGTGCGCAGCGGGTTGTTCATCACAACGGTCCTCGGTGTTCCATGTCACGCGGGCCACGGGCTGTCGCCAGCGCGTGGCGCATTTTGTTCCCAGGCTCGGCCGCCGGGGTGGGCAGCAGGGCCGGTGGCAGTGCCGGCTGCCGCCATTGAAAGCCGCAGGCGGCGCGGCGCCCATGATCCCGAGGGATACCGGCCGGCGGTGCAAGAACGGCGGCGCCGCATCGCCGTTCAGGCGGCAGCCAGCCGCCGCAGCGTGGCGACCAACGTCACCAGAGGCACCGGCTTGGCCAGCACCGTGCAGCGCCTGGGCATGGGCACCGTGCCCATGGCGGCGATGCGGCCGGTGACGATGACCGCGGGCAGGTCGAGCTCCCATTCGTCACGCAGCTCGATGACGCCGGCCAGGCCGTCGGCCTGGCCGGCGCCGAGGTCGAGGTCGAAGACCAGGGCGTCGGGGAAACGCGGCTCGGCATCCAGCCGCGCCTTCAGCTGCGGCAGCGAGCCCGCGCCCACGATGGTGGCGCCCACAGCTTCCAGCGCTGCCTGCAGGGCCGCACGCGGCGCGGCCTCGTCGTCCAGCAGCGCCAGCAGCCAGCCGTCCAGCCGGGCCGGGTCTTCGCCAGGCACGGTGTCGGGGCCGCGGTCGAGGTCCTGGGTCGCCGGGCCCTGGCGCCGCATCTCGGCCGGCAGCAGCACCCGGAAACGCGTGCCCCGGCCCGGCGTGGAGCGCAGTGGCGCCAGCTGCAGGCCCAGCTGCGCCACCAGGCCGCGCACGATGGCCAGACCCAGGCCGCGCCCGCCGCGTGGGGCGCCGCCGGCGCCGTCTTCCAGCTGCACATAGGGCTCGAACACGGCTTCCAGCTTGTCGGGCGGGATGCCCCGGCCGTTGTCGACGATGTCGATGGCCAGGCCTTGGTGGCCGGGCGCAGACCGCGGCGCGGTGTGCGGGCGCACCGCCAGCACCACGCGCGCGCGCTCGCCGGGGCGTTGGCCCAGGCTGTAGCGCACCGCGTTGCCTGCCAGGTTCTGCACCAGGCGCGCGAGCTGGGTGCGGTCGGTGTGGCACCACTGGCGGCGGCCGTGCACGGTCAGGCTGAGCTGCTCGCGCGGGTGGGTGGCCTGCAGGCTGGCGGCCACGCCATCGAGCACATCCCGCACGTCCACCACCTGCGGGTGCGACTGCAGTGCGCCCTGTTCGATGGCGCTGAATTCGCTGAACTGGTCGAGCATGGCCACGGCATCGTCGGCGGCGCGCATCTGCTGGCGCAGCAGGCCGTGGCGGCGCTGTTCCGCGGCCTGTGCAGCCTGCGGGTCCTCCGGGTCGGGCCTGGCCTGCAGCGCCTCGGCAAACAGCCGTACCGCCTGCAGCGGCTGGCGCAGGTCGTGGCTGATGCTGGCCAGCAGCCGCGTGCGCGCGCCCTGCAAGGCCGTGAGCTGCCCGCTGTGCTGGTCGAGGCTGGTGATGAGCTCGTCGCGCTCGGCGAGGGCGTTGAACAGGCGGCGGTCGTTGGCGCGGATGTGCATGCGGTCGATCCACACGAACATCAAGCCCAGCACCGTGGCGGCCAGCCACAGCGTCGGGTAACCGGACAGCGTGGCGTCCCAGGCCGCCACCGCCCCCGCCGTGGCCGCCAGCAAGGACAGCCCGCCCACACGCGGCGCATGCCAGCCCAGGCTGGCCACGCCCACCAGCAGCAGCATGGCCGATGAGGCGGCCGGCCCGCCAGCGGCGACATGGGCCGAGCCCAGGGCCAGGCCGCACAGCAGGGCCAGGCCCTGGGTCTCCAGCAGCGAGCTGGCGCGCGCACGCGCCAGCCCCAGCAACAAGGCCGCGCAGAGCAGCGCCCAGGCCCACACCAGCTGCGCGGGCGCCAGCGTGGGCTGGCCGCTGAGGCGGCGCATCGTCTCCAGCGCCGCCAGGTCGTAGGGCAGCAGCCATTCCACCCAGCTTTGGGCCGCCAGCGCCGCCACGCCCAGGCCCACCAGAGCCAGGCCCAGGCGGCGGCGCCGCCGCGGCAGCTGCTCGCTGATGCTGGCGGCGTCGCCGCCATGCGGTGCGTCGCGCGTCATGCCGGGCCGGGGTTGCCGCCGGGGCTGCTGCCGGCGCGCATCGACGGCACGCGGTAGCCGCGCTGGCTCAACAGCACCAGCAGCTTGGTGCGGTTGGGCGCGCCCAGGGCCTGCAGCGTGGCGGTGACATGCTTCTTCACCACCACCTCGCTGCGGTCGAGCAGGCGCGCGATCTCCTTGTTGCGCAGGCCTTGCACGACATAGCCCAGCACCTCGATCTGGCGCTCGGTCAGGCCCAGGGCCGCCAGCTCCGCCAGTTCGCGGCCGCCGGCCCCGTCGGCGCCCAGCGAGGGCACGGCCGCCATGCCGCCGCTGACCGACTGCGGCAGGTGGATGCGGTGCTCGACGAGCACGCGCGTCAGCGCGTCTTTCAGCTCGCTGGGTGCGGCGGCCTTGCTGATGAAGCCCATGGCGCCGCCGTCCAGCGCGGCCAGCACGGTGTCGCGGTCGTCCTGGGCGCTGAGGATGACCACCGGCACGTACGGGAACTCTTCACGCAGCCGGTGCAGGCCGGCCAGGCCGTGCACGTCGGAAAGCGTCAGATCGAGTAACACAAGGTCAAAACGCCCCAGGCTTTGCAACGCCTGCACGGCCTCGGCCAGCGAGCCGGCCAGCTGCACGCGCAGCTGCGGCAGTACCTCGGCGATCAGCAGTTGCAGACCGTGGCGCACAAGACCGTGGTCGTCGGCAAGAAGTACCGAACCGGCGGGGTTGGTGGGCAAGTTCATGGCTGGGGCGCTTCACGAATGGTGTATGCCGCCGAGGACGCCGGCTGGCGCCCACGATAGCGCTCACGGTGGCGCCAAGGAAGCACGCCGAAACCAGGCCCGGGCCCGGCGGACCTATACCTTGGTGTCCTGTTCAGCCCGACGCCGTTCGGGCGAAATACCCTCCATGCCGAGTCCAGCCGGCTGACCGCCAGCACCCCACCACCGAAAGTTCCACCATGAACCGCATCGCCTCCAAGTTCACCGCCGTCGCCGCCCTTGCCACCGCGCTGCTGTGGGCGGCCCCCGGCGCGGCCGTGGCGCAATCGGCCGACCAGGTGAAGGCCGACTTCGCCCGCACCGTCTACCAGCACTCGGCCGACAAGGTGCACAACGACCGTCCGCAGCCGCTGCTGCGCGCGGTGGTGGTGCTGAGAGTCAAGCTCAATGAACAGAACCAGTGGCAGGCCGAGGTCTTCCGCGACAACCCCGACCAGCCCGAGATGACCCGCGCCGCCATCGCATCGGTGGCGCAGTTGCCGGTGCCGGTGGGCCTGAGCCCCAAGGCCGTCCAGATGCTGCGCAACGAGGGCCTCGTGGAGGCCTGGTTGTTCCAGAGCGACGGTCGGTTCGCGCTGAAGACCCTGGCCAAAGCCCAGCGCGGCGCCTGAGCCGCCCCAGCCTTGCCCCCCCTTCCGGGACGGTGTTGCACCGTGCCCGCCGGGCGTAGCATTGTCCTCAGGGGCTCCAGATCGACACCTTCATCAGAAAGACTGCCATGAACACCACCCAGCGCCTCACCACCCTGACCCTTGCCCTGATGCTCGTCACCGGCGCTGTGCAGGCGCAGGAGAAGGTGCTGCGTGAAGGCCAGGTCACCCAGCAGGCCTTGATCGACGCGCTCAGCCCCGCACAGGCCGCGGACGACGCGGCATCGGCGGCCGAAGGTGGCGGCGTGCGCACCCGCAGCTTCCGCCCGGCGGTGCGCCCTGCCGCTGCCGTGGCCGGCACGGCGGCCACGGCAGCGCAGCCTGCACGCGCTTCCATCCTGGTGACCTTCGTCACCAATTCCGCCGATCTCACCGCTGGTGCGAAGAGCGCGCTGGACGTGCTGGCCGCAGCCATGAAGAGCGAGAAGCTGGCCGCTGTGAAGTTCACCATCGAAGGCCACGCCGACCCGCGCGGCAGCGAAGAACTGAACCTGAAACTGAGCCAGGCCCGCGCCGACAGCGTGCGCGCCTACCTCACGAGCTCACACGGGCTGGCGGCCGACCGCGTCAATGCGGTGGGCAAGGGCTCCAGCGCGCTGATGAAGCCCAGCGAGCCGGCCGCGCCGGAAAACCGCCGTGTGACCATCGTGGCGCAACCGGGCTGAGCGCGGGACCTCGCGCCTCGCGCCTGGCATCGGTCAAACGCACCCCCCGGGGTGCGTTTTGCATTGCAGCGCTGGCGCCTCAGCGGGCGCTGCGTTGGCGCGCAAAGGCCACGAACCAGCCGATGCTGTCGGCATTGGCCATGGCGTCGCGGTTCAGCACCTGCGCCGGGTCAGCGCCCATCAGCAGTTTCTTCACAGGCAGTTCCATCTTCTTGCCCGACAGGGTGCGCGGCACGGCCGCCACCTGGAACACCTCGTTGGGCACATGGCGCGCCGAGAGCGCCTCCCGGATGGCCTGCTTCAGGCGCTGCTTCAAGGCATCGTCGAGCACCACGCCTTCGCGCAGCACCACGAACAGCGGCATCCAGCTTTCGCGGCCCAGGTATTCCAGGTCCACCACCAGGCTGTCCAGCACCTCGGGCAGGGCCTCCACGGCACGGTAGAGCTCGGCCGTGCCCATGCGGATGCCGTGGCGGTTGATGGTGGCGTCGCTGCGGCCGTAGATCACCGCCCCCACCGAGCCACTTTCGGGGTGCGGCACCAGGCGTATCCAGTCGCCGTGCCGCCAGACCGCAGGTTTTCCGTTGCCGCCGGGGAAGGTGTCGAAGTAGCTCTCGCGGTAGCGCGCACCGCCCTCGTCGTTCCAGAAATACAGCGGCATCGACGGCATCGGCTGGGTGCAGACCAGTTCGCCCACCTCGCCCAGCAGCGGCTGGCCGTCTTCGCTGAAGGCCTGCACCGCCGCGCCCAGGCAGCGCACCTGCATCTCGCCCACCGTGACCGGCAAGCCACGGTGGCCGGCGACGAAGGCACCGGCGAAATCGGTACCGCCGCTGATGGGCGCCAGCCAGATGTCCCGGCCATCCAGCCGGGGCAGGTGCTGCCAGATCCAGCGGTAGCCGTCTTCCGACAGCGGGCTGCCGGTGCTGCCCACCGCGCGCAGGCGCGACAGGTCGGCCTGCTGCAGGGGCGCGACACCGGCCTTCAGGCAACTGGCATAAAAAGCCGCGCCCGCGCCGAACCAGGTGATGCCGGCGGCCCCGGCAAAGCGCCACAGCGTGCCCCAGTCGGGCGCCTGGCCGCTGGAGGGCACCGGGCCGCCGGGGTTGCCATCGAACAGGCAGATCGTCGTGCCGCCCAGCAGCGCGCCGAGCTGCGCGTTCCACATGATCCAGCCGGTGCTGCTGAACCAGAAGAAACGTTCGCCGGTCTCGACGCTGGGAAAGACGTCGTTGTGCAGCCCGCCCTTCAGCGCCTCCAGCACGATGCCGCCGTGGCCGTGCACGATGGGCTTGGGCAGGCCGGTGGTGCCGCTGGAGTAGACCACCCACAGCGGGTGGTCGAAAGGCAAGGGCGCCGGCGCCCAGCCGGGCTCGGCCTCGCCGGCGATGAGGTCGGGCCAGTCGTGGGTGGCCAGGCCCGGGCGGGCGAAATCGGCGGCGCGGGCTGCGCCGTCGACATCGGCCACCAGCACCAGCTGCTGCAGGCTGGGCAGCCCGGCCAGCACCTCGCGCAGCACGGGCCGGCGGTCGTGCACCACGCCGCCCCAGACCTGGCCGTCCACCGCCAACAGCAGCTTGGGCGCGATCTGCCGGAAGCGGTCGAGCACGGCCACGGGGCCCATGTCGGGGCTGCAGACGCTCCAGATGGCGCCGACGCTGGCGCAGGCCAGGAAGGCGACGATGGTGGGGGGCGTGTTGGGCAGGTAGGCCACCACGCGGTCGCCGCGCTGCACCCCCAGGGCCTGCAGGCGCCGGGCCAGCACGGCCACCTGGCGCCGCAGTTCGGGCCAGGAGGTTTCCACCGGCACGGCCAGGCGTTCGTTCTGGAACACCAGCGCCGGGTGGCCGGCGGCGTGGGCCGCGTCGGCGTGGCGCAGCACCTGCTGCGCGTAGTTCAGCTGTGCGCCGGGGAACCACACCGCCCCCGGCATCACGGCCCTTTCCAGCACGGTGTGATGGGGTGTCGGTGACTTCAGCTCGAAGTAGTCCCAGATCGACTGCCAGAAGCCGTGCAGGTCGCTCACCGACCACTGCCACAGGTCTTCATAACACTCGAAGTGCAGGCCGCGCGTCGACGCCAGCCACTGCTGGTAATGCTGCAGGCGCGGTGGCGGCAGTGCCTTGGTCTCAGCCACGGCGCGGCTCATCAGGCTTGCCGCCGCGGAAGCGGCTCGGCCGGACCGCAGGCACGCGGCCCCCTGGGGGGTTGGCGAGCGCCAGCGAGCCTGGGGGCTTCATCCCGAGCGCGGGGGCCACATCAATCCAGCGGTACCAGTCGCCGTTGTAGGGGTGGCGCAAGGGGCCGCGGACGTGGGCGCGGCGCAGCTCGGTCATCAACGGGTGGTAGTGCGCGATGTAGGGCACATAGGCCAGCATCAGCCGGTTGGCCTGCTGCATCAGCGCCAGGCGCTCGGGGCCGTCGGGCAGGCCGCGCTGGCGTTCGTACAGGCGGTCGAAGGCAGGCAGCTTGAAACGTGCGTCGTTGCTCTGGCCGCTGTTCGGGCCATAGGCCAGGCCGAGGAAAAAATCGCCATCGACGTTGCCGCTCCAGATGAAGCCCCACATCATCACCTGGCCGGCCAGCGAACGCCGGATCAGCTCGCCGAACGGGGCGAACTCGAACTGCACGCGCAAGCCCACGGCCTTCAGGCGCTTGAGCCAGATCTCGCTGGACGCACGCGCGCGACGGTCGGGCGTGAAGGCGATGCGCAGCGTCAGCGGGCTGCCGTCGGGCCGTTCGCGCCAGCCGTCGCCGTTCTTGTCGGTGTAGCCGAACAGGTCGAGCAGCGCGCGCGCGCGCGCCGGACTGGGCGTGCTCATCTCCGAACGCAAGGCGGGGTCGTGACCATAGGTGCCGGGTGGCAGCATGCTCTGCGCCGGCAGGCCCTGGCCGTTGAGCACCAGGCGCAGTTCTTCGCTGCTGTCGAAGGCCAGCGAGATGGCGCGGCGCAGCGCCACGCGATCGGGCGCCAGGCCGCCGACGATGGCGTCTTCCTGGTTGATGAAGGTGTGGGCCACGCCGTTCACCTGGCGTTCGGCGCGGATGCCCTGGCGCGCCAGGAAAGGCGCCACCTGCCCGCCCGGCATGGCCAGGCCGCCGAGGTCACGCGGCACGGTCAGCACGTCGTGGTCGCCGTTCAGGAAGGCCAGCCAGCGCGGCTGGCTCTCTTCGATGATGTCGATCTCCACGCGTTCCACGCGCGGCGCCCGCACGCCCGCCAGCTGCTCGGCCAGGCCTTGCAGTGGCGGCGCGGCACCGACGGTGTGGAAGACCTGTTCGCGGAAGCGCGGGTTGCGTTCCAGCACGATGCGCGACGCCCGCCGCCATTGCGCCAGACGGAAAGGCCCGGTGCCCACCGGATGGGCCTGCGGGTCTTCGGCATGGGCCTCGATGACTTCGCGCGCCACGGCCCCGAACATCCAGCCTGCCAGCTGCTGCGCAAAACGCGGGGAAGGCGACGCCAGCACCACTTCCAGGCGGTAGCGGTCCAGCACGCGCAGGCCCGGCACTTCGACGTCGTAGGGGAAGGGCGTCTTGCTCTTCAGCGCCGCCGCGCGCAGCTCGCTGAGGCCGAGGATCTTCTCGTTTTCCAGCAGGTAGAGGTGCTCGGTGCGGATGGCCGGGTCGTAGAAACGCTTGAGGCTGTAGACGTAGTCGGCGGCCACCAGCTCGCGCGGGCGGCCCTTGAAGACGGGGTCGTCGGCGAAGAGGATGCCGGGCTTGACGGTGAAGACGAAGCGCTTGAAGTCGGCGCTGGTCTCGGGCAGCGCGGCAGCCGTTTGCGGCACCAGCACGGCCGGGCGCGCCAGCGGGTCGTAGGCGAGCAGGGTTTCGAAGATGTGCGCGATGACGCGGATGGACGACTGGTCGCCCACACGTGGCGGGTCGAAGCCGGTCTCGGCGAAGTCGAAGGCCACGCGCAGGGTCTTGGCGGCGGTGGTGGCCACCGCGACGCTGGGCAGGGCCATCGGCAGCGCGGCGGCGGCCGCCAGGGCTGCCGGCCCGGTGATGAGGCGACGGCGCTTCATGCCGCGGCCCCGGCAGCGCCAGCGCCGGCAGTCGGGGTCTCCATGTCCACCAGGTGCCACCAGCCGTTCCAGAAAGCCGGGCGGCGGTAGCCCACCACGCCCGCCACCATCAGGTCAGCCACATAGCGGTGGCAATGCAGCTTGTAGGGCGCATAGGCGATCGCCAGCCGCTTGGCCTGGTCAAACAGCGCCAGGCGTTCGGGGCCGTCGGGCATGCGGGTCATGCGCTGGTGGATGGCATCAAACGCAGGCAGGCTGAACCGGGCCAGGTTCTGCAGCCCGGCCTGGGGGCCGTAGTAGCGCGTCAGCATCATCTGGCCGTCACCCCCGGTCGCCGCCGAGGCCACGCCCCACATCTGCAGCTTGCCGGCGCGCGCGGCCTTCAGGTTCTCGGGCCACTTGGCGGGCTTGAAGACCATGCGCACGCCGATGGCCTGCATGTTCTTCTGCCACAGCTCGTCGAGCTGGCGGCTGTTCTGGTCGGGTTGGGTGGCGTAGGCCAGCTGCAACGGCCGGCCGTCGGGCAGCTCGCGCCAGCCGTCACCGTCACGGTCGACATAGCCGTACAGGTCGAGCAGCGCGCGCGCGCGGGCCGGGTCGAAATCGCTGTTTTCGCTCTTGAAGGCCGGGTCGTAGCCGCTGAGGTGCGGCATCACCGGGCTCTGGGCGGGGATGGCCATGCCGCGGCGCAGGAGGCGGATTTCGCGGTCCAGGTCGATGGCCAGGTTCAGCGCACGGCGCAATGCCACCTTCTCGGGCGTGTAGCCGCCGACCACCGGGTCTTCCATGTTGTAGTAGGTCATCACGACGTCGGAGACCAGCACGCGCCGGCCCTTGATGCCCTGCTTGGCCAGGTGGGGTGCGACGCGGCCCCCGGGCATGGCGACGTCGACGAACTCGGCCGGCAGGCGGTCGAGGAAGTCGGCCTGGCCGTTGAGGAAGGACAGCCAGCGCGGCTGCACCTCTTCGATGATGCTGA
>LNFM01001885.1_pt1 | contig 45760 bp, 56 predicted proteins | sample 596031 | NCBI WGS metagenome assembly LNFM01 (sample SAMN04254537, study PRJNA301005) | activated carbon metagenome | isolation source: dual media filters at the Ann Arbor, Michigan drinking water treatment plant | place: USA: Ann Arbor
TACGGCACCGCCGGCAGGGCCTGGCTGGAGTGGTGCGCGGCGCAGCATGCCAAGCTGCCCGAGATGGTTGCCGAACTAATCGAGAAGTACCGCGCCGCCATGGTGCCCGAGGCCGCCTCTGGCCAGGTGCGCACGGTGGGCAGCCGCTTTGCGCTGCTGGCCGCTGCGGGCGAGCTGGCCACCTCAGCGGGCATCACGGGCTGGGCGGCTGGGGCCGCTGCGGCGGGCGCGCGCAAGTGTTTCGAGGCCTGGTTGGGTGAGCGTGGGCACCTGGATAACGGCGAGCAGCTGCAGCAGCTGCGCCAGGTCAAGAGCTTCCTTGAAAAGAACGGCGATGCGCTCTTCACGTGGATGCATCGAGGGATGGATGACCACCGCCCGAACACGCCTTATCGGGTGGGCTTCAAACGCCTGGTGGATGAGCAGGGCGTGCCGTTGAAGATCGACGCGGCCACCGACTATCTGGAGCGCAAGACCGGCGATGCTTCGGACCGCATGAAGGCCTCGATTGAGTACCTCATCTATCCCGAGCAGTTCCGAGCAGAGGTTTGCAAAGGGCACGACTACAAAGCCGTGGCCAAGCTGCTGCGGGACCGTGAGTGCATGCTGCACGAGCGCGGCAAGTTCACGAACAAGCAGCGGTTGCCCGGGACGGGCAAGCCGGTCCCGGTGTTCCACCTGTCTTCCAAGATCTTCGAGATCGAGCTCACGGCAGAGTGACAACTTTCCAGATGGAAGGGTGCCTGTGATGGATCAGTTGGTTTACACGGTAGAGGAGCTTTCGCAGCTGTTGCGGTGTAGCTCGAAAACTGTCGAAGAGTGGGCGCGCAGTGGGAAGCTGGCCGGCATCAAGCCTGGCGGCGGCTGGGTGTTTCCGGCCGGTGCATTGATCCAACGATTGAACGAGCTTGCGCTTGAAGAGGCCACGGCCCGACGCAAGCCGCTTGCGCCCACTGCCGTGGCGATGGCGGGAGAGTCGCTGACGCGCCGCCGGGGCAACAAGCGCCAGTTGCCGCAGCTGCCGGACTTTCGCCCCTCAAAGTAGCCCTGCTGGGACCGGCCGAGGGCCACGGGTTTTTGGCAGGGCCGGCCGTGAGCAGTTGTGCTGCTGTCCTTTTCTGTTCCCGCTTCACGCGTTGAAGGGAACACGACGCGCGCGAAAAGCGGGAACAGCCTTCTTCAATGCTGACAGGCACTTAGCGGCGTTTTTCGGCCTTGTTCCCTACGTTCCCCGCGTTCCCGCTGTTTTTCAAGGCAGGGGAAGGTGACGCTAGAAGAAGTGCTTGTGTCGGCCGGCTGAAATGTGCCCCCAAATCGCCGCGATGTGCCCCCAACTGATGCCCCCAAGCAGTCTGGCTTGAGGCGCATGATTGCGCACCGTTGCGCACCAACACAAGGCCTCAGAACCTACTCCACACCTATGAAAAAAGGCCCATCGGGGGCTCTTTGTGGATGGCCGTGGAGGACTGTGGAGAAATGCTGCTGGTGCCCAGGACGGGACTCGAACCCGTATACCCTGCGAGGGGTCGCGGATTTTAAGTCCGCTGCGTCTACCGATTTCGCCACCCGGGCGGGCGAGCCATTATGCGAGGGGCGGCGGGGGCAGCCCGCCAATGCAACAGGGCTCCGCGATGGGAGCCCTGGGCAATCAGATCTGGAGGCGCGATCCGGAGTCGAACCGGACTAGACGGATTTGCAATCCGCCCCAGCTATTTGGAATCAAGGACTTACGAGATTGCCGCCATTCTGGCCCCTCGCAGGCTCTGCACGCTTGTCCAACGACCTGAACCCGATGTAGGCCGCCGCCGGCGCCATCATCAGCAGGGCCAGCTCGACGCTCGCGCCGAATGAGAACAGGCCGGCTGCCTTCATGCCTTCGAAGGCGATCACGTAGGCGGCGGTGGCGTACCACGACTGCCGGGCCATCTTCGGCCTGGTGTGGCGTACGTATTCGTCTTCCGCGTTGTCGCCGCTGCGGATTGTCTCTTGCTGTTCCTTGTGGGCCACGGCGGCATCGCGGGCCTCGATCTCGGCCATGGCGCGTATGTGCTCGCGGATGCCGGCCTCTTCCTGGATGGCCAGCTCGCGCAGGCGCAGCAGGGTGCCGGGCTCCTGCTGCAGTGCGGTCAAGACCTTGCCAGGCTCGACCTCGCCGGTGGCGCTGCTCACCAGGGCCACGCCTGCGGCCACCGCGCCCGGCACGTTCCCTGTCAGCAGAGAACCCACCAGCACGGCGCCGGTACCAGCGTTGCCCTTCAGCCATTCGCCGACTTTCGACCATGCGCTCATTTCGGTCCTTTCGGTAGGTCAGCTCTACGGGTTGCGCCTGCGCTCTTGGCCTTCAAGCGTGCGCACTCGCGTCTCGTGATCGCGCCACTCGTCGCGCGTCACAAAGTTGCCCTGGATTGCGGTGAGCTGGGCCTGTACCGTCGCCATCTGGGCAGAGATAGAGGCCAGGCGCTCGCGGTTCGCTGCAGCTTCTTCTCGCGCGCCCACGACGAAGGACGCCATGTACAGCACCGCGGCCGTGATGAGTGCCAGCGCAAGGCTCTGAAAGTGCCGCTCGATGCCGCCCTCGGGTTTTGCGGGGGGTGTTTCCATGGCTTCCACTCAGACTCCGATCGCAGCGGCAGCCAGCACCACGGCGCCACCGGTCAGGGTGAAGGCCACGTCAATGGCGGCCTCGACCCAGTCTTCCCGCTGCATGGGTCTGCTGCGGCGCCACCGGCCATAGATCTCGCGGCCCAAGGCGGCGGCCAAGCAGCCGGCCACCACCCAGGCCGCGCCAGGCTTCAGCAAGAGCAGCGCGATCGCCGAGCCAGCCACGTAGTGCGTGCCCAGCTCGGCGGGTATCAATCGAGCCATGAAAGTCCTTTCGGGATAGAAAAAGCCCGCCGGTGTTGCCACTGGCGGGCTTGGGGTATCGATGAGAACCGGTGTCAGCGTCTGCAGCGCCGCATCTCGTTCAGCCGCGCGCGGCGGCGCGCTATCTCTTCGGGCGGCAGCGTCACCGAGCTGATGCCCACCTCGGCGTTGCGCAGATCCAGTTCGCTGTAGCAAGGCTGCCGCTGCTGCTGCACAGGCTCCAGAGCCGGCCGGTTCTGCACGGCATACAGGCCCTGGTCGTTCACATAGACGTACCGTTCCGAGCCGTCGCCGTAGCGGTAAACGTACTGGTTCGAAACCCGCCCGTCCACGTAGTCAGAATTGATGAGGGTCGGACGGCCAAGCACTCGCACCACTTCGTCGTCGCTCATGCCGCGCTGCAGGCCGCTGCTGCCGATGCGCTCTTTTGCCACCTGTGCGCGCAGGCCTGCCTCGCCTGCGGGCTGGCTTTCCACCACGTTGAGGGTGGGCACGGCCACCGCCCCGCCGCGGCCGTCAGCGCAGGGCGTTTGCTGCAGCACGGTCTTGTCCGCCGCGTCTTTGCAGCGGTAGATGGTCTGCGCGTCGGCCTGCAGCGGCGCGGCCAACAGCACAGCAGCGGCTGTCAGGCCGGCCAGAGCGAAGATCAGCGTGTTCATGCTTGCTCCCGATGATTTGCGCAACATGTTATCGACGGTGCGCACGGCTGTCATTCCCTCTCAAGCGGCAATGCTGAAAGCTGCGCTGGCCACGGTCCGGTGGGTGCTGTCCTCGCACGTGACGACTAGGCCCGCCGCGGTGCCGGCGACGGTGCGGGTGCCTGAGATGACCCCCGTGGTCGCCGCCAGGGCCAGCCCGGTAGGCAAGGTGCCGGCCGTCAGCGTGTACGTGCGCGGCGAGTACCCCCCGGTGAACCCGGGCGAGGTGTCGAAGCTGTAGGCCACGCCGAGTGCAGCGGCCGGTGGCGCGAGCGTGACGCCCGCGGCCAGCCGGGCGGGCCCGAACGGCAGCGCCTGGACGGTGCCGATGACGGCCTCGACCGTTGCGCCGCTGGGTGCCAGCGACTCGACCGCGCCGGCGCGGATGAACGCGCGCTGGCCGATGGCAACCTGGGTGCCGCGCACGCGCAGCGTCGAGCCTGCTGACAGGCCTGGAGCGATCTCGCCGCCGGCCACACCTGTGGGCAGCTCGACCGTGCTGGTGCCATCGGCGTTGTGGGCGAGCACCAGCGCCACCCACAGGGGCGGGGCGGGCAGCAGGGCGCGGAGGCGGCTGAAGAGGTTGGTGGTCATACGACTGCCGGGGGCGTGAACCCTGCGAGCGGATAGGCAAAGTTCTTAATGACCCGGAGGTTGGCCACCCGCGCTGTCGGGTAGTTTGACGTTGCGGCCTGGTTGAACAGTAGGCCGCAATTGACCGAACCACTTGGGGCCGACCTTGTCCCCGCCGAACCAACTAGTACGCCGTTGATGAAGGCAGACATTGAGTTGTTGGGCTGGGCGCACATCGCAACGTGACACCACGCGGTGTTGCTCTTGTTCAAGGTTTGCACCGGCGCAACAGCTTGCACGCCGCCGTTGATGACCATGCGAACTCGAAACGTACTGGCGTTGAGGCCCGTCGATACGCGGATGTCCATACCCGTGTTGTTAGCGGGTATCCAGAAAATGTTCACGATGCCGTATTCGTCCCCCGCCGACAGGCCATTAGCCTCGACTTGCATGTACGCTTCTAGGGTGACGGCAGTCAATAGAGGCACGCTCAAAGAGGCGCTTGAAATACTGAAAAACGAGAGGCCGGGATCACTCGTAAGCGGCCGGTGAGAGAACGACTTCTTTGCAGAGCCCGCGGGCACCGTATTGGATAGCGCGCCTCGAGTAGGCGTCGGGAACACGCCGCCCAAAAATCCGTCGTTTGGAATGCTTGCAGTTTGCCCGTCGGTGCCGGTGAACGCGCCGAAGAGAAGAATGTCGGATGGGGGCGGCCCGCCCGCCGCCACAACGATGCTCTGCGGGGAACCGGAAACCGGGGCCGCGCTCGCCAGCTCCAGCGCGAACGTTGCTGCGCTGGCGTAACTCAGGGCGACGGACGTTGACTCGTTCGGCAGAGTCGTTCCGCTGGAGGGCGTAGCGGTCAGCCCCGAAGGGGTTGCGGAGAGTGTCCAATCCGCTGCAGACCCGCCCGAGTTCGTCACCGTTGCCGTCCCCGGCGTGCCCACTTCTCCTGAATCGACGGCCGCCAGAACAAGGGCCGCCGGCACCGGCTCAGGCGCCACCGAGCCCAAAACGAACGACGTCGGCCGCTCCATCGTGATGGTCTGCCGCGCCTGCTCAAGCGTGGCCGTCACTGAGACCGCTCGCACCATGCCAGTCCACGTGGCGTCTGACTCCACGCAGCGCACCAGCGCACCGCGCGCCACCACGCCGCCGTGCAGCTGCAAGGTGCGCGTCTCGCGCGCACGGCCGCCGAAGCTGTGCAGCAAAGAGCCGGCGCGCTCTATCTGCGCCGCCGTGTCGGTGAGCAGCTGGTCGGTCACCATCGGCGCCTGCAAGCTGCCGGAGGTGCCTTCCAGGCGCGCCTGCAGCAGGCCACCGGTCTGCAAGCCCGCCACCAGCACGCCATCGTAGGCCGGCTGGTCGGCGTTCTCTCTGCGGGCCGATTCCACGGCCAGCCAGGCGATCTGCACATCAGGCTGCGTGGTGGCCCACAGGTTCGGCGCCCGTGGGTACCGTGAACGCACCGACACCTTCATCTCGGTGCGATGCGCCTCCACCACCGCGCCGACGGCCGCCGCCATCTGCCGCACCACCGCAAGCGGGTCTGCGCTGGCCGACCAGGCGCCGGCCGGCACCAGCCAGTCCACCAGGTCCCAGTCCACCGCCACGCCGGTGTACGTGTTCGCCAGCGCCGCGATCTGCGCGGCCGTGATGGGCGCGTCGGCAACCCAGGTCTGCACGGCCTGATACGGCGCGCCGGCCGCTGCCGCAAGGCTGCGGCCGCGGATGGTGACGTCGGTGTTCTGAAACGTCAGCGGCTGGTCGATCTCTTCCACCACGAACCGCCACGCGTCGGCGCCCAGCCGCACCTCTATCGTGGCCGGCTGCTCGCCCGCGCGCAGCGCTGTCGCCAGCGCTGCCGTGCCGGCGGCCTGCAGGGTCCACAGGTCTGAGCCGTCGCTGAGATCGAGGCTCACGGAAGTGACCGGCAACGCAGATTCGTCGCGCAGATCAACCACCTCCAGGGCCGCGGTGTTCACGTAGCGCGTGGCGGCGACGATGTCCCGCAGCGGCGTCAGGCCGCCCGGGGTGATGATCACGCCCGTGCCCGGCGCCGGCGCGACGTAGGCCGAGCCGCGGCTCTGCATCTCGACAGCGTCGCCCCAGGCGAGCGCGGCCGCGTTCTGCAGCGAGGCGGCCTCGCCCCAGGCCAGAGCCGTGGCGGCTTGAAGCTCGGCCATCAGGTGCTGCCCAGCAGCCGCAGCGCGGCCGTCGCGTTGCCAGAGCCTGCGCCGGGCGCCGTGCAGCGCAGCACCCAAACGGGTGGCGCCGCAGCGTCGGTGTTGAAGCGCAGCACGCTGCCCACCAGGATGGTGCTCGCCCAGCTGGCCGCCAACAGCGTGAAGAACGGCGCGCCGGTGGCAGGGTTGATGGGGGCGAAGTTCGAGGCCGTGTTGCCCGATGCGATCAGGCCCAGCGCCTCGCTGTAGCAGGCGAAGGTGTTGCCGGTGAGGAACACGATCGCCCAGCGGTCGGTTTCAGCGCCCTGGTTCGTTGTGGCCGGCGTGCCAGAGTACGGCAGCGTGGAAGGGTTGCCGATCAGCGTGTCGCTGAACACGCGGGTCCACGACTGCTGCGCGAACACGTTGTAGACCCGGGCCTGTACGTCTCCGAAAGGAAGATGGCTGCTCACCTTGCAGCCCGACGGGAATGCGCGCGTCAGCTCGGGGCTGAATGTCAGCAGCGCCCCAGAGGCCGCTGTGACAACTGCCCGGTGCGTGATGCGGTGGCGGATGGTCACCGGCTGCGAGAAACCGGTGACGCTGCTGAACGTGACGGTGCCGGCCGCCAGGTTGGCCGTCATCGCGCCGCTGGTGGGTGTGGGCGTGGGGCCGTCTTTCAGGAAGCGCGCGATCTCGATGCCGTTCGCGCCCACGACCGCGAGCTGATCGAGGTCGGTGCGGCCTACGCTGACGGTGCTGACCGTGGCCGTAGCTGCAGCGGTGGCCTGCTCGTCCCAGATGGTGATGTTGTCTTCGTTGCGAACGATGGTGACCTTGCCGTTGCGCGCAGCGAACGGGGCTGGCGCGATGCCGCGGTCGACGGTCGGATAGGCGCCCGACACGTACGGCACCACTGGCGCCAGGGCGCTCACCAGCGTCAGCGTGGTGTCGGTGCTGGCCAGGGCCGCGGAGACGGTCGCCACGCCAAAGCAACGCACTGTGCTGGTGAGGTCTTCGGGCAACGTCACCGACGAGCGCCCCGAGACGAAAGGGGGGAGCGCCGAGTCCACCGTGATGCTGTTGGTCCCGGTCCAGGTGCCGCCGCCAGAGTCGGTCTGCTCAGTGCGGGCAGTCACCCGCCGCAGGTACTGCACCCCGGCAACGATCACTGCAACTTCGGTTCCGACCGCGGGCGGCGCGACGATCAAGTACGAGCCCGACACGACGGTGCCAGAAGAATTCTGAAAACTTATAGTCGTTCCGCCGGTGGTGAATGTGACTGGCAGGGTTGCAACGCCAAAGGGCACGCCCCCGCCGCTGTTCGCGACCCCGAGGGCCGTCGGAAGAAAAACCGTGCCCGCCTGCAGCGCTGCAGCGGCCTGGGCGCGGGTGGTGGCGGCCGTGCCGGTGGAGAAGGCCACCAGCGTCGTGTTGGCGTCGGCCGGCACCGAATCCATTGCCAGCGCGCCGCCCAGCAGCGCTGCAGAGTCGGTGTTGGTGAGGCTGGGGTACAGCTTGCGCAGGCGCGTCTGGCCGCTCACGCGGTCGGCAGATGTCACGTCGGGGAAGAGGTTGTTGTCCAGCCCGTTCTGCACCAGCGTGGCGCTGCGGCGGCCGCCGCCGTCCGCAGCATCGGTGGCGCCAACGGCGGCGAAGAACTTGAGGTCGGCGGCTGTCAGCGGCATGGCTTACCCGATGGTGATGAGGCGGATGGTGAAGAAGCAGAAGTCGGTCGCCTGCGGCTCGGCATAGTCGACGATGGGCGTCACTTCCAGCGGCTGCTGCAGGTGGTCGAACGCCACGGAATACGTGGCGCCCCGGTACAGCAGCGTCAGCGTGGGTTCGAGCTGCTGCGCCCAGGCGCGCAGGGTCAGCGCCACGCTGCGGGCGGCCCACGCTGCATTGATGTCGCCTCGCAAGGTGATGGGCCGGCCAGCAAGCTTCGAGCGGCGGTCGATGAGCAGCGCGCCGGCCACGCTGTAGCTTCGGCTTTCCTGCACCTCGGTCCAGTCGAACTCGTCCACCCACTGCAGGTCATCGGGCAAGGTCAGCACCGTGCCGCCATTGGTCAATGTCGTCGGCATGGTCAGCCCCCTCCCCCGGCCAAATAGGCCTCTTCAAGCGCGGTGATGAGCCGATCGGCGTCGGCCTGGCTGGCAACCCCAATGCCGGCCCTCTGGCCGCCGATGGTCACGTTGACGGTATAGCTGCCCGGCTGCACGGCCGGCGGCGAAACAGGCGCCGGGGCGGGGGCTGGCGGTTGCGGCCTGGATGCAGACCCGAATGAGCTGTAGCCGGAGCTGCCGTTGAATCCGCCAGGATCTCGGGCGCGCGTTCCCAGCGGGTCGCGGATGCGCTGGTCCATACGGGCCGCAGCCTCGGGCGTGAGCTCCCACACGCCCAGGCCGAAAGGACCCTCGCCGCGGCGGTTGGTATTGAAGACGTAGTCGGCCGGGTTGCCGGGCGGCGGCGGGATCTGGCCGCCCGAAGTGCGCGTGATGCCGCCGTTCGGCGTGTTGCGGATCAGCTCGCCGTAAGAGTCGATCTTCGGCAGATCGCCGTCGACCCGCTTGTTGCGCGCGTCGAGGGCAGAGTCGCCGATCTTGCCGGCCAGCTGATTGATGGCCTCACCGGCCTGGTTGACCTCGCGCCCGAGCTCCCCAAAACGCTTAGTGGCACCCTGCACTGCCGTCTCGGCACCGGCCATGGCGCTGACGATGGTCTTGCCGGTCTTGTCGGCCTGCAGCTGCACCTGCAGGCCAGACGCCTGGAGCTTGATCTCGCTGCTGGCCACGCCGCCGTTCGCGGCGATGGCACTTTCTGCGTACTGCTTGAAGGCGGTCTGCTTTTGCGCGAGGCTCAGCGTGGCGTCGTTCTTGATGACGAGCCAGGCCTGCGCGTTCTTGTCTGCCAGCGCCTGCAGCTCGGTACGGCTTTTCAGGCCGAACTGCCGGTAAGCCTCAGCCACCGAGTTGATGCCGGGCGTAAGTTCCTGGAGCTTGCGCCTGGCCTTCTCAAGCCCGTCGGTCAATTCTTCGCCCGTGAGCTTGCCTTGCTTGCCCAGGCTTTCCAGCCGCTGTATCACCGCCTGCACGGCACGCTCGGTGCTGGCAGCCGCGGTGGCCTTGTCCAGCGCGGTGGCCAGAAGGCGGCCCTGGTCAACGGCGCTGGCGCCCACGCTGTCCAGCGCAACCACCAGCGCGTCGACGTCGTTGATGGCACTCGTGGCGGTGGCGCTGAAGCCGGTCTTCAGCTCACCCAGCGAAGCGCCGGCGCGGCGCAGTGCCTCTTCTGAGATGGCGTCTATTGATGCCTTCAGGCGTCGGGCACCCTGATCGCTGCCGTCGAAAGCCGCACGCGCCTTGGCCTCGAACGCGCCCAGGTCCAGATCCTTCAGCGCGGCGCCCAGCGTGGCGCGAAGTTGGTCTGCGGTGATCTTGCCGCTGAGCACCAGCGCATCCAGCGCGGCGCCGGCGTCGGTGATGCCTTTCACATCGCCCAGCTGCAGGCTCTTGGCCACCTTCTGCAAGGCCTGCTCGACGCTCTCGCCCTTCTTCACGACCTGATCGAACTCGGCCACCACGGCCTTGGCCTCTTTGGTGAGGCCCTGCTTCGCTTCGGCCGCCCGCTGGGCTTGCGCCGCCACTTCTGCGGTGGCTGCAGCGTTCGAACGCGCGGCGGCTTCCTCGGCTGCCAGGCGGCGCTCGTTTTCCTCGATCACCTTGCCGTAGCCCAAGAGCTTGGCAACGCCTTCGCCGATGGCGGTGCCGATCTCGGTGACGTTGGTGAGCACGCCCACCAGCGTGAAGGCCTTCAGCCCGGCCAGAGCTGCAGCAAAGCGGCCTGCATTCGCCACGCCCGCGGCAGACGCCACATTGGATGCGCCCTGCGCCGCCGTCATGGCCACCACTTCGGCGGTGGCAAGCTTGGCCGCGGAACCCACGCCCAGGAAGCTTTGCGCCAGGCCGATGGCCTTGTAGGCCGCAGCCGCCTTGCCCACGCTGAACAGCACGGTGGCCAGCGTGTCGAGGTTGTTCGCCAGGCCGTTGATGAGGCCGGCGGCAGCCTGGCTGATGCCGTTGGCCTTGTCCACCTCGCCGACGTAGAGCGTCCAGCTGTTGCTGAGGTTCTGGATTGCCCGGCCCACCGTCAGCGGGAGCGTGCCGAACTCGCGCTGCACGGCACCGGCCTGGCCCTGCAGCGCCTTGATCACCACCTCGCTGCTGAGCTGGCCTTCGTTGGCCAGCGCGCGCAACTCGCCGCGGGCCACGCCCAGGCCGTCTGCCAGTGCCTGCGCCAGGCGCGGGCTTTGCTCGACAACGGAGTTGAACTCTTCCCCGCGCAGCACCCCGCTCTGCAGGCCCTGGATGAGCTGCGTGATGGCGGCATCGCTGGCGGCCGCGCTGGCGCCGCTGATGGCCAGCGTCTGGTTGATGGTTTCGGTGAGTGCCAGCGCGTCGCCCTGGCTCAGGCCGATGTCGCGGCCCGCCTGGGCAATGCGGGTGAACAGCGTGCCCGTGGTTTCCAGGCTGATGTTGGTGCGTTGCGCGATGGCGGCAACGCCCTCGAACGCCGCGTCGAAGGCGGCGCCCTCGCCCGTTACCAGCTTGATGCGCGACTGCAGGTTCTGGTACGCGTCGGCCGTCTGCGACACGTCGCTGATCAGGCCCGTGAAGATGCCGCCGCCGATGGCGACGGCCGCCACGCTCTGCAGGCGGCGATAGGTGTCGTTCAGGCCGTCGAGCGCCGTCTTCACCTCGCCCTGCGAGCGGGCCTGCGAGGCTGCGCTGGCGGCCGCTGCTGTGGCGGTGGCCTGGTAGCTGGCGGCCAGCTGCTGCGCCTGCACCTTGGTGCCGGCCAGCGCGGTGGCCAGCACCTGCTGCTTGGCGCCCAGCTCGGTGGTGCCCACGCCAAGGCGCTCAATGCCCAGGCGCGCCGCGTTCAGCGCGGTGGTCTTCTCGGTATAGGCGCGCTGCGTGCGTTCGACCGTGTCGCGCAGCTTCTCCATCTGCCCCACCTGCGCTCGGGTGGGCTTCTCCACAGCCTCGAGGCCGCGGCTCAGCTTGGTGGCAGCCTGCTGTGCATTTTCAAGCGCCGCGGCGGCTGCGTTGGCCTCGCTCAGGGCGCGGAGGAAGGCCTCGATGCCGGCACGCTTCTCGGCCAGCGCGCGCATTTCTTCCGCCAGCGCCTTGGCGCGGGCGGCAGCCTGGGGGTCGATGGCGTCGTCGAGCTTCTCAAGCTCGGCGGCCAGGCGTGCGACATCCTCTTCGCCTTCGGCGTTGGCCAGGATGTCGTACCTGATGCGTGGGTCAGCCATCGGGGGTTTTCAGGCGTGAGAAAAGGGCCGGGCGGCCATTCAAGCCGCCCGGTGTTGTTGACGCAGGCCAGCGCGGCCCGCGTTCGCTCAGCTGGCCAGCAGCTCGCGCACTTCGAACGGCGCCGTCTTGCCCGCAGGCGTGACCATGGTCCCGGTCAGCGGCACCTCATTCCAGTCTTCGGCCAGGAAGTCGAAGCCGGCGTCGGGCGTGAGCACCACTTCCCAGATTTCGCACTCGGTGAACTTCTGGCTTTCCAGGTTCTTGCCGTCGAACAGCAGATGCGCGCGCAGGCTGGGCTGTGTGGCCCCCTGGATCACCCAGCCCGCCGTGGCAGCACGGGCGTAGTCCACCAGCAAGGGCAAGCCTGCGGCACCCGCACCGGTCACCGCCGTGGCCAGCGCGCTGCCGGGGATCACTTCGATCAGGCCCAGGCGGCCATTCGTGGCGTTGACAAGGTAGTCCGTACCCAGCGCGTAGGTGGTGGCGGCCGGGCTGCTGGTGAGGGAAACCGCGGAGATGTTGCGACTGGCCACGCGGATGAGCTGACCGCTGTAGGCACGCACCAGCTCGTCGGTGACAGCGGTGCTGTTCTGCGAGAACGTGGTTTCGGTACCCAGGAACAGCAGACGGATGGCGTCTTTGTTGGCGTCGCGCAGCGTCATGCGGAAGGTGGGCTCCTGCGCGATCGACACGCTGCCGATGCTCTGGCCATAGTCGTCGTGGCCGCGGCTCAGCAGGCTGCGCCGCTCGGCGTTGGCACGCGGTTCGAAGACGCTGGCGTTCAGCGGGCCCACCCAGCCCTTGTAGGCATTGGTGGTGGGGTCTTTCTGGTTGAACAGGACCTTGCCGGCCCCGAGAAAACCTGCCATGGGAAAACTCCTTGTGCCGCCCTCAGGCGGCTTCGTAGGTCTGGTAGTAGTCGACTTCAAACGCGCTCATGAGCACGCTGCCTTCGACTGCGATGTCTTTCAGTTCGGGTTCGAGCTCGACCTCTGCGACGCGGCCAACATCAGCCACTGCCGAGAGCGCGGCCCGCCACACGTCGCCACGCAACGCTTGGCGGGCCGCGAAATGCAACGTGTCGGCGTCGCCCAGGCTGTTGGCCGTCATGGCGACTGCCCCGACGACAAACCGCATGCGGCGCTTCTCACGCTCATGGCCGGGCTGATCCAAGACGCGATCGCCTCGGTGCAGCATGAACAGCATGCGGCTGTTGTCCAGCTGCACAAGGTTCAGCGGAAGCGGTGGGTTGAGCTTCCAGGTGCAGCTGGCTGCGCTTGACACTGTGATCAGCCGCCCTGCTGCTGCCTGGGCGATGGCGTACCAGCGGCTTTGCATCACGCCTCCGGGTCAGGCTTCAGGAAGACGCGGCTTTCCGCCCCGTCGACGACGCGCTCAGGCGTGCGCAGCACACGCCACACCTCTTCGGGCAGGGCTTCCCCCGCCGCCGTGGTGCGCACGGTGCGCAGCACATCGCCTTCGGCCAGGTCGGCCTGAGCGGTGGCGTACTGCAGCACGTGGGTGCCCACGGTGGCGCGGCCCTCGAAGAGAGCCTCATCCACCGTGGCCAGGATGCCGCTGAACGATGCGTCGTCTTCGCCGGGCCGTGCACGGGTGCAGGCCACGGCGAAGTCGTCTTCATCGAAGAAGACATCCATGTCGTCGTCGAACATGGCGGGCTGCCGTCAGCTCTGCGTGCCGCCGGCCAGGTCGCCCTGGCCGTTGCCCACGGCGGGTGCCGGGGCGGGCGCGGGCGGCGGCACGGGCGCCGGTGGCGGCGCCGCGGGGGCCTTGGCCGCCTTCTTCGGCGCGGCCACCAGGCCGGCGGCGGTGAGCTCTTCGGCCAGCGGCTTGGGCAGGCTGGGCTCGTCGCCCGGCTTGTGCCACTTGCCGCCGGCCTTGATGGGCTCGACCACCACCACCTTCACAAGTTCGGCGGCCATGTCAGCTCACCGCCGTGGTGAAGAGGAAGCCTGCGGCGGCGCCGGCCAGCACGGGCTGGCGCGCGTCGTCCACCGGGAAGTACCAGGTCTTCTCGTTGTCGCCGTAGTACATCTCGCGCGCCAGCGGGTAGTTCTCCAGCTGGTACGTGTAGCCGAAGCTCGGGCTGCCCATCTCCGCCAGGCTGCGCGGCGGGGTGTACGCCAGGTGCGCGTAGGTGCCCCACACGTCCACGTAGGCCGTGCCGTTGTGGTAGACCATGCCGCCCTCGACCACGCGCTCGATCTCCAGCAACGCGGCCAGTTGGGCCAGGCTGGCCGGCGGGCGGTCTGCGCTGGTGCTGAGGCGGTCCAGGATCTTCGGGTGGCTGCGCAGCGCGGTCAGCACCTTCGGGCCCAGGGTCAGCACGTTGGGGCGCACGCCAATCTGCGAGCGGATGGCTTCGCGCGCAGCCTGGATGTCGGCGATGGGATCGCTGGCAGCATCGGCGTACGAATCCCAGCGGTCGGTGCCGGTGAGCGTGAGCTTGTTGCCTGCGGCATAGCTGGCGGCGTTCAGCGCCAGGTCTGCGCACTGCTTCTCGCGCTCCAGGGCCATCATGTTGCGCACCTTCATGATGGCGACGGTGGCGTGGTTGATGCCGGGCACGGCCAGGCCTTCCTGCAGGATCTCGATGGGGACGGAACCTTCGAGGCTGTAGTCGGTGAGGAAGTAGGTGCCGCTGGTGTAGCCGAACTGCACACGCTTGGTGTTCGAACCCGGCGCGCGCGCCGAGCTGATGAGCCGGAAGTCTTCGTTGCCGAAGCTGATGACACGGCCACCCCGCGCGCCCACGGGCACGATGGGGAACAGGATGTCGGCGACCGGGCTGCTCTGCACCGCGGCGGCGCGAGCGATCTCGGTCAGGATCGGGTCGATGACCCGGGCTTGGGAAGGCGTCTGCTGGGGCATGTGATGCTCCTGATGAAGTGGGTGGAGTGCGGGCTGATCAGTTGGCGATCAGCAGCACTTCGATGAGCTGGCCGGCCGCGGTGGCGCCCGTCAGCGCCCGGGCCACGGTGACGCCGGTGCTGAAGGTGACCGCGCGGCCGTCGTTGGTGGTGGCCACCGCGGCGCCGGCGGTGATGGCGGCGCTGGCTTCCACCATCGTGGTGCCGATGGCGTCCACCGGCACCAGCTCGCCCGAGGCGGCGCCCGAGCGGGTGACGCCGACGGCGTTGCCGTTGGCCGAGGGCACGGCACCGGCGGCGGTGACGAACCGGTTTTGCGTGAGCGCAGCCGCAGCGAGCAGCGTGAGCGTGAGCAGAGAGGTGTTCATGGGACTGGGTCCTTTCGGTCAGAGGGTGATGCCCAACGCCGTGCACGCCTGGGCGAAGCTGACGTTGTGCTGGGCGGCATGAGCCTTGGCGTCGGCGGCGAGCTGGTCGCGCGTCTTGGCCGCGTCTTCTTTCGGCGCGGCGGCAGCGGGGGCGGCTGCAGGGGCGTCGCCTTCGTGGGCGGCGCGGGCGCCGGCCAGCGAGGCGCGCTCGGCGGCCAAGATGGCCTGGGCCGCCTCGGCGCCGCTGGTGCGGCCGTCGACGGCCAGGCGCATCACCAGCGCGTGGTGGCCTTTCATGCCCTCGCCTTCGGCCAGCACGGCCTTGACGCGGGTGGTTTCAGCGGCCGCGCCTTCGGCGCGGAAGTCGGTGCGCAGCTGCGCGAGAAGGGCCGGGTGGTCGCGTTCGAGCGACTCACGCGTGACCTGGGTGTTGTCTGCCTGGGGCATGACGGTTCCTTTGTCGGTGGGGGTGTGGTCGTTCCTGGGCGCAGCACCGGCGCTTGCGGAAACATCGGGCAGGCCGCCCAGTGCAAACACCGCCTTGCGGCGGCTCGCGAAAGCGGCCGGGTTTGTGGCCAGCTGATCCACCATCGCGTCGACCGTGGAAACACCGTCCACGAGCCCCGCGTTGATGGCCTGCTGGCCGATGAACACACGGCCGTCGGCCATGTGCTGGAGAACTTCGTCTGCGCTCACGCCGCGGTTGACGGCCACCGCGTCGACGAACACCTGGTACAGGTGATCGACCTGCTGCTGCAGGTATTCACGGCCTTCCTCGGTGAGCGGCTTGTCGCCGCTGGCCATGCGCTTGTAGCGGCCGGCGGTGATCTCGGTGGTGACGCGACCGGCGCGGGGCTCGTAATCGTGCGTGGCCACCACGCCGATGGAGCCGACCATGTCGGTGGTGCCCTCGATGTAGACCGCGTTGGCCGCGCTGCCCACCCAGTACATTGCCGAGGCCATGGTGCCTTCGGCCACCGTCACCAGCGGCTTCTCGGCGGCCAGGGCGCGCACCTCTTCGGCCAGGGCCGGGACGCCGAAGACGCTGCCGCCGGGCGAATCCACGGCCAGGACGGCCGACCGAACGCGCGGATCGGCCCGCATGCTGCGCACCTGCTCTGCGGCCATGCGCGTGCTGATGCCGCCGCTGATGCGCATGAACAGGTTGGCCTTCGGCGCCATCACGCCGCTGAGCGTGAGCACGGCCACGCCGCCTTCGCGCAGGCTGTACTCCTGCTGCTCGCTGGCCAGCGGGCGACCCAGGCGGGCTTCGAGCGCGTCGAGGTCGATCTTCTCGCCGTGCAGGTGCGTGGCGTAGATGCGCTGGATCTCCAGCAGCTGCGCAGGCAGCAAGGCCCACGGCGAGGTGAGCAGGTCGAGCAGCTTCATGTTCCAGGCCTCAGAAAGCGCGAAGCCCGCACAAGGCGGGCTTCAGTTGTTGCGGTGGCAGGCACTGCCTGCGGGTGTTCAGTTCCATACGGTGGTGAAGCGCGGCGGCGGCTGAACGATGGACTGCAAGCGCACAAATGGTTCACGCGGCACCGCGAACTCGCCTTCGACGTTCCACAGCAGCACTTGATTCCTGACCACGCTGCCGATGATCGACCACGCGACGGATTGATCCTGCTGCGCCGACGTGCGCAAGCTCCACAGCAGCGCTTGATCACGGGCAACCGAGCCGGCCGCGATGCTCCACAGCAGCCCCTGGTCGCGCTGCACAGCCCCGCGGACGTTCCACAGCAGGGCCTGTTGCCTGAACACCGTGCCGGGCGCTGCTTCCTCTTGCACGTCCCATAGCAGCCCCTGGTCGCGCTGCACAGCCTCGCGGACGTTCCACAGAAGCAGTTGCTCCCGCTCGACCGCTGCGCTCTGCACGTTCCACAGCAAACCCTGATCGCGTTGAGCGAATCCCTGAATCGACCAAAGCAGCAAGGCGTCGCGGAGTACCGTCGCCTGCAGATTCCAATTCAGGGATTGATCTCGCTGCACTGCTGCCCGCAGGTTCCACAGCAGCACCTGATCGCGGGGAACGCTTCCACGAACATCCCAATTCAGGGATTGGTCTCGTTGGACGCTCGTGGTGAGGACGCGATTACCGTCCCCGTGGTACAGCCCGCCAGTGATGAAGCCGTGGTACAGCGCCATGGTTAGGCCGGCGTGACGACAGCGGCGCCGGCAGTGTCGGGAGTGCCGTCTTTGAACGTAACGATCATGTGCTTTGCTGCGGTTAGCTCAACCGCAGACAAAGACAAGTTGCCGGATGCGTCCGTGGCCGGTGAAACCCAAACCTTGACAAATGCGCGGTCACTGAGGCGTATCGCCCACACCTCATCGAATGTGTAGCTAATCCGCGGCTGACCGTCGTTGCCTTCAATGACGGTTGTGAACCCGCGCACAACGGCTTCATCCACCGTGGCGACATAGAACGGTTCGGCCGGGAGAGTCACCACCCCGCCCACCGGCATGCTGATGTCCGCAGAGCGCGGCACCACCACGCCCACCGCTGTATCGCTGCCCGCGAACGTCAGGCGCGAAGTGCCGGCGCCACCGACCGCCGCTGCGCTTGTCGTGATGACCAGGGCGTTAGGATTGCTGCCGTGGTAGGCCACGCTGCTCACCGTCATGCCCGTGCCGTTGTCGCTGACAGCCCAGCATGCCGTGGCGTGCGTAAGCCCGGTCTTCAGCGCGCGGTCAAAGGTGACGGTGATCTGATTGCGGCCAGCGTTCCACGTTGCCGACGATAGGCGAGGGCCGCGACCACCGCTGCCGCCGTAGTAGGTTTCCGACAGCGCCAGCCACCAGCGCGCGGCTACGGCTTGCAATGCCGCATCGGACTGCGGATGCACACCGTCCGAATAGTCGAGGTCGATCAAGCACGGGCCTGTCTCGATGTTCGCGTTGTCGCCGATGGCCTCGATGATGGCTGCGCGCAAGTTGTTGAGAGCCGCAGTGCGGTCAGGTGGCGAGCCCGTGCTGACTTCACCGAAGACGCCAATGTTCAGCTTGGGGGCGCCCGCAACGTCTGCCGCGAGGTTTGCCGCCAGCGTATCGAGCGCCGCGTTGTAGGTGGCCTGCGAAAGCGTCGAGGCGTTGGTCACCGCATTCGGCCCGAGGTGCATCAGCACGCCGCGCACGCTGGCAACCGTGGACGCCGTGACCTGTGCGGTCAGTTCCGTGTACTCGGCTCCGGGCTTGGCCCACGTGTTCGCACTGCCCGCAACGTCCGTTGACCCGGTGCCAACGCTGATGAAGGCCACCGGCACGCCCTGACTGCCCATGATCTGCGTGGCGAGCAGCGGCCAGTGCGAGCCCACGTTGGTGCCGGTGTCGATGCCATCGTTGCCGTTGCCCCAGATGTCGGCCTGCGTGAACTTCGCGGCCTTCAGCGTGGCATGCGTGTAGTTCTGCGCGTTAGTGCCGCGCCCCTCTGCAATCGAGTCGCCGGCCACGATGAACACATCACCGATGCCGACATCCAGCACCGTGGCAGAGGTTGCCGTTGTGACTTTCTTGCGCACCGTCAGCGTGCCCTGCCCTTGGGCCTGCCCGGTTAGGGTGCCCGAGAAAGAGCCGGGCGCAACAGCAGACGCGATGGTGACGTAAGCGCCGCCGTTGAACGACGCCTCGATGTCTTCTGTTGTGCCGGCCACCGTGCCGCTGATCTGAATGCTGCCGGTGCTGCCGCTGCGCTGGTGGACTTCGTACTGCTTCGGCGTTGTCAGCGTGATGCCGTCGGTTGGGGCCGACTCACGAAAGACCGCTTGCGCAGAGGCTTGCCCCTCCGTCAAACTCCAGTTCGATGTGCGCGTGAGCGTGGCAACCGTGGTCGCCGTTGTCTGGATTTGGTACGCGACACCGCCGCCGAAGTTGGTCCCGCCGACAGTAGGCAACGATTCAGCAACGGTCCAGCCAGCTTCACTGGTAACCGTAGGCGCTGCAACCTGCACCCAACCGTGAAGCACAACCGCAGGCGCACTTGAAGGCGTGACAGCGCCGACCGTAAACGAACCATTGCCGCTGACCGTGCCGCCGTTCTCAACGTCAAATGCAAAGGTGCCGCCGGTCGTTGACCAAGCGGTCACGAAGATGGCCGGAATCGCCCCCGTGCCCGCGCTGGTGAACGTGTGGCCGGTGCCGACCGTGGGGTTGATGCAGTACCAATGGCGCGAGTTTGAAGTGCCATTCGGGCCGCGCTCGGTCAGCGGTGTCCAGGTGTTCCCGAGGCTATCGCTGACAGTGATGCCGGGGCCGCCAGCTGAAACGCCGTAGTAAGCGCCCGTGATGACGATGAGCTTTGCACCCGTCGTGTCAATAGAGGGCGTGGTGCCGCCGTTTGTGCCGCCGATCTTGGTGGATGCGACGAAAGAAATGCTCATTTATGCTCCACGGGCTTGGGTGCCGTTACAAGGTCAACCACGAAGCCGCAGCAGTCCTCGGTCACCTGTATGTCAAAGCGCGCCGTGTTGAACACCTCCGCGCGCGAGACTCGCAGCGGCTCGCCAATCTTCAGCATCGCAGCCACCATCACAGCCTGCCGCACACGCATTAGGCGCAGCCCTTCGACGCCATCGTCGCCTGCGTCCATGTCAGCCGCTCACTGCTCCGGGGAACTTCGCCACGAAGGCGTTCACGATCCCTGCGCAACCATCCACAAGTTGAGCGTTCGTCAGGATCGTGGCTTGCGGGTGATCGCGCAGGATCGAAAACACAAGGTCGGCGCGCGTGGGCAGGCGCACGGGTGCGGGCTGGCTCAACAGCGCCGCGTAAGCCTGCTGCGCCGCCACGCTGGCCTGCATCGCCGCAGCGGTGGCCGCCTGCGCGGCGCCTTGCGCCTCGTTGGCTGCGATAGACGCCTGCCGCAGGATTACATCGCAGTCTTCCCACCACGCACGATGGCGCGCTGCGTAGGTGTCGGCAGGAAGGGCTGCGGGTGGTGCAGGTAGTTCAATGCTCATTTTGTTGCCCGATCAATTTGCTCCGTAGCTGCTGCAGTTGCGGCGGCTGCGGTGGAGTTGAGAATCTGAACCGGCACGAGTCATCACCCTGCTGCACGGAGCCCTGGAGTTGACGGCCCGACGCCAAGGCCAGCCGGTACGCGCGCCACAGGAACAACATCTCCAGCGCCCACCACGCCGCAGCCCAGGCATTCGCCCAGGTGTAGCGGATGTGCTGCAGGCGAGTCGTCACAGCATCAGGCCAGCGTGTCGCACTTCACGCGCACGGTCGCACCGTCGTTGGTGTAGGCCGCAGCACCGGCCGTGACGATGCGCTTGATCCAGATCGCGCGGTGCTGGCCGGGCGGGATGTCGCCCAGGCTCACCGAACCGGCTTCGTTGGCACCGACCACGAACGTCACGCCGTCAGGCGCAGTGTTCTCGTTCACAACGGCCGTCTCGGTCGCGCTGACCGCGGCAGCACCGACCCCGATTTCGGCGCTGGTGCCGGGGCTGGGCGTGTTCGTCGGGATGAACGCCACCGCGGCGATCATCGTCAGCGTGGCGTGCGCGTTGTGGATGTAGACGCAGCGGTACTTCGTGCTGCCTGCAGCAGCTTCGGCTGAGCCGACCACGGCAAACAGGTCGGTTCCTTGCTCCACCGAAGACTTGGCTCCGCCAATTGAAGCCGCTGGGGCAGCGTTGGCAGAGCCGCCTGAAAGACGGTACTTGATGTCGGTGTCGATGATGGGCATGTGCCTATCCTTCGTTGAGGCTGAGGGTCAGGGTCGCGTGGCGCCGGCCTTGACGCGCACAAGGCCGTAGAACGTGCAGCGCACGTTGCCGGCGGGGTCTTCGAGCTCAATGTCCCACTCGTACAGAGAGGCGGGATCGGCCAGCTTCGGGCCGCAGGTGATGGCGGCGGTTTGCTCGTCGGTAAGGCTGAACTGGTACCAGCCTTCGGTAGGGTCGGCAGCCAGCTCGCAGAAGAAGCTGGCCACCACCACAGCGTCCAGAGCCGTGCGGCGGAGCTGGCCGCGCACCTGGTAGCCGGTGAGGTTGACGGGCGCTGTGCCGTCGGGGGTGATGCCATCAGGCTGCAGCAGCGTGTGGCGCACCGGCAGCAGGCTGGCGCCCTGGTGAAGCTCCAGGTCGAGCCGTTCGCCCAGCGTGCTGACTTTCGGCAGCGTGGCCATCAGGCGGCACCTCCGGTTGCCGGCGCCGTGGTGGGCTGCTGCGGCGGTGCGCCAGCTGCGCCTGCGCGTGGGCGGGGCTCGATGCCATCGGCGCGCAGCTGCTGCACCTCGGCCAGCTTGCTGCCGTAGGTGCTGTTGAAGTCGGTACCGAACAGCTCCCACTCGGCGTGCTCGTGCGTGGTGAGGCGGCCGTCGATGGCTTCGCGGAAGGCGGCCACTTCGTCTTTCGGGTTCAGGCTGCCCTGGCTGTCTCCACGCCACAAGGCGCGGGTGTAGGCCCAGCGCAGGCGCGGGTCTGCGAAGAAGCCGGGGGCGCTGATGCGGCCGAGGAACACGGCTTCGGCCAGCCAGGTTTCGAACACGGGCTGGCAGAAATCTCGCGCGGTGCGGGTGCGCACGTCGAGCAGGTGCTTCCAGGCATCCAGGAAAGCCGCACGCGCGGCGGTGTAGCTGGTGTTGAACTTCTTGAGCAGCAGTTCGCTGCCCAGGAAGGTGCCGGCGCCGATCTGATCGAACACCGCCTGCAGGAAGATGCCGAACTGGGGGTTCGGGCGGGCGGGGTTCACCACCGAGGCCTCTTCGCCCTTGGCCAGGCCGATGACGGCGGCAGGGCCCAGCGTGAGGTCTTGCGCGGGGGCTTGCTGGCCGGCGGCGGCAGCTGCAGGCGATGACTGCGTGCCGAACACCGGGGCAGGCCCTGTTCCACCCGGCGTGGTGACCACCAGCGTGAGGAAGGCGCTGACGACGGCGGCCTTCAGCTCGGCGTCGGTGTAGTCGGTGGCCAGCTTGAAGAGGCTGATGACCGGGGCCAGGTACGGGATGCCGCGCGTTTGCTCAGGCCGCGTGCGCTTGAAGTGGTGCAGCGCGCGGCGGCGGCCGCTGGTGCCGACGGGGGCGATCCAGTCACCCTCCCACGGCTTGGACGCCGGCACGCCGCTGCCCGGGTGCGTGCGGTAGACGTGGTAGCCGGTGACGACGCCGCCGCCCGGGCCGCGGCGGATGCCGCCGCTGCTCTCTGCCGTGTCTGCTGCGCCGTTGGGGTTGCCGACGCGGTCGCCTTCAAGCACCTGCACGCGCAGCGCGTAGGGCTGCGTTGCTGTGCGCTCGCCATCGGGCAGCACGCTGAAGCAGTCGCCGCTTTCCAGGCGGCTGCGCGTCACCAGGTCTTGCAGGTCAAAGAAGTTCTGCTCGCCGTACCAGTCGCACTCGGTGCTGTCGGCCCACAGGCTGAACTCGGCGGCCACTTCGGCGGCCCAGGCGGCGCCCTGCTTCGGCGTCCACCCCAGTGTGGCCAGGTGCGGCTGCGGGCTGAGGGCCAGGCCGGTGCCGATGGCGCGGGCCACGCTGGTGTTGATGGCACTGGCGGCAATGCCGTTGTTGCGCACCAGGTGGCGGGCCTGGCCGCGCTGGTCAGGCAGCTGCCGCAGGCTGTCGGCATTGGCGCTGCGCGGGCGCGTGCTCCAGCGGCGGAACCACGAGTCGGTGCCGGCGGTGGTTTCGTAGCCGCTGCCGGCGGCGCTGGCTGATACGCTGGAAGACCCGCCGCCCAGCACGGCGGCGGCGTCGTTGGCCAGGCCGAGCTTCACGCGGGCCACCTGGCGCGCGAGAGCCGTCTCGGGCGCGTAGCGCGCGAGCAGGCGGTCGATGAGCGGTGCGGCCATCAGCGGCAACCCGGCACGATGTTGAAGACGCGGCGCGTGGCGCCGTTCTGCGCGCGGGCAATCTGATCGTCCAGGTCTTTGATGGTGGCCTGCACGGTCTCCAGCTCGGCGCGGCGGTTGCGGCGCGCGTTCCCGCCCTGGCCCACCACGTATTCCTGGCTTTGCAGGATCTTGGCTTCGGCGCGCACATAAAGTACGCGGCGGTCTTGCAGCTCTTGCAGCGTGGACATGGTCAGGTGCCTTTGGCCTTGGCGAGCAGGCGGCTGAAGATGGCCGGGAATTCGCGCTGCGTGGTGGTACGCGCGATGCCTTCGAAATCAAGCCGCGGCGCGTAGCGCGGCTGCTTCGTGACGAAGATGAGGATGGGCTCGATCTCGCCTTCCTTGCCGATGCGGCGCCACACGCCCCAGGTCTTGCCGATGCGGGCGGCGAAGTACGGCGCCTTCTTGGCGCTGCGCTGGCTGCGGGTGCTGGCGCTCTTGCGCTGGGCGGGATCGAATGCGCTGCGGGTGGCGGTGAGGATCTTCTGGATCTCGCCACGCTTCAGGTTGCCGAAGCTGTCGACCGGCGCACCGTCGCCCAGCACCGCGCGTTCATTGCCCTGGAGGAGGCCGGCGTAGCGCATGGCGCGCTCGAAGCGCTTCTCTTTGCGGGCGCCGCCAAAGACCTGGGGGAAGAGGTAGTCCTCAGGCAGCGTGCCGTTGTTGGTGGTGCGGTCTTTCACCGCCACGCGGGCCGAGAGCTTTTCCACCGTGGCGGGCTCGATGCGCGTGCTGTTCAGCGTGTAGCGCGTGGCGCCACCGTCGAACACACGCGGCAGTTCGGCCAGGATGGCGCGCTGCGCGGCCTGGGCGACGAAGGTGAGGCTCTTGGCCACCACCTGCGGCACTGCTGTGCCAACGAGCGCGCGAATCTCTACCGCAGCGGCTGTGGCGGTGTTGGCAGAGCGGGTGACAGTGAGCAAGGCGGCACCAAAAGAAACGGCCCCGTGGCGTGTGCCGCGGGGCCGTGGAAGGCTTGATGAGGAGACCGGTTTGCAGTGAATTGACGCCGGGGCGCAACTTCACTACCTACCTGAAAACAGCCATATTTTGGGTCGATGTGTCACATGCTGGCGAGGGGAAAGATGTCACATCAGGAGGTGACATCGCGGAGGTTGACTTCTGCTCTCGGTTTGTGCAAACGCGCGTCAAGCAGCGCGGAAACCTTGGCTAAGGCGCCTGGCTTTCAGGATTCGTGTGCGGCCGCGGGCGCCAGGCAGACGATGCTGCGCAGGCTCCCGGCGCCAACCTCGAATGGCGATGAAGCGTCGGCCAGTATCCGCAAAGGCCTGCATCGAAGCAGAGGCGCCACAAAACGCGAAGTTCAGCGCTCGGAACTCTGTGTTGAGTTGGCTGAGTTGTTCGCTCGCCGGGCCAGCGACAGCGATAACTTGGTTCAGGATGTTCATTGGCTCTCCTTTGGTGGCAATGGTAGACGTGTGTTGAGGCATTAGTCGGTGCAAACGTTTACAGCGGCATGGGATCGCGACCGCAGCGCCTCGCCATCCGCCAGATTCCGCTCCAGCAGCTGCCGCGACGTGGCATAGATGCGCTGGCGGCAATCGGCCACCAGGCGGTACCAGTGCTGACGGCTGACGCCGATAGCCGCCGCGGCGGCCTTTACGTTGCGCACGCGCCGGTAGTAGTGCAGCTCGAACACCCGGCGGTCGAGCGCGTCTTCGGGCTGGGCGAGGAAGGCGATGTGGAAGGCGGCCAGCTCAGCGCTGCTGATGGCATCGGGCCCGCCGTCTGATGGGCGACCGCTGCCCTTGCTGGTGAGCTTGCCCAGCAGCGACGTGGGCAGCGAAGGCCGCACGTAGAGCCGGCGGGTTCGGCACCAGGCGGCCCAGGCGTCGCACAGGGCGTCGAGGTCCATCTGCTGCTGCAAGGCATGGGCTTCGGGCAACTGCAGGCTTTCGCCGTCATCGGCCTGCAGGTCTTCCGGGTCCACAGGGGCGGGCGCGGCGAAGCGGGCCGGGGCGTGGGCTTGTTGGGTCATCAGATGCCTCTTGAGAAGATGCGGCGGCCGGTGGGCTCTGGCTGCGCGGGGGCTGGGGGCGGCGGTGGTGGTGGCTGTGATTCGAGTGCGGAAGGCGCCACCTCGAGGAGCGGCTGCGATGCGGCGGCGGCTGGCTCGCGCGGGGGCACAGGGGCGGGCGGTGGTGCGATGGGGATGCCGAACAGATCGGGCGTCACCTGCTTGGGAATAAGGCGCTCGCGCAGGCGGGCCCAGTCGGCGGCGGCCCAGCGGTGCAGGCCCAGGTAGTGCGCCACGCCCAGGTTGCCGACGGAGCAGTCGAGCACTTCGTTGCGGGCGCCGTTGGGCTTGATGTACTCACGCACCGCCCTGCCCTTGCGCCAGGTGACCTGCGGCCGTTCCACCAGCAGCTGCTGGAAGAAGTCGAGCCCCAGCGCCTGGTGGAAGCGCATGGCGCCAGGGCCATCCGTCAGCAGCATGCGGTTGAAGAGATGGTCTTTCGCCGTGTCGGTGCCCAGCTGCCACAGCTTCACGCCTTCGGCGACGCGCTGGCCCTTCCAGTCGACGTCCACCTTCGTGGGCGTGCCGGCGATGATGGGCCGGTTGCGCGAGCTGGCGCCCTTGGTGGCCAGGCAGCCCAGGTGCTCGGTGATGTAGGCGAAGTTGTAGACGTCTTGCGCGTGTTCGCCGTCGCCGGAGTCGACGCCGAAGGCGCTGATGGGGATGAGCACGCCGCTCTCGTGCTGCAGCGGGGCGTTGCGAAGCTCGATCAGCTGGTGCCACACGCTGCCCGGCGTTTCGGGCGGCACGGAGGGCGAGCCCCAAAGGCGCGTGTGGTCTAGCACCCAGTGCTGCAGGCCGGGGCCCCAGCCTTCGATGGTGAGTTCCAGCCAGGTGCGCTGCACGTCCACGAACATCGTCACCACCAGCGCCTGGTCTGGAATGACGCGGGCCGGGTAGGCCTCGGCGCGGGCCATCAGCTTCTCGGCGGTGGTGCTCTTGTCGGTGCCGTCGTACGGCAGGCCTTCGCGGGTGTTGACGAAGGCGCGCATGCCTTCGGGGTCGCCGATCTTTTCTCGCTCCAGCGCGCGGGCCAGCTGCAGCGCCAGGTCGGCCCAGGTAATGGTGCCCAGCGGCGCGTAGTAGGCCGGCAGGTGCACGCTGATGGTCTCGCCATCGCCCTGGCTCTCGGCCACCCAGCGCGCCTGGCCGCCGTAGCCCAGCTCAGGCAGCATGGTGGCCTTGTGGTGCTCGTCGATGTCGCTGCCGCAATCGGGGCACACGAACCAGGCGCGGTGCACGCGGCGCAGCTCGGCGTCGTATTCGTAGCGGAAGTAGTCGCGCTCCAGCGCGTGCAGGTGGCCGCAGTGCGGGCACGGCACGTGGTACGTCTCGCGCGTGCCCTGCTGGTACAGCTGGTGGATCTTGCTGAAGCCCAGCACCAGGGGCGTGCTCACCAGGTAGGCTTTGCTGATGCCGCGGAACTGCGTGAGGCGCGGCAGGCTGATGTCGACGGGGTGGCCTTCGTTGGGGATGACCTGCATGCGGTCGACCTCGTCGCCGAACAGGTAGCGGGCCGACATCTCGGCAAGGTTGTTCGCGCTGCCCGAGGTGACGATGTGCATCTCGCCGCCGTCGAACTCTTTGCAGTCGATCGTGTTGCGGTTGTCGCGGCTGCGGGGCTTGGCCACCTTGTCGCGCACGGCGTCGCAGGCCGCGATGGCTTTGCTGATGCGGCCGCTGAGGCGCTTGGCCAACTTGTCGCTGGGCTCCAGCGCCAGGATGTTGCCGGGAGCGCCATCGATCCAACCGAGTGCGGCGCAGATAAAGGCCTGGGTCTTCAACATCTGCGCGGCCACCATCGCCACAACCAGCGCTGTCGGATGGCCAGGCGAAAGAGCCTGGAGGATGCGGCGGGCGTAGGGCGTGTGGCTGAGGCGGTAATTTCCCGGGAAGGGGCTGCCCTTGGGCAGCACGACGTTGGCCTCGCTCCATTCGTCGAGGTGCAGCTCGGGGTCGGGCAGGCACGCGTCGGCGATGGCGCGCACGGCTTCGTCGTAACCGTCGGCAAGGTTCATGGCGCGGGGGCCTCCGGTTCCACGGGCATGGCAAGCAGGTCGGCGGGCAGCACCACCGGCGCGCCGGTGATCTGATCGGCAAGCGCCTGGAACTGGCGGCGAGCGAAGGCTTCGAAGACGCTGGCCACCTCGCGGTCGACCGCGATGCGGATCTCGCGCTCGTCGCGCATGGCGGCCAGGCGCGGTGCCACGCGGCGGCCGATGACGGTGGCGTCGTCTCGCAGCTCGCGGAACTTGGTGAAGAGGGCGCGCAGCGAGCTCTCGCGGTCTAGCACCTTGCCGGAGACCTTGGCCAGCTCGATCTCGGCCATCATGGCTTCGGCACGCTCGCGCCTGGCGCGCATCGAGGTGTAGTCCTCGCCGTTGCCGGCTGCCTCGCCTTCGCCGGGCGCCTTGGGCTTGTCTGCACCACCGGCCTTGGCCTTCGAGCCGCTGTCGCCTCGGGCCCGGGTGTTCTTCGCCCACTGGATGTCGGCCACCTCGGGGTCGAGGCAGCGCTTCTCGGCCGAGATGCGCGTGATGCGGCCCTCTTCCAAGGCCTTACGCACGGCCTTCTCGTCGCAGCCGCGGTGCCGCGCGTATTCCGAGATGGTCAGCAGGGTCACAGCCATGCCGAAACCCCGGATTTCGGACCACCGTTCGGACTTTTCTGCAGCCCAGCCACTGGCGTACGGCCGGGGGCCGAATTACCCGCACCGCGCCTCGCCGCAGGAGGACCCATAGGGGGTGCCCAGCCCGTCCGATGGCGAACAAGGTATGGGCCGGACTCCATAGTGATCTGCTGGCCAGCGTAACGACGCCGCCCCGCTGGAGCGGGCCCGGCTCCCTTCAACTCACCACCCTTCTCTTCGGCTTTGTGAAAGATGGAAGTGGAAATGGGCGCGCGCGAGCGTTGCACGCCTGTTGCGCCCCTGTTGCGCCCTAAGTTGTTGATGTTGCGTGGATTACGCCTGTTGCAGTGGGTCGCACACACAAGATGCAGTGCATCTGTGTTCTGTTGCCCTGCCTGCATCTGTGTGGCCGCGCGCATGCGCCTGTGGGGGGAGGGGTGAAACACCCGCAACACGCGCAACATCAACAACTTAGCGCGCAACAGGGGCGCAACAGGTCTGCAACACATCGGCGCCCTCACTTCTCGTCCCCTGTGCTTGGCGCACCACGCGAACGGCAGAACGCCTGCAGGTGCTCCTCGAACTCATCCACGCTGTCTGCAGCCCACTGGCCGCCGCTCACGCCCTCAGGCGCACCCGTGCCGCGTTGAAGCCAACAGCGCACCGTTTTCCTGTTCCGTCCAGGCAACGCAGGCAGGGCGAACGATTTGTTCGTCAGCCTGGGCTCTTCATAGGCCCCGCCGTTGATCCGCTGCACGCCCTCACGGGCCCACCGATGGACCTCGCTGGTGAACGCGCCCTGATCCGGCGGCCACTTCGCCCCGGTGTTGTCAGCCCAGCGCCTGAAGGCGCGGTACAGCTGCTCGTTCGAGCACACCCGCAACGGCAGATCCAGCAGCCCTTCCAGCCACTCATGTGCAAACAGCACCGAAGGCTTCCAGCCCGCGCGCACCAGGTCTTCCTTGGCCCGCGTCATCAGCGGCTTGGTGTGCGGCGTGAAGCCATCCAGCCGATAGCTCTGCAGGTAGTACAGCCACTTCGCCGCACCACCTGCCGCCTTGAATTCCTTGGCCGCCTCATACAGCCCGGCCGGTGCCTCCAGCGGGGTGTAGATCACCATGTAGCGCCGGTCGCGCTCTTCCAGTGCCAGCGGCTGGCTCTCGTTGCTGAGGAACACCACGTTCGCGTGGTTGCTCTCCCAGCGCGTCTCCTTCTGCATGCCGCGAATGGGGAACTTGTCCTGCTGCGTCACCACCATCTTCAGGCGGTTCTTGTTGTGATACATCTCCTGCCGGCTCACAACCTCGTCGCCCACGATGGCCAGCTTGCGCGAGATCCAGCCGTTGAATTTGTCTTCGAGCTCCGTCTGCCCCACGGTGATGCCGTAGACGCCGAACAGGTCGCGCCACACATCCCAGAACAGGTTCTTGCCAGTGCCCTGCGCGCCGTGGAAGACGCAGGCCGTGGCCATCTTTGCGCCGATCTGCTGAAGCGGCAGCGCCATCCAGCACAGCACCCAGTGCATCACCGCGTCCACATCGTCACCGGCGCCGCCCTCGCCTTCAGCGGCAGCACCGCGCGCGCTCAGCACACTCTCGCTGCAAAGGTGGCGCAGCAGGGCCAGCATCGGCTGCACCTCAGCGTCTTCGCACTTCATCGGCTCAAGCGCCAGGCCCGCGAACATGTTCACCGCCGGCGGCTCCGGGCTCTGCCCGGGCTCGAACACCAGGTCGACCGGCCTGATCATCTTGCGCTGCGGGGCTGAGCGCTCAAGCCACAGGTTCACTGGCGTCTTGCCGAACGCCAGCCGCATGGCCGGTATGCGCACCAGCATCAGCTCCAGGCAGTCCCACGCCTCGTCGGTGCTGTAGATGAGCACGAAGCGCTGGCACATGTGGTCGACCAAGTCCCACACGTTCTGCGGCAGCTTCTTCGCGGCACGCTTGGCCGGTGGAGCGTCCCCCTCCCCCTTCTTGGGCGCGCGGGGGCGCTTGGCTTTTCCAATCGGCACCACGTTGTCGGCGGCATCGTCATCGCCTGCCGGCGCATCTTCGGCGGCGTCTGAAGGCACCTGTTCTTCGGCTGGCTCACTGTGCGCAGCCCGCGTTTCCTCGACTGCGCCGGCTGGCGCCTGGCGTCGCTGCGGCGCCGCCAGCTGCTCGCCGATCTGATCAGCCAGCCAGTGCAGCGCATCGCGCGGCGTAGACATCCCCGGCAGCCACTTCAGCACCACGTCGATGGGCGACATGCCCTGCTCTTCGCCGAAATCCATGATGCCTGCAGGCAGCAGCTGCAGGTCTTCCTCAAGCTGCCGGCCCAGCGCCTTCGACGTGACGCGGTAGCCGCCCTGGAACTCGCGCGCCTCCGGAAACAGCCGCGGCACCCAGGCCCCCAGGCGCTGGTGCGCCGCATCGTTCACGCGGCGGAAGTTGTCGGTCTGGTGCCCTGCAGGCTGCTGCCGCGCAGCTGGCGCCGCGGTGGCCGCAGCAGGCGCCGGCGCTTCGGCCCTGCGTGCTGCCTTGTCTGCATCCTTGGCCGCCTGCACCATCTGCTGCAGAAAGCTCAGTGCAAAGGCCTTGATCGGCTGCACCTCGCGCGGCTGGCTCTCCCACGCCGCGCCTGTGCAGCAGAAGTAGCGGCCGCCGCAGTACACCTCCACGCCGATACCGTCGTGCTTGAAAGAGTCCGTCACCGGGCCCTGAACGATGATGTGCACGCCCTTTCCTGAAGGGCTCCACTCGGTATAGCTGGGGCAGGCCTCGATGATCTCCGCATGGTGCTGCCGCAGCTCGCCGCTCTCGGCCTGCACCGTGTCGTCGAGGTCGATGCCGATCAGCCCGTCGCCCTCCAGAAACGCAAAGCCCACGCCGGTGAACTGCTTGGCCGTGGCAAAGCGCTGCAGCGCGTCTTCCAGCGTTGCCAGCCGCGCGCGGTCTTCATCGCCACCCAGCTCGCCGAAGCGCTTGCTGCCAGTCAGGTAGTACGGCGCCTTCACCCAGGCACCGCGGTCGGTGTTCCACTCGGTCTGCCACAGCAGCCACTGCTTGCGCTCGCGCATGGCCTGTGGCGCATTGGCCCGCAGGCGCTGCACCAGGGCTGCGCGCTCATCGGGCGCCGCCGTCTTCGGCTGGTGCTGCACTAGGTTCCCCTGCCCAGCCGCGCGCCGCGCTTCTGGCGCAGCTCGTGGTCTTCACGGCACTCGGCGTCGCAGTACACCGTGTGGGGCAGACAGCACGCGCCGCAGTTCGAGCAAACGCCGGGCGTGCTGGCCGCAGTGGCCCGCGCACGCATGGCCTGCAACGCAAACGCACGCGCCAGGTTCTCTTCTTCGCGGCGCGTGGCCATGTCGTCGGCACAAAGGCGCTCGCTCGTATCCACCTCCGCGCCCACAAGCCGAGGCGCTGGTGCGCGGCCCGCTGTCATGACGCCGCCCCGTCCATCTGTACGCCAGCACACCGATCTCCCCCCATCGGGCTCCCTTGAACCGCAGCCTGTGCAGCGCTCGGCACCGCGTAGACACTGGCGTCATGAAAGTTCAGGCAAGAGGCAAAGCCCATCACCACGCGCGCTGCTGGGGCTATGTCGTCGCCGCCCTTGCGGCTGCACTGCGTGCTGCACAGGCCCAGCATGCGGCCGGAATGGAAGCGGCCGGGGCACTTGTCGCCCGGCTTGGGTTCGCTGAAGCCGATGGGCGGCGGCATCAAAACAGCGGCAACACGTCGCGTCTCAGTCACGGCCTACGCCTTCGCAGGTGGAATTTCTGCGGCTGGGCAGCAAGGCATGCCCAGCACGGTGGCAATGTGCTGCTCCAGAGACGCGCCCCTCGACGCCTCCCAACCCGGCAGCAAAGCCACCGCGTCGCACGTCATCAGCTCGCGAATGTCTTGCCGCATGCAGGTGGCCCAGGCTGCGCTGGGGTCGGCATTGATCTCGGCCGGGTTCACCACCTCGTGGCCGATGCCGCGCAGGCGTGCAGCTGCTGCATGGAAGGCGGGGAAGTTGAGATCGGGCAGCCCGGTCATGGGGCCTGCAACGTAGATGCGCATTCCTCAGGCCCCGACGCTGGCTGTGGACTCAGGGGCCGGGTGTTCTTCGGTGATCAGCTCGGGCCAGATTCGGTGCCAGTCTTCCGGCCGCAGGTCGCGCCGAGTTACTGCCGCATGGCTCGCTTGCTCAATGCGTACGCAGAGTTCGGGGCTTGGTTCCCGGCCGTTCTGGCGTGCCGCAATCTGAGAGAGATAGACCGCCGCAATTCCCAGCTTGGCCGCGAACTCACCAACTCCTCCGCGCGGAAGCTCGGCTAGGAACTCTCGCAGCGTCTTGGTATGCATTGTGCGCAACATACGGCCGAGCATACTGCATAACGATTGCGTATGCATAGCGCTTACGCTTCGCCCGTGAAAAACCCGAGTCATCGCAAGCTCATCCGTCAAGCCAACCTCAAGCAGCTGATAGAGGAGGCTGACGGAGTCACCACGCTTGCCGCGATGGTGGGTACGCAGAAAAGCTACCTAAGTGCTATGCACAAAGGAAGTCGCGGTGTGGGCGATGAGATCGCAGCTCGCTTGGAGCGAGCGATGGGGAAACCCACAGGCTGGATGGATCAGCAGCACCCTCAGGAGGGAACTGCACCCCCTAAAGCCGGACTGGCTCGCCATTTGAGCCACCAAGTGCAGTCTGATGAACTCCTACAGATTACATGGGAGTCATTGGTGACTGCAGTACCGAATTCGCTGTTTGTGCTGACCCTTCGAGATGACGCCCTCGCCCCTGAGTTCCCGAGCGGTACCGCTGTCGTCTGGAGCAAGACCAGGCTTGCCAAGCCTGGGCGCCTTGTGCTGGTTCGCGACAAGCACGGTCGCGATCACGTGCGCTGCTATCACCTTGGCCGCGCGCCTGGGCAATGGACCGCGGCCTCTAGGAATGCTGCTTTCCCTTCCTTCGATCCAATTGAGGATGGCCTTGAGCTGCTGGCAGTTCACCGGGGCGTCCTCGAGGCGGATGACGAGCCACACTAAGAGCACGTGCGGGGCATCCTCTTCAGACCCCAGGTCTATGCGCCTCTCAAGCTAAACCATCAAGGAACAGGAAGCGAGCCTGAGATGCGCAAATGCATAAAGTGTGGCCATGTGTCATTGTCCAATCCCGACCCGGCGGCGTGCCCGCAGTGCGGCGCTATCTACGCCAAGGTTGAGGCAGCGCTTCAGGCCCGCTCCGAAAAGCATCCAGTTCGCGATAGTCGACTCCCGGCCGCCGCGTCGACCCGGCCGATGACGTCGACGCGCGCATCGTTTGTCCAGCGCCTCCGCGCAGACAGCGCATACCCAACGTTCAGGGCTTTCGTGGGTGTTGGTACCGCCATGGCTTTGCTGTTCTGCGCCGCAGCGACCATTGGCGCGTGGTTCGTCAGCACCACGGCGGTCGCCCTGGGGGCAACGGCCGCGCTTCTGATCGTCGCGTTGGTTTTTGTCGCGCTGAAAGAGGCCTCCCTCATGCTTGCCGACATAAGCGACGCCACCCTTGCTGTTGCGCACAAGAGCGAGGCCAACACAGGCGATTAGCCGGCCCACGCACCGATCTGCCGCAAAGCCGCTCTTGAGCGGCTTTTTCGTTCCTGAAACGTCTTGCAGCAAAAATCTAAGGCTGTTATGCAAACTGCTTGACCTTTAAGTTATGCAGACTGCATACTTCGCCCCGTCAACACGACGGAGCGCAACATGTCCTCAGACGCTTTTGCCCTGCACTTGATGCAGCGCGCCCTGGCCCGCCCGGCCAGTGAACTGCACCCGAGCTTTCGGCCGCGCTACGAAGCGCGCCTTCGCAAGCTGGCCCAGCGCCTTATCGGGGCGGGCCTGTGATGAGCGGCGGCCGCGCCCTCGATCTGGACCTTCACCCGAAGGCCCACGCTCAGCACGAGCTGCAGCTCAACGTCTACACCTACGGCCCCACGGTGCAGCACCCTTGCATGCGCGAGACGGTGTACTTCGACGTCGACGCCGGCCCCACCCGCGCCGGCGTCAAGCTCACGCCCGACGAAGCCCGGGTGCTGGCCAACCAGCTGCTGCAGGTGGCCGACCAGGCCGAACAGGCCGCCGAAGAGCGCGAACGCGCTGAGAGCTTCCAGCGCATTGCCGAAGAAATGCGCGACGCCGAAGACACCGGCGCGGGCACCAGCTGCTACTACTGCCACCCCGACATCCACTACGTGGCCGTCGGCTGCATGGCCGCCAAGGTCGACGAGCTGGAAGCCGCAGGCGCGCAGCGCTACATGGTGCTGCCAGACCCCGGCGCCGTGCACCCGCAGTGGCGTCCGCTGGACACGCCCGCGCCCTACCCCGCGCACCCCGCCCGCTGGCCCGAAGGCTTGACGCACCTGCAGGGGGCCGCATGAAGGGCGTACGGTCCTCTCAGGCGCAGATTGGCTCGCCTGCTTCGCTGGCCGATGCAACCCGTCTGCACGACACCATGCACGCCGCCTTCGAAGCGGTGCGCAACGCCGTGGTGGCCACGCAGGCCAATCTGGCCTTGCACCGCAACTGGAATGCGATCGACCGCGCTTTATCGACGCAGCAGTTCAACAGCGGCGCTCAGGCTGCAGTAGCGCGCCTCCACGAACACGTCGGCCGCCTGGCCGGTGTGCGCGACGCGGAAGGCATGGCGCCCGTGGCCGCCTACTTCTCCGGTGAGACGGTCGCCAACCTGGGGCTGCCAGACGCCGTCCGAATCGGCGACGACGAGTTCGTGCTGCTGCGTTTCGAGGATGAAACGCACACCTCGAACGTGGGTAACGACGGCCAAGTGCTGCATGTCCCAAGTGTGCCAGGGGCAGAAAAATGAGCCGCACGCTGTTCACGCGCGACAGCGCCGAGCCTGTCGACACCCTGGGCGACGCCACGCCCGGCGCCTTCGACCCGCTGCCCATGCTGCAGCACCCCGCCATCCAGCAGGCCGATGAAGACCTGCGCCTGCCCGCCTGGGTGCTGGCCCTGGCGCCCGCGCTGGTGGCCGTGGTGGTGGTGGTCTCCAGCTTCTTTCCCTGGGGCTTCGCCCCTGCCCTGCCATGAGCGCCGACCGCCTCCACCAGGCCGTGGAATCGGCCTACGAAACCGGCTACGTCTGCGGCGCCCGCAGCGGCCGCCTGGCGGCCTTTCTGTGGGGCCTGGTGATCGGCGCCTGCAGCGTCGTCGGCGCGCTGCGCCTTGGGCTGGCCAGCGTATGAAGCGCCAGAACACCGAGCCAACGCCTGAGCAACTGCAGCTGGCCTTTCGGCAGCTTCGTCGCCCCGGCTGGCCTGCCACGGTGGAAGAGGCGCTGCGCGACCACGTTCGCGCGGTGTGCATCCGCGGCATGGCCAAGTCAATGAACCGGCCGCAGTTCGGCAGCGGCCGCCGCGTTTTGCCGCCCACGCCCACCAACGCACCACCGGTGCCGGCGACACCAGCGCTGCCACCACAGCGGCGCCAGGCCGCACTGGCGGCGCCTTCACGCCGCGGCGCGCAGAAGTTCGACGCCAAGCGCGCCGCCGCCAACGACAGGGACGACGACTGATGGGCCGCACCGCCAAGCCCCGCAAGCGCTACCGCCCCGGTCGCATCGAGCAAGACCCGCTGGAAGCCGCTGCCGCTCTGGCCGCGCTGCTGCCACCGGCCACGCGCGATGACCTCACGCGCAAGCTGCGCGCCGCCTTCGACACCTTGCGCAAGGGCACCGCCACTGTCGACGACTGGCGGGCCCTGGCCGACTTCCTGAACGTCGGCGAGGTGTTGTGCGAACTCAGCATCTGCAGCGACCGCAGCGCCGAGATCCACGCCGGCCACGCGGTGCTGTCAGCGCTTGACCGCCGGCACGCCCAGCGCGCCCGCATGGTGCTCACGGGCCCCGAGATCGTGGCGCTTGAGCTGGCCGTCGACATCGTGGCCATCCAGCTGCGGTACTGCACGCAGGGCGAGCTGCAACGCGCCATCACCACCACAGAGCGCCGCTTGCGCGAGGTGCTGGCCGGCAACGCGCCCAACGGCGCCATCGTGCGCGAGGGCAACAACCTCCCCGCGTCTTCTGCCGGCCCCGGCGCCTCATCTCCCATCTCCACAACGCGCACCACGCGCGCTTCAACCGCCCCGTGAGGAACCCGATGACCGAACCCATCTCCGACCCCGCCCAGATCCAGCGCACGCCGCTGCAAGACGCCGTGTGGCTGCCGCCCACGCTGCTGCGCCGCAACCCGTGGAACCGCACCCGCTTCGCGCCCGACGCGCTGGCCGAGCTGACGGCCAACGTGAAGAAGATCGGCATCATGCAGCCGCTGGTGGCGCGCGCCATCGAGGGCGCCACAGTCGGCCAGCCGCTGTACGAAATCGTCGCCGGTGAACGGCGCTGGCTGGCGGCCACCGCCGCCCAGCTGTCGCACGTGCCCGTGTGGGTCAAGGCCCTCAGCGACGTGGAAGTCATCGAGATGATGACCATCGAGAACGGCCAGCGTGAATCGCTGCACCCGCTCGACGAGGCCAACAACTACCACGAGCTGCTGCAGCGTTACGACATCGAGACGCTGAAAGACCGCATCAACCGCAGCAAGAGCCACATCTACCAGCGACTGAAGCTGCGTGACCTGTGCGAGGCTGGCCAGGCCGCCATGCTGGGCAACCCGCCGCTGAACCCCAGCACCGCCGTCGACATCGCGCGCATCGCCAGCGCGGCCGACCAGGCCGAGGCCACCGCCTACATCATGCAGGGCTTCGGCGGTGAACCGCTCAGCGTGCGCTCTGCGCGTGAGTACATCGCCAAGACCTTCATGCTGCGGCTGGAGAAGGCGCCTTTCGACGTGACGGCCACCTTCGAGGTGGCGGGCCCCTGCGGCGCCTGCCACAAGCGCACCGGCGCGCACGCGGGCCTGTTCGACGACGTCGGCACGGCCGACATGTGCCAAGACCGCCAATGCTTCGAGGCCAAGACCGAAGAGCAGCACCAGGCCACGCTGCAGGCCGCGCGCGATGCCGGCCACAAGGTGGTGGGCGGCGACGAAGCGCGCGCGCTGCTGCCCTCGCCCACCGGCTCGCCCGTGGCGCACCAGTTCTTCGACAAGCCCTGCCCCGCGTTCACCGACAGCAAGAAGCCGCTGCGCGAGCTGCTGGGCCTGAACTTCAAGGGCGTGGTGGTGCTGGACCACCCCACCACCGAGACGGCCATCGCCATCGTGCCCGACGACAAGGTGAAGAAGGCGCTGAAGGCCAAGGGCTTGCTGCGCGAAGAGCCCAAGCGCGCGCAGCCACCAGCGGCCGCACCCGCTGCACCCGCCGACAAGGCGCATCCAACGCTCAAGCCGCCGGCGCTCAAGCCGCCGGCGCCGAAGCCGCCGGCGCCGAAGCCGCTGACCGAAGCCCAGTTCAAACAGGCCAAGCTGGAGATGGCTGGCGACCTGTTTGGCACCATGCTCTTCAAACGTTTGCACGCGTGCATGACGCGCGGCGAACTGCCGGTGCTTGGCATGCGCCTGGCACTGGGGGAGATGCTTCTCAACGCCAGCTATGAGGGCATGAGGCTTATCTACCAGGCCAACGCCTGGGAAGACGTGCTCAGTGAGACGCACCTGTACGAAGACATGCGACGTCGCATCGGTCAGGCCGACGCCCGGCTGTTGGGCGAGCTGATGATCCAGGCCGCCATCTGCGAAGAGCTGACGAACGGCACGCCGCTCAGCGAGATGCACGAAGGCTCTGCCCTGCAACTGGCTGAAGAGTACGGCCTCGACGTCGATGCCATCAACCAAGAGGCCGAGCAGCAGGCTGAAGAGAAGCTGCAGGCCGAGCAGGTGCGCCGCGGTGCACCCGCACCGGCTGCCACACCCGAAGCCGCGTTCGCTGCCGCAGCGCCGGCGCCCGCCAGCACCGGCGGCAAGGCGACGGTGAAGTACCGCAACGCCGCCACCGGCGACAGCTGGTCAGGCCGCGGCCTCAAGCCCCGCTGGCTGGTGGCTGCGCTGGAAGCTGGCAAGCAGCTTGCCGACTTCGAGGTGAGCGCGTGAAGCCCGTGCAGGAATGCTGGCTGGCCGCTCGCGGCGACATCCTGCCCAAGGGCTTGAAGGCGAACACGCCCGAGGAACTGGAGCTGCGCCGTGTCTTCTTCGTCGGCGCGCTGTGCCTGCTGCAAATGCAGCAAGGCACCAAAGACCTGCCGCCGGACCACCTGGCCGAGTTCGAAGCCGACATCACCGCCGAGCTCTCCGTCTTCCGCGCCACCGTCGGCACGGCGCTGGAAGGCCTTGTCTAGCCCACCACTTCAGGAGCCCTTCATGAGCACCACAGACAGCACCGCGCCCGCGCCCAAGACCTGGGCCATCGTCGAACTCTTCGGCCACTCGCGCCTGGCCGGCCAGATCAGCGACCACACTCTCGGCGGCGAGACCTTCACGCGCATCGACGTGCCCGAAGTCAGCGTCACCGAGACCGAACGCGTCGACGGCCAGGCCGTGCCCGTGCGCCGCGTCATCCAGGCGCACACCAAGCTCGTGGGCGGCAAGGCCATCTACAGCGTGGCCTTCGTCGACGAAGCCACCGCACTGGTGGCCGCGCACGAGATCCTGCACACGCCCATCACCCGCTGGCAGCTCATCAGCCAGCTGGAGCAGCTGCCGCTGAACGACCGCCGCGCGCTGCTGGCCATCGAAGCGCCTTTGGTGGAATGAAAGCACTGAGCATCCGCCAGCCCTGGGCCTGGCTCATCGCACACGGCATCAAGCCGGTGGAGAACCGCACGTGGCCCACGCCGCAGCGCGGCGAGATTCTCATCCACGCCGGGCAGGTGTTCGACACCGAGGGCCTGCACTCGGTGCTGCAGGCCTTCCCCGAGATGCGGCCCCGGCTGCCGCAGCAGTACGAACTGGGCGGCATCGTAGGCGTGGCCACAGTAGTCGACTGCGTGCAATCGCACCCCAGCCGCTGGTTCACCGGCCCGTACGGCTTCGTGCTGGCCGATGCGCGCCCGCTGCCCTTCGCACGTTGGCCCGGGAAGCTGAGCTTCTTCGAAGTGCCCGACGGTGCTGCAGACCTTGCGCTGCGCGGCGGCCTGGCCGTACCGGCCGAGCAGACCGGCCTCTTCTGAAAGACCTGCCATGACAGTTCGCGTACCCATCAAGGTCTTCCACATGTTCGGCGCCATCGGCGGCGGCGCCAAGGGCTTCAAGCAAGGCCGCGCCCGCGTGGGCAACCTCGAAGCCGATTTCCAGTGCCTGGGCAGCATCGACATCGACCCGGCCGCCAACCGCGATTTCCAGCGCCTGGTGGGCGTGCCCGCCTCCACGCTGGATCTGATGGACCGCGAGCAGTACGCGGCCTACCACGGCCGCCTGCCGCTGCCTGAATGGCGCGAGGCCACGCCGCAGGATGTTCAGCGCGCCGCCGGCTACCAGCGGCCGCACATCGTGTTCCTCTCCGCGCCGTGCAAGGGCTTCAGCGGCCTGCTCAGCCAGGCCAAGAGCCTGACGGCGAAGTACCAGGCCCTGAACCGCCTGACGCTGCGCGGCGTGTGGCTGATGCTGGAAGCCTGGGCCGATGACCCGCCCGAGCTGGTGCTCTTCGAGAACGTGCCGCGGCTGGCCACGCGCGGCCGCGTGCTGCTCGATCAGATCACCGCCATGCTGCGCAGCTACGGCTACGCGACCGCGGAGACCACGCGCGGCCGCGTGCTGCTCGATCAGATCACCGCCATGCTGCGCAGCTACGGCTACGCGACCGCGGAGACCACGCACGACTGCGGCGAGCTGGGCGGCCTGGCGCAGAGCCGCAAGCGTTTCCTGCTGGTGGCGCGGCACATCGAGAAGGTGCCGCCCTTGTTGTACCAGCCCGCGCATCGCGCCCTGAGGGGGGTGGGGGAGGTCCTGGGGAAGATGCCGCTTCCGGGTGCCCCGGAAGGCGGGGTGATGCATCGCGTGCCGGCGCTGCAGTGGAAGACGTGGGTGCGCCTGGCCTTCGTCGAGGCCGGCGGCGACTGGCGCAGCCTCAACAAGCTGGCGGTAGAGAACGGCCAGCTGCGCGACTACCTGGTGGTGCCCGCGATGCATCGTGGAGGCTACGGCGTGCGCCGGTGGGAGGCACCCTGCGGCGTGGTGGCCCGCGAGAGCAGGCCTTCGAATGGCGCTTTCAGCGTGTCCGACCCGCGCTTCGCGCAAAGTCTTAAATGGTCCGACGGGCACGCCTACGGCGTGCGGCAGTGGCATGCGCCCAGCGGCACGGTGGCCGGCCAGACGATGCCCGGCCAGGGCACTTTCTCAGTGGCAGACCCGCGGCACCATGGCCCTGCGAAGCACAACAACGAATTCCGCGTGGTGCGCTGGAACCGCGCGGCGAACGCAGTCACCGGCTCGCACGGCACAGGCCAGTGCGTGGCAGACCCGCGGCCCGGCGCCGAGGTGTTCGGCAAATACGCCGTCACGCGGTGGAACGAGCCGGCCGGCACCTGCATCAGCGGCAGCACCACCGGCCAGGGCGCCTACGCCGTGGCAGACCCGCGCAGCGGCATGGGCCCCGAAAGGGCGGCCTACCTCTCGGGTGGCCACTACGGGGTCACCCGCTGGGGTGACAGCGCCGGCGCCGTCAGCTCGGCCGCCTGCCACGACAACGGCCGCTGGAGCGTGGCCGACCCGCGCAAAGATCTTGGCCAGACTGACGAAAAAGCGCGCATCGACCTGCCAGCGCCTGACGAGAAGTTGGTGGCCCTGATCCACGCGGAAGACGGCACATGGCACCGGCCGTTTACCACGCTGGAGCTGGCGGCCCTGCAGAGCCTCTTCGACCCTGAAGACCCGCTCGATCTGGCTGCGTTCTGTCTGGACGGCAGCAGCGACAGCGCCTGGCGCGAGCGCATCGGCAACGCCGTGCCGCCGGCGGCCGCGGCCGCCGTGGCCAGCGAGATGGGCCGCACGCTGCTGCTGGCGTGGTCAGGCGAGACCTTTGCGCTTTCGAGCGCGCCTGTGTGGGTGCGGCCGGTGGTGGCCGCGCTCAGTGTTTCGAGAGGAGCAGCCGACCATGGCTGAGAACACGAAGATCGAGTGGGCCGACCACACCTTCAACCCTTGGGAGGGCTGCCAGAAGGTCGGCCCGGGCTGCGACAACTGCTACGCCGAAACCCGCAACGCGCGCTTCGGTGGCGGCGTCGCGGTGAACTGGGGACCCGGCGCGCCTCGGCGGCGCACCAGTGCGGCGAACTGGCTCAAGCCAATGCAGTGGGAAGCGCAGGCCAAGAGTGAGGGCAGGCGCTTCCGAGTGTTCTGCGCCTCGCTGGCGGACGTGTTCGACAACGATGTCCCGCCCGTCTGGCGTGCTGACCTGTTTGACCTTATCAAGCAGACACCGAACCTCGACTGGCTGCTGCTGACCAAGCGCATCGGCGCCACGTGGAAGCTGATGGCCGACGCGTGTGGCGTCTCGATGTTGTCGTTGAAGATTCCACTGCCGAACGTCTGGCTCGGCGCCACCGTAGTCAACCAGGCCGAGGCCGACCGCGACATTCCGAAGCTGCTGGCGGTGCCGGCGCGCGTCCGATTCCTTTCGATCGAGCCGATGCTGGGGCCGCTGGATCTCCAGAAGGCATGCACGAGGCGGTGCCCGAATGGCGATTGCTTCTCCCACGAAGCTGGCCGCCGCGTGGTGGTGGACTCGGAGAATGGCGGGACACTGGCCGAGTGCATCTGCTCGCGGCTGAACGGCTTGCACTGGGTCATCTGCGGCGGAGAGAGCGGCCACGCCGCACGGCCGATGCACCCGGATTGGGCCCGGAGCCTGCGCGACCAGTGCGCCGCGGCCGGGGTGCCGTTCCTGTTCAAGCAGTGGGGCGAATGGACCGAGCAAGACGGCCACAAGCCCACTCGCACGTTCAGCATGGACACCGATGTCGGCGAGACGCTGGCCAGCCGCTGCGATGGGTTCATCAGCCAAGCGGGCGAATTCGTGCGCGACATGGACGATGCGACTACCGACGAGCCGTACCGCGGCATGTTGCGGATCGGCAAGAAGGCCGCCGGCCGCCTGCTGGATGGCGTCGAGCACAACGGGTTCCCTAACGCAGAACTAAGCGGGCGCCCCGCACGGGCGTGGACGGAGCGCGCTGCTGCTGTAGGCGCTCCGCTTGAGTGACGGGCTAGGCAGCCTGTTTGACAATCGAGAGGATGTAGGCATGAAAGAAAAGCACGGCGAGTACATCGCCATTTACTGGGAAGACGAGTGCGACCTCGAATACGTGCGCGGCCATGTGACGCTGGCCGAGGCGCGCGCCGCGCTTGAGTTTGGCTGCGGAAAGGGGCGCGGCGACTTCGCGCACAGCGTCACGCACCGCTGGGCGCGCTGGCAACCGGCGCCGCGCGGCAGCGACTTCGACTCGTTGTTCGTGGCTCGTGATGACCAGGCGCGAGGGTGCTTCGCCGTTACCGAGGTGAAGCTGGGGAAGAAGATGGCGCCCGACGTGTTGGCTGCCTAACGTGAAGTTAGGCCTGCGGACTTGGAGAAACGAGATGGACGAAAAAGACGCCAATGCACAAGGCCTTGAAGTGCACCGCCGAGATATGGCATTCGTGCGAGGGTACGTGACGTGCACAACCTGCGCATGCAACTACCACTCCGCAGACGATAGGCCAGGGAACCGGGTGCCGACCTACTGCCAGCGCTACAGCATCCACATTGACCCAGCGGCAACGGACGCGAACATTCTGCGCGCCGAAGCCTGCGATCAGTGGGTGCACGAGGCGCTGGACAGAAACAAGGTGGTGCACCCGGATCACGCCTACCGCTACGACAAGTGGCAAGACAAATGAGCAGGCCTAACGCAGATTTAAGCGGCCGTACTCGGTCCGCTTGAAAGACGGGTTAGGCGCCTACCCACGAAGCGCGCCAGACAAAGGACGGATGATGGACAACCAAGTTACTGTTCTGCCGGACGGCAGCGCGTTTGCCACCGCAAGCTGGCCGCTGCCAAAGGACCACTGGCTTTATGCGCCGCGTGGCGAGTGGGACAGCAAGCGCGACGACTACGCGGAAACACCGCAGCCGATCTTGACCAACGCGCAGCGCCATGCCGTGACCGCTGCCGGCCGCTATGCCGTGCGCGGCGCCACGATGTGCGGCACGGAGATGGACTTCGACCCAGACGCGCTGGTGCTGAACCTGTGCTATGCCCTGTGCGGGCCAGCTGGTGGCGCCACGCTGGCGGCAGACAAGCCGCGATTCACGGTGCATGTGGCAGGCCCGGATGACGTGGTGCCGTTCCATGACGAGCTGGAGGCGCACCGCTACGCCAACTCTGTGAACGCGACCTACCTTGCCGACAGGCTGAAGAACCCAGAGAGCGAGGTTCTATGCGTGGCGACGGTGCATGCGGGCGCCTAACTTGAATTCGACCGCACACCCCGCGGCTTAACACCGGCACCCCAATGCTGACCACCCAGGCACCGCCCACCTCCGGTCTCATTACGCGCCGCAGCACCCCAGCTGCGAGCCACGGCACGCCTGAGCCCGGTGCGCCCGGCCACCTGCAGCATGCGCTGGTCTCGGCCATCCGCACGCGGCACTACAGCCGCCGCACCGAACAGGCCTACTGGCACTGGGTGCGACAGTTCGTGCTGTGGTCAGGCAAGCGCCACCCGGTGGACATGGGCGCGCCGGAGGTCGGCGAGTTCCTGACGTACCTTGCGACGCAGCGCAACGTGTCGGCCAGCACGCAACGTGTCGGCCAGCACGCAGCGCGTGGCGCTGTCTGCGCTGCTGTTCCTGTACCGCAGCGTGCTCATGATCGACCTGCCCTGGGTCGACAACATCGTGCAGGCCAAGCAGTCGCACACCCTGCCCACGGTGCTGACGCGCGAAGAGGTCTCGCGCCTGTGGCAGCAGATCCCTCAGGCCTGCCGGCGCGGGCTGGTGCTGCGCCTGCTGTATGGCACCGGCATGCGCTTGCTCGAAGGCCTGCGGCTGCGCGTGCAAGACGTCGACTTCTCGGCCGGCAAGATCACCGTGCGCCAGGGCAAGGGCAAGAAGGACCGCACCGTGATGCTGCCCCAGGCCCTCAGGCCCGAGCTGCAGGCGGTGCTGGCCGAGCGTATGTCGCTGCATCAAACCGACGTCATCGTCGGCCGCGCCGACGTCGAGCTGCCACACGCCATCGAGCGCAAATACCCGCGCGCCGCGCAAGACCTGCGCTGGCAGTTCTTCTTCTGCACCGACGAATACGTGAAGTGCCCGACCACGGGCGCCATCAGGCGCCACCACCTGCACGAGGATGGCATCCAGCGCCTGATGGCTCGCTCCGTGCGCCGCGCTGGCATCCTGAAGCGAGCCACGCCGCACACCCTGCGCCACAGCTTCGCCACCCACCTGCTGCAGGCCGGCTATGACATCCGCACCATCCAGGAACTGCTGGGCCACGCGGATGTGGAGACCACGATGATCTACACGCACGTTTTGCCTGCAGCTCAGGGCGGCCGCGGTGTGCTCAGCCCGTTGGACGCCGTCGCATGAGCCTGGTTATCTACAGCGTTGACGAGGCTGCAGCGCTGCTTCGCTGCAGCACCAAGACGGTGGAAGAGTGGGCGCGCGACGGCAGGCTGGCCGGTATCAAGCCCGGGGGCTCATGGGTATTCCCTGCCGGCGCTCTGGCGCTGCGCCTGGACGAGCTGGCGCTCGAAGAAGCGGCCGATCGCCGCAAGCAGACGAAGCCGGCGGCCACCCTGCCGGCTGCCGCGCCGGCCGCACAGGGCAAGCGCAAACAACGGCCGCTGCCGCGCCTTGTGGATCTGCGGCCCGGCGCACCAGGCTGATCTCAGGCCAGCCTGGCGGCGAGGTCTTCGCCGCGCAGGCTGGCGTAGCGCAGCACCATGGCCAGGTTGGTCCACCCCATGATGCGCGCCACCTCGACGTCGCTGAACACCCAGCGCCCAGCTGCATCGCGCAGCTCGAACCACCGGCACGTGGCCTCGTGCCGCAGGTCGTGCTCGGTGGCGTCTTTCACGCCCGCGTACGCGAACAGTGTGGCGAAGCGGGCCGATAGACGCCGCGTGCACCGGTCAAGCTCGGCCGTCGACCCATCCCAGTAGGGCCACAGCAGGCCTACGCGGCCTTTGCAGCGGTCGGCAAGGCGTTGGCGTAGGTAAACGGGAATAGGCACCGTCCTGGGCTTCACAGTGCCCCGCGCGCCCTTGCTGCCTTCGACGCGCAGCACGCCCTTGGCAGTGTCGACCTGGTCCACCCGCAGCCGGTAGGCTTCGCGAAGGCGCAGGCCCATGCACAGCAGCACGTCGAAGAGCAGCTCGAACTCAGGGTCGCCGCCTTCTGCCCAAGGCCGCTCGCGGCCCTCGCGCTTGACTCCGGCCAGCGCCAGGCGGATGGCCGCTTCCTCGGCCGCGCTGAAGCGACGGTCTCGATGGCGATCGACACGCGCCTCACGGCCGTCGAGCTCAAGCTTGTGCCGTTCGGCGGTGGTGTACTGGCTGTAGCCGCGCGCCAGCAGGCGCAGCGGGTTGACGGGCGCCGCGCTGTCTGCCGCCGCGTGCGATGCCAGGTGCCAGTCGATGACCCTGGCCAGCCCGCCCACACGTTTGCGGATGGTGCCGGGTGCGAGACGACGCACCAGTTTCATGTCGCGCACCCACTCGCAGGCCCAGCGATACGACACCGTCGACATGCGCACCGTGGCCAGCTCGTCGAGCATGCTGGCCAGCAGCTTGTCGTCGCTGTCGGTGAGGTGCGGCGCGCCCTTCAGGTAGGCGCGCACCACGGCCATCACCGGCTGGTCGACCGCCGGCACCGGCGCAGTAGTCTGCAGCTCGGCAGGCAGCACGCCGCGGTCGAGCATGGCATCGAGCTGCTCACCGTAGTTGTTCGCCGCCGTCTCGTCGGCGAAGGTGGCATAGAACGGCTTGGGCAGCAGGTTGTGCTTCACCCGCAGTTCGAACTTGCGACCGCGCGGCCTGACGTGGTGTGCCATGAGCCCTCCCGCCAACTCGACTGGACGCCCAATGCAGTCCGTCACAAGGTGGCATTGCCACCTATTCTGGGTGGCGGCGCACCGATTCTGGCGGATTCCTACGGCAAAAGCGAAAACGCCCCGCGACTGCGGGGCGTCTAAGTGCTTGAATCACAAGCATTTTTCTGGAGGCGCGATCCGGAGTCGAACCGGACTAGACGGATTTGCAATCCGTTGCATAACCGCTTTGCTATCGCGCCAAGGTCAGCTGTCGGCTGCTATTTTCAGCCAAAAAGAAGGGAAGCCTCAGCTTCCCTGTCTTTACGAACTGCTTCTGGAATTTGGAGCGGGATAAGAGGCTCGAACTCTCGACCTATACCTTGGCAAGGTATCGCTCTACCAACTGAGCTAATCCCGCATGTCTTTCGTACCGCTGTCTT
>LNFM01001886.1_pt1 | contig 45758 bp, 66 predicted proteins | sample 596031 | NCBI WGS metagenome assembly LNFM01 (sample SAMN04254537, study PRJNA301005) | activated carbon metagenome | isolation source: dual media filters at the Ann Arbor, Michigan drinking water treatment plant | place: USA: Ann Arbor
ACTACAAGGAAAAGTCCACACCCTTCACGACTCTGGGGCCATCATGATGCGGCTGTGTGTGACACCAGAGGGGGTGATCGTCGTATGAAGGTTCGTGAACTGCACGATAAGCTGGGCGTGTGTATTACGACTCGGTACTTCTCGACCTGGTTCGATGAGAATGCCGACAAAGAGTTGGGCCGGGTGTTGCCATACGCCTGCAAAACGGGGCTGTTCTTCCTATATAACGATCTGGGGATTGCCGATCAGTGGAAGGAGAATTGGCCCGAAGGAACCTATCGAGATCGTCGTGTCATTGCCTGGTCTCGCAAGCATATCGTACCGCCGATAATGGAGAGGTTGAAGCATGTATAACTTTCGCACACAGGTAGACGACAGTGTGCCTGGCTCCTACCGTGACTACATCCCGCAGGAACCACTGCTCCTGTCGATCTACGATGAGTGTATCTCTGCGGGCATCGATCAGGTGACGGCCTGCCATTTCTGCCTCATCGCCCAGCGTGCTATCATAAGGAACGAATTATGTGGCCCTTTCAATTAATCCCTGAGCGCCAGACCTACGTCTATAAGCATGGTCGCCGGGACATCGTAGAGATACGACTCACGACCGAGGGGCTGTGGTGTACATCGGTCAGACCGAGGGATACCAGGTCGGAGAAGATCATCGTTCGCCTCTCGCTGCCCGTAACGCGGCGGTAGACTTCATTGCGGAGGAATCATGGAAACTATAGCCGATCTACGTGACTGGTTGAAAGAGAATCATCCGCTACTCTACATCGCGCACAGTCGATGGTTATACTTGCACGGGCATCGTGCGATAGAACAAGGTCTATCGCAAGCCTGCGGCCTCGGCCTGTACGACCTGTGCCGTGCGTTGGGTATTGACACAGAATGGTATAGGCACTACTATTGCCATACTGACCAGTACCTATTCAAGCGTAACACGGTCGTACCGATGATCTTGGAGCATCTATATGGAAACGATAGCTGACCTACGCGACTATCTATGCGTGCATCACCCTAAGCTACAGTTTAAGTACGGTTTTTGGCTGCGCGGTGCCGCCCACTTGAGTATCGAAGATGGGCTATCACACGCCTGTGCGCGGGGTTTGTACGATCTATGTGAAGCGTTAGGGGTCGATACATCCTGGTACACGGCTGAGGATGAGGTCAGTTACGAATTCAGCGCCCAATACATTGTCCCACGTATCATGGAGGTTCTTGATGAAAGTACATGAGATGAAGACCCTGCTTGAGGGGTTCGATAGTTACGAGGGTTGGTTCGAGGAGTACGAGAATTGGGAGGTCGGTACGGCGCTGTCACAAGCCTGTATCTCCGGGCTGGCTGATCTGTGCGAGTACCTACACCTGTCTACCGATTGGTTAGGTGACTGGTACGATCTCGATACCGACTACTGGACGGGGCAAGCGGTTGATTTCAAGTACGAACGGGTTATACCGGGGGTGTTACGTGAATTGGAGAAAAGAGCAAAGGACGCATAATAGCGTCCTACACTTCAAGATGGTCGGCTAGGTGTCACACCCCGATGGCTTCTGGACAGAGTGCTATTGGGAAGAAGACCCTTGCTATCGCCTCACAGCGGTGGTATCGTTAGAAGTGGTCGAGCATATGGAGGACTGGTTAGATGAACTGGGAGTCAAACGGTGAGATGTGGTGGGCCACTTATGGCCCAGTCGAGTTGCGGGTCATCAATCACAACGGCAGCTACAATGTCGTTGTCTACGGCTATGCCGGGCGTAACCTGCGCGAGTTGGGGTTTGCTGATCTGGCCCAGGCGCAGAGCCGCTCTGTCGAGATGGCAAGGGGGTGGTTTGATGCTGTACCTACCTCGTAATCCAGCCCATGTACTGACTCATGGTCAGGTCTATATGGAATATCTGAAGCAGAATCCCGTCAAGGAGGATGTCATCAATCTGAATGTCACTATGGAGGAGTTAGACGCCTACTACACAGCCATTCATGACTACTGGCAACGAAAGGCTCTCGGTCTATGAAGATTACCTATGAAGAATACCCTTCGATCTCGACTACACAGGTTCGAGACATCATTCGGGCGTTCAGGGAACAGGAACTCATCCTCCGTGATAATCGTGGTCGTGAAGGGCGACTGCTGCGAGCCAGCGACGGAAAGCTTCATACTGATAGTTGGTCGTGCCGTAACTGCGACTATCGGGAGATCGAGGTCGTGTTCGACCGTGAACTCATCATACGGTGTGATGAGTATCCCGATCTGACGATAGACGAATTGGTTCTACATCAACGCCATTGGCATGGTGTATGGGGATGCCCGGTGACGATGACGATCACTGGTAGGTGGGGCGACATTCACATTCACCAGGCACCCTTTGGGGTACTCGATAACGCTTTATACATCAACTCCGACTCTGTTCGTATGTCGTTACCCATCAAGGGGTACTACTGGATTCGGATGGTGCCGCGTGTGGCAACTCGTTGACGGGAAGCTGGTCAGGCGTCTAGGGCCGTATACCCTCACCATTCGTCAGACGCCTGACGGTAAGTACATCGGGGAAGCGACGGACGGGAATAATGTTGAAACAACATTATTCCCCTACGAGACCCTGCGCTATGCGAAAGCGGCGACCTTGCGGGCGGCTCGATCACTGGCATGGATAGCCTATTCTACTATCAGTAAGCTATCTTTAGAATATGAGGAGGGGCTACGTGTTGATCTTGAAAGGTAATTTGACGCTCGATCAGTTGCGGCAGATATGGGGCATCATCGACAAGCCGTTGTACGGTAAGGGTAAAGGGTGGGCCGGGCCTATCGTAACCATCAAGGACAGGGGGCTTGTCGTCAATGTCAATGGTTTTCATGATGCCGAGGATTGGGACGTGATCTCGACCCAACGCACTCCTGCGGCAATACAGCGAGTGCAGGACTTGAAAAACCCGTTGCCGGAGATCGCCCACTTCCATTTATTGTTCGACTACGTATCAATCGAAGCGGATGGGTACATCGAAGGCCAGCTATGCACCTTCTACGTCGGGGTGGTCGGAGGGCTGATCGCTGATATGGCGATGCGTAAGGGGGACATCACCGTGCTGGCTCCCTTCTCCTGGGCCGAAGAAATACGGCTCATCGCATACGACTATTGACAAAACACGATGACCTGTGATAAGCTCCTCCTAATTCTAGGAGGAGTTTTTCATGCGAGTGACAGCCAAGTACCTATTGTCGGAGTACACATCGAGCAACGGTCAGGTGAAAGTCTATGAGTATATCGGTGTGGACGCCAACGGTCAGCAGTGGAAGTACAAGCGGAAAGTGGCCCTTACGCAACACGGTGGTGGTCTATCCGCCCCCTATGACTTTGAGGAGATCGGTGATGAAGTACAACGATAGTAGTGCCTGGTTGACTATCGACCGTAACGAGATGGTCTACGATCTGACCAACAGCGAGCTACGGAATTCGATTGCGGCTTTCAAGCAGTTGAACGCCTTGTATCCAGATCAGGTTATGGTCTTCGTCACCGGGGATTGGGTGCTGTTCGGCAAGCAGATCAAACTGCTGCGTCTGCGCGGTGCCGTATTACTGGACATCGGGCCGAAGTACCTGAAGGTTCGGGACGATGACGGCGAGGTCTATCGTCTCACCCTGGCAGGCGATGCGAGCGATGATCGGCTGGGCTGGCGTCGTATCTCGATGATGGTCTCAAAGGAAGGCCAATTCTGATGGATGATAAGCTTCTGAAGAAGCTGGCAGGCATCAAGGCGCTTGTTGATCGTGGCGAAACTGAGGCTGAACGGGAAGTTGCGGCGCGTAAGTTCAACGAAACGCTGGCAGCTAACGATCTGACTCTGGATGACTTCCTGAGCGTTATGAGTCAGGAAGAACGCTACTTTTACGACTTCCCCTGGGTCGATCAGCGCCACAAGAAGCTTATCCTACAGTGCGTTCATGCTATGTTCGATCTTGAGACGATGACGATCTATTCGCGTCGTCGTCGTCGCAAGTGCCTCACGTTGAAGTTGACCAGAGGCGAGTACATTACGATCTGCGCCATGCTGGAAGCATACTTTCCGGCGTGGAATAAGGCGGTAGACGAATTGTTGCTCGCCTTTTGTGGGAAACACAAACTGACTGTTGACAGTGCTAAAGGTTCTGAGCTATCATTGGAGGAGATCGCCCGACTGCAAGCCATCATGCGCGGGCTGTCTCCGGTCGATGACCCACGTACAATGAGGTTACAAGATGGGCTACAGGCAACAACTTGAGATCGATTGTTGGTCAGAGCTACGCCGTGAGGTGCGGGACATCTCTGGTTGGAAGTTACGACTCGATCTGGTACGCAATCGACCGCCGTATATTCTGTTCACGCATAAGGATGGGCGCAAACTGCGCCTTTGGGATGTGTACATCACGGCTGATGGGCATATCCAGAATTGTATACCGCAATGGCGCATTCAGTCGTAGACGCAGTTCGATCAGAAAACACGATGTTGCACCGTTGGCTCGTGCAGTATATGATGCTGCCGGGATGGTATCCAGTTCGTATCTTCAAGCGGTATCATCTCGACTTCGTTATCATGGCGAACAACAGGCGCGGTGCGCTTCATCACCTCTGCGGGTACATGCTTTATCGGGATACGCAGATGTTCGGCAGCTATGATGAAGCATCCGAGGTGCTGGGTGAGCGTATCACTTACATCAATCGTTTTGAAGATTTCTACATCGTTGGTTACGACAACGACCATGACTATTGTCGTGACGACCCAGCATCGTTCGACCTGACGGTACAAGCTCAACGCCTTTGGAATATGGGCCATAACTTCTATAAGGCATTCAAACCGTCTTCGGCCCGTCGTTATTTGACCTTCTCCTCCGAGGATTATGGCTCTCATGGTCATATTCTTCGTGAGGGCGATTATCTGGAAGGAATGCGTCCGTGACGATCAGTAACATCATCGGTGGAGATCAAGGCAGCCGTTCGGAGAAGGATTACTATCCGACTCCGGCGATTGTGACCCACACCCTCATGCAAGTTCTTGACCTACCTTCCCACACACGGGTGTGGGAGCCAGCGGCGGGGACGTTCGATATGGCTCTGGTACTGTCTCAGTACGTTGGGGCTGTGACTTGCACCGACATCCAGACGGGTCAGGACTTCCTGTCCTATACTTCGACTGAGCCGTTCGACTGGATTATCACCAATCCGCCGTTCTCGCAAGCTGAGGAGTTCATCCGACGCGCTCACAGTTTCAATGTACCTTTCGCCATGCTGCTGAAAGGGCATTACTGGCACGCGAAGACGCGCATGGCACTGTTCAATGAGTGCCAGCCGCATTTCGTGATGCCGCTTACTTGGCGACCCTCCTTCAAGATCGGCAAGAACAATCCGATGTTGGAGATGTGTTGGTGTGTTTGGTATCTGGGCAAGCCACAATACACAGTCTATATGCCCATAGCTAAAGGAGACCCACATGGCCCGGAAGAAGAAAGATGAGCAGATCGTAGATGATCTCAATGCCGTTGGTTTTGAAGTTGAACGTGTGGATGATATTGCTCTGCTGTTCGGTGAAGACGCAGCACCCCCGGTAGGAGAACCGTATCCCGCTGAGGAAGAAGCCGTCGCCTGGGGCAAGGCCAATGGGTTTGATGTGGACGAAGCTCCGGCTGGGCGCGAGGTCATCGTCAACTTCCTGCGTGGTGTTATGAACGAACCGGAAAGCATCTCTGGCGATCTCATCTACTCGAACCTGATGACGATGAATGAGGCTTTGCGGGCTACGGTGGCCCCTCTGGAACACCTCAACCCCGGTCATTTGATGGTTGCCATCAATAACGCCCCGGCTGACATCCGCCCGTACCTCAATCGGCTGTTGAACGTTTACACCGCCTTCGGCGGCTGGGCAGAACAGCTTCTCGCCTTTGAGTGGCTGACGGAGAAGTATCATGACTCGGTCATGGACGACGAACAGTCAAATTGACTGGAATGGCGGCTACCGCCAGATGTCCATTCGTACTGCCATGCTGATCGACATTCCCCGCCGACTTGAGGGCGGGGAATGTACCATTCGCACAATGTATAACACGGTAGTGAAGGATTTTGAAGTTGGCGGGGATGTGTACCTTCTTCACATGACAGATGGTACGATCATCTCCTATGGTTGGAATGACCAGATCAAGGTGTACTGGAATGTTACTTAGCTTAGGGAACAATGTATTCGTAGATGACGCCCACATCATCGGCGCTGGCCCGGTCGATCAATACTACAAGGTTTGGATGACTGGGCAGACGGTGCCGATGGCACTACAGGGGGAACCTGCTCTCAATCTGGTCAATCATCTGTGGTCGTATTCGACCGTTTCCAGTGGCCCCAAGTCCGATGCGGCGTTGACGGAAAAGCAGTTGACTACGATTGAGGACATCATCAAACGCCTACGAGATGCGGGGCAGCACACCATTGCCAATGACCTTCATGAAATCATTGCCGACGCGCTATGATTTTCCACCCTTTTCAACCATACACATGGGTCTACATCCGTGCTGAGTTAAATGGGACGCCGACTGAAGTTCTAGGGATGGTTAAAGGCATACCCAAACAGGATAGACGGATTGTTTTCTGCCCTATGTTGCGTCAGAATTTTGATGTACCCAACACGATGTTGCGGGAACTGACTCGCAAAGAAAAAGCTCAGATGCTAAAGGACTATTATGACGATGATTGATAGGTTGAAGAACGGCATCGACCCGAATAACAGATCACTGCTGAGTGATCTGGTAGACCTCGGCTACATCCGAGACGGCTTCCTCACGGAATCCGGTCGAGTCTGGGCCAAAGAGAACGAGATTCCGGTCGTAGAGCAAGTTATCATGAACTTGCTTTCCCCCATCACTGCGTCTACGGGCAAACGCTATCCAGCCGATACCGAGGTAGTCGTGGTATGGGTAGAGAAAGACACGCTCTGTACCGTGTTGTTCCCGGACGGAGGTATTTCCTACATCTATGACATCACTCGTCGTCGGCGTTCACGGTATCTTATCAGACCCATCCTTGACACCTAACGAGATCGGGTGTAGTATAGAAAATAGAACGGAAGTTAAGGGTACGCCCGCCTTACAGACGATGTACACCATCTCAGGCCAAAATTCCAATGCGACCCGACGCTCCGTATCGAAAAATTCTTAAAGGGCGTGGCTTTTAGCTACGCCCGATTGCATTCTAGGAGAAAATCTATGGGCAACTTCGGTATCGGTCTGCATTTGTATCTGGATGGGATGGAAAACCCCGATATTGATTGGGCGTTGCAGTATGTTCGGGATTATCGTCCGCGCTGGATGAATGTGACGGCCTTTGCCCGACACGATCAAGCTCAGGGTCTCATTGAACAAATTCGTCAGGCATCCCCGACGACTCGTACCATCTGGCGCGGCGGCCCCAATGAAGTATTCCCGGATGAGGACTTATGGAACAAAGTCAACCCAGCCCGCTGGTTCCAGTTGCGGGTCGAGCCGTACATCGATTGGCTCCGGGCTACGCAGACGGCTGTGTTGACCATGAATGAGTCTGGATGGTCTCCTCAGCTTGCTCTGAATGAAGCCGATGCCGCCGAACGCTGCGAGATGGTCGGTGTAACTGCGGCGGTCATGCGTTTCAGCACCGGGTCTCCGGGTGAACCTGATGAGTATGTAGCAATGGCGGATGCCCTTCGTCGTATTGCTCGTACACGGGCCATCATCACACCCAACGAATATACTGCCAAAGATCGCCCCAATCGTGGTGGACACGTTGCCCGCTATCAGAACTTTTGGCGCATTCAGGGCGACCAACGTTCCGAGATCGTCATCGGTGAGTACGCTCCGGTACGTTTTCAGGATGGGCGTCCTCAGGCGCATGATGGCTGGCAAAGAGATAACATCTCGTTGTCTGAGTACGTCAAAATCATGGTCGAAGATAACCCCTGGTATCTGAATAGTGGTGTCAGCCGGATGATGTACTGCGTAGGTCGTTGGCAGAATGACTCATTCGGTCTCAACAAACACTTTCCTTCATATTTGCGTGGTCAGGACTTCACACTACGGACGCCGACCAAACCTGAACCTCCGCCCCCGCCCGCTGGGTTTGTGGCGACTGATCGCTTCCAACCTGCGATTGCGGTAGTTCCAGCCGGAACAACCGTCAATGTCCGGTCGATGCCGTCAACCCTATCCCGTTCGGGTATCATCGGTAGGGTATCGAATGGAACTGTGTGCCAGGTTATGCTACCACCATCGGAACCAATGAATTGGTATGTCGTTCGCCTGCCCGATTTCCGTATCGGCTACATAAGGAGTGATGTGGTATCATGGCGCGTGGGCTAATCTGCCGGGTGGCAAAGGTTGTGCCGCTGTGTCGTAATTGGGAAGCTGTCTACCCGGAAGGGCGTAGTTTACCCGCCCCAGCAAGGCGCGATAGCTACGAGAAGGGGCAGACGATACTGTTCTTTGAAGCAACCGAGAGCGGGGAAACGGCGACCTACTCCTTCAAAGGTGTCCTGATGCGTGGTTCCATAGACGACCCAAGCATCTATGATCTGGATGATGCGCCGATCAATTCGCATCATGAGGTTGACAGATAACCAAGTCTGCTTTAGTATGAGGGATAGATCAGTCTATCCCTTTTAGTTCGGTGGTCATATGCTCCCCACTCCGGTACAACATCAACCATCAGATATGATGGATATATACGACGAGTTGACGACTTTGGGCTGCTACCTGATTCCGAAGGTGCCGGGCGATAAAGTTCCTGTGCCAAAGTATTGGGTACGTGATAACCCGGAGATCGCAACCCGTGAAAAGCTTCTGAATGAGCAGCCTATTGCAGGCTGGTGCGCGGTCACTGGTCGTCGTTCTCAGAACCTCGTTATCTTTGATCTTGACAATCACGAAATTGAACAAAACGGTAACACCCCCGCAGACATCTATCAACACATTCAATCTTTGGCCCCCACTAAATTCATGATTGCTACGCCTACGGGCGGTTTACATATGTGGTATCGCGTCCCGGACGGGTATCGCGTACCGACGAATGCCAAGTCACCAGTTGCGGGGGTTGATATACGTGGTGAGGGCGGTCAGGCTGTTACGCTGGGCAGCAGTGCGACTTACACAGGTAAGAAGGCCGCTAAGAAGGGTGTTCCTGATGGATTTACAGGCTACTACACGAAGGTTGTAGAGGGAGATTATAGCCACATTCCCCCAGCAACGCCAGAGTTGTTAGCCTGGCTGGAATCAGTACGTGCCAAACATCTGAAGGAGATGGGTGAAGATCACACCGAGTCGGGTAAGAAGCGTCTCATCACCCATGCGTCTAAGCCTGCGAATATGAAGACATCGCTGGTGCTGGAATGTTTGGAATGGGTACTAAAATCGTGGGGTAGTAAGCCCTACGAAGATTGGTTGCAACTCTGGATGTCGGCCCATCACGGTAGTAATGGCGACCCGGTAGTTCGTGACTACATCATCGAAAACGTCGATTGGTCGGACGGCCCCAAAGGTATTGCCAAGTTTCGGCTGGATTGGGAGAACCACCAGCCCAGTGGTTACACGATCTCATCTCTGTTTTGGTTGGCCCGTCAGGTTGGTTGGCTGGATACCAGTTCCTACGAGATCACAGCCAAACTCTATGACAAGATTGACTATCGCTACATCGGGCAGTGGGTCGATCAACTTACCGAAATACCAGAACGGTTGATACTCACATCGCAGACAGGCAGCGGTAAGACCTACGCTTTAGCAACGTTGTGGAAACGTTTGGGGCAGCCCCGCACGGTAGTGTTTGTGCCGTCAACCCGTTTGGCTGAGGAGTTGGCAGGCAGCCTCATCAACAATCATGGCATTCCTGCTACGCTCTATCTCGATAGTGTGGATAGATCGGCGCTCAATGGCGAAATCCTGGCATCGGCTCAATTCCTGGTGACGACCCTACAGACCTTTGCAACGAAAGTCTACAAACAGAAGGCTGCGATGGGAGATTACGGTCTGGTCTATGTAGAAGAAGCCGATCAACTCATCACGCAGTTTGCGCGTGGTGGCTCCCGTCATCGTCGGAGTCATGTCAGTAACGCAGAGGCGGAGTTGGGTATGTCCGCCTTGATTGACGCTATGCAGGATAGCGGTGTGGTGTGGCTGGTCGATGCGACGATGACCAAAGTCGGTGAAACCTTCTTCCGACAGGCTGGGGAAGGTAAAAAGCTGACCTTCATTCGTAACACCTATATCAGCCATAAACCACCACTACAATACTTGCAGAGTTATGATGAGGCGGTTTCAATCGTCGCAACGGCTCTGATGATGGGTAGGCGGGTGCTGGTAGCAGCCGACACAGCCCGTACTGCCAAGATCGTGCATGATAGTGCTATTCGGGCCGGGCTGGTTGAGGAATCTGAGGCTCTGTTGGTTATCCGAGAGACTTCCAATGATCGGCGCGTTGGTCGTCTTCTGAGTAATATCAATCTGGAAGCCCCGCAATATCGCCTACTCGTTTACAATTCGTGTATGGCGTCGGGGGTGTCGATTGATACGGCGGATTATGTACCGGATGTGACCGTTCAGTTCTTAGAATACCTGACTCCGCGTACAGGCTTGCAGTTGCTCAACCGTTGCCGACGACAACATGAGGTGTATTGCTTCGTGCGTCGTTCTGAGAAGCTATATGTCAAGTCTGAGCATGTTATACGAGAAGAAACCGATAGGCTGGTTGCCTATGAAGCGGCCTTGATCGGCACCCCGGTGATGCGACGTTTGATGACTTCTGATCTCCGGGATAAACTGAATGCAATCTCGCAAGCGGATGAAGACGAGCAACAGAGAGCACCGAACTCGTTCTACATGGCCCTGGTCAAGCAGGATGGGCGTGAGGTCGAGCCGTATGAAGCTCCGATCTACGAGCCGATCTTGGAGTTGGACGAGATACTACGTGAGGAGTACGCCGAACAAAAGGACTACATCGCAGCCCACTGGGTTGACGTGCCGCCGTTAGAGCCGGGCAAGCCCATACCGTCACACTACACGCCGTTGGATATTCATCTCGGTGAGACGCACCACTATATACGTCGGGCCTTACGTGGAACCATACCCACACACGTAGACCCGACTGAGGTGTACGAGACTGTGCAAGAGTTCAATCGGTATCGAGCTTCGCTATCAGCCATCTATCAGCCGGATGCTGCGGTATCCTTTTCGTTAGGTGGATTGATTAACAGAAAACTACCGAAGATGGCTTTACAGGCGCATGTGACATTGATTGAGGTGATGTCGGTACTCAATACAGTCTATGTTGACCTATCAAAGCCTGTAAAGGAGGGCGATCTCGATACAACGAAATTTCTCACGGCGTTGTATCGGGTCAATGCCCAATATGATTTGTTGGTGCCTGATCGCTATCGCTATCAGGTTGTGTGCGACAAGTATGAGGATGATTACGAACGAGTTATCGTCTTCATAAAAGCTCTACTCCGTCTGGTTGGCTTGAAGGTTAAGACTGTTCGCTTTCGTGAAAATGGAGAACGACTGCGGGCATACCACATCGAGAACCTGACACGGGCGACCAACTTCATCCGCTGGCGTCATAATAATGTCATGGAGGAAATACGACAGGTCATGGTGGCAGTGCCGCACCCAGCTATCCGAGCCTTGACCGCTGAGAAGCGTGAAATTATTGCCGATGCGATCACAGCCGGGTATCATGGAGATGTGATGTCAGCAATCATCGGAGTTTCAGGTATTGACATCCAAACCGCAGATATGATAGACTGATCGAAAAGGAGAAAACCATGCTACTCGATCAGTCTACCTTCTATAATCTGATGTCTCATGCCCCGGAATACGGAATGGCCCGCGCCGATTTGATGATCTGCGTCAAGACCCCCAAGAACGCCTTCTGGTTCAATGCTCGACCGATAGGGGGTGACACGCAAGTGGTGCTGGAACATAGCGTAGCTGATAAAGAAGTCACGGCGCGAATTGATGCGGTCAACAGCCGGGGCATCTACCAGACCAAGATCATGTTGGCAGTTCCCGGTACGAAAGATCGGATAGCTTTCCTGTGGGCCGCCTATCGACCCATCGACCCGTTCGATACGACCGCCTATATGCGGATGCGGGAAGCCGCAGAGAGGATGAATAGTGCAGTTCCAGACCCTATCAAGTAACGGCGATATTCAGACTACGCCCGGAGGTGGAAAGCGCGATAGTGATGATGGCAAACCGCAGTATGATCTGTTACCCTGGGACGCAGTTGATCGTGTCGTCTGGCACCTGATGCTGGGGGCTAAGAAGTATGATCGCCACAATTGGGAGAAAGGAGTTCCGGCCCTGCGCTGTTTCCAATCTGCCATGCGACATCTGGTGTCCTGGTTCATGGGAAAACGCGATGAAGATCATCTAGCGGCGGCAGCCTGCAACATCCTGTTCTTGTTGGCCTTTGAGCAACGAAAACGGTGGGAGTTATTTGAAGACCTCCCCCATTATACACATGATGACTAGCGCCCTTCGGGGCGCTTTTTGTTGACAAAAACAAAACTCTCTATAGCCTCTTAATTAGAACTAAACCTTAAGAGGTGTAATGTGCAAAGTCTAGCCGACTGGTATAAGGCTGGTGACGAGAATGGCATTCGTAGACCAGTAGAGGAAGCGGTGTTTGCACTTATCTATATGGAGTTGATCTATGCCCGATACCACACTCGTTACCAGAAACGCATGGGACAAACGAGACGACGAGACAGAACATTCATATGGCGCGTTCAAAATATACCTCTCCCTCCCCCGTTTTGGTCGAAAAGGTGAGAAGCGTAGCCTGGCCTTGACTGCCAAACGACTCGGACACAATGCGCTGACTACGGTCGAGCATTGGTCATCTCGTTTCGACTGGAAAGCCAGAGTCAACGCTTACGAAATGTCGTTGCCGTCTCTGCCACAGGTCTACGAAGAACAAAGCGTAGAAGACTACCGATCAACTGTCATCACCAAGAGTACACAGGTTATCAGTGCGTTGTGGGAAATCCTGGGGCATGAGTTGGAGAACCTGCGTAAAGCGCAGCTACAGGATAACCTATCTGTGACGGTTTCCGATCTACAGAAGCTCACCAGATCGGCGCAGGCCATTCAAGAGATGGCTCGACAATCTGCGGGTCTGCCCCGTGATTATGGTATCGTGGATGAGATGGATGAGGAGGATGCCAACGCTACCCGCGCAGTGGTGATTATGGGCGAGTTGACAGACGATGAGGCTGAAGATGCCGAGGTATCGTAAATCACCTCCTAAGAAGAAGCAAGCCCCGCCGTTGGTCAAATTTACGCTGGTGCCTTATGAGCGCCAGCGAGACATATTGGCACATGTGCGGGGGGAAGTCAAAAATCCAGAAGGGGATAACTACCGCTTCATTGTCGTCGTGATGGGTCGTCAGTCCGGTAAGTCGTGGATGGCTCGTTACGAAGCATTGGATGCTGCTATCAATCGGCACCATACGGTCATGTGGGTGGCTCCTACCATTCCGAGTGCGCGATCTCACTGGAACATGATCGTCAAACTCATCAAGCAGTCTGGTCTACCTATCGAGAGCATGAACAGAGCCGAGAAGGAAATTCACTTCATAGGCGGTGGTAGCATCTCGATCAGATCGGTCATCGACCCGGATAATATTCGCGGCCCTTCGCTTGATCTATTGATCTTGGATGAGGCGGCCTTCTTCCGTAACGGGCGATATGTTTGGTTCGGCGTTTGTCAGCCCATGATTACCGCATCACGCGGTCAGGTCATGATATTGACAACTCCGAACGGACGCAACTGGGTCTACGACATCTGGAAGAAGGGTATGGAGCCGGGGGAACTGAACTACAAGTCATTCCGTGCTACGGCAATGGAAAGCCCCTACCAGGACAAAAAGCTTCTCCGGTCGATCAGAGACTCGATGCCAGAGGTACAGTGGCGAGAAGAATATCTTGCCGAGTTTCTGGCAGATGGTTCGGGTATCTTTACCAATGTAGAGCAGCAGGCGACGATTGAAGCTTTGTCGGGGCCGCTTCCTGGTCATCGGTATGCAGCCGGGATTGACTTCGGCTTCAAAAGTGATGCTACCTGCTTCACGGTGATTGACATCGACACAAAGCAGCAGGTGTTTGGGAAGCGATGGGTGCTACCATCCAGAGGCGAGAACATAGATGCACTGAAGGCATTGCTCGATCAGTGGCAACCGACCGTGACCTACATCGAACGAAACGGTATCGGTCAGGCTTTACTCCTTTGGATGCAACAACGTTTTAACCAGAAGGTCATTGATGAAGTTGGTGAGGTACAGCTAGAACGCCAGTACACTGTCGGCGGGCATCGCATTGTCGGTATCCATATGGACAACGCCGTGAAACGAGAGATGGTCGAACGACTGGCAGCCGACATTGAGTTCGACCGATTGAAGTTACTGGCTCCAACGGGCGCATTGGAAGGCTATTCCGACATCCAGATTTCTGAGATGTCTACCTATATCCGCAAGCCAACGCAGTCCGGTATGGATATTACTTACAAGGCCGAAGAAGGGTCGAACGATGATACCGTATCGGCACTTTATCTCGCCCTGCGTGGTGTGCCTAAGAAGGCCGTAGTTATTCAGACAAGATTTACCAACCAACGGCGCAATCCGTTTAAGAGAAGGGTAGCCTAATGCCAGCAGCACTCGCCTATATACCTGCGAACAAAAAAGATCGTCAGAGGTTTTCGACCCTGGCGATCACTGAGTATGAAGCGCAGAGCCGCAACTTTGCGACTGCCCTTCGCTACTATGAAGGCAACCCCGATGCTATGCTTGTACGTGAGCCGGGGGAGCCAGATTTCAACACGCCCATCAACCTGACCAAGATGACGGCAGAGCGCACAGCCGCATTTTTGTTCGGGGAGATGCCGCGTTTTGAACTTGAGCCGAAGGCTCAAGAGGAGACACCGGAAGAAGCCTACCTGCGCGAAACTTTCACACAGAACGGTGGTCTACCCTTCTTCATCAAGATGGCAACACGCGGTTTTCTGGCTGGGCATAACTATGTCATGGTTACGCCGTCAAAGCCCTACCCCCGCATTCAGATGATTGACCACCTGAATGTCACGGTCTATTGGGATGTCAATGACACTGAGCATGTCCTCTGGTACGAGTATCGCTACTACGAGGATGGCTACGTCTGGCTGAAAGATTTCGTACACAACGATGATGGTACGTGGACGATCTATCGCTATAAGGGTATGCGGGTCGAAAATCTCGACATGATGCAAGTCCTGTCTGGCAGCCCGATGGCCTGGTACTACACTCGTCAGGGTGTCTACAAGCCGATGGGAAGTGTCAAGTACGATCTACCCGTGCCGCCGATTATCGCCTGGGCGCATCTGCCCTCCCCCAACTCGCACTACGGGTTGTCGGAGTTCAGTCAGAAGCAGCTTGAGGATGCAATCAACCGCACAATGGGGCTGATTACTCGCATCGTCACAGAGTCCAGCAACCCGGTTGATGTTGTGACTGGGGCCGACGCCGAAGAAATTCAGGATGGTGATATTATCACGATCACCAACCCAGCCGCCCGCCCGTACCGATTGGAGATGAAGGGCGATCTCACAGCGATCACATCTACTCTCAACAAGATGATTGAGATGTACCTGGCTGTGGCCCGTGTAGTGTTGCTCAAAGGCGATGCCAAAGACTTGCAGCGTGTCACCAACGCCAGTGTTCGGACGTTGTTTCTGGACATGTTGGCAAAGAACAACGTCATTCTTGCCAGCTATGAAAGGGCGCTACGTCAGATTGCAATAACGGTACTGTGGCTGGCTTATCTCAACAACGAGCTTTCCACGCATCCGGCAACCCTGCCGCAGATCGAAGTTCGCACTGCTACGCCACTACCAGTCGATCAGTTGGAAATGGCGACCATCAACCAGATGCTTCATGCTATGCACGCCCGTAGTCGTCGGACTATTGCAACCACGATGGGCGATGATTGGAACTATGAGGCACCGACAATCATGGCAGAGATCGCTGAAATGGGGGCTGTTCTACAGAAAATGAACCAACCCCTTGACAACGAAGAAGATACCGATAGTGTAAGTAATTAGAGAGTATGACTCGTATTACGTGTGTAGTACGAGTTTATCTTAGCGCCTCGCGTGTGCGAGACTTAGTACGGGAGTACAACCAATGCCTGAAGTTCTTATTCGTCGTGTGACCGAAGATGGTGCAGAGCCAGTCGATACCGTGCTGGACGAAGACGCCCTGGCCCAATTCGTGCGGACTCACCCCGATTTTATCCGGGTGCGCGATGAGAGCGTTGCTCGTCGTCGTGAACTGTCGCAATTGAAGCGCCAGCTACACTCCGTTAAAGATGCGGATGTAGATGATGAAGATGAGGAGCCATCTCCGAAGAAACAGGCAGCCCCTCCGATTGACCCGGAGAAGTTGATTGAAATGACCGCGCAACGTGTGTTGCAGCAGGTCGAACAGCGCACTCAGAAGACTGCAACCGTTGCGGGGTTGGTGAAGCAATTTAACCTTCCGGCTGACGTGGCTGATCTTTTGGAAGGCGCGGCTGACCCGGCAGCTATGGCGGCCCGACTGTCGAAGTTGACAGTCAACACAGGTCAGTTTGATGATAAGCAGAAACCCAAAGCCCCGGACGACATCATGGCAGATGTCATGAAGCGTCTCCATCTATCTCCTCCTACTACGGAGGAAGAATAAGGATAATCAATGGCCCCGGCTCCTAATGTACTCGCGCAGGTTATGCCTGCGTTCATTCCGCACATCGAACATGCAGCTATCCAATACACCTATCGGATGTACGCGATGGCTTCTACCGTTACGACCCTGTATGCCCCTGAGTTGGGCATGAACGTGCGGAAAGTCAGTGAATACCTGCAACACCAACGTGCGGTCAATCTGGCTGAAAATACCGCCATTCCGACCAGCGCCATCGTTCGGGCGCGTAAGACTGAAGTCAGCCCGATTGAAGTTGGACACGCCTATGAGATCAGTGATCGGCGCGTGATGACCGATCTGGAAGATATTATCGCTGATACCGTCCGCGCCCTGGGCGCAGGCGTTGGTGATCGTATCGAATCCGATCTGATTGAAGCAGCTATGAACAATCTGGCTGGCGGCACCATCGGCACGGCCTCTACCGACTTTGCTCACGACCTGCTGGTTGAAGCTCAGTTTGAAATGGCCCACCGCGCCGAACCGAACGAGCCGATCTACTGTGTCGTGCATCCGTTGCAGGTCAAGAACGTCATGAAAGACCTCATTCGCTACAGCGGTAGTTCCGCTGGTGTGAACCTGGGCTTCCGTGAGCGTGCCATCAATAGCTGGGCCGTCCCCGGCTTCAACAACGCCGTCTATATTCAGAGCAACTTCGTGCCGCGCCGAGTCATCAACAAGCTCTCGGTCTATGGTACGGGCGGCACCTTCCGGCTGGCGATCAAGGATGGTCGTACCGCAGGTCTCGATCTGACTGCGGCTATTACCGTTTCGGCTACCCCGGCGACCACTGTTGCCAACGTCAAGGCGGCTCTGGAAGCTTTGACCTTCGCGGGTAACGGGACTTGGACGGTTGCTGGTTCTGCCAACAACGACATCACCCTGACCCCGCCCGCTGGCCTGTATCTGGACAAAGAGTCCGAACTGCGCGTGGCGATTGATTGGGACAACCCGACTGTTTCCCATGTCAAGTCGGCCTACGATCTGGTGACGACCTTGACTGGTGCGCCGCTGGATACCAACGGCACCTCGCTGGGTGTCAAGGTCTTCGAGAAGTCGGCTACTGCGAAGGCCCCGGTCTTCTACCGTGATGCCCTGCTGTACGACGTTCGTCAGACCCCGACCGCCTTCTTCGACACTCTGAACGATGGTCGTACCGGGCGTTGGGCGCTGCATACCAAGTATGCGGCTGACGGCTGGCGTGTCGAGCGCGGTATGTTCATTGAGACGAAGGCCAATAGCGCCTTTGCGACGGGCTAACACTGATGCGATCAACGATGGCAGCCATCGTTGGATACATCCGTAGATACGGTCAGGTAGGGACGACTGAGCTTTTCAACGGGGTAACTTACTGGACAGACGATCAGTTGGAAGCCCTTTGTGATGAACGGGCGGAGACAACTACACAGTGGCTCCGTCCGATCACCCCGACAGTATATCGTATCAAGATGGCCCCTCAGTGGGCTTTTGAGACAGCGAGCTTCTATACTGCCGGAGGGACGCTCATAACCGGAACCTACAATGATGCTCGCCAAGAAGTCACGTTCGCAACGGCCCCGAATGCAGATGTCTATGTAGAAGGCATGGCATACCCCCGTTACATTATCCTGGCTGATCTATGGGACGTGAAAGCGGCCCAACGTCAGGATTACATCACCATGAAGGGCGGTAACAACCGTCTAGACTTGGTGCAAGAACGCGAGTTCTGTGAGAAGCAGCGGGATTATTACCGTAACCGTGTGATGCGTGGACACCGACGATGAGCATAAATTCCAGCATATCCGTAGCCCGCGAACGGGTCATACGCGATATGATGCCTGACCGCTGTACTGTGACCCCTTCGGTTGGCGCGACGGTTGTAGTTAGTGGGGTTGGAATTGAAACTTCCAGCCCCCCTACACCGCGCACCTGGCGGACTCTGTCCAGTATACCGTGCCGGGTTGATTTCTCGCGTGCGTTCCGTCCAGACGGGTTTAGGTTTCAAACGACAGTGGCAGATGAGTTTGTCCTAGAACTGCCGTTTGATTTCGATTTTCAGCCTACTGATCTGGTAACGATCAAGGGGCTGGACTATCAGATACGCAAGACCAAAGATGTTTCCGATTGGGATGTGACCGTTGAAGTCATGATTGCGAAGGTCAGTAATGTACTCGATACACCTTAAAGCCGACTTCCGTTCGATGATAAGAGTCGAAGCAAAGGCCAAAAAGCGTAGCGGGGAGATCGTCACTCAGGCATCTGAAATGCTGGTGGCTGACATTCGTAGTCATTGGTCGTCTCAGTCTCCATCGGCACGCGGCAATGCCCCGGCTATCGTCACAGGTAACTTGGATAGTTCTGTCGTCGTAGACCCGCGTGGACGTGATGCAAAAGGTCGTTTCGCCAGTGGTGAGGATGCGGTCGTTCGTTTCGTTCGTGTAGATACTTCTAAAGGCGACAACCCGATGGGGCGTGGTAACTACGCACACATCTTGGAGGATGATCTCGGTCGTCCGTTTATGGAGCCAGCGATAGAGCGAATGTCGAAGATTTACCCTGATATGTTCCAGAGGTTCTTGCGATGACTTCTCCGGGTACAGTTGTAGAGACGATGATTAGAAGTACCCTTGTGGCATTCCCGGCCCTTGTGCCGCTGGTAGGCCAAAAGGTCTATTCCGAGCATGTACCAGATTCCACTGCGCTACCTTACATCGTCATGTTCCACCTCTCCGGGGGGCAAGATCGCAACACCGAGTATGCCATGATGCGTTACAAAGTACAGGGCGTAACGGCTGATCGAGTGGTAGCTGAACAGCTACGTGGGCATATCCATGACGCACTGCACTATGCAGAGGGCGTTACAATCGGTACGGCCTGTCTCGTACAGATGAATGAAGTGATGCCTGTCTTCGACAGGTTTGTAGTTCAAAACAACCCGATATTCTACGCGGGTGGCATCTTTGATGTCATCATGCGGCTAAGTTAAGGAGCAGTTCAATGGCAATTTGCAGAACGGGCGGAGATCGCTTTACCAGCGCGGACGTAGTGGTCGAATGGCAGCCTTGCGCTCACATTCCGGCTGGGCGTCGGCACATTCAGCACCTCCGCTTCAACTCTCAGGCGACGGGCGGTACGTTCCGTCTGCGCGTCAACGGCGAACGCAGTGCTGCGATCACCTTCAACTCGACTATCGCCACCCTCATCACTAACATCAACGCTGCGTTGGATGCGATGGGTATTCTGGCTGCGGCTGAAATGGTGGCCTCTGGTACGGTTATCACTGATGTAATCCTGACTTCCAGTGCCACGACTGGCCTGCAATTCTACGAAATCGACATCACCGACGTGGCTCTGACGGGTATCACCAACAGCGACCCGGCCCTGACTACCGATGTCGAACAGTTCGGTACGACCGTCTATCGCATCAGTGGTGATGTGACCCAGGTCGATTGGTCTACCCAGGTGGATACGACCAACACCGAAGGCATCTCCGATTTTGAAGAATCGGTGTTGGCAGTGATGGAAAGCATGACGGTCGATCTGACCCTCTACCGCACTACGAAGGCGTGGCAGCGGACTGCCAAGCCGGGTATGAATGGTACGCTGACCATCTATCAGAAGGGCAAGATTTCAGGCCGTCCGATCTGGCGCGGAAACTTCCTGGTCGAAAGTGCCGACGAGTCCATGCCCAAGAACGATCTGGTGACGATGGATGTCTCGCTGCGGCGTCAAGGTAAGTTGCTCATCCCCATCGACTCGGTGTGGGACGGTTCGGAATAGTCTAAGAAGTAAAGGGGTTTACTCATGGAACATCGTATCAAGATTCTGCCTTCACAGTGGAGTTATGTGGACTTCGTAAAGTTCACAGACGCTCTCACCCGCAAGAATGACTATGAACTCGCCTACAAGCTGGCAGAGCAAATGGTCATCGAATGGGACTACGACATCGAACTGGCTCCGGGTGCCATCCGCTTGCTGCCGCTGGTCGAAAGCACGAAGGTGCTGCGTACCGTGCTGAACATGCTGGAAAAGCTCTCGCAGGACATCAACACAGATGGTATCGAAGTGAGCTTCGACCGCTGGACGCTGGTAGATATGAGCAAGTACCTGGCTCTCAAGGGCGAAGGGAAAGCCGAAGCTACTCTGCGGATGCTGGCGGAGATCATCACGGTTGATGGACAGCCGTTGGAGGAGCCGGAGGAAGTGTCTGCCGTTCTCGGTATGCAGATTGCAAAAGCCGTGAATGACAAGTACACGGAGATGTTGAAGGGGGAAGCCTAGCCGACGCACTGTTCCTGAGTAAGACGATGGAGTATGCGCCCAACTTGGATAAGTCAATCCGTATCATGCGTGTGAGGCTGTTCTTGTTGGGCCATACCTTTGAAACTGTCGATCAACTCAAACTCTCCGACCTTGCTGATCTTGTTGGGTATTGGGACGAAGATCGCAGGGCCGAAGAATACTTAGAAGAAAAGCGTCGGCGTAAGAACAAACGTCCCCAAACATAAGCCCGCCGAGCAACGGCGGGTTTTTTCATAAGGAGTATCATGGCTGAACGTATTGCCTACTTAGAGGCAGTCGTCGGCGCTGACATTACTGCATTTCGTAAGGGTATGCGCGATGTCCGTAACGAGACGGGCATCCTCTCTGAGCAATTAGCTGGTGTGGCTGGTGTTGGTCGTTCACTAACACTTGGTTTAACAGCCCCGCTAGTAGCAATGGGAACCTACTTTGGACAGGCAGCCAGTGAGTTCGATGCCGCTATGCGGAACATCAACTCGATTGCCTTCCTATCTGAAGGAGCATTGTCCGGTCTCAGCGACCGCGTACTACAGTTCGGCAGCAGTATTAGAGGCGGCCCGGTGGCTGCGGCGGAGACTCTATACACCGTATTCTCCGCAGGTCTGACAAACATAGATCAAGCCTTCTCCGCTATGGAGATTGGTACTCGCACGGCTGAGGCGGGCCTTGCGAATGTTATTACCACAACCGAAGGACTGGTTGCGGCGGCTTTAACGTTCGGTGATACTTCGGAAGCTGCATTCCTGCGCTTCTCAGATGCTACGACCCTGGCTGTACAACTCGGTGTTGGTTCGATGGATGTCTTCAACACGGGTATGTCAAACGTTATCGGTACGGGCGCAGTCGTCGGTGCGACGTTTGAAGATATGGCTGCTACTCTCGCCTTCCTGAGTCAGCGTGGTCTATCTTTCGCCTCAGCAGGTACATACCTCAATAACGCGATGAGCAAGCTCATTCGACCGGGCGAGGAGTTGCAGGCCGTCTTTGCGAAGATCGGCGTTGCCAGCGGTACAGAATTGCTCGACACCTTCGGCGGTATTGAAGGTGCGTTGCGGCGTATCTACCAAGAGGTGGGTTCCAACGAGCAAGCCTGGGCGAGTTTCTTCCCGGACGTGCGTGGCTTCAAAGCCGTGTCTCGTCTGTTCACACTGTTTGAAGAAGATGGTACAGATGCCGTCAGCGAGTTCTTCGATACCTTTGAGGGTAAGATGGCAGCGGGCGGGATTACGATGGATGCGTGGCAAGAACAGATGAAATCGTTCGCTGCTACGATGGACTTATTCAAGTCGGCTGGTAAAGCGGTTGCCATCGTGCTGGGTCAACAGTTGCTACCGATCATCACGCCATTCCTACAGAAGATCACCGAGTTGATGGTTTCATTTACGGAACTCAACCCATCAGTGCATCGGTTTGTTGTTGTGCTGGGCTTGATTGGGGCGGCTATCGGGCCGATACTGTGGCTGGCTGGCTCCTTCCTGAGTACCTTGACACCACTCGGTATCATGTTCAAGTTGTTGGTAGCAGGTGGTGCTGCTTTCGCTACCAGCTTTGACCAGTTGGCTGGTAATATCAGCGGCGCAGCATCCGGTATTACTGGAACGCTGGGGCCACTCATCACAGCCGTTGAGAACTTCTTCAACATCCTGAACTTGAATGGGGCTGGCGGTGAGGAGCCAACGTTTACTCCCATATCAGTTGAGACGACCGATTGGCTACAGATTGAGACACCTAAATCATTGTGGGACATCTATCAAGAGATGGGCTACGATGACGCAGGTATCGATTGGAACGACTTTGTACGTCGTGCAACCGCCGCAGGGTGGGATGGTCAGGCGATCACCTCTGAAGATGTACTGCACATTGACTTTGAGGGTATCACGACCGATCTACAGATCGGCGGAGAACGTATAGCCACAGCCGTGACTGATAACCTATCCGGTTCTCAGTTGATGAGCGGTATCACCGACGAAAACTCTCTGGGTACACGCTTCCGCATTGCAGTAGCGACCGTATGGCCCATCGTCAGCCGAGAGCTTGAAACGCTCTGGACAAACTTCAAAGGCTGGGCCGACCAAAATGGCGCGGCTATCTTAGATACCCTAGCTGGTGTCTTTGATGGGTCGAGCGATAGCAATGGGCAAAGTCCGATCTACAACGCTGTTCGCAACCTGCTAGACGGCGACATCATCGGTGCTATCAACGCAGTCATACCGGGGGCCGGAGATAAGCTCAACGCTGCGATTGGTAGTGATTGGGGACAGGCCATTCAGAATGCCTTCCCGCAGATCAGCACGGCACTAGGTACGCTGTTCGGCAACTTCCGTACCTGGTTTGAGAATGAAGGTCTGCCTTCGATAGCGCGTGGTATCGGCTTTGTGATCGGGCGTATCCCGGTACTGATTGGTCAAGCCCTGGGTGCGCTGGGGAACCTCGTCAAAGGAAACGATTGGGGTGCAACGGCTGGACAGTTTGGCGATCAGGTAGGAACACCACTGATCGAAGGTTTTCAAGATGCCTTCTCGGATGTCGAGATGGGGACAAACCCCTTTGAGACAGCGATCAATGCCATCGTCACCACTTTTACAGGGTTGGTTGTATCCGCCTTTGCGTTGGGGTTGATACTGCCCGCAGGGTTTGGCAGTGCTGTTATGACCAGTATTGGTGCGGGTCTGCTACGCGCACCGATCAGTGGTGCTATGTGGGCGCTGGGCTTTCTGGCCTCTAAGATTATGGCGGGTCTAAGTGTCGCCTTCGCAGCCGCTACAGGTGGAGCCACCGCAGCCGCTACTGCCATCGGCACAGCCATCAGCAGTGCCGGAGGTATTGGTGGAGCAGCAGCAGCCATTGGTGCTAAACTGATGGCGGGGCTGACGTTCGCAGGCACAGCCGCCACGACCGCAGCGACGGGGTTGATGACTGCCGTCTCATCGGCGCTGGCGTTACTTACGCCTGTGCTGGCAATCGGCGGAGCTATACTCTCGATTGCGGCGCTGGCAGCGGTTATCATCTCGCCAGAAGCTCGACAGGCAGTCGTAGATGCTGGTCGTAGTTTGATTGACTCGGCATTCGGCGCAGGCACACACGAAGCTATAAACCGTAGTGTTGAGAACACGGCTTACGAGATGGCTGCTGGCATTGCAGAGGCGACAGGTAACACGGACTTGGCAGTTAAGTTCCGTAGTATGATTGTAGAGCCTGTCGATGCGGGTAACGTCACTCTGGAAACACCCATAACGACCATCGAAAGTCTGACCTGTGATGTCAATTGGGTCGAGCTAAACTTAGCGAACGCTTCAATCGATATGAGCCGAGATGCTGACACAGACAGTTGGATACCGCGCATTGACGTAGCCGCTGAGGACATCATCACGTTCACGGGTACGGAAGGGTTGCAGACCCAGGTTACAACGTTGGTCGAAGGGCTGGCTACACAAGCCGCCTCAGCGACCGCCTCTGGTTCAGCCGGAGACGCTACGATAGCGGCTCAGAACTTTACACAGCCGTTCACGACTGCGTTCAATGATACATTCGGCCCGACTGGTACGGTAACAACGACATGGAGTACATTCGTCACAGACTACGGTGCGGATATGGCGACGCTGGTCACAGAGTCGTTGAAACTGGATGCTGAGATACTGCCGAAGTTCACGACATTTGCAACGAACTTGACGCCAGCGAAAAATTCGATAGTATCAATATTAGGTGAGATAAAGGCCGCCGTCAATGAGATGGTGCTGGCCTTTGGCACTATTCCGACGACGATCACAGTTCCGACTGTGACGGGCGGCTCACCTGACGGGTCTCATGCGGGCGGCTTGAACAGTGTCCCCTATGATGGCTACATCGCTAAACTTCATCGTGGTGAGAGGGTGCTGACACGCGGGGAAGCTAACGCCCAAGATCGTGGCCTACCGCTGGGTCAAATGAACAGTGGCGGAGCAACTCTCGCACCTGCTTACGTAACGAATACAGTGACGATCAACGGTGCAACGGATACTGATCGTCTACTCCGAGAACTACGCCGGAAGGGAATTAATCTCGATGATCGTAGATAATCTGCGAGTGCGGGTCGATTGGGATAAGGATGGTTACATAAACGAACGGGTGGGCGTGCAAACGCCCCCCAATCTGTTTCCCAAAGCTCCTTATGTCGATGCGACCTACCTATCACCTGAAAGTCGGGATTACACTAATCCTGAACGACCGGAAATCATCGAACAGGTGTCTTTTGAGCCAGGTAACGGGGCCGCAGAGATCATTGTACCTGATAACGCCCCCTTCTCTGGTTCTAATAATCCAATCTACTATCAACTCGGCTTCAAAGGTTATGAGCCGGGTCAGACTCGTTTAGGGGACATTGCTAATGTCATGCAGGGCGGGCATCAGGCAAACTATCCATATCGTTTGTCCACACACACCTTCTATACGACGCCCTCACTGATACCGAACTGGTCGATCATCAAAAATCCAGCGGGTCGAGCATATGGGGATTATGTTTGGTCGATACCAGGAACGTTGCGTAAAGACCCAGCCACCCCAGGAACGCCAGAGCAGATGTTCGGTATTGGTTACACCTGCACAGACAGTTCATTGGGGCTACCCTTCATCCTTAGCTCGCACTACGCTTACTATGATGTCGGTAATCAGTTCAGTCAGAGTAACAACTTCAACGGCACTATCCGCAACTATAGCTGGAACGGCCCCCCGGTTTCTGAGGGTCAGTACAAGCTATATATTCCTATCTTTCCTGCCGATCTAAACTCTGGTACACAGTACAAGGCTGAGGTGATCGTCTATGGGAATAACGGTACAGCAGGCAGTCCGAGTTATGGGCGTGTGTTCATTCGTAAATGGAGCCAGACTGTAACATATGACACACTGATGCGCTGGTCGAATTCCTGGCTACTTTTAGAGAACACGATCAACGTTCCGGCTGGCGTCACTCAGATTGCTATTGAAATACGATTGTCTATAACATCCGGTGTGGGGGTTGGTGCGTCTCCGTTCTGCATTGGTAATATTCGTTTATTGCCTGGCACCACAACCTCAACCCGCGATGGTTCGTTCTCGCGTGGGTGGGATAGCGGGTATCCACTGCGGGGCGATCAGTTCGCCATGAAGCTGGACGCCAACAAAGCCTATCGTTTTGAGTTCGATCTGCGGTTTCAGGCCCCAGCAACTCGCCACGCCCAGCTTCAATTGATAGAAGTTCGGGAAGATACAAAAGTCCAGACAGTTCTGGACACGCGCACATATAGCGGAACAAATGTCGCGGTACGCCCAGCTTATGAGATTACATCTGTCAACTATGCTCGGTACATCTATGTAGAGATTGTCTGGTACGAAACACTGACCAGTGTCTATGCGACTGATGTAGCTTTTCAAATACGTAGCCCCTTCTTGAAAGAAGGCATTACCGCAGCCACCTATTCAGGAGGAGCATTAGCCGCCTATGAGGATATTACTGATCGTGTTCTTGCTATCAATACTAGCTCCGGGAAGACTGACTTCGAGGTATCCCTGGCGGAAGATGGTCAAGCCTCAATTGAAGTGGATAATCAGGACGGGTTCTTTAGTCCTGCGAACACCGCAAGTCCAATCTATTCGGGTTTATCCGAAGGTGCGAGAGTTTGGATAGACTATAACAATGGCACCGATTGGCTGCCGCTGTGGTCTGGTTGGTTGGAACAGATCGATGTCAAACCGGGACGAAACAAACGAGCCGTACTGATCGCTCGACAGGGTGTTGAACAGCTACGCGGTAACACCATCCGCATCAACAAAGCAAACCTTCGTGTCGATGAAGTAATCGCTGAGTTGGTGGTCAATAGCTTGTGGACTCCTTCCCGTACAGGTGGCACGCGCTACAATCGTCGTGTGGCACGGGATACTCGCATCTACAGCACAGAGGATGTGTTCGCGCAACTTGATCGTGGTGAGTATGAAATACCCAGCACTTTGATTGCCGGAGCGACTTCTAAAGGTGGAGATGATCTATTAGGTGCCGCCTTACAAAGTGAGAATATGCACTTGTTTGTCGGTCGTGATGGCAAGATCAGCGTACTATCACGCAATCAGTGGAATGCGCCGGACTTAACGGCCCCCACAATCGATCTCGATACAGATAGTATCTCAGCCGAGTATGCAACAACGGTTGATGTCGTCAATCAGGTTACAGTGTCTATCGGCGGAGAACAGCAGCAGCTTCCCAAAGAGATCATATGGTCTCTACGCACCCCGGTCAAGCTCAACGGTCGTCAAGTCTGGACAATGGAGATGACGGCTCAGAAAACGGAAGGCCAACGACTCGCTCTGGAACCACTAGACCCCAGCGATCTCGATTTGAAGGTATACCGTAGTCAACCGAGCATTGATCGTAAGACCCCAAGTGTTGAGGGGGCTGACACGCCGCTGGTCAAGAATGTGGTGGTCAGTATTATAGAAAACGATGGGCGTGTCTATTTCAAGTTTGAGAACAAGAACAGCGTTCCGGTGTGGGTTGATGCTTCATTGTCGGGGCGTCCAGTCGAAACTGAAGATAACTCCTCATTCACCTACACAGACACAGCATCAGTATCTCGCAGTGGTGTTCGGGCGACATCCGTATCGAATAAGTTCATTCGTACATCCAGTCAAGCGGCTCATTTTGCCTGGTCGTATATGCGACGTAAGGCATTGATTGGCGGTGAGTTCATATCCATCACGGTGTTGAAGAACATCAATATGGACTGGACGCTGGGGACGCAGATCATCGTCAAAGAGACGGCTACCAAAGAACGAACAGGATTGCGGCATGTTATCATCGGAGAAGACTTTTCGACTGATACCGGGGCCTTGACTGTTACCTATCGATTGGCACGACTGTTCCAACCTGCTGCTGGAAGTTATGCGACCTATACGCGGCACTATACAGGCAATTCTCCGTTCGGACATCCAACGGTTAACTTTGTGCTACCAGAGGAACGAGCGGTACATCCGCCTGATGAATTGCTCGACCAACGCTATGGCGCAGATGGCGTTGAAACTGCTGTGCTGTGGCGTCGTCGGATAGGCGATGGGGTGTTTTACTTCAATGCACTAAATGACCAGTTCACTATCCTAGATGGTCAGTTCATCAGTCGGGCTAGACTCGGAGATGCCGCAAACTACATTACAGCAAAAGTCGATCTGCGAACGCTTGGCCTAAATCGACATCAGTTGCGACCGAGTCAGTCAAGCTTAGTATATATGTCACCAACAACTATACTAGGTGGCGCATTGATGGCTGGTTCGGCATTGAATAATGACAGTCGGTTTGACGCCAGTATCCCATCAGGAAGTCGTTCATGGGGTGTTATTCCAGTCGTACCCAAAGAGTTCTACGAATATCGTCTAAGTTGGATGTATGGAGAGTCAGCCCCAACGCAATTTATTGGCGTATCGGCGCTGGCTCAGGGGGCGCTATGGGGGCCGGGGATGACTGCCTGGTCAAAGGTGTGTTCTGGTTGGACGAGCCATCTATTTGAAGCAGCACCGACTGCGAACACAGTACGTAACGTAGAGACGCAGACACTAAAATTTCAAGCACAAGAGACCACCTCCGGGGCTGCGGACTCAGTACCGCCTGTGAGAGCGGTAGGTTTTGTGTTATCGACCCCCAATCCGTCAGGTATGCCGTTTGGGTTGGTAATAGCCGAGCGCGTTGTACGAATGACCAGGCGCGATGCTCGTAAACAGATACGGACGACTGACGGATTGACCGTATTCGCTACCGCCTTTTTGCGTGGTTTGAACTCTAGACCATTGAATTATACACTGACTGTCTATAGTGGGAAGACGGGCTTTGTGGTGGGTTCTGCCGAAGTCTCCGTAGATAGTGGCGCACTGGCTAAGGTCTCGGTTGCGATACCTGCTAACCACACTCACCTATGGGCAACCCTCACTCCGAATACCAATTCATTCGGAGATGTTCCGCAGGATGTGATGATCGTAGCTTACGGTTTTACAAATTTCAACCCGGCAACACCTGCCGAAATGTCCGCGCCGTCCGGTTTAGTAAACGCTATCTATTAGGAGAATTCAATGGCAACGTTATGGACTCAGCCGCCTGTGTACGACCAACAGGCCATCGATCTGACACGGGCAGAGTTAGAGAAGATCAGCAATAGGTTCTTGTATCTCTATGCTCCGCCCAGGGCTATCGCTACCGCTCGTAGTGGAACGTTTAGCACGACATCGGTAGCTTTCGCCCCGGTCGATAATAATGTCTTCAGTCTGACGATGGAGACCTCCGGTCGTCGTATCGCTTTCAGCCTACTGGGTCATGCCCGACATTCAGTTGCGGGTAGCAACGTCCTGTTCGATGTTCTGATTGATGACCTGACATTCGCCAGTAGCCTGACCGGGACACCACTGGTAGACGGCATCTGGCGCGTTCGTTCGGTCGTTGCAACGCCTGCACAGTCTATCGGCGGTGTTACCTACTATCTGGAAGGCACCGATCTCATCCCGGCTGTACACAATTTCAAGCTGTACTGGCGTGGTAGCGCCGCAGGTACTTCAACACTGGAAGCTCTCACCCAGTTTTCTGTTTCAGAATCCCCTTGACATCTAAGGGAACCTGATCTACAATGAAAGTTGACGTAAGAAATGAAACTATACTGAAAGGGTTTGCTGATGGAATTTATCAACGAAGTGGTGAATTTTGTGGTCAACGCATTCCTGGGCCTGAACGCTCTGGAAATCGTCCTGATCGTCGCTATCGCGGTGGGTTTGTTCCTGCTGACCCGCCTCATCACGGCAATCACGACCAATGAGTATGTGAAAGCCAACGAGACTCTGCTGGCCTTGCTGGGCAACACGCTATTCGATGCCGTCATGCTGGTAGCGTGGGGTAAGGTTGATTACAGCGTCTACGACCAGAAGGCCGCCGACTACGAGAATGAGCATGGGCGCTGGATTGACCCCCGAATGTGGTACGTCATCGACAAGGCCGAAGCCTGGCTTGAAACCTACGGCTTTGATGTTGAATTTGACGAACTCCTCGCCCGCGCCGAAGCAATCTATCGTCAAGCCCAACTCGACGGCAAGCTGCCGCCCGACGAACTTGACGACGAGCTTCCTCTGATCGAAGTCTAACCATACCTCATCGCCCCGAACGGCACAGAATTCTGTGCCGTTTTTATTTGTGGAGAATGCTTAGTGGACGATAAAACAATCTATATCATGAGGCACACTAGCTATGCTCGACTTGACCGACCTCAAGCTGTAGCACGTATAGCCAGCGGATTAGATTTCACACACGAAGGCGTATCCGGTATGCTGTCTCGCGCTGAGAATAGCCCGGAGCGCCGATCATACGATGCGGAGATCGTAGACCTGCTTCAGAATGATGCACACCTAGCACCATCAAAACTCCGTCAAAAGCAAGTGTTATTGAACTCGCAACATGCTTTCAATACCTGGCAACGTAATCTGCCGGACAAAGAAGTTGCAGCAGTTTTTATCAGTGATGGGCATATACCGGGTCTACAACGCGCCCCATTTCATCTGGCGCTTGAGATTATGGGATATGTCAACCCCGTTGCCGTATCTGCCATGAACGATGCGGTCGATCACAAGGGCTATGGTCGATGGGATGACGGTGTACCAAAGTCCGATGCTGAGGCTGATCTGGATGCGTTGCGCCTACAGGAATACGCCTACTACCGGGCTGTACATGAAGCCGCCCCGAATGCGGCCCTACTCGGAGTTGCAGGTAATCACGATCTATGGTACATGGCTTTCACAGCACGGCAGATGGTACGCGGTGGAAGCTCTCTCGTAGCCGACTACATGGATTTTCTGTATGATGCCTGCGGGGTCATTCAGTTTACAGACAGTGCTGACAATGAGGCTGAAGTAGTGTTGTCTCCGGGTCTGATCTGGTGGCACGGACAATTTGCCTCAGTCGATGCCAAAGCTAACGCTAACAAGACTCTGGCTCAGTTCACTGAAAATCGAATTGTACCGAGTGTGACAGTCGGACATACCCATCGTCCGGCCCATATACCTGGGTATCAGGTGGGAAAGACCGGAGCCAACTTCTATAACAGCGGTTGTCTTTGTAGCCTAAAGCCGCGCTATATGAAGCGTAGGCCGCAAGGCTGGGGCTGGGGTATCGTCATCAACTACTTCACACCACGCACCACACAAGAACGTGGTTATGTGATCGAATTTAGACAGACTAGCAATCGTTTGGAAGCAGAATTTAACGGGCGGCACTTCTCGGTGCCGATTACATAGGAAGTATGGAAATGCAAGATCACGACAGTCTGCTGTTAGCCGTTGCGGGTCTAGCTGGCTTCATCCTCGTACTGATGCGATGGATGTTTGCAGAGTTGAAAAAGGAAAGTAAACTCAGAAACGATCTCAGTGAAAGACTGGTGGCTTTAGAGCGTCATGTGATCGGTCAGGCCGCAGAGATCACCCGTATGCGTAACGCCTACCAGAAGTTGAAGGAAGCCTGCTCTCGGCTGTGGGCTAGGTATACTGAAGTACAGACGCAACTCAATCAAAAGAATGAAGAACTGATTAAGTTAGCATTGATGAAGGACGAGTAGTGTCCCAAAATGTGGGTTTATGTATTACTAAAACTCACATTTTGGGACAGCCATCTTAATGCTTGACAGCAAAATCATTGGGTGCTATGATGATCGAAACAAAGGAGACACCCATGATCTATAGCTGGACATCAACCTCGGACTTCATGAACTGCCCACGCAAGTATCACTACAAACACGTACTTGGCTGGAACCGCCATGTTAAGCCCTCGGTCGCATTGTTACGCGGTCAGGCCGTCCACCAGGGTCTCGCGGCGGCCCTGCGAAGCTCGCCAACTGAGTGCAACTCCGTTGCGTTAGAAGCTGCTCATAAGTTTCTTGTCGAGGATAAGATCAAAGCAGTGACCCAGCCATCCGAGTTCGACGTAGAAGGTATCTATCTGGAAGCGTGGCAGGAAGCCTCAGCCATCCTTTCAACCTACGTCCCGTTGCTGGGTCTCGGCACTGATTGGGAAGTTGCGCGTCTGCCCTCTGGTGAACCGCTGGTGGAGTTCCCGTTGACGTTTGAAGTCGATGGTCGCAAGATCGCAGGGACATTCGATGCCATCCTTATCAACCTGCATACTGGGCGTTTGACGATGGTTGATTGGAAAACCCGCGAAGCCTTCCCGCCCGCCTACGCCATGATCTGCGACGGTCAACTGCCATTCTATGCCGCATTCTGGAACCACTATTGTCGTCAGGTCGGTCGTGACATGCTGGTTGATGAGGTGGCTATGGTTGACATGCGGGTTAAAATCCCATCCCCGGCCTCTATCAGTGTGAAGAACGGTTTGCCGAATACTGGGGCTGCGTTCTACGACACGACATGGGAGAACTGGGTACGGACTCTGCCCGCCAACATCGACCCGGAGAAGTACCGAGAGTTGATGATGCCGAAGTTGAAGACAATGGACTACTACTTGCGCTGGAACTTCTTCCCTGTTACAATGATCGGAGAAGTGAGCGCCTGGCAGAACTTCAACCTACGTATTGATCTGATTGAGAAGGAAATCTTTCCACCAGTTTACAATGCGTTCACCTGCCAGATGTGTGCGTTCAACTCCATCTGTGGGAGCTTTGGTCGTTACAATCATGCTGAGGAGGTGCCAGCCGAACATCAATTCACAGCCGCAGGCTTTACACACGAAATAGACACACGCTACGGAGAATTTGCCAATGAGTAATACAGTAGAAACCCTTCTCATCATCGGGCCTGCCAAGAGTGGAAAGACTTATATGGTCTCGGCTGAGGTTCAGGCATTGCGTACTGACTACCCGAAGGCCCCGATCATCTGGATTGCACCTGCCAAACCGGATGAGGTGCCGCAACTGGAAAACAGTTCGGTTATCAGCACGCAGGGTAAATCCTGGCAGGACTTTTTCACGACCGTCAGCAAGGCCGTCAAGAGTACGTCTGAGCCGCCACTGGTTGTGATCGATGATACCAGCCTGTTGATGGGGCTGGCACTGGTGAGCGCAGGCGGCACCAACATGGTCAATGCAGCCCAACAGACCTGGGCCAAAGCTGCTAATGAGATGTTCATGCTGTGGCAGGAAGTCAAAGGCTTCTCGCGTGCCATGCTCATGACGGTCAGTGCTACGCCGGATGAAGCAGGCCATCTCAATATCGGACTCAGTCCGCTGGCTCGTAACTTCGCTCTGGCTGTGTCTTCCCGCGTTTGGTACGTGGATGTGGACATCAGTCAGGAAAACGGCATCCGTTACCTGCTGGAAATCAATTCGTCGGCAGCCGCCCGTCTGGTGATGGTAAACCCGGAAGATGTAACTGCCGCTTGACAAACGCTTTTGACCTGTGATACCATGCAGTAACCTATCTACACTATATGAGGACACGAACATGCCAACTTTCAACCCTACCCCACTGAAGATTGTCACGAAGGACGGTACGGAGATCACTGCTGAACAGATCGCCCGCCCCATGCGGAATGGGGGCAGTCGTCTGTTTGAGCCGGGACGCTACATCGCCATCATCACCTCTGGCAAGTGGGCCACTTTCGGCAGCACCAAAGATCAGCGCAAGTGGGGCAAGGTCACTTTCGATCTGATCGTCAAGAATGCCACCCCGGATGGCGATGTCAATCTGCTGCGCCAGGATTACATCCTCGGTGAAGTCGATGCCAACGACCAGTTTGTCGATCTCGATGCAGCTTCCGGGTTCCACTACCTGCGGGCGGCCCTGGGTCTGGCAGACAAACCCTTCGACACGGATAAGCTATCCGGTCGTGCTTTAAGCGCCGTCATCCGCGTGGCTGGCTATCGGACGGGCAAGACGTTCAAGGGTGACATCCAGCCGAAGGAACTGGCAGCCCTGATCGGTGTCGGTCAGTACGCCACGCTCGACCAGATCGAAGAATCGACCCGCTTCTACAACATCCGTAACGGCTTCCTCGTCGGTGATGAAGTTGCAGGCTTTGAGGAAGTCAACCCGGATTCGGTCGTGCGTCTGAAGATGAAGATGAACATGCTGGGCGTCATCGACTCCGACTGGGCCGGAGCCAACGGCCTGTACGATGCTGGGAATGGCGAATACTTCATGAATGAGGCTGCATTCAAGGCCCTGAATGCTACCTCTGCTCCGCAGAACCGTCGCCCCGGCAACACCCCGCGTAGTCGGCTGTAGACCGAAGTTGACAGTACAACCCCCCGATGTTGGGGGGTTGTTTTTTATTTAGACCTATGCTATGATATTCAGGAGTTAATTATGTACCCGGAGCCACAAGAAATGACCCCTCAACAACGTAAGGCACTGCGCGTGATCGGTATCGTCAGCATTGTCATTGCTTTACTGTGCGTCTTCACCGGGAGCTTCCTGCCTCTGGCTGGGTGGCTGGGGGGTCTGGCTCTCGTCTTCATTCTAGTGAATAACTAACATGCTCATCACAACCCTCAAACAGCTTGATGCCTTGTGTGCGAAGATCAAAAAGGCCAAACACGTTGTAGCCGATACGGAAACAACGGGTCTGCACATCTTTCAAGGTGCCAAGATCATTGGCATCTCGATCTACCTACCAGAGACCGAGACGAAGGCGTACATACCCATTCGTCACGGTGAGGGGGATGTACAAGTCATCACATCCCCGACTACGAAGGGTAAGACGTTCTCAGAGCTAGGCTTATCGACCCGCGCATGGGAAACGATGTTCTTGGGCCATCTGTGGTCAGAATACAAACACTACTTACCAGACTTCGGAAACTTGCCCGTTGACAAGACCCTGGCGAAGCTCCGGGCTGTGTGGGCGTTACCCCACGCTACCTACTACTTCCACAATGCGGCGTTCGACTTGCATGTTCTTCATCTGGACGGCTTCCCCACACCGATGAAGGTACAGGACACCTATCACGCCCTGCACTCGATCTTCACTGAATGGCAGTCAGGGTCGTTTTTGGCCCCGACGAAGTTCAAGAACTCTTGGCAGCGGGATGCTCAGGGTGAACTCGTTTGGTCGCAGCAATGGGGCAATCGTCAATTGAAATGGCAGGCAGCCCGTCTCGGTCTGGAAGGTGCAACTGTTGGTGAGGAGTCGTTGCATGATGCAATTGACAGTCTTATTGATGAGTTGACCAAGATCGTTGTATGGGACTTATCGGCCCAATCTCCGCATGAGGTTCTAACGGATAGATGGTTTTCGTGGTTATCTCCGCAAGGTAAAAACGCTGACAAGCGTCGTAGAAAACTAGAAACGAGAATGCTGGATGTCGATTATAGAAAAGAGTTCTATACCGACAGGGTAGCCCCGAAGATCAAGATTGATGACAAAGCCCATATGTGGATGTTACCCGCCGCTGCGGTAGCTGAGTATGCGGTACTCGACTGTGTACTTACATGGGGGCTTTGGAAGTGGTGCGAGGAAGAACTCGACCTGTGGGGTAGCCGAGAACTGAACGATCTCATTCAGGATGTGATGCTGCACGTTACATGGCCTATGGAACGTAACGGCTTCAAGCTGGATGTCCAGAAGGCTACCGAACTACAGGCAATGTACCGTGAGCGGATGAACGACATCGCCATCATACTGGGCGTACAACACGATCAGATGGAGGGTGAGTTCGATCAGGATGACGAAGACTACGAGTCGTCGCCATACCCCATCAACTCCAACAGCAAGCTGCTGGAACTTCTGAATGCGTGCATCGGGTATGAAGTCAAGATCGAGCTACCTGAATGGGTGCAACCTCAGACCTTAGCTGACCTGAAGGTCTATCCAGATGTAAGACTTTACGGCACCTCCAAAGAGGAGTTGGATAAGGTAGCCGATCATATCGTCGTGCGTTTGGTGAGGCTCTACCGCCAGTATCAAAAGAGTGCGACGACTTACCTGGGTAAGTGGCTCTCCGCAGCCGATGAGAATGGTATTGTTCACGGCTCTATCAATCCGACAGGTACAGGCACCGGGCGATGCTCATCCTCTGGCGATGCTGGCAATCTTCAGAACATCCCACAAGCTAAGGGTTATGACATCAAAACGGTAATAGTGCCGTATGACCCATCGTATGTACTTTGGGGTATCGACTACTCACAGTTTGAACTGCGTGTAGCAGCCTGGATTGCTGAGGGGTTGTTGGGACTCGACCCGAAAATGGCGATGACCAATCTGATCGAACAGTACGACGACCCGCATTCCTATGTTCGGGATATGCTCAACGTTCGGCGTATTCTATGGGGGGATATGACTGATGAACAGATCGTCGCCCTACTTGGATACTCATCTACACATCCAGACGTAGCCACTTCCGATCTGCGGAGCGAACTGATAGCGAAGACGGCGCGTGGTGTAGCGAAGACGGCAAATTTCGGTTTGCTGTACAGCGGCACTTACAAGATGCTATCTCGTATGTTACGCATTGAGTACGAACCTGCGGATGAGATCGTACAGGGCTGGCGCGGTATGTTTCCCGCTTTCCCACTGGCGCAGCAATACTATACGGATGAGGCTCTGCAATTGAAGCAGCACCCGGATGGCTTACGGGCTGCGTCCTATGTGCAGCAGCCGATCTACGGGCGTTATCGAAAGACGTACCTGTTACCTACATGGAGACCGTTTGTCAAAGATGGACGGACGCAGGGGTACAATCCCCGTGAGGCGGCAGCCCGGAGTTCGTGGAACTGGGTCGTACAGGGCTGGTGCGGGACGGCTTGTGTTCACTCTGCTGTAGAGTATACCAAAGATGCCAAAGCGCGTGGTGTACCAGATGATGCTATGAAGATGTTCGCTCAAATTCATGACGCCCTTGATGGCTACGTCAAGGTCGATCACATGCGCGAGATCAAACGATTGGCAGACATCATGGTCGATTGGCCTATGGTACGTCCAGCCATCCAGAACGTTATTCAGGGTAGCCCGACAGGTAATTGGCAGGATATGAAAGACGTTACAGATTTCGACCTATGGGTCGATAGCAAGGGACGACATGGGTACAAAAAAGCTAAGTCTTAGTGAAGTGCAGGAAATCCGACGACTTCTTGATGAAGGAGTCTTAGGTAAAGAGCTTGCTAGGCGCTACGGGGTGTCTGGCCCACACATCAGTCATATCAAAACCGGAAGGGTGCGACATGAAGGAAACAGCAATCACTCAGTCAATTCTGAAGTGGCTCGTCGCTCAGGGCGGTGACGGCTATCACGTTCATGGTAACGCCTTCCAACGAGCCGGAGAACCGGACATAGATGGACACATCTATGATAAACGTGTTGGTTGCTGGCAACATTTGAAGCTGGAAGTGAAGACTCCGACAGGTAGGCCGACTGAGTTACAACTTATGCGCCTATCTCAGTACCATCGTTGTGGGTACGTTGCGGGGATTGTGACTTGCATTGCCGATGTAGAAGCGGTACTATACATCTACAGTGTGGCGGCTGTGAAAAGCTGGGCCGACATAGCCGAACGTAAGGAACTCTGGTACTGGCGGGAAATCTATGGCTGATCTCTGGCAACATCAACACTACATCATCGACCGCGCTTTGAATACCCTCTACGACAGAGGGTATCACTATTGGGATGTCGGTTGCTCACTGGGTAAGACGCTGGCGGCCTTGAATGTTCATTCAAGGCTTCCCGTAGGTCATACTCTGGTACTCACAACCAAAAGCGGCGTCGAGCAAGCCTGGGCGCAGCAGCCTGCTGAGTACATGCCCGACACCCCACTTCTATCTCTGATCGGTGGCACCGCCAAAGAAAAGGCGGAACAGTACCGAGTATTTCGTAAACAGTCGCATGGTGTGACCGTCGTCAACTACGAGTCGTTCGTGAGGATGGGAGATGTGTTTCGCGCCTTTCCTCCTCAGACAGTGATTGCCGACGAGAGCCACAAATTGAAGACTGCCAGCGGTCGAACCTCTCGACTACTTTGTACTATCCCTGCGAAGTATCGTCTGGCGATGACGGGTACGGCATGGGAAGACAGCCCATTGGATGTCTATGGGCAGCTACGTTGGTTGGCACCTGCCAAGAACTACACATCCAGCGTGTTCGGTAGCTGGTCATCATTCTTTGAACAGTACGCGATATACTACATGATCGGTCACAACAAGATACCGAAGGCATTCAAGAACCTAGACCGACTGGCGCAGATCATGGCTCCCTTTACGACCATCCTACGAACGGAAGATGTCTACAACGCAGAGTGGGCCGCCAAGTATCCCGGTACTCCTATCCTACCTCCGGCTCATCATGATATTCACTGGCTGGATATGACCCCGCAGATGAGAAGTCTCTATGAGACAATGTGTGAGCGGATGCTGGCAAGAGACTCTGGTCAATTGATGGTGGCTGACAACCCGCTGGTGAACGGCCTACGTCTGCACATGCTTACCAGTGGACTTTATACAGGTACTCATCAAGGCGATGGTACACGGTTGGTAGAAGCCGATGCCCGTACTTACGACGGCGGTAGCCTGAAGTTAGACCGACTTATCGACCTCCTAGACGAGATAGGTAAGAAGAAGGTAGTCATCTTCACTCGCTTTACTCAGGATGTAGATCGTATCAAGGCTGCTGTAGATCGACCTACCTTTGAGCTAACCGGACGCGCTCATGAGCATCTGGACTTCATCAAGGCCCCAGACGGTATACTGATCGCCAACATCAATGCAGGTAGCGCCAGCGTAGACCTAACCGTTGCTTCACACTGTATCTTCTATACGCTCGACTGGGGACGTAGTAACTACGTACAGGCTCTCGCTAGGGTACGACGACCTGAGTCGAAGTACCCAGTTACATACCACTACCTACTCGTCAAGAACAGCATCGATGGGTTGATCTACGATGCCCTACAGCGTAAGGGAAATAGCGAGCGAGACTTACGACACGCAATAAACTCTCACTTGACACAACAACACTAGCTGTAGTATGATGCTCGTACAAGGAGAAAACCACATGATCGTCAGTGAAAAAGCCGTAGTCATCATCACCGATTATCGCTTGACCGTTATGAGCGAAAAAGGTCTCGATGGTGTCATCTTACTGGACATCGACACGCGCCTCAAAGGAAGCTCCAACAGCGTCACTATCGGTAGCGATACCGATGCTGTAACCTTCGTCTGGTCAGGACGAAGCTGGTACGCCGATGGAGTAAAAGTCAAAACGAACGTCTATCACATATGGAGGTTTATCGATGGGATTGTTGCCTTACGAAGAAGCGACTAAACTGGCAGAACGAGACACACACGTTCTGGACTCTATCAAGCTGGAACGCATCCGGCAAGAGATGAAGTTCGGGCCACAGAATGATAAGACTATCATGTTCTGGCTGGCGACGATCATGGAAGAACTCGGAGAGTGTGCAGCCGAAGCCCAACAGATTGAAGCCGGAGACGAACGCCGTTCTGATCTGGTGATGGAACTCGTTCAAGTCGCAGCCCTGGCTATGCGGTTGATCGGAAAGATCGAACGTGGAGAACTCAAGAGCTAACCTATGAAGCGACTACTCGATCTATACTGCGGTGCTGGGGGAGCCGGAGAAGGCTACCGCCGTGCTGGGTTTGAGGTTGTCGGAGTAGACCTAGCCCCGCAGAAACGTTATAAGCCCGGCCTGTTTGTACAGGCCGACGCAATAGATTATCTGCGAGAACACGGACATGAGTTCGATGCTATCCACGCCTCACCGCCGTGTCAGTTTCACACGCAACTGAAGAACGTTCACAGAGATAATCCAAAGTATGCCGCGCATCTGGACATGATACCGATCACTCGCCAGACTCTCATTGAGATCGGTAAACCCTACATTATCGAGAACGTGATGGGGGCTAAGAAGCATCTCATCAATCCGGTGATGCTGTGCGGTACGTACTTCGATCTGCATGTCTATCGTCATCGTCTGTTTGAGAGTAATATATCCCTGACGGTGCCTGAGCATACGTCACACGAAGATCATACACCGAAGGCGGGGCATAAGGCCCCGGTCGCCCGCGTGTGGTCAGGTGAAGGCCCGCAGCCAAAGCAGTGGAACCAGTATGTAAGCCCTAAAGGGTTTATGTCGATCTCCGGGCATATTTCAAATATCGAATACGCCCGCTACGCTATGGGCATTGATTGGATGATCGGAAAAGAGCTAGTACAATCTATACCACCCGCTTACACTGAATATCTCGGCAAACAACTTATGGAGTATCTGAAGTGACGACCTACACACCAATCACGAACAGCACCTACCAGACCGCAGTCGATAACGCACGGGCGGCCTACTTGAAAGCTCTTGGCAGTCGCCCCAGCTACAAGAGTATCGCCAAAGAACTGCCGGATGTCAACCCGGTCAATGCGATTGAATGGGGCGGGGTCATCCTGTTCATCATCATCGTGATCTCGCACTGGTTCAAGCTGGGGGCGTTGGCCCAGCCTTTCGCCAGCGATGCTCTGGCAGCGTTGACGCACACCCTGGGTACGAACAACGCCATCTCGCCATTGGTGAGCCAGGCATTTCAGATCATCACGACTCTGACCTTCATGAGCATGGGTACGTTGGGCATGATCTACTTCAAGATTTTGTCCACTGACCCCGCTATTCTGGAAGGCATCGAAAAGAGCCGTAGCAACAAGCTCAATCGCTTCTTCAGTTTGGAGTGGATTAGCCCTCGTCTACCTGCCATGATCGTCTATTTGATCGTTGGCTGGTTGATTTACATCGGGTATCAGACGCCCGGTGACATCTTCACTCGTTTCTTGCCAATCTTCTTGGAGGTCGGTCTGGCGTATCTCGTATCGACCATCATTGAGAAGCGTCAACAGTACCGTCAGCGCGTTCTACAACAACTCGACCTGCTGCGGAAAGCCTACGACGAACGGGTCGCCAACTATGAGCGAGATCGTGACTACCTGCGTCTGCTGTACAAGCAACTCTGGATTTCCATCCTGAACCACCGGGTAAACGGTCGGACGCCGAACGCTGCACTACTACAGCTACCAGAGAACGAACGCATGTCGGTCATCATGCAGGAATACCGACGCTGGACGGCTGGCGATACCTTTGCGGATACGATCATGCAGCCCGTTTCTACCGTTGCAGCAACGGTAGAGCCGTCCGGTCGCAGAGGCTCAGAGGTTCTGAAGAAGTATGGGCGTAGTACGTGGGATAGCAAGTCTCTGCTGCGAGACCTGCAAGTCACCAATGCCCCCAAGCCTATGAGCCGCAAGCTCATCCGCGAACGCTACGAGCCGGGGCTAGGTGCGGACGAAGCCTGGGCCATCATCAAGGACAAGTACAATGCGGAATGAATACTATCAGGACGCTAAGAAATTCGAGAGTAATGCTCAACACGTAGCGACCATCCTCACTGGAACCGAACGTGTGTTGGCTAAGTTCGGTCACTATGTCGTTGACTGTGCCAATCTCACTCCGACTAAGATCATCTCCTATTGGGATGCGGCAGTCGTTTTGGTAACAGCAGACCGAGAACCTGTAACGGTCGAACTTCGTCAGGCGTTCAATAGCTGCTTTGAGTCAGTCGTGGAAGTCTACTGGCCCCACTGCCGTGATATAATCGATCAGTTCAGGAGTACCCGTTATGGTCGGTGAACTCATCGCTCTGGCTATCGTTCTCCTACTTGCGGCTGTGCTGGTGCGTAAAGCACCAGCCCCCTACCTGTGGGAGATTAAGTTCGACATGGGCGATCACTTCGAGTACGCCTACGTCTACGCCGATAATGAAGCAAAAGCCAACCTGTACACGCTGGGGCCACAACAAGCCTATGAGATTAGGTTAGTTGAAAGTAAACCCGGTTTACTTACACGTAGCCGATCTATACCTGACATCTACAGCTTTGAGTATCGCACCAGTCAAGGGCCATACTACGTGCATGTCATAGCTAGGTCTAGAGAGTCGGCGCAGGTAGAGGCGGATAACTTCGCTATCGAGCATCCATTTACCATACGGCCCGTTCAGGTGTTCGATAAGGTGTCGGTAAAGACACCTTACATCGGTAAGCCTATTGTAGTATATGGAGGGTGGGGTTGATATACTTACTGATAGCCGTAGTTATACTACGGCTAGTATGGATGTACGCCCGCTTTAGAGTGAGGTACGCCGTAGGTAAGACTCGTCACCGGGAGAAGCATCGTGGTGGCTACATCTACTGGTTCCGTGATACCCACAACGATAAGGGTATCATCAAGATAGGTCGTACTAAACACCTTCATCAACGATTATCAGCCCATCGTACCGGGGCTGCTTACGGGCTAGACGTAGTAGCGATCTGTGCGGTTGATGATGATGTCTATGCTGAAAGCTTACTACACGATTGGTTCAGTAGCGCCCGCATCAATCGAGAATGGTTCCGATTTACACCAATCAATCGATTGGTGTGCCACTGGCTGAACGACTACGAGTTACAGCAAAGCCTTGACAGCCGATATTAGACATGCTATGATACTCCCAACAAAGGAGCTATCATGGTACGTGAACGTTCGGATATTCAAGATAAGATTTTGCAACTGCTGAGAGAAGCATCACTGCGGGCCTGGCACAATGAGCATCAGGGGGTGATAACCTGTCAGTGGAAGGTGTTGGTGTTATCACTCGTAGCTAACCCCCCGAAAGCCCCGGAGATGCCTAGCTCGATCAAGTACAACGATACGTGGTATGGCCCGCAGTCATCGACCGAGACCCATACCATCTATGTACAGCCAGAGAACTATCGGCATGAGCGGTACGTGTGGCAGCATCAGGATGTGGTACTGAGGCGAGCCATCGAATTGTTCGGGCGCAGGCGCGGAGAAGAAGTTGTGAGGTACGGACTATCGTATGTGATGAGGGGCTGAACCCCTCATCTTTTTGTTCCTACCCGGATTTGCACTATAACCCCTGACCGATCTGACCCCTCCCGGATTTGCACTATCCTTGTTTTGCACTACCCTTATGTAGTACCACCTACTACAAGATAACATTTGTGAAAATGATACGGGGAGCTACCTCGGTGCCACAGACGTAGCTTACGAAAAAGCTGATCGGAGATCAGGTAGCCCTTACCCAATGAAATGATGTCGGGGTCTTTGATACTGCCTAAGTCCAACCCACAATAGCGGGGTGAGTAATTCTGAAGTTTGTGGTGCGGCTCCGCAGCCCAACTCATCAACATCATTCCGGTCTCGAAGCGGATGGTATGAAGCCAATGGAATAGATCAATCATATCCCTATAGGTACATAAAGCAAGGCCGATGTAACCGTCGATCTGCTCCGCTGCTTTTGGTATGCGTACACCTACGTATATGGGGCCTTTTATAGTCTCAAAGCCAATTCTTACAAACCACTTATGGGAGTCGATGATCTCGACCCCGGTAGGTTCGATAAGACCGTTGTAGATGGCTGCCAGATCAGGATTTTCGTAAACCTTTTCCAGAACGTTGAGCATTTTCTGCTTCTCCTCTAGCTAGTCTAGCCGGGGGTATATATTTAGAGTATTATATATGTCCTATGAGGGGCCGTCAAGCCGGGCCGGAGAAGACCGTAATTTTTCTCATCAAACGCTCATCTGGCTCTCATCTTCCTCTCATAATTGTGGGGTAGGCCGGTTCTCATCAAACGCTCATCCGGCTCTCATGTTCCTCTAATCTTGCCGGGCTATAGTGGTTTCATCGAACGAAAGGAACCGACAATGATTACCGCCGAACAATATAACCACCTGAAAGCCATCTCTGAGCGTTTTAAGGCGTGGCTAGGCAATCGTACATGCTACAAGCAGGGCGAATGTCCAGAGGATTGCCAGATTACCAACGAAGAACGAAGCGCCATTGAGCTATACCAATGGCACCAGAATCCGCCTACCGAATATACGGCCTATATTACAAGCGATATGTCCTACATTACAACTTGGCTGGGCGATAAGTTAGGCCGAGTAACCTATCATTCATCTCGCAATCGGCAAGGCCGCGTGTCGATAGTGGTCATGGGCGATAATGGAATCCGCTACTATGGGACTCATTACCCGTCATCTGGCGATTATTGCAAGTTGAAAGCGTACAAACGCTCATAATCTACTCATCTGGCTCTCATGTGCCGCTAATCTTAGTGGCATATGATAGTGTCAATCAAGGAGAAACGACAATGCAATGGTGTTACAGTGTTCATCGTATAGACAATGATTGGGCGGAGTTATTCGGCTTACCTATGCAAGATGGTATTCCCGGCCCGGTTCATAGTTATATCGATACAATCGTAGAAACGCGGCAATCGCCCGACGATAAAGACGTTTACTACGCTAAGACATGGGAAAATCGTTGGTACGAATGCAGACCGATATACACCTATGAGATTATCGGCATTTCTGCCGGAAAGCGCGTAAAACTCAATACTTCAAAATGGCAGCGAGATTACCATCAGTTTGCCAGCGGTAATGTGTGGCGGATTGACTACAAAACCGGAAAGCGTACACTGATCGCACGCTTTACACAGACATCATTCACCTATTCGTCTAAGATGCTAAGGAAGTAGAGACTATGATTAAGGTAATGTACAAAGATCACGAACTCGACACCGTGCAGACTCTCACCCAGGCCATGCAATTGTACACCGATATTGCGCCCGATGAATACTATGATATGGAATTCATCGTCGGCAAGGCGGAACCTGTAGGAGCGTTAGACATCGCTTTTGCCGGAATTCTGGAATCGGCAATGTTTCATGGATACAATGCAGCGTTTCGGTTCATGTATACTTTTCAGATTGACCTGAAAGGCCATACCATCAATCCGCAGGATGAAGAATCCTATAACCTGCTGTGTGTTATGGAAGCTTTGGAATATCCTACACAGGTTACTTTCAGCGTTGCCGAAGGTGTCACCGGACTCTAATCTTCCTCTCATGTTCTCCTAATGTGACCAGTATATACTGGTCACAACTAACCAAGTAAGGATACGATCATGGCAAAAACAGGTGCACTCGCAGCGTACAATCGGGCTACACGAGCAAATACGACGGTGGGCAAGGGCTTGCATAACCCACGCCACGCTGGACGCCAGACTAAGGCTGTCAAGGGTACTCACTCGCCTAAACGATCTAAGAAGATCGTTTTGCCAGAACATCGGGGCGTTACCATCAAGCAATGGATTACGCTTACGATCTTCTTCATCGGCCTTTACGCTTTCGTTTCTTGGTGGGTTAAACCTGCGGCACCAGTAACGACGGTTACGACAGAAATTTACCGTTACTACACGGTAGAGCGCACCAATGGGCGAGTAACAACTATTTTGGTTGATACTGACGCCTACAATATCGCCTGTGATGCCAAGACCGATAACGATGAAGGCCATAATTGTGTTCTAGTATCAGAAGATGGTATTGCCGAGTTTCGGTCTTTGAGCGGTTATCGATAAGCTTATCAATTACTCATCTTCCTCTCATATGTCTTTAATGTGACCGATATATACTGGTCACAACTAACCAAACAGGAGAATTGACCATGAAACGCACGAACAACAAGAATGTAGCCGCTGCCTGGCACGCTGGAACCGACGCACAATCGAACAACGGTAACTACTCGACTCATGATGGCAACCTGTACTCCTACCGTATGCTGATCGGCGTAACTGCCCCGGATGGTACAAAGTACCAGCTCAATGTGCGCGGTAAGAGTCGTTACTCTGCCACTACCAGCCAGCATGTGAGTAAGGCCATCGCCGGCGCGACTCTGGTAGAGCTTATCGTTAGTGGTGGATGAGTA
>LNFM01001887.1_pt1 | contig 45757 bp, 46 predicted proteins | sample 596031 | NCBI WGS metagenome assembly LNFM01 (sample SAMN04254537, study PRJNA301005) | activated carbon metagenome | isolation source: dual media filters at the Ann Arbor, Michigan drinking water treatment plant | place: USA: Ann Arbor
CACTGGTCACGTTGCCGGAATCCCTCCGGTCACGTTCACCGGAATGTCGGTCACGATCCCGGAATCACCGGTCACGTTGGACCGGAATACTCAGAAGCAGCAATGAAGATCCACTTCATGTCCGACATCCACCTGGAACATGCCGATTGCGTCGTTGACCAGGAGGCCGTCCAGGCTGCCGACGTGGTGGTCCTGGCGGGTGACATCGGCGTCGGCACAGAGGCTCTCCAGTGGGCGCGGGATTGCTTTGGGGACAAGCCTGTGGTCTACGTTGCCGGCAACCACGAGTTCTACGGCTTTCACTTCGACAAGCTGCTGGACACCATGCGCGAAGAAGCCAAGGCCCTCAACATCCACTTCCTTGAAAACGATGTTGTCACCATCAACGGCTTCCGGTTTATGGGCTGCAGCCTCTGGACCGATTTCGAGTACTTCGGCAGGGGCACGCGGGCGCAAAACATGGTCCATGCGGAGAAGTGTCTCAACGACTTCAGGCAGATCAAAGCAACCACTCTTCAGCCGCACGAGGTTGCCGCGATCATGGAGTATGGAGACGGCAAGCTCAGACCGGTTCGCTGGAGCCGCAAGCTCACGGCCACGCACACGCTTGGAAGGCACCAGGCCAGCATGGCATGGCTGAGGTCCGAACTGCCAAAGGGTGAGCCTGACCGAACGATCGTGGTGACGCACCACTTCCCCCACAAAAGCTCGTGCGATCGCGAATACGCGAATGATCCGCTGACGGCGATTTATGGCAGCCACGTTGATCTTGACGTTCTGCTGGGTGCACGACTCTGGATCCATGGCCATACGCATTCGAGCAGCAACTACCGGATCGGCGACTCGAAACGGTCAGTCCGGGTGATGGCAAATCCGCGTGGATATCCGGTGGCTTGGTTGCCCGAGTACGAGAACAAGTGGTTCAACCGCAACCTGGTCGTTGACCTGGACGATCCCGAGGATGGGCCCGATCCCCGCAATTTCCCGCGGTTTTCGGAGCGCCGGTGATGCGGCTCCACATCCTGTCCGATCTCCACTGGGAGCTTGCCAGCTTCGGGCCAATAGCGGCCTCTCGCAAATGTCCGCTTACGATCAAGTCGCCACAACGGTCTGACTTAACCCAACGGGCCTCCACGAAACCCGGGGCGACTCACACCCGTCTACGCGTTAGGGTGGAGCCATTTACTCCGTCAGTCCTCGACCCGGTCCTGACGCCTCGATAAAAGTCGTGTAGGGCGATACTGAAGCTGTCCTACGTCTGATATTGATCATTCGTCCAATGGCGGGAATCGATACAACTCCGCAGGGTTGTCGACCAGTATCTTTTTTTGGAGCGACGGATTTTTCTCCCAGTCGAGAAACCGATTCAAGGCGCGGCCGTCATCAATCGGGTTGAAGGGTTCAACCACTTCACGCTGGCGGAGCTGCCCCAGCGCGACCCCCGGGTGGGGCCAATCACTGCCCCAGAGCATGCGGTCAGGGTTAGCTGCGATCAGCGTTTGCGCGATGACACTCGCTTCAAGACCATCGGGTTTTTCGGAAATACGATGCGGTGCCGATAGCTTCACCCAAGCCTGTCCATCGCGAACACGGGCCAACAAATGCGCAAAGTGCGGTTGATCGATTCCGCGCGCAGCCACCGCACGGGCAAAGTGGTCAAGCACCACGGGCACCGAGACTTGATCCAGGGTGCGCGCCAAAGAGGCGAACACAGCCAGGTTGGTGTAGAGCTGCAGATGCCACCCCATGCTCTTGACGCGCTCATGCGCCCACATGACTTGGCGCGCAGCGAAGGCTGAATCTTCAATGCCGTTGGTTTCGAGGTTAATGCGTACGCCGCGCACGCCAGCGTCGTGCATGTTTTGCAGCTCGGCGTCACTGGTATGAGCGTCAATGACGGCGACGCCCCGACCACGTCCACCTAACGACCGCAGAGCATCCAGCGTACACGTGTTGTCGCTTCCGTAGGGACTGGGATGAACAATCACAACGCGCTGAATGCCTAAGTGATCATGCAAGTGCAAAAGGTCGTCGAGCAGCGCTAAGCCTGGGGTGTATTGGCGCTCAGGTGCCATGGGGTACTGTGCGCTAGGGCCAAATACGTGCGTGTGGCAATCGCAGCTTCCCGCTGGGAGCGTACTGGCGGGTGCTTGATGAGAGACGCCATGAATGGAAACAGCTTGCGATGCGAGAGGCGGTTGCATAATGAATTCTCGGTGAGAAAAAATGAATGAACGAGCAGCAGCTTTTTTTAGTATGGATACAAATAGCGCCTATCGTATAGCCTGAATCAGAAGGTCGTAGAGATGACGGGCAGCTGGCGTTAGTGCGCGACCGCGCCGCTTAATCAGCCCAAGGGTTCTGACAATTTCAGGCTCATGCAGGGCAACGCTCACCAGCTTCGGATGGCCTTGCCGGGGCATGGCTAAGCGAGGCACCACACCCACACCCAACCCGGCCTCAATGAGGCTGACCAGGGCCGGTACGTGTTGAACTTCACAAAACCAACGCGGTTGAGACTTGCCCTGGGCCAGCGCCAAGATTCTCATCGCTGGCCGTGGGTTCTCGGCCGTGGGGTTGAGCGAGATATTGAGCGCCGCGGCGGTACCTAAGGGTTCGTTCTATCACTGGTTCCGATCCAAGGAACAGTTCGGTGAGGCCTTGCTAGAGCACCACTTCGAAAGCTACCTGGTGGAAGTCGACGCCAGCCTGTGCGCAGCAGGACAGACGGCGCAGCAGCGCTTGCTGGCTTTTTTTAGTCAGTGGCATGCCAGCCAATCTGGCGACTATCCGCAGGCCCGGTGCCTGGTTGTTAAGCTCAGCGCCGAGGTCTGCGATCTGTCCGAGGCGATGCGGGTCGTGCTCGAGCGTGGCACCGCCAGAGTGATCGACCGGCTGGCGTCATGTTTGGCGGAAGGCATTGCAACAGGCGAGCTGGCCGCCTGCCCTGATCCGGCCGAGGTGGCTCAGCAGTTGTACCAGCAGTGGCTGGGTGCGACGTTGCTATGCCGAGTACAGCGGAGTGCAGCACCGTTGGACAAAGCACTGGTGCAGACCGTGCGCTGGCTGGAGAGCCAGGCTATAGATTCCAGACACAAACTGAACCAGGTTCAACTGCAATCAACACATTAGAGCTTGGCTAGTGTCGGCTTTGGGCAGATCAGTTTGAACGCGTGGGATTCCGCTTTGTCTCGACGGCGGCTCTCGGGCCAGGAGCTGACGTATGCGAATGACCGTTATAAGACAATCAACTGGTAGTGACACTGACCCTGTTTCCTTACCGCACAAAAGTTAGGATTTCCGGCTTCTGCTTGGATTTTTTCAATGCTGGCATTGGGTGTCAGTTGGCCTGGTCATTAGTCAAGCGTAACGCCAGTCTGCTTCACCACGCCTTCCCATCGGGCGAGTTCCTTTTGAATGTACTCACCGTAGGCTTCTGGGGTCGAGCCCAAGGGTTCTGCACCCTGCAAAGCCAACTTCTGGCGCACATCAGTTGATTGCAGCGCTTTCATGACTTCAGCATTCAAGCGCTGGATGATCGGCTTCGGGGTATTGGCCGGCACCATCAAACCCTGCCAAGCACCAACTTCAAAGCCTGGCATGCCTGACTCCGCCAGCGTTGGCACATCTGGAAACAGCGACATCCGCTTGGGTGTCGTGACAGCCAGCATTTTCAGGCGTTTGTCGCGCACAAAAGGCATGACCGAATTGACGGTGTCCGTCATGAACTGAATTTGCCCACCGACGAGATCAATATCAGCCGGCGCACTGCCCTTGTAAGGGATATGTACAGCATCAATCCCATTAGCTCGCACGAACTGAAAAGCGCCAAGATGGGTGACATTCCCGTTGCCGGCAGAACCATACGACAACTTGCCTGGGTTGGCCTTGGCATAAGCAATGAACTCACTCACGGTGTTGGCCGGTACGTTAGGCCCGACAACCAAAGCCAAAGGAACGACAGCTGTCAATGCGACTGGCGCAAGATCGCGCTTCACGTCATAACTCAAACTTTTGTAAAGCGCCGGGCTCAACGTGATGGATGACGTGTTGTAAAGCAGCGTGTAGCCGTCTGCCGCCGCCCTCACGGCCAACATCGCGCCCAAGTTGCCATTGGCACCGCCGCGGTTGTCAACAACCACCGATTGCCCCATGGATTCAGACATTTTTTGCGCGATAACGCGGGCTACCAGGTCGGTGGGACCACCGGGTGGAAACGGAACAATCATCGTGATTGATTTGGATGGAAAGCTGGTCTGCGCTAAGGCCGCGGTGCTGCTGAACGTTATAGCACCTGCAAGCGCGACAAGCACAGTCGTGCTGGCAAGGCGGCGAGAAATCGGGCGAATAGAGAAGGTTTTCATGAGGTGTGTCTCCGTTGTCGTTTTAAACTGATCAGACTTGTTGGGCTAGATTCAAACCATCGATTAAAGGGTGAATGCGCTGCACTCATTCCGGCTTGACGCCGGCATCGATAGCCACCTTTTGCCAGCGAGCGTTCTCTTCCTTGATATAGCTGCTGAACTGCTCTGGCGTGGACGCCGCAGTGACCGCGCTGTACTGTGCAAAACGCTCCTTCATCTCAGGGGTGGAGAGCACTTTGACGAGGTCTCGATTCAGCCGTTGGATCACTGCTTTAGGAGTTCCCGCGGGAACAACAATGCCCTGCCATGAACTGACGTCAAAGTTGGCGTAGCCAGACTCTGCCACCGTCGGCAGCGTGGGTGCAGTTGCAGATCGTTTGTCCGTGGTTACCGCCAGCGCCCGCACCTTGCCCGATGCGACGAATGGATATAGGCTTGAGAAAGGATCGAAGAGCACCTGCACCTGCCCGCCGATCAGATCCGTCAATGCGGGCGCGCTGCCCTTATAAGGGATGTGGTTCATCTTGATCCCTGCGGCAGTGCTGAAGAACTCCACCGCCAAGTGAATCGAGCTGCCGGCCGTGCCGTAGTTGAGCTTACCGGGCTGGCTTTTCGCGTACTGCACCAGCTCGCTCAGCGACTTCACGGGCAACGAAGGGTGAACCGCAACGATCAGCGGCTGAATCGCCACCATGCTGATAGGATCGAAACTGGCGATCGGATCGTAAGGCAGCTTGGCGAAGGTCACCGGGTTGATCGCCAGCGTACTGATATTGCCCATCACCAAGGTATAGCCATCGGCTGGAGACCGGGCGCCGGCTTCTGCACCAATGACCCCGCTGGCGCCCGCACGGTTCTCAACCACAACTGATTGCCCCAACTCGATTGCCAGCTTGGCCGCTACTGCGCGAGCAACAATGTCAGTCACGCCGCCCGGCGGAAACGGCACGATCATGCGCAAAGGTTTGCTGGGGTAGTCCTGCGCGACCACGCCGACAGAAAACAGCAGTCCCAGAGTAACAGCGCAAAGTTTCAGAGATTTTGAAAACATAGCTTTTCCTTTCAGGGGTAAACCGACTCTTTCCGCGGCAAATGCAGAACCAGTACTTGCAGACCACCCTTGCCGGCGGCAAAAACTGGCAGGATTTCATCAGTCGACACGAACAAACTTTCCAAGGCCCCGAGTCGGGCATCGGCATAGATCAATGTACCAGCCAACACCACGAGGAAAAAACCAGCGCTGGCGGGAAGCCGTTGCGGCAACAGCTTCAAAGCGCCTGGCGAATGAATAACTTCGGCACCGAGTCCGTCGTCGGCAAGTGGAATCACGGTCTCCGTTTGGACGTCGGTCAATGCCAGCAGAACAGCCTCGCTCGCAATGTTTATGGGACCGCACTGCGCATGGCGTTTGGGACCGCGCAGCATTTTTTCGCGCGCATCCGAAATCGGCACCAGGCCGGTTTCACAGACAGATCGCATCGTGAAATATTTGATGCCTTCCGGCCCTGCAACCAAGGGGCCGTAGCCGGTGTACGCGCCCGCATAGTGAATGCTCAAGGGCGACAGCGCGCTTGGCCCGATAGAGCCAGAACCGTCCACGAACAGCTGAAACTGATTCTGTCGATGAAAGTGTGGCATCAGAACCGAATTGGGAGGTTGCTCGATCAACGCTACGGTTGGCGAGAGTGACGGGTCTGCCCCGGACTCCATCCATTCTGCTTTGAAGTAGCTATCGTCCAGCACCGGAATAGTCCGCCGCCTGAGTTCGCCGTTCGTTCGTGTTCCAAGTCTGATCATGCTCAACATCCAATCAATTCAAGAGATTTACTCTGGAGCGATGTTGCCGGCCCGTGCCACTTTGGTCCATCGCTCTATTTCTGTTCGCATGAAAGCGTTGTAGGCGTCCGGTGTGCTGCCCAGCGGATCTGTACCTTGTTTGGCCATCTGGGCGCGCACATCCGGCAAAGCCAATACTTTGAGTATTTCCAAATTTAGCCTTGCCACGATGGAAGCTGGAACCGCTGCAGGAACCATCAACCCCTGCCATGCGCTTGCTTCGTAGCCCTTGATCCAGCTCTCCGAGATCGTCGGTACATCAGGTAAGGAGGGAATCCGCTCGACGCTCGTGACCGCAAGAGCTCGTACTCGTCCATCCCGGATGTAAGGTAAGGCTGAACTCATGGCGTCAACGGCAAACTGAATTTGCCCACCGAACAAATCAATCAGCGCCGGTGCGCTACCTTTGTAAGGCACGTGGACAGCATTCAGTCCGGCTGTCTGCAATAGTTGGGCCGGGATGACGTGCGTGATGGTGCCAGTGCCGGCAGAGCCGTAACTGTACTTACCCGGATTGGCATCGAGCTGCTCGATAAATTCTTTGATAGTGCGGGCTTTGAAGTCCCTGTTCACAATCAATACCGTGGGCGCGGAAGCCGTCAGCGCAACGCCGGTGAAATCACGCGTTGGGTTGTAAGGCAGCTTGGGAGAAAGCGCCGCAGACAACGCAAATGAAGATGTGTTGTAAAGCAGCGTGTAGCCATCTGCCGCAGCGCGACTCACCGCGTCTGCGGCAAGTACGGCATTGGCACCAGGGCGGTTTTCGATCAACACCGGTTGGCCCAGAAATTCGCCGAGCTTGATAGCCAGCAGTCGCGCGATATTGTCCGTAGGCCCACCGGCCGAAAACCCGATGAGCATGCGCAGCGGCCGGCTTGGGTAGGCTGCTTGGGCATTGGCAGTGCCGACAGCCATGGCGCCTAATGCAGCCAAGGCTTGACGGCGAGTCAGAAAGTTTTGAGGCGTGTTCATGGTCAGCCCTTTCATGTGTTGTTACCCGCCAGCATGCGCTTGGCGGTGTAGGTCATCACGTTTTCTTCGCGTTGATTGAATACCTGGATGGTGGAGTCAACAATGGCTCTACCGCCGGTTGAGGTCGGGCGCACACCCGTCACCTCAATGACCGCGTGAATACTGTCGCCAACACGCACAGGCGCATGAATTTTCTTGGTGAGCTCCAGCATCGCCAGCCCTGTGCCCTGGATCATGGTTTGCAGAATGAAGCCTTCAATCAGCGTGTAGGTCAGCGCCGCCGGAACCGGCCGCCCGGCAATTCCGCCATGCAGCGGAGCCGCATCAATGAACATGACTTCGACCATGCCTGTGACGCCGATAAACCCGACAAGGTCGGCCTCGGTCACTGTCCGCCGAAAGGTCTTGAAACGCTGACCAATGACCAGCTCTTGCCAATGAAAGCCTTGGCCAAGTTGCTGGATGTTGTTGGGGGCGTGGCTCATGGACATGTGAGCATGCCCGTTTATTGCTGCTCGATTTTGGCTTTGACAGCGATGCGCTTCCAAAGGTCTATTTCAGTCTTTTGAAAATTACGCATGACCTCGGGTCCACCGGGCATGACCTCGCCACCAATGCGCTCGTAAAACTCACGGGTTTCCGGCAAGTTTTCAATTGTTGTCATCAATGCTGCGAGCTTCTCGGTCTCAGCTTTGGGTGTCTTGGACGACACCATGGCAGCAACCCACACATAGGCGCTAAACCCTGGCAACCCGGCTTCTGCTGAAGTGGGCACTGACGGCAGCACCGCAATACGATTGGCTGAGGCTACCGCCAATGCACGCAGTTTTCCGCTTTTCACCAATTCTTGCGCGCTTGTAATTTCAACAAAAGCCAGTTGAACGGTCTCTGATCCCACAGCCAAAACCGAATCTGCGGCGCTCTTGAAAGGAACACCGTAGGTTCTCACGTTAGCCGTTTCGTTGAACAGTTCAGCCATCAATTGATAACCAGCTGATCCATGGGCGTAGTTGAGCGTCCCTGGTTTGGCCTTGGCCGCAGCAATCAGCTCAGGCAAAGTGGTGTGGCTAGAGCCGCCAGGAACGATCAGGAGCGCAGGCGCCCGAACCATCATCGTTAGCGGGCTGAAGTCGGCGATCGGGTCATAAGGCAAGGACTTGAACAAGGCCGTGTTCACGGCCAGTGTCGAATTACTGCCGATGAAAACCGTGTGCCCATCGGGCGGTGCAGACAACACAGCGCGCACCGCAATAAAGCCGTTGCCGCCCGCTTTGTTGTCGATGATGACGGGCTGCGATGTCATCTCGGAGAGTTTTTTGGCGAAGTATCGTGCCGAGGTGTCTGTTGCGCTTCCTGGTGGGAACGGAACGATAAATCTAATTGGCTTGTTGGGAAACCCTTGCGCCAGTGCAGGCGCTATGGCTGCAGCCCCCAACAGGGCGGCGCTGGCCAAGCTAGCAATGAGAGTTCTGCGAGTTGTGTTTTTTTTCATGATGTTGTCTCCGTAAATAAAATGAGTTTGATGCTGTAGCGCCTCTTTATTTGTATCTTTTTTTGATCAGTCAAACCTGCTCATCGCCACCTTCCCGATCATGCGGCCGCTGCCAATCAGCTGGTGCGCTTGCATGACATTTATTGCATTGATGCTGCCTAGATCGACTTGGAGCGTCGTCTTCAAGACGCCGTTATCCACCAGCGCAGACACCTCGTTGAGAATGTCGCCTTGCCGCGCCATGTCTGGCGTTCTGAACATCGAACGTGTGAACATACCTTCCCAGCTGAAGGTGATACTTTTGCCGCGCAGCAAATTCATCGGCAAATCAGCCGATGCCTCGACCAATGAACAAATGTGCCCATGCGGCGCAAGAATTTCGGCTAACTGCGGCATCAGCGGCGCAGGGTCCGTCAAACACAACACAAAATCAACCAAAGGCACGCCCAGTGCTTTGAGTTGCGGCAAAAGCGGCTGCGAATGATCAGCAACATCGGTGGCGCCCATATCGCGGCAATACTGCTGCGACTCGAGACGCGAGGCCGTGGCAATGACACGCACCTCTGTCAGCTTGGAAGCCAATTGCAAAGCCATCGAACCCACGCCACCGGCACCGCCAATAACAAGTAGTGTGGCCGGCTGTTGAATCGGCCCACGTGGCAAGCGCATGCGTTCGAACAAAGCCTCCCAAGAAGCAAGACTGGAAAGAGGCAAGGCAGCTGCCTGAATAAAACTCAATGTGCTCGGCTTGCGTCCGACCAAACGCGCATCCACAGCATGCAGCGCGCTACAAGCTCCTGGGCGCAGCACGCTACCGGCATAAAAAACCGTCTCGCCAAGTTGAAAGCCAGAGACATCAGCCCCCATGCCGACCACCGTGCCTGCAACATCCCAGCCCAAAACCCGGTCTGGGCTTTGTGATGGCTGCTTGGAACGGGCCATTTTCAAATCGATCGGATTGACCGCAACGGCTTCAACGCGCACCAGCAAATCATTCGGTTTGACGTCGGAGACCGGCAACTCGCTGTCGATCAACAGAGAAATATCGGGAACCTCTGGTCGTGCCAGCCGATTGACAACAACAGCTTTCATAACGTCCTCTGCTTAAGCAAACGCTAATTGAACTGGCAGCGGCTTTGGCGCGCTGTAGTGCAGGGTTGCGCCCTGCGCCTGCAAGGCCCGCACTTCATCGTCTGTGAAACCGGCCTCGCGCAATATCTCTTCGCTGTGTTGTCCTAGACCTGGCGCCGGTCTCTGCTCAGTCGCCACGGGGGTTGCAGAGAGTTTGACCGGCACGCCGATCTGCCGTATCTCGCCCTCGGTCGGATGAACGACGGTTTTGATCATGCCAATCGCCTTCAAATGCGGATCGTCGATCAGGCTGTCGATGTCTTGCAGCGGCATGCAGGGAATATCAGCGCCTTCAAGCAAGCTCAACCAGTCGGCATTGGTCTTTGTCGCCATTGCTTCGCCGACCATGGTGTAGAGCTCATTGATGTGTTTAGTACGCGCCCCTATGCCGCCAAAGCGCAGGTCCTCTTTAAAAAGTTCCGGCTTTCCAATCAGTCCTAAAAAGGCTTGCCACTGGCGGTCGTTGTAGACCAGCACACAGACATATCCATCCAATGTTTTGTAGGGTCTGCGCTCTTTGACCAGCAATCGTGGATAACCACTTGGACCGATAGGTGGCACGAAGGTCTCGCCAGACAAATGGTCACTCATGACGTACTGCACCATTGTTTCGAACATCGGGATTTCAATTTCTTGCCCTTCGCCGGTGAGCGCACGGGAGACCACGGCGGCAAGAATAGTGTTGGAACCCATCAAGCCAACGGTGCGATCCGCCAGCGTCAACGGCACATAACGCGGCTCGCCGCCTGACGAGCGGGCCACCAAATCAGGAACAGCGCACGCGCCTTGAATCAAGTCGTCATACGCGGGCTTGTCGGCGTAAGGACCGCTTTCGCTGTAGCCATAAAGCCCTGCGTAAATAATGCCGGGATTTCCGGCCTTCAGGCGTTCGTAATGAATCCCCAGACGCTTCATCGCTTGCGGCCGAATGTTGTAAATCACCACGTCTGCCGTGCGGGCCAATCGGTAGAAAGCTTCCAGTCCATCGGGCTTCTTCAAGTCAAGTACCAAGCTTCTCTTGTTGCGATTGACATGCAAAAAAATCGAACCCATGCCAGGGTTGCGCATCGGGCCAATTCCCCGCACGGTGTCCCCCGTCGGAGGCTCGATCTTCACCACGTCGGCGCCCATGTCGGCCATGAGTTGTGTGGCGTAGGGCCCCATCAGCACGGTAGTGAGGTCTAACACACGAAGACCTTTTAGCGGACCAGTCATCTCATTGCCTTTAAAGCCAGTGAAAAATTTCTCATACAGATCGAACGAAATCGGACAGCGACATCTCCCTTGCGAGCACCTGCTGGCCGATTACCGTGTTCCAGTAGGCTTCGGAGCCGTGGGCTGTGCGCCACTCATGCAAGCTGCGGGTCAGCAGTTGCAAGTCGTATTCTTCAGTGACACCAATCGCACCATGCAGAGCATGAGCGACGGAGGCCACCAACACCGCAGCTTCACTGGTTCGCGATTTGGCCATCGCAGCAGTCAGCAAAGACGGCGCGTTTTCAGCGCCCTGAAATGCGGCTTCAGCAGCAATCGATGCAGCGGCTGTGTGCTCCGCCATCACGCTCAACTGATGCTGTACAGCTTGAAACTTATCGAGAGATTTGCCGAACTGGACGCGGTCGTTGCAGTACTGCAGTGTCATCTCAAACACACGGCTCATGGCCCCGCTGAGAAGTGCGGCATACAGCGCAGCAGCAAAAGCAGGCAACATCGCACCGCCTTGCAAAGAACGTGTCGAGCCGCTGTCATTAGGCCATGTGAGTGTTGCCGTCAGACAGTTTTGAACACCTGTGCCGACGCGCTTGGCCGCAGCACAAGGCAGTAGCAGCAAGCCGTCGCCATCGCGGGTGAGTACGTAGTCCGCCAGCATGCCGTACGGCGTCAACCCGCAGCTGATGACGCCACTCGCATCGCGGTGAAATGTCTGCGCCAGCGTAACTATGCCGGAAGGCAGCACCAGTTGCGAGCCCACCAGCGCACGCGCAACGATGGTTTGTGCCACCGGGACCGGCACGGTGTAGTGACCGAAGCACCTCAAGACCGGAAATAGTTCAGCCGGGGACAGGCCGGCACCGCCGTCTGCCTCGGCGCTCAAGAGCTCTAAAAATCCGGCACTGGCAATAGCGTCCCACAGCGCTGCGGGGGACTCACCCGCCTGAATCGCCCGCACCACGGCCGGGGTGCACTGGTCTTTGAGAATATCGTCAATGGCTTCTGCAAACATAGGATCTGTACTTTCTTAGCGCAAGCCCAAACCGCGCGCAATCATGCCGCGCAGGATCTCTCGCGTACCGCCACGCAGTGAATAAGTGGGTGCAATCTGGCTCACATAGGCCAGCGTGCGGTAAAGGTCTGCGTCCACCGGCGCGTCTGGATTCAGCCCGATCGCTGCTTCAATGATGGCTGGAATACTTTGCTCAAATTCAGTGCCGATGTCCTTGACAAGCGCCGCCTCAACAACAGGGCTTTCACCGGCCACCAGCTTGCCCGTGACGGCAATAGACATGTTGCGTAACGTGCCCAGGTGCGTCGCGAAGCGCCCGATGGTGGCGACGTGCGCAGCCGCATCAGCACTGCTTCGAAGGCAGTCAATCCAGTGCTCCAGGAGCACGATGCTTGAGTAAATCCGTTCGGGGCCGCTGCGCTCAAAGGCCAGCTCGGCATTGACCTGAGCCCAGCCTTCTCCTTCGTCGCCGACCAACGCGTCATCGGCCAACAGCACGTCGTCAAAGAACACTTCAGAGAAATGGGAGTCGCCCGAAAGATCCCTAATCGGCCGCACCGTGACGCCAGGCAGCGACAGATCAATGATGAACTGCGACAAACCCTTTTGCCTGTCTTGCGGCTCGCCGGACGAGCGCACCAAGGCGATCATGAAATGGCAGTGGTGCGCATTGGTTGTCCACACCTTGCGACCACTCAGACGCCACCCGCTTAAACCGTTCACCTCATAACGCGTGGCACGCGTTCCCACACTGGCGAGGTCAGAACCCGCATTCGGCTCGCTCATGCCAATGCAGAAAAATGCCTCTGCAGCACATATTTTGGGCAAGTAAAACTGGCGCTGTGCATCAGTTCCAAATTTGTTGATCAGCGGTCCGCTCTGGCGGTCAGCAATCCAGTGCGCAGACACCGGCGCACCCGCAGCCAGCAGTTCTTCCACCAACACAAAGCGAGAGAACGCGTCCAGCTCAGCACCGCCAAACCTGGCTGGCAGGGTCACGCCCACCCAACCGCGTGCGGCGAGCTTGCGGCTGAAGTCCGCATCAAAACCCATCCAAGAGCGGGCCCGGATGTCCGGCGGCGTGGGTTCAAAACTTGACTTGAGAAAGGCCTTCACCTCAGCCCGAAACTGGGTTGTTTCAGCCGGAAGCGTGGCATACCGGAAAGCGGAAAGCAGGTTACTCAATGGAATCTCCTGTGTCGATCAGACACCGACGGTGTGACCACAATAGGCTCACACGTGCTGAATGTGATGGGGCAAGAATAGAACCCCTCACCGATTCAGTCCAATATTTAATTCCTAATTTCTAATATCTGATCGGTATCAGATATTCGAGGGATCTAGGGTAATCCCTTGGCATAGAGCCGGCCAGACTGATACCGTTTTGGTATTGGATAGCGATATATCAATATTGGACACTCCAGGGTTCGTCGCCTACGCTTGCGGCATCTCCACGCTGATCAGGATTCTGGAAATGCCCAACTTTATTTTGTACGAGCAGCAAGGCCACGTGGTAACGCTGACCATGAACGAGCCTGAGCGCCGCAACCCGCTGACCGGCAATTCGGCGGTAACAGACTTCTTAGCGGCGATTGACCGCATTCACAACGACCGCAGTGTTCGCGCCGTCATCCTGACCGGCGCAGGCACCGCCTTTTCTTCAGGCGGCGACATCCGCGACATGGAGCGGCAAGCCTCTGGTGAAGTCTCCGGCATGCAAATTCGCCAGGAATACCGCACTGGCATCCAGAAGCTGCCGCTCGCCCTCTTCAACCTCGAAGTTCCGATCATCGCGGCGATTAACGGCGCGGCAATTGGCGCCGGCTTTGATGTGGCGTGCATGTGCGACATCCGCATTGCGTCTGAGCACGCCAAGTTTGCGGAGAGCTTTGTCAAGCTGGGCATTATTCCGGGCGACGGTGGGGCTTGGCTGCTGCCGCGCATCATCGGCATGTCGCGAGCGGCAGAAATGTCTTTCACCGGAGAAATGATCGGACCCGACTTGGCAGCCAGCTGGGGTTTGGTGTCCCGCGTGGTGTCAGCCGCCGAGCTGCTCAGCACCGCAAACGAGCTGGCACAGCGCATCGCAGCAAACCCGCCTCACGCCGTTCGCTTGACCAAGCGGCTACTGCGAGAAGCCATGCACACTCGCTTGGACACCCTGCTTGAAATGGCCGCCGCCTTTCAAGCGCTGTCGCATCAAACAGACGACCACAAAGAAGCCGTGAATGCTTATTTGAACAAGCGCCCTCCGGTCTTCAAGGGCTGACGTGCCAGCGAATGCGAAGCCCGCCCAGCTGGCCCCCTCAGGTATGCTCGGCGCGAAGGATTTCGCCAAACCCATGGACCTGCGACGCATTCGCCACTTCGTCACCCTCGCCGAGACGCTCAATTTCCACCGTGCAGCAGAGCGCCTGCATATGGCGCAGCCGCCGTTGACTGTGTCGATCCAGAAATTCGAAGCGGAGCTTGGCACCAAATTATTCCTACGCGAATCGACCGGTGTGTCCCTGACACCCAGCGGGCGGGCTGTGCTGATTGAGGCCAAAAAATTGCTGTTTCACGGCAACCAGCTTCGTGAATCTGCACAAGGCGCACTTGATGGAACCGGCGGAACGCTACGGGTTGGCTTTGTCGGCTCAGCGACCTACGGGATGCTGCAAAAGCTTCTGCCGCTGTTTCGCGCCGAATACCCAGGCGTTGAATTAATCCTGCGCGAAGCAACCTCGGTGGCCATCATGTCGCAGCTGGAAGATAACTCACTGGACATTGGCCTGGTGCGCGTACCGCTGCTGCAGCCCTCCCGAGCAACGCTGGTCCAACTTGAGCGCGACGAATACATGGCAGCACTTCCACGCGGCAACTCACTCGCCGAAAAGGGCCTGCTTCACTTGTCAGACTTGGCGGATCAGTCTTTCGTCATGTATGCGCCGACACATGCTGCGGGTCTGCACAGCACAGCCATGCTCGCTTGCCAGCAGGCCGGATTCATTCCCCGTGTGACGCAGCAAGCGGTACAAGTCCAAACTGTCTTGGCTCTGGTTGAAAGCGGCTTGGGTGTGGCACTCGTGCCATCGGTCATGCAGCGCTTTGTCAGCGACAGGATCGTCTACCGCCCTTTCGTCGATTTTCCATCGGCGGCATCTATCGGACTAGCGCTAGCCTATATGGCCGAAACAGAGAGCCCAGCCACGAAAAAATTCCGCAAGCTTGCTTCCCGTGAGTTCCCGCCAAGCAGTCCCAGATAAGTTGGACAATCAATCCGAATAGTTGACCCCAGAAGCGCGAATTTTCGCTGGCGCTCCACGATCAGGCTTGGAGCAATGGCCTTAAAGATTGAATCTTTGGCAGCGCTTCCAATTCAAAAACAGTACGAATCAGCTGCTAGGTTTTGGCTTGACCCAGCACCGGATTCAGCAATTCAGTGGCTTTGTTGATCACTTCTTAGCGTGTCATGGGGTTGCGGGGCGCACCGCGCACCGCCTCCAGGGACGCGAGGGCGAGGGCCGCACGCCAAGCACTACGCGGGCGCCCTGACCGCTCAGCAGTCGCGCGGTCGCGTCGCCGAGACCGCAGACTCTAGGGAGCTACCACTCCGTCAGTGGCAGGGAGTGGCTGGCAATAGGAATCGAAGATCCCAGTCAATGTCGGCTTTAGGGCAGTCGATACAAACTCCTGGAATTCCGCTTTGTCGTCGTAAGCGGACAGATTGTCGCTTTGCATTCGATCATAAAAAACGCGGGGAGAGTCCACGGCAGCGCCATCAAATGCGATTCCATTGCCATGCCACCAGCATCCATCCGCCCCAGCGCCCTTTTCGGGTTCTGGGGCGCTCTTACATCTCTGTTCGTTTTTCTACAGAACGGCAACTCGCCGGTTGACCTGAGTTGCATGTTCCCCTCCCCGCCGCAGTGGACCGCCCGAGTCCGGACGATCTCAGGCCGCAGGGGATTGTGCAGAGAGTCCCTAGAAGGCTTCCTTGAGGAAGGCCCGCCCCTCCGCGAGCCGCCGCGCGGTTCGCTGCACTGCCAGCCGCCGGACCTGAGGCGGCGCGCCGGCGCGGCAGTCGGCATCGGCCTCCACGTAGATCACCCCGGACGGATGGCCGAAAGCCAGCGGGCGCGCCGGGTTGCCCCGGACGGCCGCCATGATGCGATGAGGCAAAGTGCCGGGAACGCGGCAGGCGATGCCGGTGGTGGCGGTCAAGGTCCCGGCCAGGGTCTTGCTGGCAGAGCCGGAGGCGTACTGGCGAACCACCAGGTCGAGATCCCCCGCGGCCACCAGGTCGCCCTGCGTGCAGGTGCGGTAGTCAGCCGGTTCCGCCAGCACGATCAGCATCGGCGTCGATGGCGCCTGCCGCGCATCCCAGTATTCTCGCAGGCCGCAGCTGTAGGCCACGATTCGGCGAATCGCATCCATCCGGGTCTTGAGGTCGGTGTCGCCATCGATCTCCTCCGGCGACTCGATGCCCGTCATGCGCAACGCGCTGTGGTGCACGTAGATGGCCATGTTGGCGCCATCCACCACCGACAGCTCCACCGAACCGACGCCGGGCACGTCCATCATGTCGACTGCATTTCCAGTGGGCAGCAGCTTGCCGGTGATGGCGCCGATTGCCTGCGAAAAGTCCAGCGAGATCGCAGCGCCGGTGCCGGGCACACCGCCGATGGCAAAGTCGCCGCGCCACACGGGCTTGCCGCCCTGCACCGGCACTTCGACGCCGATCACGCGGTCGGTATTGACGTTGTGCACCCGCACCAGCGTGATGCCTTCTACCGGGGCGACCATGCCCTCCTGGATGGCGTAGACCCCGACCGCGGCCGTGAGGTTGCCGCAGTTCAGGTTGTAGTCGACCTCCGCCCGCACCGTGCCGACCTGGCCGAACAGGTAGGTCACGTCGGTGCCTTCGCGCACCGGCTTGCCGATGATGGCCGCCTTGCTGGTCAGCTTGTCGGCGCCGCCGAGGCCGTCGATCTGGCGACGGTCGGGGCTGCCGAACAGGTCCAACAGGACCTTGGTCAGCGCGCCGCGGTCCGTCGGCAGGTCCTCGGCGCGCAGGAAGACACCCTTGCTAGTGCCGCCGCGCATCAGGACGAAGGGCAGGTCGTCACGCATGGCGTCGCCTCAGCCGGCGCGCTGGAAGCGCGGGATCGAGACTTCCGGCGTCACCGGATCGAACACCACTTGCACGTGTTCGCCGACCTTGACGTCGGACGGCGGCATGCCGACCACGTTGCTGATCATGCGCGGCCCTTCGGCCAGCTGGATCAGCGAGACGTTGTACGGTACGTCCTGGGCGAAGGCCTGGTTGTAGACCTGGTGGAACACGATGCTGGAATGCACCGTGCCGCGGCCGGACACCGCCTTCCACTCGAATTTTTCGCACAGGCAATGCGGGCAGACATGATTGATCGGGTAACGCGGCTTGCCGCAATCGCCGCAGTGCTGCAGCACCAGTCGGCCCTCGCGGGCGGCGCTCCAGAACGGGCGGTTGGCGTCGTCGAACGAGGGCAGCGGCTTGTCGTAGGTCATGGCTTCGGTCATTGTGGTTCCTCAGGCAGCTCGCAGGATCATCGCGTTGGAGCAGTTCAGCGTCATGCCGCGCCCCGTCACCAGGCAGGTCTGCGCGTCCTTCACCTGACGCTCGCCGCCCTGGCCGCGAATCTGGCGCACGCCCTCGACGGCATGCAGCCAGCCTTCCATGTAAGACTCCGACAGGTTACCGCCCGCGGTGTTGATCGGCAACTGGCCGCCCAGTTCGATCCGGCCGCCCTCGGTGAAGGGGCCGCCCTCGCCGACGCCGCAGAAGCCCGCGTGCTCCAGCCAGAGGATCACGCTCATCGTGAAGTTGTCATAGAGCTGGGCGACGTCGATGTCCTTCGGGCCCACGCCGGCCATCTTGTAGGCACGGGCTAACGCGTCCTTCTGGTGCGGCACGTACCACCAGTCCTCACGCTCCATGTTTTGCGTCGTGTACGCCTGGCCTATCCCGGAGATCAGAACGGGCTTTTGCTTCAAGTCCTTCGCCCGTTCGGCCGAAGTCAGGATGATGGAGACGCCGCCGTCGCTGATCAGGCAGCAATCGAGCAGGTGGAAAGGCTCGACGACCATGCGTGAGGCCTGGTGGTCTTCGATCGTGAAGCGGTCGCGCATGACGGCGTTGGGGTTCATCGAGGCGTGCTTGCGGCAGGCCACGGCGACGTTGCCCAGGTGGCGGCTGGTGGTGCCGTACAGCGCCATGTGGCGGCTGGCGGCCATGGCGCTGTTGGCGGCGGCGCCGAACATCCCCCAGATGCCCCAGGAATCGCCCCAGCCAGATGCGCGGCCGAAACGGTAGTTGCCGGTGCGGGCGGTGTCCGCGAAGACGCAGGCCACGTAGTCGGCCATGCCTGATTCGATGGCCATCGCGGCGTTCTGGATCAGCGCGCCGCAAGTGCCGCCGCCCATGGTCATGCTGCCGGTGTACTTGGGGTCGATGCCCAGCGTCTCGCCCATGCGCAGGTAGTTGAGCGATCCTTCCGGGGAGGTGGTTCCCGGCATCGTCAGCAGGCCGTCGATCTGGCCCTTGTGCAGGCCGCTGTCTTCGAGCGCGAGCTTGAAAGCCTCGGTGCCGAGCGTGACGGGGGTGGAGCCGGGCAGCTTGCCCTGCTTGGTGGCGCCGACGCCGACGATGGCGATCTTGTCCTTGAGTGAGTTCATCGTTTGTTCCGTTTTGCTTTCAGCGGCCGTGGTAGATCGGGTGACGCTTTTCCTGGAAGGCACGGCGGCCTTCGATACGGTCTTCGGTGTCGCGCAGCAGGCCGAACACGTAGCTCTCAAGCGCCAGCGCGCGGTCCAGCGGCATGGCCGAACCTTCGCGCACCAGGCGCTTGACGGCGCGCACCGACAGTGGTGCGTTCAGGGCGATGCGGGCGGCAATGGCCAGTGCCGTTTCCAGCAGTTGCGCCGCCGGGACCACTTTGCTGACCAGCCCGGTGCGGAGCGCCTCCTGGGCGTCAACGCGGTCGCCGGTCAGCAGCATCAGCATGGCGTCGGAGCGGCCGATCAGCCGCGGCAGGTGCTGGGTGCCGCCGGCGCCGGGGATGCTGCCGATGCGCACCTCGGACAGCGCGAAGTGCGCGTTCTCGGAGGCGATGCGCACGTCGCAGGCCAGCGCCAGCTCCATGCCGCCGCCCATGGCGTAGCCGTTGACGGCGCCGATGATCGGCTTGTCCATCTCCATGCCGGCCAGCAGGTGACCGGGTTGTGCCTGGCCGAAGGTGAGCTGGGCAAAGCTTTCCTTTGGCGGCATGGTCTTCTTGAGGTCGGACCCAGTGCAGAAGGCCTTCTCGCCGGCGCCGGTCAGGACCACGCAGCGCACCGCGTCGTCCTCGGCGACGCGCTGCCAGGCTGCGCGCAGCTCGGCCCGGGTCTCCGGGTCGATCGAGTTCATCGCCTCGGGGCGGTTCAGCGTGATGATGGCTACGCCTTCACGCACTTCATACAGCAGCGGCATGTCGATCCTTCAAGTTCGGTTGGGGAAGGCGACGGCGCTGTCCAGCCACTGGCGCACCGGCATCCTGTCGATCGAAAGCGCGCCCTCGAACAGCCGGTCGAGGTCCGCGCGGGCATGGCCCCATTTGAGGCAGTCCTGCACCTTGGCGCGCAGTTCCTGCAGGCTGAGTGGCGCCTCGGCCGAACCGCGCAGCACGTCGACGCGGCGCTGCAGCCGCTCACCGTTGCGCAGTTCGAACGCGATCTCGGTCCAGCGTGGGAAGGTGCCGCCTTCCGATGCATCGACGGCGGTCACCTGGGGGAAGAAAGCCTGGGCCTGCGGCCGCAGCACGGCTGCGTCGATGAAGCTGGAGAGGCCGATACCGCCATCCAGCAGAGCCGCGGTCACCGCGTACTGCATGCTGAACTTCGCTTCTAGTCCGGTCTGCGGCCGCTGGTGGATCAACGGCGTCAGCGCGCCTGCGCTCGCTCGCACGTGCACCGAACCGACATCGGCCAACGTGAGCCCGTGCTCCCGACGCAAGTCGAGCACACCGTCGAGGGCGCGGTGGGTGGCATAGCAGAGAGGGTACTTCTTGACCTCGATCCCGCTCGAGACCAGCTCCAGCGGCGCCTCGCCGAGCGTTTCCAGCGCGGAGAGGGACTCGCCGTTGGCGTACAGGTCCATGTAGCCGAAGGCGTCGTCCAGCGCGCCTGCGGCGGCGTCGAAGCCCTCGCTGGCCAGCAGCGCGGCCCGCAGGCCGGCGCTGTTGGCGTGGCCGGCCTGGAAAGACTTGGCGTGGGTGCCGAAGTTGGCCCGGCTGCCAGCCGCCTGCGATACGGCAAGGCCGATCGCATGGACGATCTGCGCCGCGTCCAGTTGGAGCAGTCGAGCGCAGGCCACGGCAGCGCCAATGGTGCCGATGCTGGACGTCGAGTGCCAGCCGCGGGCGTAATGGCGCACCGCCATCGCCTTGGACAGCTTGCAGATCACCTCGAAGCCGCAGACGTAGGCGCAGGCCAGTTCGGCGCCGTCGGCGTCGATGGCCTCGGCCAGGCCGACCAGCGCCGGCAGCAGCGCCACGCTAGGGTGGCCGCGCAGCGGCGAGGTGACGTCGTCGTAGTCGAGCACGTGACCGGCGACACCGTTGCTTAGCGCGGCCAGTTCCAGCGGCAGCATTTCCCCAGTGCCCCAGTCGCGGGAGGCCCGGCCCGGTGCCGGCAGGCCGCTGCGGCGCGCGTACGTCAACGCCATCCGCGAAGCTTCTTCATTGCGGCCTGCGAGGGCGACCGCATAGGTGTCCAGTAAGGCGCGGCCGCACGCTTGAACCAGATACCGCGTCAGGTGTTCGCGCCTGAAGCCAACGGCGAAGGTGGCGATGCGCTCGGCGGCCTTCACTGCAGCGCCCCCTGCGCGCGCAGTGCGACGATCTCCGCTGCTGCCAGCTCCAGCTTTTCCTTCAGCACTTCGTCGGTATGCTGCCCCAGCAGCGGCGCCGGTCGGTGCGGGAAGCCGGGCGTACGCGACATCTTGAATGGCAGCCCGTTGTAGACGGTGCGGCCCATTTCGGGGTGATCGAGGTAGACCCAGTGCTCGCGCGCCTGCAGCTGTGGGTCGCGCTGCAGCACGTCGGCCGCATCCTGCACCGGGCCGGCGGCGACGCCGCGCTGCTGCAGCCGCTGCGCCAGTTCGAGTGCGTCGTGCAGGACGGTGCTGCGGGCCAGTGCTTCGTCCAATGCGGCGCGGTGTTCCCAGCGTCCGGCCATACCGGCAAAGCGCGCATCCTGCTCCAGGGCCGGGTCCTCCAGCACGTGTAGCAGTGCCTGCCAGGCCACTTCGCTGGAAGCCGAGATGGCGATCCATCGATCCTCGCCGCGGCTCGGGTAGACCCCGTGCGGCGCGCCGGCGATGTGCTGGTTGCCCACGCGGCCGGCAACGTGGCCGTTGGCGGTGTAGTCCATCACGGCCGGGCCGAGCAGCGCGATCGTCGGCTCGATCTGCGCCACGTCGATGAACTGCCCCTGGCCGGTGCGTCGTCGATGGCGCAGTGCCGCCAGGATGGCGAAGGCGGCATGGGCGGGGTTGGGCACGTGATCCGGGAAATTGGTGCCGGTGCCAGCCGGGTCGAGCTCAGGCCGGCCGCATAGCTGGTGCAAGCCGGTGACGGCGCCCATGGTCAGGCCGTAGCCGAGGTACCTGGACTCGGGGCCGACCTGCCCATGCATCGACATGCCGATGTAGATCGCGTCCGGCTTGAAGGCGCGCACCGCTTCATGGCCGAGGCCGAATTTCTCCATCGTGCCGGGGGTGAAGTTGTTGGCCACGACGTCGCTGCGCTCGATCAGGCGGCGCGCCAGCGCGCGGCCTTCCTCGGTCTTCATGTTCAGCGTGACGCTGCGCTTGCTGGAGTTGCGGTCGGCGAAGTAGCCGCTGCGGTTGACGCCGCGCACGCCGCCCTGGAAGGGCTTGGCGTCGCGCAGCGTGTCCAGCCTTTCGGCGCTTTCGATTTTGATCACGTCGGCACCGAAGTCGGCCAGGATCTTGGTGGTGTAGGAGCCGGCGCCGATCCAGGTGAAATCGGCAACGGTGATGCCGGCGAGCGGGAAACGGTTCATGCGATCACTCCCTCGCGCAGCAGCACTGCCTGGCGCTGGTGGTCGTAGCCGAGGCCCGAAAGGACCTCCCCCGTGTGTTCGCCGAGTTGTGGCGCCGGCCGGCCCAGCCGCCACGGCGAAGCTTCCATGCGGAACGGTGCGCCGGGGACGGTCAGCGTGCGGCCGGAGAACGGGTGCGCGGTCTGTTCGAAGAACTGCCGGAAGACGAGTTGCCGGTTGACCAGCAGGTCGGCCGTCGTGCTGACCGGGCAGATCGGGATGCGGCGCCGCTGGCCTTCGGCATAGAGCTGCGCCTTGGTCATGCCGGCGGCATAGGGCAGAAAGATGGCGGCGAAGATTCGCTTGGCGCCCGCCGTCTGCAGGAATGCGGAGTCCAGCCAGCGCGGCTCGCGCAGTTGCTCTGCGCCTTTTGCGCCCGCTTCCACCAGCCAGTCGGTGGTGGTGTTCCAGAACTTGTTGGAAGCGACACCGCCCGCCATCAGGTAGACCATGCCGTCCTGGCACGGAAACACGCCGGTGCCGGCCTGGCGCTGCTCGCCACCGTTTCGCTTGCGCACGGTGTTTTCCAGTTCGACGAACTGCACCGCGTTCTCCAACGCCATGGCCACGCTCTCCTGCACAGAGACGTCCACGTGCTGGCCCTGCCTTGCGCCGGACTGGCCTTCGACTTCCAAGACGGCGATCATCGATGCCACCGCAGCGAATTGCGCGGCCGCCAGCAACGCCTGGTTGCCGTAGGGTGCGGTCGGCGCCAGCCCGGGATAGCCACCGAGCGACAGCAATCCGCCGAAAGCCAGACCGATCAGGTCGCCGCCCTCGTACTGGGCGTACGGTCCGTCCTGGCCGAACGGGGTGATGCTGGTGGTGACCAGCGCCGGCTGCTCGCGCAACAACGCCTGCACAGCCAGTCCGCGGGCCTGCATGCGGCCAGGCCGCTCGGCCTCGATCACCAGATCGGACTGGCGCACCAAGGCGCGGAACACTTCCTGGCCCTGTGCCTGGTCGAGGTCGAGAGCGATCCCGCGTTTGCCTTGGTTGAAGTATGCGAACGCCAGACTGTGTTCGCGGTGGGCGCGGTCGCCCAGGAACGGGCCCTCGCGGCGGTTGGCGCAGCCAGCGGTCGGCTCCACCAGTAGCACCTCGGCGCCGAGCTGGGCGAACAGCTTGCCGCAGTACTGCTCGCTGCCCTGAGTCAGGTCCAGGACGCGGATGCCTTCCAGCGGCCCGGGTGCGGGACTGCCAGGAGGGAGGGCTGGGGATTGCATGTCGTCGAAGGTCATAGGAGTCCGGCGGATCGTAGAGGCTGGACTGGCCCACCGCAATGCCCCGGGCCATGCCGCACGTCCACATAGTGAGATACCAAGACCCTTGGGTGAAAGGCATGCGGGGATCACACGGACTTCTCAGTATGTGGACATTTTTGTCGCGACGCGATGCGCAGGCGGCTGGCGCCTGTAAGAAACTTTGCACTGACACCGAACAGGAGACATCATGACAGTCATTCGAGACCGCAGCCGACGCTTGATCACCGCTGCAGCCGTTGCCGTGGTGGGACTCGCCGCCATGGGTGCCGCGCTGGCGCAGGACTTCCCCAACAAGCCGATCCGCCTGATCGCGCCGTTCGCCGCCGGCGCCAGCACCGACGTCCTGGCCCGCACCATTGCCCAATCGATGGCCAAGGACCTCGGCCAGCCGGTGATCGTGGAAAATAAGCCCGGCGCGGGCGGGGCCCTGGCGGCCGAGATCGTGGCCAAGGCACCACCGGACGGCCACACTTTTCTGCTGACCTCCGCCGGCATCGTGACGATGAACCAGCACATCTACGAAAAGCTGCCCTACGACCCGATCAAGGACTTCACGCCGCTGACGATCGCCGTGCGAATGCCCATCGTCACGGTGGTGCACCCTTCGCTGCCGATCAAGAACATGGCCGAACTGATGGCCTATGCGCGCGCAAACCCGGGCAAGCTGACGTATGGCTCAGCCGGCACCGGCACCTCGCAGCATCTGGCGGGCGAACTGTTCAAGTCCATGGCTAAAGTCAGTCTGCTGCATATCCCGTACCGCGGTGGCGGCCCGGCCATGACCGACCTGCTGGGCGGCCAGATCAACCTGATGTTCGTTCAGGTGCCGTCTGGCCTGCCGCAGGTGAAGGCCGGCAAGGTGCGTGCCCTGGCCGTCGGCAGCGACAAGCGTGACCCGTCCATGCCGGACGTACCCACCGTGTCGGAGTCCGGCGTCAAGGGCTACAACTCCGACACCTGGTACGGCTTCGTGATGCCCGCCGGCGTGTCGGCCCCGATCGCGCAGAAGCTGCATGCCTCGATCCTCAAGGCCTTGAAGGAAAACGAGCAAAAGCTGACTGCCCAAGGCTTCAACGTCGATGGCGGCTCGCAAAAGGAGATGGCCGATACCATCACCGTCGAGTCGAAGAAGTGGGCCGGCGTGATCAAGACCGCCGGGATCAAGGCCGAGTGACGGTGGGCGGCGCTTCGATGCCGCGGGCGCATGCACACACCTTCCGCGCGGTCAGCCATCCGCTGCGGGTGTTCAGCGGCGAGGACGCCTTGGCCCACCTGCCGGCGGAGCTGGCCCGGGCTGGAGCCAGCCGCGCAGTGGTGCTGTGCGGGCGCAGCGTGCAAGACCGTACTGACCTCATCGCGCGGCTGCGCGGCCTCCTCGGTCCGCGACTGGCGGGCGTGTACGCCGATCTAGGCGCCGGTGCGCCGCGGCGCCAGGTGGAAGCGGCCGCGGACGCCGTCGCAGCACTCGCAGGCGATGCGTTGATCGCCATTGGCGCCGGCAGCGTCACGAAGGCGGCGCGGGTGGTCGCGATCCGCTTGGCTGAAGACGGCCCGCTCGATGCTTTGGCCACGCGATACGACGCCAGCGGGCGCGGCACGAGCACCCGGTTGCCAGCCCCCAAGCTCCCGATCTTCAATGTGCTGACCGCCGCGACCACCAGCCAGAACCGCGCCGGCGCCTCCATCCGCGACGAAGCTGCGAATCGACAACTGGAGTTCTTCGACCCCAAGACCCGCCCACGCGCCGTGTTCTGGGATGCCCGGGTGCTGCTCACGGCACCGCGCTCGCTGACCCGCTCGTCGGCCGGCATGGAGTACTGGTGGGGCCTGATGAACTTGGCCAGCGGTTCCGACGAGAACCCGCTGGTGCTGGCCAGCCGGCGCCAGGCCTGGGCCATCGCCCAGGAGGCAATGCCGCGCATGGACGACGACACCGACTGGCAGGTGCGGGTCGAGCTCTGCGCCGCCGCGTTGCTGCGCACCCGTGACGAGGACGATGGCGGCGTGCCCCTGGGCGTCACGCCCGGCAGCCACGAGATTCGAATGCACCCGGTCACCCGAGCCACCTACATGCTGGCCCAGGGCTTGTTCAACGCCGGCATCGGCATCAGCCAGCCTGGCGCCACGATGGCGCTGGCCGCACCGGCCGTGCGCGCCTTCGGCGACCTCTGCCCGCAGGTGGTGGCCGACATCGGCCACTTGCTCGGTGTCGCCGACACGTCCACCGCCGGCGTCGCCGATGCGCTGGAAAGCCGCCTGCGCGACTTCGGCTTCACGCTCGACTTGCGTGCTGCTGGCGTGTCGCGCGAGAGCGCCGCGGTCGTAAGCGCCGCCTCGCTGCGCACCTTCAATTGCAATGCCGACGGCTGGATGGACGACAAGCAGCCGCGCCTGCAAACAATGCTGGACGCCGTCCTGTAGAACCAACACAAAGGAGACCGACATGAACCGCAAGAACTTCCTGCTTCGCGCCCTCGCCATCGGCGCCACGCTGACACTGGGCGCCGGCGCCGCCAGCGCCCAGGCCTTCCCCTCGCGCCCAATCAAAATGATCGTACCGTTCAACGCCGGCGCCTCTGTCGACACCATCGCCCGCAGCATGGCCCTGCTGATGTCGAAGAAGCTGAACCAGCCGGTGGTGGTGGAGAACCGTCCTGGCGCCAACGCCGCGATCGCCGCCCAGGCCGTGGCCAGCGCACCTGCTGATGGCTACACCGTGTTCTTCGCTTCCGATTCCGCCCTGGTGCTGAACGGACTGCTGTACAAGAAGCTTGCCTACGACGCTGAACGCGACTTCACCGCGGTGGCGCTAGCCGCGAACGTGCCGCTGGTGATGCTGGTGAATTCCTCACTGCCTGTGAAGAACCTGCAGGAGTTCGTCGCTTACGGCAAGCAGAACCCGGGGAAGCTGAACTACAGCTCCACCGGCACCGGCGGCGCCTTCCACTTGGCCGGCGAGTTGTTCGACCAGGCCTCCGGCGTCAATATGACGCACGTTCCCTACACCGGCGGCGCGCCGGCAATCCAGGCGCTGCTGGCCGGTCAGGTGCAGGTGATGTTCGGCATCGTCGGCTCCAGCCTGCCGCACGTGCGCGCCGGCAAGCTGCGGCCGCTGGCGCTGGTCACCAAGGAACCCGTGAACGTGCTGCCCGGCGTGCCCACCCTGCACGAAACCGGCTACCCCGGCCTCGAGGCGATGGTGCGGTACGGCCTGGTCGCCCACAAGAAAACACCGCCCGAGGTGCTGGCGGTGCTGAACGATGCCGCCAATTTTGCGCTGGCTGATGCGGGCTACCGCGAGAAGTACATCGGCGAGGGCTATCTGGTGCCGCAGCCCCACAGGGGCTCGGAGTTCGACGCCATCATCGCGGCCGATCGCTTGCGCTGGGGCAAGTTGATCGCGGCGCGCGGCATCACGGTCGATTGAGGCGGATGTTCACCGAAGATCCCGGGCGCATCCCGGTCCACCAGCGCGACGTCAGCTACCGCAGCTTCCTGCGGCCTGACGGGCTATGGGACATCGAAGGCACGCTGATCGACACCAAGGCCTACGACCAGGCGGCCATCGAGCGCGGGCTGCTGCCTGCCGGCACGCCCATCCACCACATGCGCATCCGCCTGACTATCGACGAGAGTTTCACCGTGCGGTCGGCGCAGGTCGACATGCCGGCCACGCCGTTCGGCGAATGCCAGGGCGCGACCTCGCCACTGCAGCAACTGGCGGGGCAGCGCATAGGAGGCGGCTGGCGCAAGATCATCAGCGAGGCCATGGGCGGCGATCGCGGCTGCACCCACATCCGCGAACTACTGTTCGGCATGGGCACCGCCGCCTTCCAGACGGTGGGCCGCTACCGGGCCCACCAGCGCACCTTGGCCGGCGAGCCGGACCCCGTGATGCTCAAACCCCGGCCGCCGCTTGGCGAGTGCCTGGGATGGGCCTTCGACGGTGGCCCGGTACAGCGCTACCAGCCTCAATTCTTCGGCTGGCGCCCAGCGGCAGACGGCGTTGACGGCTGAAGAGCCGCCAGCGCCTGGTCGGCGAGTGCGGCCTCTATCGCCTCGACAGCGCTCCTTACCAGAGTGCCGATTTCCATGGCTCGTTCATCGTCCAGCCGGCTGGCCACTGTCGATACGCTAATAGCCGCCACGGGAGCGCCGCCGACATCGCGAATCGACACCGCCACCGTCCGTACGTCGGGGATCTCCAGCACCCCACTCAGAACGAAGCCGCGGGCTCGTGCACGAGCGATTGCGCCGCGCAACGTCGGCTCCGAGTAGCGGGCAAACTTCTTCAAGGTGCGGTCGAGATTGGCACGGCAGATCCGATCTACCTCCACGTCGTCCATCGCACTCAGGATGGCTGTGGCGCCGCCGCCCACCGTCAGCGGCCGGCGCTTGCCGATCTCCAGTACGTAGGCCTTGATCGGCGCGTTGCCCTCGGCGCGGTCGGTGCAGACGCCGTCCAGGCCGGAGCGCTCTGTCAGGAACACCGTGTCGCCAGTATGCTGGGCGATCCGCTGCAAGTGCGGGTGGCAGATGTCGCGCAACGCCAGCTGCGGTGATGCCGCCAGCCCCATCTCGTACATCGCCGGGCCCAGGAAGTAGCGTCGGCTTGCGCCGTCCTGCCGCAGCAGCCGCTCGCCTACCAGCGCCTGCAGTAGCCGGTGCACGGTCGGACGCTCCAGGCTGGCAGCCCGGTGCAGGTCGGCCAGCCGCAGGCCGGACCGCTGGCCTGCGGCCACCAGCCGCATCAGCAGGGCCACCCGCTGCACCACCTGGCTGCCGCTGGCCCGTGTCGGAGCCGCGTCTTCTTCTTGTCTCATCATATGGACCATTTTCGCATGCGAAAACGGGCGTTATCCAGCGTGGCTTTCTATGATCCACGCATACCCGGCGGGCAAATTGTGTCCATATGCCGGAACAGCAACGACCAGGAGATGCCATGAATTTCGAGCTCCCCGACACCACCCGGATGATCCGCGACACCGTGCGTGAATTCACCAAGCGGGAGCTAATGCCGCTCGAGTCGATGGTGATCCGCCGCGAGGCCGAGCGCGGCATGCGCGACGACCCGCTGCTGCCCCCCGAGGTGGAGCACGAGCTGACCGAGAAGGCCAGAGCCATCGGTCTGTGGGGTATCGACGTGCCCGAGGAATTCGGCGGTCAGGCCTTCGGCATGCTGGCTAAGTGCGTGGTCACCGAGCAGCTGAAGCACTCGATCGTGCATTTCGTGCCACCTCCAGACAGCCCCAACCTGTACCTGCTGAAGGAACAGTGCAAGGGCGCGCAGATCGACAAGTACCTGATGCCCTACGTGCGAGGCGAGAAGAAAAGCTGCATCGCGCTGTCGGAAGAAGGCGCCGGTTCGGATGCCGCCGGCATCCGAACCAAGGCCGAGCGGGTCAACGGAAAATGGGTGATCAACGGCGCCAAGATGTGGATCAGCAACGCCCGCCGCTCGCACTTCATGATCGTGGTGGCCGTGACGGACGCCAGCAAGGGCTCGCGCGGCGGCATGACGGCCTTCCTGGTGGACCGCGAGACGCCCGGCGTCAGCATCCCCACCTCGTACCCGATGATCGGCGAGTACCACCCCTACCAGGTGTTCTTCGACAACGTCGAACTCGACGACGGTCAGGTGCTGGGCGAAGTGGGTAACGCCTTCGTGCCGATCACCAACCGGCTCGGCGTCCGCCGGCTGGACATCGCCTCGCGCTGCCTCGGCCTAGCCGAGCGTTGCCTGGAGATGATGATCGAGCAGGCCAACACCCGAAAGACCTTCGGCTCGCTGTTGGCCGACCGCCAGGCCATTCAGTGGATGATCGCGGACAGCTGGCAGGAACTCGAGATGGTGCGGTTGCAGGTCTATCAGCTGGCCTGGAAGATTGACAACGGCGCTAAGGACTTCCGCCGCGACGGTTCGATGGTCAAAGTGCAGGCGACCGAGCTGATCGGGCGCGTCGCAGACCGCGCCATCCAGCTGTTCGGCGGCATGGGCCTGTCAAAGGAATTGCCGCTGGAATACATCGCCCGCTCGGCCCGCGTGCTGCGGATCGTGGAAGGCCCGAGCGAGGTGCATCGCTGGGTCATCGCGCGGGACCTGCTCAAGAACGGGCTGCCGGAACGGTGAACGCGCACGCTGCTTGAGCGCGTCTGAGCGCCAGGCTTCAATCCAGCCAGCGCCTCGAACGCGGCGATGTCGTCGATCTCGGCGTCCATTGCGATGTTGGTTGGTTAGCCGCCTATCTTAAGGTTTTCGCCCACCGCCAACCCGGGAAAGACGCGCCGGCCTTCAGGTGAAAAGCCGATGCCAAGGCGCAGGATGTTGTAGGACTTGACGTCGTTGATCCTCTCGCCTTCCCACTCGATCTGCCCGCCGGCGACCGGCACCATGCCGAGAATTGCCTTTAGCGTACTGCTCTTGCCGGCTCTGTCGCATTAAGCGGTCTTTGTCATCAAATGACGTTGATTTCATTGAGGATTTTTTGGTGATAATTGCTTAATGCGACAGAGCCCGCAAAAGTCCTCGCCTTATATGCCCCGGCCTGAACGCCGAGGCTTTACGGCGATTTGCGTAATCTTGGCGGCATTTCCGACAGGCAAAACCCGGGTCTCAACAGGGCCGCTATCGCCGGAGCTGTTGCATCACCTCAGGGTTGACGAGGCACGTCGGTCGGCCGGCAGCGAAGTGATTGATATGGTCAAACGCCAAACCAAAGTAACGCTCGTAGTTATCGGTTTCGACATAGCCAAGATGCGGCGTGCAAAGCGCATTCGGAAGTCGCAGCAGCGGGTGCGCAGCGCCAAGCACCGGTTCGTCTTCATAGACGTCGACTGCGGCAAAACCAGGCTGGCCAAGACGCAGGGCCTGCGCCAATGCGTCCGACGCGATCAATTCGGCGCGGCTGGTATTGACCAGCAGCGCGGAGGACTTCATTCTGGCGAGATCTGCTTGACCCACAATGCCATAGGTTTCGGCATTCAGGCGCACATGCAGACTGATCACATCGCTGTCTGAAAAGAAGGTTTCCCGTGAAGGCGCGAGCTCGAAACCATCAGCCTGAGCTTTGGCGCGTGACCCGGCGCGCCCCCAGACCCAGACCCGCATGCCGAAGGCCTTGCCATAAGCTGCAACCTGTTGCCCGATACGGCCGTAGCTCCAGATGCCCAGGCACTGGCCCTGTAGCTGCTGCCCGATCGACCCTTGCCAAAGTCCGCCGCGCAGCCGGTTGGCTTCAGAGACGAGGTTGCGACGGCTGGCCATGATCAGTGCCCAGGTCATCTCTGCGGTGGCCGAGCCTGTGCCGATGCCTTCGGCGACCGCGATGCCTCGCTGCGTACAGGCCGCCAGGTCCACGTGTCCAGCGAGTTTTCCAGTCTGGCTGATCATCTGGAGATCGGGCAATTGATCAAGCAGTTCAGCCGTTATTCTGGTGCGCTCGCGCGTCAGGACAAGGACTTGCGCATTGGCTAAACGCGCCGCCAAGGTCTTGATGTCTTTGACCGTGTCGTTGAACACGGTCACGTCGTGATCTGCCAATGCAGAAAAGCACTTGAGATGGCGGACACAGTCCTGATAGTCGTCTGGAATGGCTATGCGCATGGGTGAATAAGGCAGGGGGTTACGGACGTCTGACCTCAACTGCTTGATCGTACGATTCCGCAGGGGGAGCGAGGACGTTTCAGGAAGTTCCTTTTTCGGAATTGTTGCAGAGCGCTTCGATTTCTGAAGCGCTGTAGCCCAGCTCGGCCAGTAGTTCCGCGCTGTGCTCACCCAGCTTCGGTGGCGAAAGCCGAACGCCGGGGCGCTCGCCGCCCAGCGTGAAGGGCAGCAGCACGGTTTTGGTCTCACGCCCGTCCGGCAGGGTGATGGGCGCCAGGCCACCAGTGGCCAGCAGGTGCGGGTCTTGCAGCAAGTCCTGTGGGCGGGTGATGGGCGCGAACGGCAGTGCGTGCTTCTCGAACACGGCGCTCAGTTCGGCTGCGCTGAAGTTCGCCAGCCGCTCGCGCAAGAGGGGCATCATCCATTCGCGGGCACCAACGCGGTGGTTGTTGGACCTCAGACGCGGGTCGTCCTTCAGGTCTGCAAAGCCGAAGGCGTCGCAGAAGATATGCCAAGCTGTGTCGCTGACCACCGCCAGGAAAATCTGTTCACCATCCCTGACCTTGAACACGTCGTAGATCGCCCAGGCCGAGATGCGCGCCGGCATGGGCGCTGCGGGCTTGCCTGTGACGGCGTACTGCATCATGTGCTGGGCGACGAGAAACACGTTGTTTTCAAACAGCGCGGTCTGCACCTCCTGGCCCTGGCCGGTTTTCTCGCGTGCACTGAGTGCCGCCATGGCGCCAATCGCGCCGAACAGGCCGCCCATGATGTCATTGATGCTGGTCCCTGCGCGCAGCGGGTCGCCGGGGCGGCCCGTCATGTAGGCCAAACCTCCCATCATCTGCACCACTTCATCGAGTGCGGTCCGGTGATCGTACGGGCCGGGCAGGAAGCCCTTGTGGCTCACGTAGATCAGGCGCGGGTTGAGCGTTTTCAGGCTGTCATGGTCCAGCCCGAGCTTTTTCATGGTGCCGGGCTTGAAGTTTTCACTCACGATGTCGGCTGTGGCGATCAGCTTGAGCACGGCCTCCTTACCCTCGGGCGAGTGCAGGTCGAGGGTCAGGCTCTTCTTGTTGCGGTTGAACAGGGGGAAGAAGCCCGCGCCCGAGCCGATCAGCTGGCGCGTGGCATCGCCCTCCCGGCCGTGGCCGATCGGTTCGACCTTGATGACTTCCGCGCCCAGGTCAGCGAGCACCATGCCGCAGGTCGGTCCCATGACCATGTGGGTGAACTCCACCACGCGAATGCCGGCGTAGGGGAGCTGCTTCTCAGGGGGACTGTGTTCTGTCATTTCAGGCTCCAGGCACCAGCCCGATGGACGATGCACACTGGGACCAACCTTTTGGCAGCCCGGCTTCGGGCGTCATGCCGTAGATCGGTTCGCCGGGCAGGCCGGCTTTGAGCGGCTCGCGCGCGGCGATGAGTTTTGCGATATCGACGCCGGTGGAAATGCCCATGGCCGCGAACATGAATACCAGGTCTTCGGTGACCACGTTGCCCGAGGCCCCGGGGGCGTAGGGGCAGCCGCCGAGTCCGCCCAGGGAACTGTCGAAGGTGCGCACGCCTGCGTCATACGCTGCCAGGCAGTTGGCCAGCCCCAAGCCGCGCGTGTTGTGCATGTGGGCCGCACCCGTCTTGTCGCCGATGGCGGCGCGCACCTTGTGGAACAGGCGGCGCACCTGCGCCGGGTTGGCCATGCCGGTGGTGTCAGAGAGGCCGGACTCGTCGGCCCCAGCGGCAATGCATTGACTGGCCATCCAGACCACATCGCCCTCCGGCACCTCACCCTGCAGGGTGCAGCCGAATGCGGTGGCAATGCCGGCCTCGATCTTCACGCCAGGGGCGATTTCGTCGCGCAGACGGACGATGGCGCGAACCTCCTCGATCATCTCCTCCCGCGTCTTGCGCACGTTGGCCAGCGAGTGCGCGGCGCTGGCTGAGACCGGGATGGTCAGCTTGTGCACGTTGGCCCTGAGCGCCTCCTTGGCGCCGCGCAGGTTGGGCACCAGTGCCATGACCGTCACGCCCGGGTGCTTGAGCGCATGGCGCACGACTTCGGCTGCATCGGCCATTTGCGGCAAGTGTTTGGCCGGAACGAACGAGCACACTTCAATCTCGCGCAGGCCGGCGGCAACCAGCGCGTCGATCCATTTGAACTTGTTCGCCGTGGGCATGGTGGCTTTGACTGACTGCAGGCCATCGCGTGGGCCAACCTCGCTGATGAGCACGTCGGGAACAAGATGGGTATTCATAGTCTTGGTGGTCTGCGGGGATCAATGCAAGGCCGGTTTGGGCAGGCGCAAAGACGGTGCGGCCTTGCTCCCAGCGTGGGCGGGTAATATTTCAAGTTCGGCTCCTGGCCCTCTTTCGATGGAAAACACCGGTCAATAGGCGATGGTGACCAGGCGCTTGCGGTGGTGTATGGGCAGCATTCACGACAGAGATTTCACGTTTCCTTTTTTATAAGCTTGCAGCCCTGCCTGGGCGACAGTTTGCAGCAATCGAAAGCCAAGGGCCCGGTCAGTGCGGGGCCCAGCGGATATGCGGTTCACTGTCCAGCCGCCAGAGCCGGACCAGCATGGCTTTCGCTTGGCCAGCGCCAACCACGGGCGCGGCTAGCTCGATGAACTTGTCGTCGAGGTCGGCATCGCTGAGCGGCTGCTCGGGGTCGCCCTTGCGCGTGGGCTGCAGGTACTTCTCGCTGCGACCGTCGCGGGTTCCCATCGTGATCCGGGCCGCGCGTTGGCCCGGAAAGCCGGCGTCGAGCTCGGGATCAACCGTCAGTTCGATACGCTTCATCAATTCGCGGATCGCCGGGTCGGCCAAGCGTTGCGACTCGAATGCCGACAGCCGCACACTGCCGTAAATCAAGGCGGTGGCAACCACGTACTTGACGCTGAAGCGGGCCTCGGCCGGGGTCTGCGGGTTCTCGTAGCCCGCCACCTCCAGCGCGGGCCGGTAAGTGGCAACCTGCACCCGGGCGATGTCGCCGGCCGTGACACCGAGGCGGCGCTGCACTTCCAGGGCGCCGTCGATGGCCGCGAAGGTATGGCCGCAACAGGCATGGTTCTTGAAAGTCATTCTGTTGATATGGAAGTCGCGGCCCAGGGTGGCGACCGCCTGTTGCCAGTCCGGGCCGTTACTCATGGCCACGCCCATGCCGGCCTCACCTTCGAGGATGTCGAGTGAGCCGGTGACCCCGGCGCGCGCCGCTTGGGCCGCCAGCACCCCGGCCTCGGCGGCGCGTCCGGCATGCAGGGGCTTGGACAGCGAATCCATGCGGAACGCTTGCTGCAGGCCGGCGGCAAAGGTGCCTGCCGTGGCCAGGGCATGGGCATAGGGGCCGGCCTCGAGCCGGTAGAGCGAGGCCGCGGCGGCCGCGGCGCCGAAGCTGCCCACGGTGCCGGTGTTGTGCCAATACTTGTAGTGGGCCCGGCCCAGGGCGGCACCGATGCGGGTGGAAATCTCGTACCCGGCCACGACGGCAAGCAGTACGTCCAGGCCGGTCGATCTGGTTTCCTGGCCCACGGCCCAGGCGGCGGCAATGGTCGGGGCGCCCGGGTGGTAGATGGCATCGCGGTAAATGTCGTCGACTTCCACCGTATGGGCTGCGGTGCCGTTGATCAGTGCTGCCGTGCGCGTGGTGGCCGCACGTCCCAGGGCAAGGCTGGCCTGCCCACGGTCCAGGTCCGCGGCCAGGGCCTGCTCCAGCAGAGTCGGCGGCGCGACGACTGCGCCCGGCAACAGGGCCGCGTGCCAGTCGATCACGGCGCGCTTGGCATGGTGGATGACCTCGGGCGAAAGAGGCTGCTGATTCAAGGCGCAGGCAAACTGGGCCAGGGTCTGAGTTGTCGTTTTCATGTGCTTTGAGTGACTGTAGTGGCGGGTTGCCGCCAGAGTTGATATTCGCTGCAGTCTCGGGGGTTGGCCCCTTCCGATTTGTTGCCATGCCATGAGCTTTCGTCATGGCTCCGTGCGCAATCTGAAGCTCTCAGGCGCCGCCATTTGGTCAGAATTCAAACTATTAGCAGTTTTTAAGGGAAAAAGCATGGATTTCAATTTAAGCGAAGAGCATGCGAGTTTTGCCGACGCAGTGCGCCGCTTTGCGCAAGACAAACTGGCGGTCGGCGCGCTGCAACGGGCCCATTCGTCGGCCTACCCATCCGAGGTGGCGCGTCTGTTGGCCGGGCAAGGCCTGCTGGGCATCGCCTTTGCCGAGCAGGACGGCGGCCAAGGCGGCTCGCTGATGCACGCGGTGCTGGCCATCCAGGAGGTGGCTTTGGTTTGCCCGAAAAGCGCCGACATCGTGCAGGCCGGCAACTTCGGCCCGATCCGCACTTTCGTTGAATACGCCAGCCCCGGGCAGAAGGCACGCTGGCTACCCGAGCTGCTGAGCGGGCAGAAACTGATTTCTTTGGGCATGACCGAGCCCGATGCCGGCTCCGCCGTGACCGAACTCAAGACCAGCGCCCGCCGGGACGGCGATCACTACGTGATCAACGGCAGCAAGGTGTTTTCCACCCACAGCCCGGACGCTTCGCTGTTCCTGATTTACGTGCGCTTCGGCCCTGGAGTCGACGGCATCGGTTCGGTACTGATCGAGCGCGGCACGCCGGGTTTCAGCATAGGCGAACCATCGGCCTTCATGAGCGGCGAGGAATGGTGCCAGCTCTACATGGAGGACTGCCGCATTCCAGCCGCCAATTTGCTGCTCGGTCCGGGCGGCTTCAAAAAGCAGATATCGGGCTTCAACGTCGAGCGTCTGGGCAATGCCTCCCGTTCGTTGGCGCTGGGGCGCCACTGTTTCAACATTGCGCGCGAGCATGTGCTCATCCGCAAGCAGTTCGGCCGACCCCTGTGTGAGTTCCAGGGCCTTCAGTGGAAGTTCGCCGAAATGGCGCTCAAGCTCGAATCGGCGCAACTGTTGCTGTACAAGGCGGCCATGGAAGGCGAGCACGGCCTGCCCAGCGCCCACAGCACGGCCATGGCCAAACTGGCCTGCAACCAGGCGGGCTGGGACGTCGGCAACGAAGCGTTGCAGGCCATGGGAGCCATGGGCTACAGTCGCGAATCAATCGTTGAATATTGCGTGCGCCGCATTCGCGGCTGGATGATCGCCGGCGGCTCGGTCGAGATGCTCAAGAACCGGATTGCCGAAGGCGTGTTCGAGCGCAGTTTCTCGCAGCGGCCCGCCAAGGCCGCCTGACTATTTCCAATCCAATCACAACCAAAAGGAGACAGAGATGAAAAATGTTACCAGACGGACAGCGTTGAGCGCTGCTGCAATGATGCTGGGTAGCTTGGCGGGCCTGGCGCAAGCTCAGGGCAGCGCGGCAAACTATCCGAATGCGCCAGTCAGGATTGTGGTGGGCTATTCCGCTGGCGGGCCGACCGATCTGGCGGCGCGTTTGATCGCGGCCAAGCTTCAGACTGCGCTGGGACAGAGCGTCACCGTCGAGAACCGGCCCGGCGCTGGTTCCAACCTGGCCTCGGAAATAGTCGCCAGGGCCGAGCCCGACGGCTACACGCTGCTGATGGCGGCAGCGCCCCTGACCAGCAACGGCCACCTCTACAAGAATTTGAAGTATGACGCTCTGCGCAGCTTCGAGCCGATCAGCCAGGTGATGTCGGCGCCCAGCATTCTGGCCGTCCACCCGAATTCAGCCAAAACCATCGCCGAGCTGATCGCCATGGCCAGGAAGGAGCCTGGCAAGCTGAGCTATGGCTCGTCCGGCGCCGGCGGCACCCAGCATCTGGCCGGCGAGATGCTGCAGCAAAAGGCGGGCATCCAGCTGATCCACGTTCCCTACAAAGGGGCAGCACCGGCACTGAACGATCTACTAGGCGGTCAGGTCTCGATGGGCTTCATGACCTCGCTGGGGTCCGTGCCCTATTTCAAGGAAGGCAAGCTGCGCGCGCTCGCGGTGGCCTCGACCAAACGGCTGCCGCAACTGCCCGATTTGCCGACCATGGCCGAAGCGGGTCTGGCGGGTGTGGAGATCGACTCCTGGAGCGGTCTGCTGGCCCCGGCCAAGACCCCGCCTGAAATCGTCGAGAAGCTGCAGCGCGAAGTGAGCAAGGCCCTGGCTTCGCCCGACATCCTGGAGAAGCTGCGCTCGCAGGGAGCGGTGGTCGTCGGCAGTACGCCAGCGGAATTCCGCAGCTTTCTGGCGCACGAGCACCAGGAGATGGGCAAGGTCATCAAATCCATCAAGCTCAGTCTAGATTGACGCAGTCGTGGCAGTCCCCATGGGCCAGGAGCAGGCCAGGGCGCTGATCGTCGGGATCGAAAAGCGCAGCGAGGAACTGGAGGCGAGGTTTGAGAAAACCAGCATCCGCTGGCGCCGCATCGGCAGCGGTCCGCCGCTGGTTCTGATCCACGGCGGCAACGGAAGCTGGCTGCACTGGGTGCGCAATATCGATGCGTTGGTCCGGCATCACACCTTGTGGCTGCCCGATCTCCCCGGCTGCGGTGAATCGCAGGAACTGGCTGCGCCGGCCAGCCTGGAGCGGCTGGTGCATGCCTTGCGCCAGAACATCGACAGCCTGATGGGCACCAGCCAGGAAATCGGGGTCGCGGCCTTTTCCTTTGGTGCGATCCTGGCTTCCAATCTGGCGTTGGCGCGCGGCGGCGTCAGCAGGCTGGCGCTGCTGGGTCCGACGGGTCACGGCCAGCCGCGCAGCCAGATCTCATTGAAGAACTGGCGCCTGTTGCCGCCCGGCGAAGCCCAGACCGAGGCCCATCGGCACAACCTGGCCCAGCTGATGATGCACGAGCGCGGCGCCGTCGATGCCCTGGCCCTGCTCATCCACCGCGAAGCCAGCGAGCGGGCACGGCTGCGAAGCAAGAAAATTTCCCATGGCGATGACATGCGCCGGGCACTGGACCGGCTGCAAATTCCGGTGCTGATGGCCTGGGGCGAGCACGACCCGACGGCCCAGGCCGCTGCCGCCGCGCAAGCCCTAGCCCAGGGCCATCCGAACCGCCGCAGCATGCTCATTGCCGGCGCTGGCCATTGGGTGCAGTACGAACGCCCCGGTGAGATCAACTCCCTGCTATGCGACTGGTTCAATGAGCCCGGATGACGGCGCCGGTCCATCCGCCAGCGGCGGGAGCTCCTTGACGGTTTGCAGCAGCCATTCGCGGAACACCTGGGCCTTGCGGGTTTCGCGCTGGTGCAAGGGGCGCAGCAGGTAATAGGCGCGCTCACTGCGCAGGGGTTTCCACCGAGTCCGGGCAAAGGGACGCACCAGCAGCCCCGTTTCGAAGTCCGCCGAGAGCAGGCGGGTCTGGCCGATGGCGATGCCCAGACCGTCAACGGCGGCCTGAAGGGTCAGAACCGAGCTGCCGAAACTCATGCGGTCCCTGCCTGCGCACATGTCCTTGAGGTCATTGACATCCAGCCAGTCGTCCCAGTCGTTGCGCCGATAGTGGGAAACCAGCAGACGCTGCCGAAGCAGGGATTCAGGATGCTGGCGCTCGGGCGCATGCTGGGCCAGGAAGCGCGGCGAGCAGACCGGCTCGATCTGATCCGTGAAGAGCAGGTCGGCCTGGACATTGGGCCAATGACCGTCACCGAACTGGATGGCCATGTCGACCGTGTCGCGGTCGAAATCCACGTCGGGAACGGCTGTGCTGAGACGCACCTCGATGCCGGGATGACTGACATGGAAATTCGGCAAGCGCGGGATCAGCCATTTGGCGGCAAAGGTGGTGTAGGTGCGCACCTTCAGCGCGTCCTGGCTGTTGTCCTTGAGCAACTCCTCGGTTGCGTTCGCAATCAAGACAAAGGCGGGAACGATCTGCTCGGCATAGGCCCGGCCGACCCGGGTCAGACTCACGCCATGGCGCTGGCGGCGCAGCAATTCGACCCCGAGGTAGGATTCGAGCACCGAGATCTGCCTGCTCACCGCCGATTGCGTGACATGCAGCTCGTGAGCTGCGCCGGTCAGGTTTTCGGTGCGCGCCACGGTTTCGAATACCCTGAGCGGATTCAGTGGTGGGATGCGGGGGGGCATGTCCTTGTCAGTCCAGTCGGTGCGTGCCAATCAGACGGGCGACTTCGTGCGCAGTTCAATTAGCCGATTCAGCAGAAAGTACTTTTCATTATGCCTGCGCACCAGATCAGAATTGCTCGATGGACGGTAGTTGACAGAGAATGGACTAACACTCACTAACGATCCAATACAATGGCTTTTCAGTCGGCAATCGGTTCTGAGCTCGCGCAATTGCTGCTCAATCCACGCAGTGTCGCCATCGTCGGCGCCTCCGACGACGCGACCAAGACGGCCGGCCGGCCGCAGCGCTTCCTTCGCCAGGCCGGCTTTGCCGGCACGGTCTACTTGGTCAATCCGCGCCGTCCCGAAGTCCAGGGTGAGCGGGCCTGGCCCTCGCTCTCGGCCCTGCCCGAGGTGCCGGACCATGTCTTCGTGCTGACGCCGACCGGGACCGTGATCGATACGGTGGCCGAATGCGCGCGCCTGGGCATCAAGCTGGTCACGGTGCTGGCCAGCGGTTTTTCCGAATCGGGCCCCGAAGGCGCGGCACGGGAGCAGGAACTGCGCAGCATCATCATGCAGACCGGCATCCGCCTGCTCGGCCCGAGCAGCCTTGGCGTGATCAATCCGCGCGCCAGGCTGGTGCTGACGGCCAACGCCGCCTTTGCCGAACCGGATATTCCGACAGGACGCGTCTTTGTCGCATCGCACAGTGGCAGCATGATCGGCGCCCTGGTCTCGCGCGGCCGTGCCCGCAGCGTCGGCTTCGCCGGCCTGGTATCGGTCGGCAACGAGGTGGATCTGAGCATCGGCGAGATATGCGCCGCGACACTGGACGACCCCGGGATCGACGGCTACGTTCTTTTTCTCGAAAGCCTGAACCATGGCGCCGCGCTGCGGGCCTTTGCCGTCGAGGCGGCCAAACGTCACAAGCCCGTGATCGCCTACAAACTGGGGCGTTCGGCAGCAGCGGCCGAAATGGCAGTGACCCATACCGGCGTGCTGGCCGGTGAGGACGACGTTGCCGATGCCTTCCTCAAGGACTGCGGCATTGCCCGGGTCGGCATCCTCGAAGCGCTGCTGGAGAGCCAGCCCCTGGCATCAAGGGTGCCCCTGGCCCTGGGCAAACCAGCGCCGCGGCGGGTCGGCATCGTCACCACGACGGGCGGTGGCGCGGCCATGGTGGTGGACCAGCTCGGCATCCGCGGCATCGATGCCGAACCGGCCTCGGCCGAAACCCTGGCCAAGCTGGCAGCGGCCGGCATCTCGGTGAACCCTGGCCGGGTCGCCGACCTGACCCTGGCCGGTGCCCGCTACGACGTGATGAAAGGCGCGCTGGACATCATGCTGGCGGCACCGGAATTCGACCTGGTGCTGGCCGTGGTGGGATCGTCGGCGCGCTCGCAGCCGGAACTGGCGGTCAAGCCCATCATCGATAGCGCTGACAGCGCCAAGCCCCTCGCCGCCATGATCGTTCCAGATGCACCCCAGGCCATCGCCCAGCTGACGGCGGCCCAGGTTCCCTGTTTTCGCACGCCTGAGGCCTGCGCCGACGTGATTGCCGCCGTCTTCGGCCGCCGTTCACCGCTGGCCCTGGCCGAGTTGAGCGGCACCACCACCGGCTCCGAAGCCCGGACCTTGAGCGAAGCCCAGGCTTATGAGCTGCTAGATCACCTCGGTGTGCCCCATGCGCCTTGCGTCACCACCCGCATCGATGGCGAAGCGCCCCAGGCCCTGCCTTTCGACTACCCGGTGGCGGTCAAGGTCTGCTCGGCCGAGATCCCGCACAAGACCGAGATCGGCGGGGTGGTGCTCAACGTCTCGGATCGTGCTGGTCTTCAGGCGGCACTGGCCACCCTGCGCGCCAATCTGGCGCAGTGCGCCCCGGGCATAGCGGCCGACCTTGCATTGATCCAGCCCATGCGCCAAGGCTTGGCCGAGGTGCTGATCGGCTACAGGGTCGACCCGCAAGCGGGGCCCATCATCATGCTGGCGGCCGGCGGCATCTGGGCCGAGGTGGCGCGCGACCGCAGCATACGGCTGGCGCCCGTCAGTGTTACCACGGCGCAGGAGATGATCGGCGAAGTACGCGCGCTCAAGACCGTCTCGGGCCTGCGCGGCAAGCAGCGCGGCGACCTGCCGGCCCTGGCCCTCGCCATCAGCGCCCTGTCGCAACTGGCGCTCCAGCCACAGCATGCGGTGCAGGAGGCCGAGATCAACCCTGTGATGATCATGGCCGAAGGCCGGGGCGTGATGGCGGTCGATGCCCTGGTGTTAAAGCGCTGAATCAGCAGCGTGCTGCCCGCTCGATCGGCTTCCGGAACTGGGATGGGCAGAGGATCTTGCGGGCACGCTGCACGCAGTAGCTGCTAACGCAACGATTCTGTCGCTTTAATCACCAAAAAATCTTCAATGAAATCAACGTCATTTGATGACAAAAACCGCTTAATGCGACAGAGCACAAAGCCTGCACCTTCCGACCCATCGCATTGAGGCAACTATTGATGACGAGAGGGCGCTCGTTGCCAGCGATCTGGTGAAGGTCGGTGCGATGCTCGACGGAACGATAAGGGTAACGCCGCCGCAACATGGAAAAAATGCTGCCGGTGATCCCTTCTGGACGGATGGTGGAGCGGTCCTGCTGTTGATGCCATAGTACTTTCCGGTCCTCCGCAGCGGCGTGGGTGTGAGGACTGCGCCACACGCAAGGCCACCCTCAGTGGGTTTGAATCGCCTGTTTGGCCTGCCAATATGAATGGGGCGACAGGAAAGTTGCCGGTCACCAACGACTGGTAATGCTGCAATTCGGGCAGTCACCGGCACTTTCGAAGAACGACAGTCAATGTCGGCTTTAGGGCAGTCGATTCAAACTCCTGCAATTCCGCTTTGTCTTCGAAAGCTGCGATTCTCAAACAGGCTCTTTGGGCCACAAGCGGTCTCTGGCGAGTGACCGGTATCAGGCAACCGATATTGCGGCCTGATACCGATTCCAAAAGATATAAATTTCCATTTTCGGATACTAGACCTGCTGTGCCAGCTTGCGTTCGCGCAGCTTCGTACTGGAAGCTGAAATGTGTCTACGAAAGCGGGCCAAGTCCAGTGTCCGTTATTTCAGGGAAATCCCACTTCCAACAAGCTCGTTGGTGGAGCCTCCCAAGCTTAGTCGCGTTTATGAGAGTGAACTTTCGGCGTACACATGCAGCTAGATCCCGGCCGGTTGATCCATCGTGAGATGTTCAGTAAATCATCCGAATAATCGGGGAAAACCCCAGTCAATTTTTGCGTGCATTCGTTGATACTGAATTCATGCACATGTAATTGTAATTCATGTATGTGAATATGGAGGTAAATAATGGCAATCACTGCAGACAATCTGCCTATCGTCGGCTTGGGCATTCCATACGAAGAATGGACGATCGGACGCAAGTTTCGAACCGTAGGCCGAACCATCACAGACACAGACATTACTAATTTCGTCTGCGTCACCGGTATGCTCGAAGTACTGTTTACCAATCTCGACTATCTCGAGAACGAATCCCTGATCAAGGGCCGGTTGGCCCCAGGCGCACTGGTGTATTCCTTTGCTGAGGGCCTGCTCATGCAATCTGTCATGCAGCACACAGGGCTCGCATTTCTGGGCATGGAGCTTAAAGTCAACAAGCCGGTTCTCGCTGGCGACACCATTCATGTGCGATGCGAAGTAACCCATGCGCGCCCCACATCTAAACCCGGCCGAGGCATCGTTACGGCATTGAATGACGTAACGAACCAGCATGGCGACTGTGTGCTCTCATACACAGCCACTCGCATGGTCAAGCGCTTCGACGGGCAATAAATCAAAAGAAAACCTTCTATTGAATCAATTCCACCACCCTAGGAGACATCACCATGAAACAAATCACAAGAGTACTCGCCAGCATAGGCTTGACCGCGGCTATCGCGACTTCCGCCAGCGCTGCCGATACCGCTATTCCACTGGCAACGTGGGGTGGTACCAATCACATCAACATTCGCCACTTTGTTCCTGCTCTGGAACAAGCCTTTAAAGACACCAAGCCTCACAATCTTGTGCTGCAACACTTTCCGGGCGGTCAGTTGGGCGAAGACAAAGGTATGCCCATCGCCATTCCAACGGGTCAGGTGAAACTCGGCTGGATAACGATTAACGGCTGGACTGGCACCGTTCCCGACACCCGCATCATGGACGCGCCTACCGGGTTGACGATGCAGCAACTCGACCAACTGATCGATGCACCCAATGGACTGATGAGCGTTCTGCAGAAAAAATTCGAGCAGAAAAATACCGTTCTGGTCGGCATGGCGGACCTTGGCCCACCAGCCATCGCATCGAAGAAGCCGATCAGGTCACCTGAAGACATGAAGGGCATGAAGGTGCGTGTGTTCTCTGAGGGCCAGGCAGAGGCCGTGAAAGCCTTTGGTGGTTCACCCGTAAACCTGGCGTTTGCCGACATCTACTCCGCCATGCAGTACGGCACCATCGACGCTGCAATTCTGGGCTTCCAAGGCGTCAGCAGCCAGCGAGTCTACGAAGTTGCCAAACACGTGATGGTGCCGGCATCGTTTCTGGGAACGACCATGATGGGGTGGGCCGCCAACAAACCCTGGTTTGAAAGCCTCCCAGAAGGTGACCGCAAGGCATTTCTGAAGTCCATGGACATCGCCAGTCACCAGAACCGCAAAGCCATCGTCGATGAAATCGGCGATCTGACCAAGGACTACGAAAAACGAGGCATGACCGTCACGTTCCTGTCACCAAACCAACCCGAATATCCGAAATGGAAAAATGCCACTGGTCCCCTGCTCAAGAAAATTACTGACAAGCTCAGTCCCGAAATGAATTCGCAGTTCAAAAACTAAGGAGCCCTCATGGCATCCACGCATGACGAAGCGCCGCAGCAAAAAATAGTCGTCCTGATCGATACGCTAGGCACGGCGGGTGGCGTAATAGCCACCATCGTCATATGGCTGCTGGCGGCCACCGTCACCTACGATGTCATTCTTCGCAGCATGGGTGCGCCAACACTATGGGCCTCCGAGGTCAGCATCTACTTGATGCTTGCAGTCGCATTCTTGGGCGTTGGTGCCACTCAAAACGTGGATGGCCATTTCCGCATGACTCTTGTGCGCGATCTGTGCCCGCGCCCGGTGCGGGCTGCTTTCGATCTGTTCAATCTCGTGGTGTGCCTGGGATTCGCCGTAGGCTTCACTTATGGGGCCTGGAAGCTGATTTCGTTTTCACTGATGCTGAATCTGAGCACCCCAACAATACTTCAAGTCCCCATGTGGATACTTCAGGTCTTGCTCCTTCTTGGCGGCGTGCTGCTGATACTGGCCAATGTGCGCGAAACACTGCGGTTTTTCGCAGAAGGCGCTTCCGCACGCGATGCCAAAAGTTCTAACGAGGTGATATGACCATGGAATACGCAGTCCTTGGCATCATCGCATTCTTCGTACTCTGCCTGGTATGCAGCGTCCCTGTGTTCGTGGCTATGGGGGCCAGCGCCGTGCTTGGCGGCTTTGTGCTGGGCCGTGACAATCTTTTCCAAGACGCCGCACTGAATGCCTACAACGCACTGAACAGCTTTGTTCTGTTGGCCGTGCCTCTATATATTCTGGCCGGCACGCTCTTACAGGAAACAGGCTTATCCAAGCGCTTGTTCACTTTCGCTGCTGCGCTGGTGTCAAACATACGCGGCGGACTGGGGGTGGCCACCGTCATTGCCTGTGCCATCTTCGCTGCCATATCCGGTTCCAGCGTAGCCACGGCTGCGACCATAGGGCTTGTCGCCATTCCTATACTGAAACAAAACGGCTACCCGCCAGGCCGGTCAGGTGCGCTAATTGCCGCTGGCGGCACGCTCGGGATTCTTATTCCGCCATCAATTGCGCTGCTGTTGTACGGCGTGCTAACCAATCAGTCGATCGGCGCCCTGTTCGTGGCGGGCGTGATGCCTGGTATAGCGCTGGCCACCCTGATGGCTGTCTACACCATACTGACAAATCCTCGAGACCCCGGAAGTAAAAAGCCCACTGCCCGGGAAATCGGGCAAGCAACTGTGAATGCCGGTCCCATACTGTTGCTGCCTATTCTCATTTTTTACGGAATTTATTCTGGTCTGGCCACCGCCACCGAAGTTGCCGCCTTAGCGGTTGTTTATACCGTTGTCGTCGGTTTTGCATCGCGCACGCTGAATCTTCGGAAGCTATACAAAGCCGGCTTATCGGCCACGCATGCATCTGTAATGATTCTAATGTTGGTGGCATTTGGCGCCCTGCTGACGCATTTCCTTACCGTAACCCGGGTACCCCTACTGCTCACTGAAGTGATCGCCGGCTCAGGGCTAGGCTTCTTTGGCACCTTGACGCTGATGATAGTTTTTTACCTTGTGCTGGGCATGTTCTTGGAGGCTCTCTCCATGATGTTGATCACCATCCCCATCCTATATCCGGTAGCTATGGCTATAGGGATGGATCCGCTGGCATTCGGCATTTTCGTGGTACTTGCCATAGAAATTGCACAGATCACACCCCCAGTGGGCATCAATTTGTTCACAGTGTCGCAAATAGGTAAGGTCCCTTTTGAAAGCATCATCAGGTCAATCGTGCCTTACGTGGTTATGGCTGTGCTGATGATGTACGCCGTTGCTTACTGGCCGGAACTGGCAACGTGGCTTCCCCAAACAATGGACTACAAACAATGAACTCCGATATTGCCGATAT